>Ga0182745_1003115_pt1 | contig 14460 bp, 10 predicted proteins | sample eDN3rd30CKraftBY_FD_128523 | JGI IMG/M metagenome (GOLD analysis project Ga0182745, IMG submission 128523) | Enriched backyard soil microbial communities from Emeryville, California, USA - eDNA 3rd pass 30_C Kraft BY (version 2) (version 2) | ecosystem: Environmental > Terrestrial > Soil >...
CCAGAGGATTTCTCCGGTTGCAGCATCCAGGCAAATCAGTTTTTCGCCACTCTTTTTGATGTCTTCCAGATGGCTGCCGGTGAGAAAATAGAGTCGGCCGTTCATCAGCGTGGGAGTTGAACGGGAACCAATGGCGGCAGACCAGAGGACATGACTGCCCTCTCCCCCCTTGGGGTTCCATTGGTCCGGAAGGTTCACTTCGTTGGAAACTCCGGTCCCTTGCGGACCCACCCAGTAGGGCCAATTGCTTTCTGCCCGAGCGACCTGCGCCCCCTGACAGTACAACCCCAGAAGCATCGTTGCCACGACGGCAGTGCGGACGGCAGAGAAATACGATTTCATTCGTCACTCGTCGTTAAATTGTCCAAGACGTCGAACTTCCGCAACCACGGCGTGAGTCGAGTCTGCGCGAGGGAATTTCGGCTGATCAGTCTGCCTCAAAGAAGTCTGATTTGCCCCGATTCTCGACGCACGAAGACGTGACAGCATTGAGTTCCAGTCAAGTCTACCGGCATCAACAAGAGGGGTGTGACTGATCCAAACTTGTTTTAACAATAATCAACTTTCAGAAAGTCGGCAAGGTGTCGCCACAACTTCCGAGAAATTCGAATTTCTACGATCTCGTGGATTTGAGCTGCAGGAAATCCGAACTTCCACGTCGAGAGCAATTTGCTCTCGACTGTGCCCATGATGAACGTGTTTCGATTGATGAAACATTGAATGCCGCGAGACAGAGCCCGGGCCATGCGGAGAGAATACACGAAGAAGACCAGAGAGCCTGAACAACTCTCATGGTCAATCATTTCGATTTCAGCTGTCTCGCCTGACACAAGTTGTGTTGTGGCACCGAGACGACAATTCACCAGCCACAGATCGTCCTCAATCATCAAGATTTCATCACGGCCACCCTGATCAGATCTCTGAAATGGATCTGCGCCCGACTTCCACCAGTCCCAGACCTAGATAAAACAGCCCTACTGCCACCATTCCTGCAATCTCCATCCAGCCCGACAACAGAGATGTGATCACCCAACTGGCCGCTGCGGCGGTAAAGGCAATGAAAGCCACCATAAAGCAGATTCGTGCTGGCTGGCCTTCCAAGAGCCATGATGGAATCCGGCTCGCCCCTGGGGCCATGCCCGAGTGAACCTGCAAATCACTTTGAGAAGGCGGACACTCCTCGAAGTGTTTTGCAGGTTCGACTGTCACCTTGCTTTCCGTCTGAGTCTTGGACGTATCATGTACGGTTGGCGACATGATCTGACTCCGTGATGAAGGACAACCATTGGTAGCCAGAACCCGGAAGACAACCGGACCGATCCGTCATTACAGGGCTGCCTGAGCAGCATCGACAACCTGATGCGCCACGGGAAAGGTTGTGGTCACAATCTTGGCAATCAGGATGTAAACGGGAATCCCAACGGTCACGTTGTAGGAGAACGTGCATCCCAGCGACGCAGCCAATGGCAATGTGGGGCTGGCTTCTGGGATCGCCATACGCTGAACAGCCGGCAATGCAATGTATGAAGCCGCACCGCACAAGACGGCGAAGAGTGCATACGTTCCAATTTCGAAAGGAACTCCCAGTGCCATCGAATAGGCATGGGCCACGCAAATCCCGATTGTGGCGAAGATGTTCGGCCCCAGAATGGCAAATGTCACAAACTTCCAGCCCGCGACCCGCAGGTCGGACAGTTTCTGGGAAGCGGTCATCCCCATTTCCAGCAGGAACAGGCAAAGTATGGCTGGGAACAGATCCACGAAGAGCCGATTATCATCTCTCGTTACGGCGGCCCCCTGTATCTGGCTGACAAAGCCGATCAGAATTCCCGCGAACAGCAGGAAAATTCCAGGATTGAAGAACACTTCATGCAGCAGTTCTTTACTGAGCATGCTGACTTCGTGTTTGGGAACGGTATGAGCCGCATCTGGAGTGTGGCCGGGTTCCTGCAAGGCAATATCGTCTTCAAAGTCTTCGGGGGCTTCGCGATTCGTGTCGCCGGACATATGATTGGAACCGGCATTTCGTAAATTCTGAGAGACGCTGGCTGCTCCGGCACCCACGAGCGATGGTTTACGAGCTGAAGTCCGGGCTTCGGCATGGCCATGACCATGCTCTTCATGTTCCGAAACCCGCATTGCAATCGCATCGCGGTTATAACCTGCTTCATAGGGCATATTGCCATTGGCATCCATCCCCTTGCGACGCAGACGGGCGACCAGAATCAGAGCGACCAGACAGCCTGGAATTTCCATGATGGCCAGCATCACCGGCATATATGCGGCATAGGCAATCTGTGAAGCCGCCAGCACGCCCACGCAAGTCACAAATGTCCCGGCCGAATCAGAGCCGTAATATCCACCGACAGTCGCTGCATCAATACTTCGCAAGCCAGTTGCAGCTCGCAAAATTCCATAGGCAACGAAGCCAATAATCAGATTCGTAAAAAATCCGATGACCATGAATCCCAGGGCTTGCATCAGGTCGCCTCGGGACAGTGTTGCCAGTTGCTCACCGCCATGCCAGCCGATCGCCAGCAACAAATAAATCGTAATTGACTGATAAAGCACTTTCGGAAATTCGAACTTCACCCGTAGAATCGGAATGAAGAAGCCGGCATAGAAGAACAGCAGCAGTGGCTTGAACAGGTTGTGTACGAAATTATGAATGAACTCCTGAAAGAGTGTCATGTCAGGGGGAGTGACCGTGATGGCGGCGCCTGTTGTTGCCTGCTCGGCGACATTTGCAAGGAGGGGAAGGTGGTCCAATAACGGGTGCAGCATCTTGTGCTCCTGACCGATTCTTCTTAAAGGTGGGAAAAATCCCGCAGCCTGCTCAATCGTCAGACTGCGGAATCGCGATGGTCGGCAACATCGCGACATTATTTTTTCAATTCGCACCCTCCGTGCCAGAATTGTCAGAAGTGATTGCTGTTCAAAAAAATCACCATTCCGGCCGATTCTCACGATTTGCCGAAACTCTGATCAGAAATTTGCGTAACTCTCTGGAAAGTATTGAGAAGTGAAACAAAAACGAATCCAGATGAGTCAATCCTTCCTGGTAAGATAAGAAGTTTTTTTTGTTCTCGTGGATGGGAGAGTCGTTCCGGCGACTAATTTCTAGACAGAGGCTGAGAAATGATTTTTCAGGCTCCCATTCACATGAAATGATGTCTTTGACCAATGAACACCATGAGTCACCGCTTTACCAGACATATTGTGGCCCCCACGATCGCCATCAGCATTCTGCTGCTCGGTCTGGGGAGTCTGGCTGCATGGAATGTCCAACAGCAGCAAGCCACCGTTTCCGAACTGGTCAACCTGGAATTTCATAACACGCTCGCGGCTCAGGATCTGCTGCTGGTCGTGAACGACATTCGCCAATTGCTGCGACAGTACCTGCGGAGCCAGGACGACGATCATCTGGACCAGATTGTCAAGCTCCTGCCGGTCATGAACAATCGCTTATTGCGCCTCCGCAAATTTGCCGAAGCTGCCGAAATCCTTGAAGGGCACCTTGCCAAGCAGCCCTCAGTCGTCATCTGTGACGAACTGGAAGCAGGAAAGCAGATTTTTTTCGACCAACTGGCCAAAGTTCGGCATCTGCAAAGTAAAGAAGAAAAACGGGCAGGGGCTTTTGAACTGGACGATTCGCTCAATGAACTGGTTCAGCGTCCCATCAGCAACTATGTGAAGTCGAATGCACAGGCTGCCGACCGTACCAATGAGGCCAATCGGCAAACAGCCAACAAGATGTTTGAAGCATTTCTGTTGTTGGGAGTCTGCGGAGGTGCCGCCGGACTGGTGGCCGGATTGGCGATTGCTCGTGGAGTCCGCCGGTCCATGATCAATCTGGATGTCTCCGTACGCGGGGCCGCCGACAGGCTGCGAGAAGTGATCGGCCCAGTAAAAATCTCCAGTTCCGGAGGCATTGACGATCTGGCAACCGGCTTTAAGCATGTCGAGGACCAGATCGGCCTGGTCATCGAACGATTGCAGCAACGAGAACTGGAAAGTCTTCGCAATCAGAAATTCGCGGCAGTGGGCCAATTGGCTGCAGGTCTGGCCCATGAACTTCGTAACCCATTAATGCCCATGAAGATGCTCGTCCAGCGTGCTCTCTCCCGACCGGACGGCCCCAGTCTGTCCCAACCACAACTCAAGGTGCTGGACGAGGAAATCCGCCGTATGGAAGGTCTGGTTCAGGAGTTCCTGGATTTCGCCAAACCCCAGGCACTGGAACTCAAACGCATTAACCTGGTTATGGTCATCCGGCAAGCCATGGAACTAGTCGCTGCCCGGGCAACTGTGCAGCATGTCGAACTGACTGCCGATCTGACCGAGTCTCCGGTGGAAGTCTACGCCGATCCGCTTCGAATTCGGCAAGTGATGTTGAACTTGTTATTAAACAGTCTTGATGCTCAACCAGAAGGTGGGCGGATTGAAATTCAGGTTTCTGAAGAAACCGCGATGGTGGATGGTGTTCAGCGACCATACGTCCAGGTTCTGGTTACTGATACCGGAACGGGGGTGCCCGACGACCTGCACGAAGAAATCTTTGAACCGTTTATGAGCACCAAAGAAACGGGAACCGGTCTGGGACTCACGATCTCGCGACGGATTATTCAACATCACGAAGGACGATTAAGTGTGACGAATGCTGCCGATGGAGGAGCCAGATTTGTGCTGTTGCTTCCCGCCGCCAGGGAAGGGGACGCATTCGATGCGGAAAATTTTCCGAGACTGCTCATGTGACCCATTCCTAGTGCTTCGTCAATTTTGAAAATTCGGGTAGGGCTTCACACAAAGTCCGACAACGGTGGACGTTTCGCGATCACATACCCGAAATCCAAGCCTTGACAGGGCACTCGTGCTGGGGCTTCTCCCATTGCTGGGATTTCAGGCGGAACCGGTGAAGGCACACGATCGAACATCCAGGACGGTGCCTCAATGCAGTGCTGCGGGCCGATCCTGCTGATTGAGTGCGCATTGGTCCCGCAGTGTCCGCCTGCTTCCTCGCGACATTCCGCATTTCATCAACCGAAACACATCGCCAATCGAAACGCATCGACCACGGGCACAGGCGAGAGCAACCTGCTCTGAGCCGCCCACTTCAAGTGGGCGGCAAGAACCAGGCATGGGACTGGAATCTGATCTCCGAAATGTTCCTCCAGTGTCCGGCTTATTCTTCCATGATTTCTTTTTCTTTGTCCTTAGCCAGATCGTTAACCTTGCCTTCGAACTTTTTGGTCAGTTCCTGAACCTGTTCCTTGCTGCGTTCCAGATCGTCTTCGGAAATGGCCTTGTCTTTTTCCGCCAGTTCAGCCTGCTTGTTGGCATCCCGCCGTACGTTTCGAATCGCGATACGGGCTTCCTCCGCGAACTTGTTGATGCGGGTGGTCATTTCGCGACGGCGTTCCGTCGACAGCGGCGGCACGTTGATGCGAATGAGTCGACCATCCGAATTGGGGGCCAATCCTGCATCGCTGGCCTGAATGGCTTTGATGATGTCGTTGAGAGCTCCCTGATCGAATGGTCGGATCAGCACTTGTTGCGGTTCCGGGCAACTGACAGTGGCCACCTGTTTCAACGGCGTCGGCGAACCGTAATACATCACGCGGATCGAATCCACGAGCCCCGGCGTTGCCCGTCCCGTTCGCAATCCTTGCAGCGAATTGCGGAAGACGTCGACTGCCTTTTCCATCCGTTCCTCGGCGTCCAGCAAAATCTCTTCAATACTCATGGCCATGTTCGCGATCCTCCGGCGATGCTGGTTCAACAGTTTCAGTCTGAAAATTACAATACTGCACAATGCAAGATTAGAGAAGTTCACTCTGCTGGAAAAGGTCTCTTCCGGACCGTTTCTTGTGGCCGTCAGCTATCTCTGCCATTCCAACTTGAAGAGTCCGGACTTTGCCAGCCAGATGATGGCACTGTTTCCCAGTGGCCCGCAGGTCAGAGCTGCGATGTCATCATTCACGGTTGTGCTCCAGACAAGTTCGCCTGCCGAATTCATCCAGTACAGCTGGCCTTCAATCGTGGAAGCCACCAGTCGATCCGGTTCGAAACTGCTGGAGACGTGATTGATGGTTCCTTCCAGCATGTATGACCCGATGGCGATTCCATCCGCATCGAGCACCTGAATTCCATGGCCGAAGCTGGCGAGATAAATGAAGTCTCCCATTCCAGTGGTGCTGAGCCCTCCCACATTGGACCAGTTGGCTTGTTTCCAGATCTGTGCACCAGCCAGATTAAAGCAGCCCACGAATCCGTGCTCAGCAGCACCAAACAGAATGGCTTCGCTGGTGCAGAATTCCAGAAAGGCGAGGGGACGCACAGTTTCAAACCGGGCGATTCGTCGTTTGCGTTCGTTGTAGATCTGCGTTGTTCCGTTGGCGAGGCCGACCGCCAGGTGATTGCCAAATGGGGAAACAGCGAGGCTCAAACAGACGTCCGCAGGCTGGAGTGTTTGCATCACCTGCAACTGGGGATTCAGACGAACAACCGTCTCCTCCCCGATAATTGCCGCCCCTTGAGAGCCATCGTCACTCCAACTGAGGGCGACGATCGGTCCGGGCAGCTCACAGACAGCCAGCAATTTCCCATGAAAATCAAAGCGGGACAGTTGGCCATTCGCATCACCGGCAAAGAGTTCGCCCGTTTCGCGAGAGTAGGTCATGCAGCCAGGCCCATTGGTTTCCGCATGCCATTTCAGCTGCGGACCGCGTCCTTGTCCTGTCAACCAGGTCGGCGCGCGGTCCGTTGCGGATTCTGCCATGTGCGTTATCTCTTTGTGATATTCGAGCCCTGAATCTGCCGGAGTGCTTCCCGCAGGTCCGGGTCGTTTTCCAGATCGACTTCGCCCAGCATGCGATGCTCTGGACCGTTCTGGACGACAACATCCGGCTGCAGGCCAATCTTACTCCAGTTATTTCCACGAGGTGAATAGAACTTGGCGGTGGTCAGGCGGATCGCGGTGGAATAGCGGGCATCAAAAATGGACTGCACGCTCCATTTGCCAAACGAAGTGCGTCCGACAATGGTTCCCCGTTGATGGTCTCGAATGGCTCCTGCCACGATTTCACTGGCACTCGCACTGTTTTCGTCGATAATCAATACAATGGGAATATTCCAGGTTCCCGGCCGGTGTGCGGAGTACGTCATGTTTTGGTCGCTGGCCCGTCCCCGGGTGGAGACAATCACTCCTTCTTCCAGAAAACGATCCAGCACTTCGATCGCAGCAGTCAGTAATCCGCCCGGATTTTCACGCAGGTCCCAGATGAGTGAACGCATTCCCTGCCGGGAAAGTTCATTCAGGGCATGATCCATTTCGGTCACAGTACTCTGCTGAAAACCGGTCATCTGGATATATCCAACCCCGCGTGTGGAATCGACAATCTGGTAGACCGGAATACTGCGAACCTTCACTTCGCGTCGTACACAGGTGACATGAAAGGTGGCCGTCTCTTTGCGGGAGACTTCCAGATCGACGCGAGATCCCGCCCGCCCAGCCAGCAGGCCGGCCGCTTCTTCCGTAGAGAGATTGCGGACGTCCCGGCCATCGACTCCGATGATATAGTCGCCGCGTCGAAGTCCCCCTTCCGAGGCGGGACTTTCCGGCAGAACCTGGGAAAGACTCATCCCCTTGCCGGACTCCGATTCCATCACAATGCCGATCCCGACAAATTCCCCCTTGATATTTCCAAACAGGTCCTGCTTTTTGCCAGGGCTCAGCACATTGGAATAATCATCCAGACAGTTGCAGGCTCCAAACACATATTCCATGACGATGGGACCGCTCTCCAGGCCGACGCTTTGCCGGCACAGTTCGCAGACTTCGGAGACCAGTTGACGAGCCCCGGGCTGACCGGCCACTTGTTTATTCCAGAACTTCTCATAGATCTCGCGACGAAGACGTTGAATCCGTTCCGCGGAAGCGCCAAACAGATTTTCTTCCAGAAAACGATCGTTTCCTAATGCCAGCCACAAACTCTCCGTTCCATGAGCAACCAGAGAGGTCGTATTAATGGGATCGACATAATAGGTCTGAACATTCGTCAGCACATCATCATACAGGCTGAGGGCCACATCCTGTGACATCGGCTTCAGTGTCGCCAGAAAGGTGTTGTCCGAGTAGCGGCGGGCCACCGAGAACTGAAACTGGGCACGACGCAGTCCCCGATTGAGTGCTTCCTGGTCTGGCCATTGCTTGACCGCCTTCTTATAGACCGCTACGGCCTCTTTCCAGTTCCGCTGCTCTTCCAACCGTGTGGCCGTGGTGAGCGCGGTCTGTGCATCGGCCAGCACATCGTCCGCAATAACAATGCTGGAACTCAGGGCAATCCAGAGCCCAAGAAAAACGGAAATATTCAGGCTGTTACGAAACCGTTCCATGATGGTCGTCAAATCCATTCTGCTCCCCTTGCTGGCAGCTGTTGGACATTTTTCTGGTCGACCTTCCGTGGACTTCTGGGCTTCCGCGGTGGAAGCTCCCTCACGTCTTCGCTCCTGTTGAAGTCGTTGATTCAACCTACTTCACAATGCCATGGTGGGCAAAAAGGAACAAGCCTCGAACTTGATGAAAAATCCAAACATGGAACGAATTGCCCCAAAGCAACGCAGTCGCAACGCCTGCGGACCCCATGCAGAATAGTGAAGACGGACTCTTCAGAGAAAAGAACCGAACTTTCGCGGAAATTCCTGCCGCATATTCGTTACAAATGAACGCCCGTTTGCGTCAGAAGCGTTACAAGACACAGCCTCCGTGCGATCCGGTCAATCATTTTACAAAAGCAGAAATACACATCCAGTTTGAGACACGCGATCAGGCTTCCTGGCCCGGCCACCCTGCCGGCAAGCGAAAAGTTGTTGCGAGCCTCTTCGCCGTTCCAGCGGGCCATAGAAAAACCGCTGGGCCATTTCCAGGGAAACGACACAGCGGTGAATGAGATCAAGGCGAAGTCAATCGGCAAGACATTTATTGCGGTTGGCGGGCGAACCGCTTGCCGCGAGGTTTGCCGTTCCCGCGTGCTCCCGCAGCCCCGCTTCCCCCCGAACTGTTCGTTCGACGACGTTGTCCGCTACCACCACTATTAGAATTGCGGCCATGGCCGGCTCCATTTGGAGACTTGCTGCGGGTCTGCGCGGAACCGGCAGGAAAACGATCGGGATAATCGGGATGAATCGGCACGGCGCGACGGATCAGCTTTTCAATCGCCCGCAACTGGCTGCGTTCGGTGGCATCACAGAGGGTATAGGCAATTCCACTGGCCCCCGCACGGCCAGTGCGACCGATCCGATGAACATAAGATTCCGGTTCGACGGGCAGCTCATAGTTCACCACGTGTGTCAGACCTTCCACGTCCAGACCACGGGCGGCCAGATCGGTGGCCACCAGAACATTCAGCTTCTCAGACTTGAACATCTCCAGCGTACGCGTGCGTGCATTCTGAGACTTGTTGCCGTGAATAGCTTCAGCACGAATCCCGGCAATCGAAATTTGACGAGCGAGTCGATCGGCGCCACGTTTTGTGCGGGTGAAAATCAATGCTTTCCCCACAGTGGGTCCGTTCAGAATGCTGTTCAATAAAGAAGTTTTTTCTGGAGACGGAACGAAGAGCACCTGCTGATCAATCAGTTCCACGGTGGAAGACTGCGGAGCAACCTCCACTCGAACAGGATTATTCAACAGCCCATGCGCCAGTTCCGCCACTTTCCCCGGCAAAGTCGCCGAGAAAAAGAGCGAATGCCGTTGCTTGGGAAGCCGGGCGATGATGCGTTTCAGATCGGGTAAAAATCCCATATCCAGCATCCGGTCCGCTTCGTCCAGCACAAATGTCTGCAACTGGTCCAGATGCAGATATCCTTGATTCAAGAGGTCCAGCAATCGGCCGGGAGTGGCCACCAGCACATGGACGCCACGATTCAGGGACTGTACTTGTCGTCCCTGGCCGACACCGCCAAAGATCACGGTGGTGCGCACTTTCAAAAATCGGCCATAAGTCAGAAAACTTTCCCCAATTTGCGAAGCAAGTTCACGTGTGGGGGCAAGGATCAGGACGCGGGGCCGGTTGGGAATCGAACGTTCGCGTTCGGCACCCAGTCGATTCAGAATGGGTAAGGCAAATGCTGCCGTCTTTCCAGTCCCGGTCTGGGCACATCCCAACAGGTCGCGTCCATCCAGCAAATGCGGAATGGACTGGGCTTGAATGGGGGTGGGAGAGGTGTATTCCACTGCGGCCAGGGCCTGGTGGATTTCGGGAAGAAGATTCAGTTCAGAAAACAAAGTCGGATTCAATTCAAAGCTTTCAACAAAACAGAAACTGACTGTCACAATTCACAACACCTGTTGGAATTGCAGCCAGTTCATCAAGATGGAGACTGCTCCTGCAGCAACGACAGGCGCAGCGGGCCAGGCGGGATCATACCACATTCCAGAACCGCAACGATTTGCTGCAGTTGTTGGCAGGATGTCGAACCACAATTGCCCAGCCCTGGGATTTTTTGCGGTTTGGCAAGGACGAAATGCGCCGGATCATCCGGGAAAGAACCACTGCCCGAGTGCGGTCTTTCCAAGGCGACCAGGAACGTCCACCAAGTCACAGCACAGCCGTAACTCAAATGGATTCGTACTGGTGGTGGCCGCAAAAAAGTAGAAGTTCCGTGTCCTCTCTCTCTGAAATCGAGGACCGGAGAATTCGCGAAATTTCGCGGCGGATGGGGCCGTTTCGCGGCAAGAAACGAAACTGAGCGCTCCAACCGAGTCGAGGCCGAAGGTCTGTTCATGGTTGAACAAACCTGCATGGACCCCAAACAGTATATCGTGCCGATAGCTGCAAGACAAGATCTGTTTCACTCACCCCAGGGCACTACGTTGATTTGATGATGCGGACCAGCAGCACATGCCCCTGCCCGTTCTGAAAAGTCCTTTTCACGCATTCTGCTTTTCCGAGAGTGGGTCTCAATGCTGTTTTGACCGCGGACTGAATTTTCGAAGCTGGACGATGCTCACCGTCTTTGTCCGTTGTCGTATTTTCCAGTCGGGAGCATTCGTAATTCAATCTCAACAGCAGGTGCCCCCCGTTTTGGTTGAGAGATGCACTGACGATTGTCCCAATCGAGTCACGGTTGTAGTGGGGCTCTCTTTCGCCCCCGCGGGTGGAGGTGAACCCGTTGACAAGGGCCACGGTTTTTCCAATCTGAACGGTCGACTCGGATTCCGGAATGATCGAAAGACGAATTTCTTCAACCAGTTCTACCCCATTGGTTGGCTGTGCATCCCCCAGAGAAGCCAGCACGTCGTCCCAGTCAATGGAATCATGCCGGAATTCGAGAGGAACCTGAAGCTCGGTGATCTGCAACTGATAATTTGCAGTCTTCGAGCCAGACGCTTGATCATTTGCCGACGAAGGCGACGGCGGGTCTTCCGCCATCACACTCCAGGGCAAAAGCAAACAGGCCGCCAGCAGCATGACACGAATCATGTTCGCTCCCTTTGTAGAAGATCATTTCGCAATGGGACTGCCGGTTCAACACAGTGGCAGAATCCTCACGATCACTATGAAGCAAGGGCAGCGGGGAGGCAAGGGCCATCAGAGCCTTCGCCTTTTACCAGCCAGATCAAATCCCAGGAGGGCGAAGTCCCTGCTGAGCCGTGAGCAAGATCACGCTTCCTCTGATATGTGGCTCGGCAGGAGCCGCGCCCATCCGTGTCAAAGTCAAAAAGGCGAAAGTTCTGCAAGGGCAACCGGCACTAGACCAGTTCGGTCTCTCCTGTGCCCGCGTCGAAAAGGTTTCGCCTGATGAAAGACGGAATGCCGCGAGGCAAGTCCGCTATGAGATTTACAAAAACGCACTATTTGCTGAACAGGCTGGAGAGATAGGGAAACCGCAATCGGCTGCCGAGCTTGTGCGTGCGCGGGGCGATGGACTGCTGAGCGGACTCCTCCACCACTTGCTGGTCGCAACCAGGCTCGATCCCTTCCGGTGCCAATTGGAGACTGGGGGCAATCAGTTCCGGAGCATGAACTTGAGATTCCGCGAATTCTGGAATGGGAGTCGGTTGTGCGTTCGTACTGAATGCCTGATGCTGTGCAGCCAGCACTTTGGCTTGATGTTGTGGGGGGGGCGCACTTGCAGCAGGTGTTGATTCAGCCGAGGCTGGCACCGCCTGAGAAACTGTCGTGAATCGCAGCCGTTTCAAGAATTGCCGGGCTGGAGGAAAGACATCGCGAAGTGATGATTTTTTCGTTATTTCGGGAGCAGGCGTGGACGTCGCGGATGCGGAAATTGAGGGTTCGTTCGTCGCAACCAGTTCTTCGATCTGCGGCAGTAAAACAACAGGAGACGCATTTGCCGGAAGCCCCCGCAACGAGGCTGCCGATGCGGACAGGCTGTTGCCGACGCTGACCATCAAAATGATCAAAATAGTTCGTATCTCGAACATGAGTGGAAAGAGTTCCGCTGCTTGTCGTGTTGAAGCCCCAGTGCTCACACCGTTGTTTCAGGCCTGAATTGACAATCGGAAGAACAAAAAAGGGGGGTGAGGCGTTGCGGAAGAAATGGCCGGAATCCTGAAGAACGATATCCCGGCAACCGGCAGAGCCGCTCCAGATGGAATAACCGGTCTCTACTTTAAAATGCACCCTTTTGGACGCAGCCTGCAAAGTCGCTATAATCCATACAGGCTCCGTCCTTGACATGAAGAACACCTGCTCCGCAGGCTGCGGAAATGCGGGAGAGTTCATCAAGCCTGGAGTTGCTGATCTAGAGCATTTTTGTAAATCTTGTAGCGCACTTGCCTCGCGGCATTCAGTCTTTCATCAAGTGAAACCCTTTCGACGCGGGCACATGAGAGACCAAACTGGTCTCGTGCTTCGTCTATTCTAAAATTTAGAGGCGGCCTTAACGCAAAGTCCGACAACGGAGGGCGTTTCGCGATCACGTACCCCCAAAACCCAGCTTTGACAGGGCATGAAGATGTTTTTTAGAGGAAGTTTCATCACAGCGAGAAAGGGAACGTCATGGAGGCTCGATTAAACTCATTTGAAGCGGCTGCTGAACCGATGAAGATCATGCAATCCATGGAGAAATATCTCCATGGCTGCGGGTTGCCGCATTCGTTGTTGGAATTGGTTAAAACGCGGGCTTCACAGATCAATCACTGTGCCTTCTGTCTGGACATGCACACCAAGGATGCCCGGGCAGCAGGTGAAACGGAGCAACGGCTCTATGCTCTCAACGCCTGGCGTGAAGCCCCGTTTTACACAGAGCAGGAACGGGCCGCTCTGGCCTGGACCGAAGCGATCACACAGATTTCCAACGGCATTTCCGACGAGGTTTATGAGGAGGCTCGCCGTCATTTTTCCGAGAAAGAACTTGTCGACCTCACCTGGGCAGCAGGAGCCATCAACATGTGGAATCGCATGGCGATCAGCTTCCGTGCCGTTCCAGGGACTTATCAGCCAGCACGCTCGCATTGAGAAATTGAGAAACCGTCCGGAAAGGGCATGACATGGGTCATGTTGCTCTGGCCGGAGCCCGCGGGAAAGGTATTTCGATTGATGAAAGACTGAATGCCGCGAGGCAAGTTCGCCACAAGATTGACTAAAACGCTCTAATACATCTGCACCTGCTTCTCATAAGAGATGTCGTACTTCTTCATCTTCTTATAGAGCGTGGTGCGATTGATGCCGAGGACACGGGCAGTCTCCTGACGGTTCCAACCATGCTGCTCCAGGGCGTCGATAATGATTTGGCGTTCCGGGTCCGCCAGGGCAGATTTCAATCCAGTCGATCCCAGGAGCCGATTGTAGGCCACGACGGGGTCCGGTTCTTCACGCCGGAGATGTTCCGGCAGATCCATCACCGTTAAGACCTCGGATTTCGACAGCACGACTGCACGTTCAATCACGTTGACCAGTTCACGAACATTTCCCGGCCAGTTGTAACGTTGTAATGTCTGAAGTGCCTGATCATCCAGATGGCGTATCCGTTTTCCGGTTTGCTGATTGAATTCTTCCAGATAGTGTTCGACCAGCAACGGGATATCTCCCAGTCGTTCCCGTAATGGCGGCTGCGTAACGGAAATGACATTGATGCGATAAAACAGATCCTGTCGAAAATCCCCCGAGCGAACACGGGCTTCCAGGTCTTCATTGGTGGCCAGGATCAATCGGACGTCCACTTTATGAGTCGTATTGCCTCCCACCGGTTCGAATTCGCGATCCTGCAGCACTCGCAGCAGTTTGACCTGCAGGCTTTGTGACGCCGTTCCAATCTCGTCCAGAAACAGCGTTCCGCCATTGGCCTGCAGGAACTTGCCGGGCTTATCGTGCGTGGCCCCTGTAAAGGAACCTTTGACATGTCCAAACAGTTCACTTTCCAGTAATGAATCCGGAAGTGCTCCGCAGGCCACTTCGATAAACGGCTTTTCGCGACGCCCGCTCAGTTGATGAATGG
>Ga0182745_1003116_pt1 | contig 14458 bp, 15 predicted proteins | sample eDN3rd30CKraftBY_FD_128523 | JGI IMG/M metagenome (GOLD analysis project Ga0182745, IMG submission 128523) | Enriched backyard soil microbial communities from Emeryville, California, USA - eDNA 3rd pass 30_C Kraft BY (version 2) (version 2) | ecosystem: Environmental > Terrestrial > Soil >...
AGCGGCGCCCCGCCCTCGAGCTCGCCGGTCAGCGCGTCGAGCATTCCCGCGGTGATGTGCGGCACGCCCGCCATCACGAAGAGATTGCCGATGCGGATGCCGGGCGCGCCCGACATGCGGTTCGGGATCAGGTCGGCGCCGTCGGGCACCCGCGCCATGCGCAGCCGCGCCTCGGTGAGCTCGCTGCCGCGCTTGCTGTAATAGCCTTCGAGGATCGCGCGCGCTTGCGGATGGATCACCACCCCGACGCCGAGCGCCTTGGCGACGGCGTCGACGGTGATGTCGTCGTGGGTCGGGCCGATGCCGCCGGTGGTGAAGACATAGTCGTAGCGCGCGCGGATCGCGTTCAGCGCGTCGACGATCTCCGCCTCGACATCGGGGACGATGCGCACTTCGCGCAGGCGAATCCCCTGCACGTCGAGCCAGGTCGCGATCTGCGACACATTCTTGTCCTGCGTGCGGCCCGAGAGGATCTCGTCGCCGATCACCAGCACGGCGGCGGTCCAGATGCGTTCGTCGCTCATCCCCTTGCCTTAGCCTGCTGCCGTGACAAAACAAGGGTGCTGGAAGCAGGCTATCGTTCCTGTTATGTTCCAATCCGAATCGCAACCTTGGGAGAGCCGTGATGGCCGACGAGCTGATTTTCTATACCAACCCGATGTCGCGCGGGCAGATCGTCCGCTGGATGCTCGAAGAGGTGGGCGCGCCCTATGAAACGCTGATCCTGGGCTATGGCACCTCGATGAAGGATCCCGCCTATCTGGCGATCAATCCGATGGGCAAGGTTCCGGCGATCGTCCATAACGGCCGCACCGTCACCGAATGCGCGGCGATCTGCGCGTATCTGGCCGACACCTTCCCGGCGGCGGAGCTCGCTCCGGCGGCGGTCGACCGCGCCGATTATTACCGCTGGATGTTCTTTGCCGCGGGACCGGTCGAGCAGGCGATCACCGCCAAGCATTTCGGCATCGAGCCCGACGCCGACCAGCAGCGGATGGCGGGCTTCGGCTCGCTCGCCGCCGCGCTCGACGCGCTGGAAGGCGCGGTCGCGGGCAAGGCGTTCGTCGCCGGTGATCGCTTCAGCGCCGCCGACGTCTATGTCGGCAGCCAGATCGACTGGGGCTTGCAATTCGGCACCATCCCCTCGCGCCCGGCGTTCGAGTCCTATGTCGCCCCCTTGCGCGAGCGCGCGGGCTACAGGCGCGCGAAGGCGGTCGACAATGCGCTGATCGCCGAGATGCAGGCGGCGAATCCGGCCTGATCACGCACCGATGCGGGCTTCCGACGGATAAGGATCATGACGGAAGGCGGTTTTGCACAAGATGCGCGCAGAGGCGCAGAGATCGCAAAGAGGAAAGCGCTTCTGCTCTGCGATCTCTGCGCCTCTGCGCGAATCCCATAATATGCGGGCCTTCGACCGATAGAAGATGTTCGGTATCTCCTGCCTTCGGTGGAATGTCCGCTCCCCGCCACATGGCGTCTGCACGCATTTCCAGCAAACGCCCAAAGAAAAAGCCCGGCGGCGAGTGGAGCAAGATGTTCTCAAGGGGTAAATCGGGGGGTCAGAAGACCTTCATGGATCAGGCGGAGCATTTGCCGTCCGTCGTGACCGGGTACGATTATCAAATCCGGATACTTCTGGGCCAGATCGTGAATCGCTATCGTCTGGGCCATCACGGCCGGGCGATCGTCGTGGGTCTGGTCGCCATACCAGTCCGTTACATATCGCGACCGGATGCGTTTCAGCGTGACGTTGTCCAGAAGCGAGGTCGTATCGCCGGTGAACAGATATTCGCGGCCATCGGCGCGCCGGACATATACCATCTGCGACCCGCTGGTGTGGCCCGGGGCCTTGATGAGGACCACGCCCGGCGCCAGCGCATGAAGCCGGTCATAGGAGAGGGGATGAAAGTTCAGCGCGGCAAGGTCGGGCCAATGCAGCGGTAGGCTGCCGGCCATATCCGCCGCCTGCTCGCTGGTCAGAACGGCCCGGCCGAAGAGCGCATCGCGATGCGGACTCTCGAGCAGGCCACCGATATGATCGGCATGTTCGTGCGTCACGACAATCGCGGATGCGCCTTCCATGGCCGGGACCAGACGTTTCCACGCCGCAGAATCATAGCTGGCCGCCTTGAATCTCTTTGCCAGGTCCGTCGAATTGGCGGTGTCGATGAGAATGGTTCGATCCGGGAACACAAGGCGGTAGCTGGCCCGCACCATATCGATTTTTCCCCAGCCCGTCCCCGAAACGATCGCGATCCTGGGCACCATCGTATGCGACAGGCGCTCAATCTCGATACGATCGGGCCCCGCGCCCGGAATCGTGCCGGAGACTCGTCGCAATTCGCCAAGATCGAGTGGGAATCGGGATTCGGGCGTCGCCTGATTGCTGTAGAAGAGCCAATATACCGCTATCGCCAATAAGATCAGGATGATCGCGACGATTCCGCTCGTCCATTTCAAGGCGCGTTTCATCCGCATATTCCTCTTGAAAAAGCTGCTTCGGGGTCATTCGTCGGAAAGCGGCAGGCCTGCCCATCCACTCGCAGCGATCAAGGGTGTCGGCCCCTTCTCTCAAACAAAAAGCCCGGCGGATCGCTCCGCCGGGCTCTTGTTTTGCTTGCCGTCCGTCCGCTCAGTCGCGGCTGCCGAGCAGGTTGAGCAGGAAGGTGAACATGTTGACGAAGTCGAGGTAGAGCGTCAGCGCGCCCATCACCACCGACTTGCCGACGAAGTCGGTCCCGCGGACATAGAAATACATGCTCTTGATCTTCTGCGTGTCATAGGCGGTCAGGCCCGCAAACAGCAGCACGCCGATGATGCTGATCGCAAGGTTCAGCGCCGCCGACTGCACGAACATGTTGATGAGCAGCGCGACGAGGATGCCGACGACGCCCATGATCAGGAAGGTGCCGAAACCCGACAAATCCTTCTTGGTCGTATAGCCATAGAGGCTGAGGCCGAGGAAGGCGGCCGCGGTCGCGAAGAAGGTCGTGGCGATCGAGGTCTGGGTAAAGGCCAGGAAGATCGTCGACATCGACAGGCCCATCACCGCGGCATAGGCCCAGAAGAGCATCTGCGCGGCGGTCGTCGACAGCTTGTTGATCCCGAAGCTCAGCACCATCACGAAGGCCAGCGGCGCCAGCATCACCACCCACATCAGCGGGCTGCCGACCAGCGACAGGGTAAAGCCCGAATTATAGGCCAGCATCGCGACGATGCCGGTCAGCAGCACGCCCGAGCCCATATAATTGTAAACCGACAGCATGTACGACCGCAGGCCGGCGTCGACGGCCTGATCCATCGCGCTCGCGCTGCCAGGAAAGCCGGACGCCGCCATATTGGGGTCGTTCCAATTCGCCATTTCAAATCTCCATCACCGGCCGGACGATACCAGCCGTAACGGCAATATCGGTATAATCGCCCGCCGTTTCAAGCAAAACCGGGTCGAGGGGCGAAACGGAGCGCGAAAGCCCGAAGAATGCCTATGGAGGCGGCAGAATCGGAAAGGAAGCGGATAAGGGTTCACGCGGAGATGCGGAGGCGCGGAGCATGATCAATATCGACGGAAATATCCGTGTGTCCCCGCGAAGGCGGGGACCCATCTCCTGCCGGTTCCATCTTGCACCAGTCGGAGATGGGCTCCCGCCTTCGCGGGAGCACACAGCTCTTTTTGACGAATCCTCCGCGCCCCGATCTCGCGGCCGCTGTTCCTCCCCGCCCGAACCGCTTATGCTGCCCGCGCCATGTCCACCCACCGCCTGTTCGTCGCGCTGCGCCCGCCCCGTCCGATCCGCGCGGTGCTGATCGCCGCGATGCACGGCATTTCGGGCGCGCGCTGGCAGGACGACGAGCAACTCCATCTGACCCTGCGCTTCATCGGCGAGGTCGACCGGCACCGTGCCGAAGACATCGCCGCGGCGCTCGGCGGCCTTCACGCGCCCGCGATTCCCGCGCGCATCGCCGGGGTCGGGCTGTTCGAGCGACAGGGGCGGCCGCATATGGTCTGGGCCGGGGTCGAGCCGCCCGCACCGCTCGCGGCGCTGCACCGCAAGGTCGACCAGGCGCTCGCGCGCGTCGGGGTCGCGCCCGAGACGCGCGCCTTCGTTCCGCATATCACGCTCGCGCGGCTGAACCGCGCATCGGGCCCGGTCGCGCCCTTCCTCGCGCAGAGCAGCGACCTCGCCAGCCAGCCGTTCCTGTTCGGCCACGTCACCCTCTATGAAAGCGAGATGGGCCACGGCGGATCGCGCTATCACCCCGTCGCGCGCTATCCGCTCGAGGCCGAGGCGACGAGCGCCGACGCGACCGCGCTGACGTCGTCCCACGTCGCCGCGAAACCACCGTCGTCGCCATAATAGGGATCGGCGACGCTCTCGCCCGCGCGGCCAGGCACGCGATCGAGCATCAGCGCCAGCGTCGCGGTCGCATCGGCGGGCTGGATCGCGCGCGCGTCGCGCAGATTGGCCGCGTCGGCGGCGAGGATCAGGTCGAAGCGGCGGAAATCGTCCGCCGAAAGCTGGCGCGCGCGCAGGTCCGAGATATCGACGCCGCGCCGCCGCGCCTCGGCCTGCGCGCGGGCGTCGGGGGGATGGCCGACATGCCAGTCGCCGGTGCCCGCCGAATCGAGTGTCGCGTCGATCCCGGCCTCGGCGAAGGCCGCCCGAGCCGCGCCCTCCGCCAACGGCGAACGGCATATGTTGCCGAGGCAGAGGAAGAGAATGGCAGGGGATTGTCCTCGATCGTCGTGCATGTCGCTCCTCGCGCGCAAAGGTGAACCGACTTTCAACTTGCGCCTTCGTCCGGCTCTGCTAGCCATGGCACAAACGATAAGAGAAGAGGGAGCGACTTGCCAGATGGCCGATAGCAGCAGCGTGCGCGACGACGTGATGACCCCGCCGGCGAAGGCGTCGCCCTATGCCTGGTATGCGCTCGGCATCCTGTTCCTTGTCTATGTGCTCAATTTCATCGACCGGCAGATCATCACGATCCTCGCGCCCGACCTGAAGCGCGACCTCGGGCTCGACGATGCCGACATCGGCTTTCTCTACGGCACCGCCTTCGCGGTCTTCTATGCGCTGTTCGGCATTCCGCTCGGCCGCCTCGCCGATGCCTGGCACCGCGTTCGCCTGCTGACCGTCGGACTTGCGATCTGGTCGGCGATGACCGCGGTCTCGGGGCTCGCCGCGAACCGCTACCAGCTCGCGGCGGCGCGGATGGGGGTCGGCATCGGCGAAGCGACCGCGGGGCCCTCGGCCTATTCGCTGATCTCCGACCTGTTTCCGAAGAATATGCGCGGAACCGCGCTCGCCATCTATTCGGCCGGCCTCTATTTCGGCGGCGGCATTTCGCTGATGATCGGCGGCTTCATCGTCGAGGGCTGGAACGAGGCCTGGCCGGACGGCGGCCCCTTCGGCCTCGTCGGCTGGCAGGCGGCGTTCATGGCGGTCGGCATCCCCGGCCTGCTGCTCGCGGCGTGGGTCGCGACCTTGCGCGAGCCGGTGCGCGGCCTTGTCGACGGCATTCCGACGCAGGCGTCGCCGACACCGTTCAAAGGCTTTTTCGAGGAATTGTTCGCGATCATCCCGCCGTTCACGCTGATCTCGGCGGCGCTGCGCGGGTCGCGGGCCTTTCTGATCAACGCCGGCGCGATTGCGATTCTGGGGCTCGTCGCGGCGGCGATGATCGCGCTCACCGGCGCGACGCTGCAATGGATATGCGTCGCCTTCGGCTATTATGCCGTCTTTTCCTGGGCGAGTTCGCTGAAGAGCCGCGACCGCCCGACCTTTGGGCTGATCTGGGAATCGAAGGCGTTTCTCGCAACGATCCTCGGCTATGGCACCGTCGCCTTCCTCTCCTATGCGTCGAGCGCCTTCGCGCCGATCTATGCGCTCGAGGTGCTCGGCGAGGACGCGGGCACCGTCGGCCTGTGGGTCGGGGGCTGCGGCGCCCTCGCGGGCTTCCTGGGGGTGATCCTCGGCGGGCGCATGTCCGACTGGCTGCGGCAGCGGAACGAGGCGGGGCGCATCCTGGTCGTGCTGTTCGGCCTGGTCGCGCCGATCCTGCCGATCATCATCGCCTTCACCACCCCATCGGAGCCGGGAGCCGGCGATTTCGTCCGTTTCGTCTTCTTCGCGTCGCTCGCGGGGCTGCTCGCGTCGAGCGCGCTCGGCGCGGCGGCGGCGACGACGCAGGATCTGGTGCTGCCGCGGATGCGCGGCACCGCGACCGCGACCTTCTTCCTCGCGACGACGCTCGTCGGGCTCGCGCTGGGGCCTTATATGGCGGGGCAGGTTTCGGCGATGACCGGCAATCTCGCGACCGGGGTGCTATCGACGCTGGTCATCGTGCCGGTCGGACTGGCCGCGCTGCTCGTCGCCTATCGCAGCGTCCCCGCCGCGGCCGCTTCGGTGGTCGAGCGCGCACGGGACGCGGGCGAGTCGGTCTGACACCCGCCCGCGTCGCCGTCATTCGGCGGCGGGGAGCTCGATCACACCGCAGGCGACGCGCGCGCCGCTGTTGCCGGCGGGATCGGTCTTCATGTCATCGGGACCGGCGTGGATGACGAAGGCGGCGCCGTCGGCGTCGATCAGCCCGCCCTCGCCGGTCAACCGCGTGCCGACGAGGTTCAGCGTCGCGCGGCCGATCGCATCGGGTTCGATCACGAGGTTCGGCAGGTCGCCGTGATGCGCGCCCATCGGGTTGTCGCGGCCGTGCTGCGCGCCGGTCGGGTTCCAGTGCGGCCCCGCGCTGGTGAAACCGGGCGGCGTGCACTGCCCGACGGCGTGGATGTGCATCCCATAGGTGCCCGGAGCAAAGCCGCGCGCGACGAGTTCGACGCGAAGGCCGGAGTCGGTCTTGTAGAAATCGGCACGGCCGCGATCGGCACCGCGCGCATCGACAAGCTGCGCCGAGGCATCGGAAGCCGGAAGCTTCTGCACCGGCTTGCCGCCCATGTTCGCGCAGCCGGCGAGCGCCAGCGCGCCCGCGGCGCCGAGTGCCGCTGCAAGCGTCCGTCCGTGACGTGAAGCAAGGATCATCTCTCGTCTCCATTTCTTTTGCGAATCCGGCGCGGCCGCCGCGCCCTGCGATCGGCGCGAGGATGCCCGCAAATTCCACCGCTTCCAAGCAGATAAGCCCAAGGCATCAGCGACCGCCCGCCGAAAGCCGCATCCGCAGCCTTTGCAGCTCCTGCGGCGCGACGGGCGGCAGCGCGGCGGCGGGCTTGCCCTCGCGCAGCCGCTTGCGGTCCTTTTCGGTCGGCTCGACGCGGCGGACGCGCACCGGCGCGTGGCCCTGCGCACGGATGCCAAGCTGTTCGGCGGCGCCGCGCGACAGGTCGATGATCCGCCCGCCGCCCGCAAACGGTCCGCGATCGTTGACGCGCACGATGATCCGCCACCCGGTGTCGAGCGCGGTCACTTCGACATAGGTCGGCAGCGGCAGCGTCGTATGCGCGGCGGTGATCCAGCCGGGCCGGAACTGCTCGCCGTTCGCGGTGCGGTTGCCCGATTCGTTGCCGTACCAGCTCGCGTAGCCGATCGCGTCATAGCCGGGCGCCGCAGCGGGCACATAGGTGGCGCCGCGCACCGTATAGGCGGGACCGATCCGCACCGGCACGTCGCTGACGGGGCGAAAATTGCCCCCGGCGCAGGCGGACAGCAACAGCGCCGGGACCAGGGCCATGGAGGAAAATGGGAAGCGCCTGTTCATCGCGCGCCTTGGTATAGGCAGCTTGCGCCGGGATAAAGTCCCTGTGTCAGCGTTGAGGTGGAGATCGGCCATGTCTTCTTTCGTCATCCCGGCGCAGTTCCGGAATCCGGTCGGCGCAAGGGCCGTGTCATCATTCCAAAGTTCAGGAAAGTTCAGCCTATTGCATTCCCCCGAAATGGACCTCGCAGCGCGCTGAACGCACCCGGTACGCCGCGCCGTGGCTGCGGACCGCGACCGCTTTATCCACCAAATGAAGGAGCTGGATGAAAGCTCGCACGGCCGGATAATGTAGGAAAGACTTATTGAAGGCGACTTGAAGGCGACGCCTGCTTTGGGGTGGGGAAGCGGACCTACGCTAGCGCTTCCCTCACGGTCACAGTTTGGCACGCAGCTAACAGGTCGGCACCATATGCTGGCACCATTTCGACAAAGGTCAGGCTTCCGGACTCGACGTCCAAAATTCGAGCTTTCAGATAATCCGCATATGCTACCTGATGCTGCTCGGACGCATCTGGATGCGGCGAAGGAAAGAGCCGCTCCCAGTCAATGGAGCCCCGTGGCGTTTCGCCCTTGGTTGTTTCGAAGTGGACAACGATGTTGCCTTCGCGAAAATCATTCATCTGCAAAGATTGGACCTGACCGAGTCTGACTTCGCACCGCGTTCCGTCGGTTCGAAGAAAATGCAAAACGCAGTCGTGCCCGGTCGTCAAAATTCCTTCGAACGTGGCATCGTGTAGTGGAATTACTTCAATCATCTGCATTGAATGCCCGAACACCCAAACAGCCGCAATCGGTCGATTCCAGATCGTCGCCCCCGCGAAGGCGGGGGCCGCTATCGCCTTATCCTTCAGCGCTTCGTAAACCGACAGCGGCCCCCGCCTTCGCGGGGGCGACGGCGGTTATCGGTCGAAACCGGGACTTCATCCCTATCCCCCCAAAAGGAAAGGGCCGCGAATCGCTTCGCGGCCCTTCCTCGAGCTTGCGCTTCGGATCAAGGATCAGAAGACGCGCGCATATTGTTCGTTGCCGACGAAGCCCAGCTTGCCGACGCCGCTGCGCTTCACGACCGCCATCACGCGATCGACGGTGATATACCGCGCATAGGGATCGGGCTGCACCTGCAATTCGGGTTCGACCGGCAGCGCCTTGGTCTGTTCCAGAAATTGCGCGAGCTGCGCCAGATCGACCGGCGAACCGTTCCACGCGATCGTTCCCGCGGGATCGATCGTGATCTTGTTCTTTTCCGGATCGACGTTGTTCTTCGCGTCGGTCGGAACCGGCAAGTCGATCTTCACCGCGTGGGTCTGGACCGGGAGGGTGATGATGAACATGATGAGGAGCACGAGCATGACGTCGATCAGCGGCGTCGTGTTCATGTCCATCATCGGTTCGTTTTCGTCCCGATCTCCAACTGCCATAGACATAGAGGTCTATTCCTTCATTCTCGCCGGGCGCCCTTACAGGCGGCCCAGCGTGCCCGAGCCAGCAACCGGTTCGGAAATGAACCCGATCTTCTGGAAACCGGCATATTGCATCGTATAGATCACGCCGCCGATGCACTGGTACGGCGTGTTGACGTCGCCGCGGATATGCACTTCGGGGAAGTTATCTTCGGTGATATTCTGCACGCCGCCGATATCCGCGATCAGCTTTTCGAGCTTCTTCTGCCCGAGATCGAGCAGTTGCTTGGAATCGACGGGCGTCTGGCCCCAGTAAACTTCACATGCCGAACTGTCGGCATTGGGCAAGCCATCGCCATCGGTATCCGCCGAGCGGACCGACAGGTTGACGTTTTCGGGCTTCGTCGTCGTCGGCTCAAAGACCACGTCGGGCAGCTTGAGCTCCACCGTCTTCAGCACCACGGGAACCGTGATGAGGAAGATGATGAGCAGCACAAGCATGATGTCCACGAGCGGGGTCGTGTTGATGTCCGACATCGGGGCATCTTCGCCCTTGTCGCCTACACTCATCGCCATAGGATTAGCATCCTGTCACAAAATTACTGTCATGGAGCGAAGCGGAGGCCGCCTGGCGCCCGCTTCGTCCAGCGGCCCCGTGCCGCCGCCCAAGGGGCGACGGCACGGGGCCCGCAGACTTACGCCTTCTTCGGCGCGGCAGCCGGAGCGGCCTTGGCCGGAGCAGCCACCACGGCCGGCTTCACCTGGCCACCCGACATGATCGAGCCGAGCACATCGTTCGAGAAGGTCGACAGGCGGCGCGCGATCGACTTGTTGCGGCTCTGCAGCCAGTTGAACGCGAGCACCGCGGGAACCGCCACGATCAGACCGATGGCGGTCATGATGAGCGCTTCACCGACCGGGCCGGCGACGGTGTCGATCGAGGCCTGGCCCGACGCGCCGATCTTCACGAGGGCGCGCAGAATGCCGATAACGGTCCCGAACAGACCGACGAACGGAGCGGTCGAACCGACGGTCGCGAGGAACGCGAGGCCACCGTTGAGCTTCGAGTTGATGTGGTTCTGCGAACGCTCGAGCGTGCCGTGCATCCAGTCGTGCGATTCGACGGGATCGGTCAGCTTGTTATGCTCTTCGTTGGCGCGCAGACCGTCTTCGACGACCTGGCGATAGGCGCTGTTCTTTTCGAGCTTCGAAACGCCGTCGGCGAGCGTCGGCGCGCGCCAGAAGTTGGCGTCGACCGCCTTGCCCTGGTTGATCACCTTATTCTGTTCGAACAGCTTGGTGAACAGGATGTAGAGCGTGCCGACGAACATGATCAGCAGGACCAGGAAGGTGCACTGCGACACGATGCCGCCTTCGCACAGGGCGGGCAGCAGGCCGTAGGGGTTCTGGCCTTCCTTCACGACGCAGACCGATGCGGGAAGGAGCGACAGCCCCACGTCGTGAGCCGGAGCCGCAGCGCCCGCGGCAGCGTTTGCAATCAGGTTAAACATGGTGGTTATTCCCTCTCAAAATATTCAAAACGGTATGAAAAGACTGAAAATAATAGGGGTCGCCGGGGCGACAGATCACTTCGGAATCTGCCACTTGACGCGGCTGCTGTAGCTGCTCGCCGTGGGGTTGCCCGCACGATCCTTCGCCGGCGTGAAACGGGCGCGCCGCATCATCAGCTTGCAGGTCAGATCATCGAGGTCGGCGTGGCCGCTCGACGAGGTGACGTCGCAGCCCGTGGGCTTGCCGCTCGCGTCATAGGAAACGCGGAAACCCGTCGTGCCCTGCCGCTCTTCGCGGAGCGCGCGTGCCGGATAATCGTCGGGGCTGGCCCAGTTGCCCGGGTTGCCCTTCGGCTTGCCGGGAGCGCTCATGTCCGGAGTCGGCGGCGGCGCCGGCGGAGCCGCAATCGGGGGGATCGGCAGCGGCGGACGCGGGGGCGCCTCGGGCACCGACGACACCTGGTTCGAGGTATTCGGCGGCGGAATCGGCGACGGCGGCGTCACCACCGGCGGCGGCGGCGGCAGCTTGTTATCCGGCGGCGGCGGCGGCGGGGGTTCCTCCGGCGGCGGCGGCTCTTCGACGTCCACCACGTCCAATTTCTCGGCGAGCTTCTTGACGATGCTGATGTTCAGACCATTTACCAAGCCGTAGCCCAGCAAAGCCGTGAACAAGCCCACCAAGACAATCGCCACTACCCTGTTTTTAGGGTCGACATTATCACCATAAGCCATTCAGGGACGACGCTCCTTGCTAGATCATCCTGACACCAAATCCATCACCGACGGGTACGGTTGCCAAATGCTCGGATAATTTCCGATGCGCTTTCACAGACCCGGCGGCGTCGCAGCCGGCCTTTTATGTTGTCGCCGGACGCTTCGCCGCTCGTCCTATCGCGGTGGCGGCAAGTTCGCAAACCCTTTATCAGCGGTTAATGTCCGCTTCCCCATGATGGGGTTTTGGCGCCCGTCCGGCGCCCCGAATAATGGAAGGTGGTTCGATCATGCGTGCGCTCCTGCCGGCTGCCGCTCTGGGATTTTCCGTAGTAAGCGGCTGTTTTATCAGCGCTTCTGCCATGCAGACGCCGACACCGGCGGCAACGTCCTCACCCTATAGCTATGCCGATATCGCCGATCTGGCGACAATCGCGCCGATGGCGATCCACGCCCGGATTTTTCGCGCAACGCCGCTGAAAGCCGAGCGGGCGCCCGGGCTGAAAGCGGGTCAGGCGCGATTCTATGTCGAAGCCGACGTCGTCAGCCTGATTCGCGGCGCGGGTCCGCTCGCGGCCCGAATCTCCTATCTCGTCGACCTGCCGCTCGACGCCAGGGGCAAGCCGGCGAAGCTCAGGAAGAAACAGCCCGTCCTGCTCTTCGCCCGTCCCGTCGCGGGCGTCGCCCCAGGCGCAAAGAACACCGGCAGCGTCCAGCTCGTCGCCCCCGACGCGCAATTGCCGTGGGATCCGGCGACCGAAGCGCAGCTTCGCGCGATCCTGACCGAGCTGGTCAAACCCGGCGCGCCGCCCGCGATCACCGGCGTCGCCAACGGCTTCCACGTCCCCGGCACGCTACCGGGAGAGGGCGAGACGCAATTATTTCTCGATACGAAGACCGGCGAGCCGGTGTCGCTGACCATCCTCACCGCCCCCGACGGGTCGCGCCGCTGGGCCGCGGCATTCGGCGAGATCGTCGACGGGTCGGCGGCGGTGCCGGCGCGCGATACGCTCGCCTGGTATCGCCTCGCCTGCGGCCTGCCGCATCAATTGCCGCTCAGCAAGCTCGCCGGCACCGCGCCCGAGGATCGCAAGAAAGCGGCTGCGGACTATGCGGTCGTCCTCGGCGCGCTCGGCGAATGCACCCGGACGCGGACGCCGCCGGCGGGAAGCTAAATTTTTCCTTAGGGGCGCCGAAGCCGCGCAAGGCTTGTTTCCCGCAGAAAAGCGGATAGGGCGCAGGCATTCTGCGGGCAATTGCCCGCACCCATAACAGGAGTGCCTAGATGTCGCCGTCCCCTGCCCCCGCCGCGCCCCGCCCGCCGCTGCGCGTTGCGCTTGCAGGAATCGGCGTCGTCGGTGGCGGCGTCGTCAAGCTGCTCGAGGCGAATCGCGACCTTATCGCGCGCCGCGCCGGCCGGCCCATCGAGATCGTCGCGGTGTCGGCGCGCGACCGTCACAAGGATCGCGGCGTCGATCTTTCCCGCTATCGCTGGGAAGACGATATGGATGCGCTTGTCGCCGCGGACGATGTCGACGTGGTCGTCGAGATGATCGGCGGCGCCGACGGATCGGCACTGACTCTCGCGCGCCACGCGCTCGGCGCGGGCAAGGCGCTGGTCACCGCGAACAAGGCGATGATCGCGCACCACGGGCTGGGCCTCGCGCAGCTCGCCGAGGCGAAAGACACGCCGCTCAAATATGAAGCCGCGGTCGCGGGCGGCATTCCCGTCATCAAGGCGATCCGCGAAGGCGCATCCGCGAACCAGATCGCGCGTGTCTATGGCATCCTCAACGGCACCTGCAATTATATCCTGACGCGGATGGAGCGCGACGGCGCGAGCTTCGCCGATGCCCTCGCCGCCGCGCAGGCGGAGGGCTATGCCGAGGCCGACCCGACCTTCGACGTCGATGGGATCGACGCCGCGCACAAATTGTCGATCCTCGCCGCGCTCTGCTTCGGGACGAAGCTCGACATCGGCGCGGTGACCGCGGCGGGCATCCGCGACCTGATCGCCGCCGACATCCGCGAGGCCGAGGCGCTCGGCCACCGCGTCCGCCTGATCGGCATGGCCGAGCGCGACGAAACCGGCCTTTACCAGCATGTCCAGCCGTGCCTGGTCCCCGCCGACCATCCGCTCGCCTATGTCCCCGGCGCGCTCAACGCCGTGGTCGCCGAGGGGAATTTCGTCGGCCGCCTGTTCTTCGAGGGCGCGGGCGCGGGCGCGGGGCCGACCGCGTCGGCGATCGTCGCCGACATCATCGACATCGCGCGCGACGAATATGGCCCCGCCTTCGCGATGCCGGTCGACGCGCTCGACGCCGCGCCGGTCGCCGATGCCGGGGCGCGCGTCGGCAAGCATTATGTCCGCCTGATCGTCGAGGATCGCATCGGCGTCCTTGCCGAGATCGCGACCGCGATGCGCGACGCCGGCGTCTCGATCGAAAGCTTCATCCAGCGCGGCACCGAAGAGAATGACGGCGTCGTCATCGTCCTCGTCACCCACGAAGGCCCGGCGCGCGCGATCGAGGCGGCGCTCGCGGCGCTCGCCGCGTCGGACCATATCGTCGGCGCGCCGATGCGGATGCCGATCCTGGCGCTCTAATTCTCGGGCGCCACCGGCACGCCGTTGTCGGGATCGGTGCGCTCCTTCGCCATTTCGTAGAGCGGATTATATTCGGGGCCGCGCGGATAGCGACCGCCGATCGGCATCCAGTTATAGGGCAGCCGGTCGAGGCTCATCGCCTTCGCTTCGGCGCGCGGGAGCTTCGGCGGCGCCTCGCGGCCTTCGTTGGCGATCGCGCGCAGTTCGGGCGACAGCCGGTGCTTTTCGGTGTCGCTGCCGCACACGGTGATCGAGCCGTCGTCCGACGGCGTGCAGCGCCGGACCGGATCGGTCATCTCCTTCGCCCGCGCGATGGCCGCATCGGCTGGTCGCGGCGCGGGCGGCCCGACGGTCTGCGCGGCCGCGGGCGCCGTCACGCCGATGACGCAATACAGCGCAAAAGCGGCGCCGAATCGGGCGAAGGATTCTCGACAAGCGGGGCGGCGGGCCATATGGCGCCCAACATGCCGACGGGGCGGAACAAGTAAAGACGGAGAGTCAGGACGATGACGAACAGC
>Ga0182745_1003117_pt1 | contig 14457 bp, 9 predicted proteins | sample eDN3rd30CKraftBY_FD_128523 | JGI IMG/M metagenome (GOLD analysis project Ga0182745, IMG submission 128523) | Enriched backyard soil microbial communities from Emeryville, California, USA - eDNA 3rd pass 30_C Kraft BY (version 2) (version 2) | ecosystem: Environmental > Terrestrial > Soil >...
CTTGGTAACAACTGGGCTTGGGGCAATCTAAGCTGCCCTCAGAACTGGCGGTCGACGACCGGGGCTGGAACCCTCGCGAGACTAGCCGGAAATCCCACACCCTTTAGGGGTGGGAAGCTTAATTACCTACCGAGCGCGCGGGGAAGAGATCGGAGGCCAGGGATGGCTCAGCAAGGACAAGGTTTCGGGGGATTCCGCTCGTGGCCCCTGGCAAGAACGCTCGTGCTCTCCTTTTTGGCGGGGTCGGTCGTTAACGGGTCGGAACCAGTGATCGTTCGACCTCCGTCCGTCGTCCCCCCTTCACCTCGGGGGGAAGGTACGGCTTCCCTTCCGGTTCAAGTGGGCTCGAGACTGCTCATGAGTGACCCCGCAACTCCCATCACTTCGGTTGACCAACTTCTCCACCTGGATCAGGCGGCCCTGGAATCGCTCTATCGGAGCTCGGGTTCTGTGAGCGTTCCGCCAGGCAAGGTCAAAGGGCGGGTCATCCTGTTCCCCGGCTCGCGGATCAACCCGTCCTCCGCGCGGATCGCTCGACTCTTCTGGCAAGGGAAGACTTTCAACAACGAAGAGGCGATGGCGGTGAACCGATTCTTCGGCCTAAAAATGATCAAAGGGCAAGTTTACCAGGATCAGAGCTGGTTGGATGGCCAACCCGCCTTGATCCTCGACTACAGCAAGACCTCGCTTCTTTACCGACCCTATCGGGATGAGATTAGGGAAGTGGGGCCAGGGGTTTACCTGGGCTTGATGTATTCAAGGACCACGCCCTGCCCCACGTTCAAGATGTACTTTGCGCTTCAGACGAGCCCCTGCCCTTGATCGATTGCAAGACCAAATGTGGGGAAGGGATCGTGGAGCAGGTTAAATGGAACGGAAGTCAGGCTTCCTGTCCGTTCGTGTCTTGCTGCTGCCAATGTCGCAGCGCAATCATGACCGCCCCCAGGACAGGCTGGTCGACCCGAGTCGTTGTCGGTTGGTAACCAAGCCCTCGCAGATGGTCGAGCAGGCTATCCGAGACGACCTGGGACGAGAGGATGAATCCGCCCGCCATCCCCAGGGGGATAGGTCCGTTCGTCCAGCCGAGCGACCTGGCGACCGCCGCCACGGCTTCCGCCAACTCGCGCCCCGCGGGCTCGAGAATCTCCGTGCGCACCTGAGCGTCGAGCTCGCCCGCTTTGACAACCTCTGAGGCCAGGGCTGCGATCCGGGTTCGGTCGCATGAGGGGGAATAGAGCGTGGCGATCAGTTGAGACGGATCTTTGATATCGAGGGCGCGGCAAAGACGGTCGGCCAGGACTGAGGTACTCGGGGCCGGCAAGCGCCCGTCCACCCGGCGGACAACCATTCGCAAGCCAGAGAGGGCCACGGCATACCCGCTTCCCTCATCGCCGAGGAGGGGACCCCAACCACCGGCTCGGGAGACTTTCCCCTCTCGCGTGCGTCCCACGGCGATCGAGCCGGTACCGGCGATCACTCCCAAGCCCCAGCCTCCCGGGGTGCCCGCCGCGATAATCAATTCGCCATCGTTGGCCAGGATCAGGCGGTTGGCCCAATGGGATTGGGCGTTCCACTCTTCGAGCTGGAAGCGATCCTCCGGTCGGTCGAAACCGGCCAAGCCCAAGCAGGCGATCTCAACGGTTTGTCGAGAGACCTGGGCATTGCGAAAAGCCTGATCGATGGCGCCGTTGAGTGCGGCCAGGGCCAGCTCGGTGCCGACCGCCTTGACGTTCGACGGGCCTCCAATCCCCTTCCCGATCACCTTGCCCTGGCCGTCCGCCAGCCAGGCCACCGTGGAGGTGCCGCCACCATCAACTCCGAGTAAAAGCGAGGTCGTCATCGTGGGTCGGTTCCGATCTGAGCTATGACCGCGGTGCGGATTTGCCCGCCATGGGCGTCGAGAAGGGCCTGGGCTTGCTCGGGTTCCACATTCGCCAGCGCGGCGACGAGGGCCCGTTTCAGGTGGCCCCCGGAACATTCGAGCAACGCCTTGGCTTGCGAGTCATCAAGACCGGCGATCTCCCGGAGGATTCGACGAGTGCGCAACCGAAGCTTTTCGTTGGTTGGCTGCAAGTCGACCATCAGGTTTCCGAAGGTCTTACCAATTCGAATCATGGCGCCGGTCGTGATCATGTTCAAGACCAGCTTCGTCGCGGTACCCGCCTTCAGGCGGGTCGAGCCGGTGACAATCTCCGGCCCAACCAGCAAGGCGATGTCCAGATCGACCCGCGCTCCGAGCAAACTCGGCCGATTGCAACTGATGCCAACCGTGGCCGTCCCTCGAGCCCGTGCTTCATCCATGGCCCCGAGAACATAGGGGGTGCGCCCCGAGGTCGCGATGCCGACGACCAGGTCATCTCGGCTGGGATCGAGGGCGCGGAGATCAGCCGCCCCCTGTCCTGGGTCGTCCTCAGCCCCTTCGATCGCGCGGGTCAGGGCTTGATGTCCACCGGCGATCAGACCGACGACCATCGTCGGCGGAACGCTGAACGTGGGGGGGCACTCCGAGGCATCGAGTACCCCAAGCCGGCCGGACGTACCCGCACCAACGTAGATGAGACGCCCCCCGCGCTGAAACCGATCGCCGGCCCACTCCATGGCCTGGGCGATCCGTTCTTCCTCGGCCCGGACCGCAAGCACGGCCTTCTCATCCTCGGCGCTCATCAGGCGGACCAGCTCGAGCGGCGAGAGGCGATCCACCGCTTCCGAGTTGGGATTTCTCGATTCCGTCAAAAGGCCGTCTTCCATTGCCATGAGGCGATCTCCCGTGAAATGTTTTGCTTACTTGTACAAAAGATAACGGGAGCGGATCGCACGGAACTCTTCCAGCTCCGACTTCCAGAGATCCATGATCGCCTGGCTTCGCTCTCCCTTCACGAGGGCATCGTACGCCGCGCGGTCGGCGATGAACTTAAGCAGGTTGTCTGGTTTCCACTGGTCGGGATAGAGGTCACGCAGGACCGAGGCCAGCTCGATACCAAGCGCCACGGGATCGAACTGGTCTCGATCCGTGATGAAGATTTGGACCCCTTTGCAATTCTCGCCCGAGAATTGCCGTTCCTTGGGGATAAACTCGTTGGGAACGAAGCGAACCCCCTTGAGCTCGCGCGCATTCAAGGCCGCCGCGAATTCTCGAGCGTTGATCCAAGGTGCCCCAAGGCGTTCGAACGGGGTGTCGGTTCCGCGACCCGTCGCGAGGTTCGTGGCTTCCAGGAGTCCGACGCCTGGATAGAGCAAGGCTTCGGTCAGGCTCCGCATGTTGGGCGAGGGGTTGGTCCAGGTCAAACCGGTCCAGTCGAAGAGGTCTTCCCGTTTCCAGCCTTCACAGGGGATCACCTGAAGGTCGGCCTCGATTTTCCGCTCGGCGTTGAAGAGCTGAGCGAGCTCGCCGACCGTCATTCCGTGCCGAACGGGGAGGGCGTGGTGAGCGATGAAGGCCTCGAACTCATCGTCACGGATCGGGCCCGCGACTTCGACGCCACCGATCGGGTTGGGCCGGTCGAGCACCAGGATCGGAATTCCACTCTCCTTGGCCGCTTCGATTGCCAGCCCCAAGGTGCTGATGTAGGTGTAGAAGCGGGCGCCGATGTCCTGGATGTCGTAGACGAGGACATCGATATCTTCGAGCTGTTCCTTGCTCGGTTTCCGAGACTTCCCATAGAGGCTCTTGATGGGCAGCCCCGTCTTCTCGTCCTTGCTGTCGCCGATCTCCTTATCGACCAGCCCTCGAATTCCGTGCTCGGGGCTGAATAGGACCTTCAGTTGAACGTCGGGGGCCTGGGCGAGCGCATCGATCGTGCTCAGGCCATCCTTGGTCTTGCCGGTGTGATTGGTCACCAGCGCGACGCGTTTGCCTTTGAGCGGCGCGAATCGATTCTTGACCAGCACATCAATCCCGCAGTGAACCGGGTGCAGCGTCGAACTCCCCACGGGCTCGGCGGCGGGCCGGTCGAGCAGGGCGAGAGCGGCAAGCGTCGCGACTTCAATCCGAATCGGCCCCGAGTTCCCTTTCGGACCAAACGGATGGAGGCGGCTGGTCAGGATCACCACGAAGGACTTCGACGCCGGATCAACCCACAAGGAGGTTCCCGTGAATCCGGTATGGCCGAAGCTTCCGAGGCCGTAGCCACGTCCTCGGGGATGACTGAACGAGCTCTCCAGGTCCCAGCCGAGCCCCCTGCGCTCGCGCGGAGGGGTCGTGCCGGGGTCGAGCATCGCTTCAATGGTCTCGGGTTCGAGGATCACCTTCCCGTCCCGTGTTTTCCCGCCGTCGAGGAGCATCTGGGCATAAACCGCGACATCCTCGGCCGTGCTGAACAGGCCCGCGTGCCCCGCGACTCCCCCCAGGGCTCGAGCGCGGGGGTCGTGGACCACGCCGCGCACCCACTTGTCCTTCTCCTTTTCCGTGGGGGCACAGCGCTTCAGATCGAGCTTGGGGTCGGGCGTTTCCCCTTCGCCAATGGGGGCGAACCCCGTCTGGGTCATGTCAAGTGGCTCGAAGATCATTTCACGAGAGAATTCATCAAGCGATTTACCGGAGACTCGTTCCACAAGCCGCCCGAGGATGAGGTAGTTCACGTCGCTGTAGAGGAATTTCTCCCCCGGCTTGAAATTGAGCTTCAGCGCGGCGATGCGTTCCCAGGCCTTTTCCGGGCCATTGGCATAGTCCCCGATCGCGTTGTCGGCGATCAATCCGGTGCGGTGACGAAGGAGGAGGTCGATCGTCAGCTCCTTCTTCCCCTTCTGGTCGAATTCGGGGAGGTAGGTGACGATCGAGTCAGAGAGTTTGATCTTCCCTTGCTCCACGAGCTTGAGAACCGAGGTGGCCGTCGCGATGGGCTTGGTCAGCGAGGCCATGTCGAAGATCGTGTCGCGGGTCATGGGCTCGGACGACGGCTCGACGGCGCGCTGGCCGTGGGCCTTGAAGTAGGCCACCTTACCATCACGCCCGACGAGGACCACGGCTCCCGCGACCTGTTTGCGTTGGATGGCCTGCTCGACCGCGGCGTCGATCTTCTTCAAGCGAACGGGGTCAAAGCCGGCTGCCTTGGGATCCGCTTCGGGTAAGGCCCCCCGCGACTCGACGGCGAAGGTGAGGGCCGCGAGTCCGATCCAGAGTCGGGACGCTGTCGTCATGTGAGTTCGTGTCCAGTGGGAGAAGGGTTGGAGGCCATGGGAGCGGGAGCGGCAGGCCAGATGAGACTGACAGCCGTACCGACGAGGACCACGGTGGTCGAGCCAACCAGGGCATACCAGGGATAGGCTAGCTTCGTTCCGAACGCGGCGATTGAGACCACGATGAGCCCGGTGATCATGCCGATGAACGCCGCGACTTGCCCCGCCCCGCGCGTGAGGAGACCGAGCAGGAAGAGGCCGAGTAGAATGCCTGTTACGAAGCCAGCGATGGCGAGGGCATTATCCACCACCGCCTTCTCGAGCCAGATGGCTCCAATGGCGACCGCCATTTGCGTGATGCCCCAGAAGGCGGTGAGTCCCTTGGAGATTTGCAGGAGCCGTTTTTCGTCGGTATTGGGAAAAAGGGGCCGATAGAGGTCATTGACCGTGGAGGAAGCCGAGGCGCTGAGGGCGCCCGATACGGTGCTCATCGTCACCGAGAGAATCGCCGCGATCACCAGCCCGAGCACGCCCGTGGGGAGGTAGCGGATGATGAAGGAGGCGAACTCCTCATCTTTACCGGGGAGCGATGGGGGAGGCACATGCTGGTCCAGTACCGACAGGGCCACGCCAATCAGAAGGAAGAGGGCGAATTGAGCCAGGATAACCCACCCGCTAGCAATCAGTGCCCATGCCGCCTGCTTTTGAGATCGCGCGGAGAGATACCGCTGGACCATCATCTGGTCGACACCATGCGAGCCGGTATCGAGTACCATCGCGCCGATGAGCCCCGCCCAAAAACCATAGACAACGGTGTAATCGAAGGAAAAGTCGAAGACCTTGAACTTGTTGGCCGCCGTGGCCTCCTGGACGATGGTGGCCCATCCCCCGGGAACCTGCTGAATCACGATGGCGAGCGAGATGAGCCCACCCAGGATATAGACGAAGAATTGCAGCACATCGGTCCAGACCACCGCCTTGATGCCGCCTAGATACGTATAGATGATCGTGATGATACCAATGGCGAGAATGGCGCCCGGCAATTCCCAGCCGGAAGGGGCGGGATAGTTCTGGGTGGCGAGGTACATCTGGCGCAGGACTTTCGCGGCGAGAAAGAGCCGAAGACCAGAGGCCAGGGTGCGCGTGACGAGGAAGAGGACGGAAGCCGCTTTCTGCGTCGAGCCTCCAAACCGAGCTTGAAGCACCTGGTACGCCGTGAAGATTTCCCCTTTGAAGTAAGGGGGAAGGAGGACCAAGGCCACGACCACCCGCGCGAGGATGTAGCCGAGCGCCAGTTGCAGAAAAGTCATGTTTCCGCGATAGGCGATCCCGGGAACACTCAGAAACGTGACCGCGCTCGTCTCCGTGGCCACGATCGAAATCATGACCGCCCACCAGGGGAGGTTGCTTTCCCCGAGGAAATACCCCTTGAGCCCCTCTGAATTTGAACCGAGTCGGGCCCCGAGCACCGTGCAGCCAATCACATAAATGACGATTATGCCCAAATCGATCGGGTGCATGGTGGCTCCGGAAGGTAAGCCCGAGCGCGGGGCGCGTTGAGGATCGCCCCGTTGAAAGCGCGGGAAGCGGTCCAATTTATCATGCCGCCGGTCGACTTGCCACGCATCCAGACCCCTATTCCGCGGTACCCATTGGTCAGACCCTGCCTCGCTTTTTTGATCGATTGTTTAACGGCCTCTTGGATCATCCGTGTCAGATCGTGTATAGATGATGTGGGAGAACGCCGAACTTCTTAAACGTCCCTCAGCAAACCGGCGACTCCTACCTCCAAAAACGCAAGCCCCTCCTTCCCAACGGTAGCCTGTCCCATTTGAAGATGTTCGGAGGCAGTAACCGTGCGAATGATCTCCTCGTTCTTCGCCTGGACCCTGGCTGGCATGGCATTCCTTGCCGCCCTTCAATGCCAGGGGGCGGACGCGCTTAGGCTTAGCCCGGCCCAGGTTGAGGACTTCGAGAAGAACATTCGTCCCCTCCTGGCGAATCGCTGCTTGAGTTGCCACGGTGCCGAGAAGCAGAAAGGGGGGCTCCGGCTCGACTCGAGAACCTCCATGATGCAAGGGGGAGATTCCGGCCCCGCGATCATCCCTGGCGCTCCAGACGAGAGCATGGTGATCGAGGCCATCCGCTACGGCGGTGACCTCCAGATGCCTCCCAAGGGAAAGCTGAAGGACGGGGAGATCGCCACCATGACCCGTTGGATCAAGGAGGGGGCCGTCTGGCCTGAAACCCCCGAAAGCCGAAGCACGCCATCGGCCTCGCACGAGTCCGGCTCGGCGATCTCCGAGGCCGACCGGCAGTTCTGGGCGTTTCAGCCCGTCAAGTCTTCAGCCCCCCCCTCGCTCAAGGATCCCCGACGGGTCAATAACTTGATTGACCGCTTCGTCTTCGCGAAACTCGAAGCCACGGGGTTGGCCCCGGTTGCGTCCGCTGATAAACGCACCCTGATTCGACGGGCCACGTTCGACCTGACTGGGCTTCCCCCCACGCTCGAGGAGGTCCAGGCATTCTTGAAGGATGAGTCGGCCGACGCGTTCGACCGAGTGGTCGAGCGGCTCCTCGCCTCGCCGCATTATGGCGAGCGATGGGGGCGCTTTTGGCTGGATGTCGCACGTTACGGCGAAGATCAGGCCCACACGTTCGAGGCCCGGCTCTACCCCGGAGGATATCACTACCGCGACTGGGTGGTGAAGGCCCTGAACGAGGATATGCCTTACGACCAGTTCGTCTTTAATCAGATCGCCGGGGACCTGGTGGAAGGGTCGGACAAGACCAAGCACCGAAATGAGAACCTGGCGGCGCTGGGCTATTTCGCGTTGGGGCCGGTCTATTATGGGAAGGCCATCCATGACGAACTCGATGACCGCGTCGATACCCTGACGCGAGGGTTCCTGGGCCTGACCGTGGCCTGTGCCCGCTGCCATGATCATAAGTTCGACCCAATCCCCCAGCGCGACTATTACGCGCTCGCGGGGATCTTCTCCAATACCGAGTACAAGGAATACCCTCGAGCCCCGGCTGAGGTCGTCGCTCGCTATGACGCGGCGCAGCAGGCCATCAAGGACAAGAACGACGCGATCTCGGACCTTCAACGCACTGAGTCGAGCCGTTTGAGCGAATCGCTCGTCGACCGGACGGCGGACTACCTCCTGACAGCCTCGACCCTCGATGCTCGTCGGAGCGAGGAACCCGGGCTCAGCATCGCCGACGTTGCGAAGGCCGAGGGGCTCGACGCGATGTTCTTGACGCGCTGGGGTAAGTTTCTCGAGAAGCCCGAGACCCGTGAACGGGCCTATCTGGCTCGCTGGTTCGCATTGAAGCCCGCGCAATCGAACGCGTCGGTCACGTCCGAGCAGCGGGCGGTGGCCGCGAAACAGGTGCGGGATTATCTGACCTCACTTCTCGCCTTGAGGCGCGCGTTCGAAGCACGGGAGTCGGCCGCCAAGCAGGTGGGAATTGAGGTAAAGCGTCCCGAGTCTCTGGCTGCGTTGAGCGCCGAGGAATCCAAGGCGCTCGATGACTTGGTCGGACGCGAGGGGCTGTTCGCCATTCCCAGGGACCGGATCGAGGAGTTGACAAGTCGCGAGACGCGACACGTGTTCAAGACGTTGAAGGCGGAGCTAAAAGAGCTCAAGAAGAACGCTCCGCCGAAGTACCCCGTCTTACACTCGCTGGCCGACCGCTCGAACCCGTCGAACATGAAGCTCTTGCTTCGAGGCAACCCCGACACGCCCGGGGAAGAAGTGCCTCGCCATTTTCTCTCGATTCTGAGCCAAGGGACGGCAAGTCCCTTCCAGCAAGGGAGCGGCCGACTTGAACTCGCGAGGGCGATCGCCAGCCCAGAAAACCCCCTCACAGCGCGCGTGATGGTGAATCGGGTTTGGGAGCACCACTTCGGGCGAGGCCTGGTGGGCACACCCAGCAATTTCGGTCAGATGGGGGAACGTCCCACTCACCCCGAGCTGCTCGACTACCTTGCGCACAGGTTCGTGACGCTCGGCTGGTCGTTGAAGGCGCTTCACCGAGAGATCATGGCTTCGGCGACCTACCAACTGAGCGGGGCCGACGACGCCCGCAACCATGAAGTCGATCCGGAGAATCGCCTGCTCTGGAGGATGAACCGGCGCAGGCTCGACGTCGAAGCGTGGCGCGACGCCATACTGGCCGTCTCGGGGACGCTCGACCTGGAAATTGGCGGTCCTTCGCTCCCGTTGACCTCGCCCGACCATCGACGCCGCACGCTCTACTCGGTGATTAGCCGGCATAGCCTCGATGGCTTGCTACGTCTCTTCGACTTTCCCGACCCGAACATCACCAGCGATCGGAGGTCGGTGACCACGGTTCCGCTCCAGCAACTCTTCGTGCTCAACAGTAGCTTCATGGAACGCCAGGCCAAGGCGCTCGCGGATCGGCTTCTGGCGGACTCCGGTCTAAACACCGAACTTCGGGTTGAGCGAGCCTTCCAAATTCTATTCGGTCGGGGCCCTTCCGAGAACGAAATCACCTTGGCCGTCCGTTTCCTGGAAGGTCGTGGCGGAGACGCGCGAGCGAAGTGGAATTCCTACGCGCAGGTTTTGCTCGGTACGAATGAGTTTGCCTTCGTGGATTGATGGAAGACGGGCAACGTCTCGTTGATCGAGCCCTGAAAGGCCTGGGTTTGGTCGATTCAACGGTTACAGGGCCAGGGGAAATTACCATGCGAAACGCCGAAGTCGGACAGGGTTGTAGCCGTCGAGGGCTTCTCCGTCGCATGGGAGGGGGCTTCGGAGCCCTGGGGCTTGCCTCGGTGCTCGCGGGGGAAGAGTTGATTCACTCCCGGGCCCACGGTGGAGAAGAACCTGCGCCTGTCAGCCCCCTTGCGCCTCGCACCCCGCATTTCCAGCCAAGGGCGAAGCGGGTCATCTTTCTGTTCATGAATGGTGGTCCGTCACACGTTGATACCTTCGACCCCAAGCCGATGCTGACCAAGTATCACGGCGATCGCCCCTCCGACCCCAACATCAAGACCGGCCGAAAAGGGGGAGGTACCCTGATGGGGTCTCCCTTCTCGTTCCGCAAGTATGGGCGGAGCGGGATCGAGGTGAGCGAGCTCTACCCCGAGGTCGCCAAGCAGATCGATGAGATCTGCGTGATCCGGTCGATGCGTACCGACGTTCCGAATCATGAGCCCGCGCTATTGATGATGAACTCGGGCCAGATTCAACCGACGCGTCCCAGTATGGGCTCCTGGCTCACGTATGGGCTCGGCACCGAGAACCAGAACCTCCCTGGGTTCGTGGTCCTCTGTCCCGGCAAGCCAGTGGTTGGACCGCAGCTCTGGAGCAATAGTTTCCTGCCGGGAATTTTTCAGGGGACGCATATCAATAACGCCTCGATCGACCCCAAGGCGATCATCCCCAACGTCCGAAACCAGTCGCTCTCTCGTGACGATCAACGTGCTCAACTCGACCTGCTCGCCCGCATGAACGGCGAGCACCTGGAACACCGCGCGCACGACCCCCAACTCGAAGCGCGGATCGAGTCGCTCGAGATGGCGTTCCGCATGCAGTTCGAGGCGCAAGAGGCGTTCGATATCGGCCAGGAGTCAACGCGCACTCGAGCTCTCTATGGAAAAGGGGAATTCGCCGACGCCTGCCTGATCGCGCGCAGGTTGGCCGAGCGTGGAGTACGCGTCACTCAGGTCTATTACGGCAACGGTCAGCCCTGGGACGACCACTCCGATATCATGAACCACCGAAAGCATGCCGCGAATAGCGACCAGGCGATCGCGGGGCTTCTCATCGACCTCAAGGCGCGTGGATTGCTCGACGAAACCCTGGTGATCTGGGGAGGAGAGTTTGGACGTACCCCCACCTCCGAGGGCTCAAAAGGACGCGACCACCATAGCCTGGGCTTCACCATGTGGCTGGCAGGAGGAGGTGTCAAGGGAGGATACGTCCACGGCGCGACCGACGAGCTTGGTTTTGTGGCGATCGAAAACAAGGTGCATGTTCACGACCTCCATGCCACGGTTCTCCACCTCATGGGGATGGATCACGAACGTCTCACTTATCGATACAGCGGGCGCGACTTCCGCCTGACCGATGTGCATGGCGAGGTGGTTCGCGAGATCATGGCCTGAGTCATGGGTGAGACACGTACGAAGGCATTCCCGCCTGGGCAGATCAAACAGGCCGAGAGAACTCCGGTCCGAGATCGGCTTGTTCGGCGGCTCCGATTCTTACGCCTCTGTTCTCCGCTGACCGTGGTTGTCGCGGTCGCATTTCTCGGTGGCTTTGGCTCCTCGACCCAGGCAGAGGAGCCGAGCCGCGCGGAGCAAGCCGAGCTCCGGGCGGTGCGCTACCTCACCCGTGAGGTCCCCCTCTGGTCACGTGAGAACCATTGCTTCTCATGTCACAACAACGGGGATGCCGCGCGAGCGTTGATGGCCGCGCGGGCGCGAGGAATTCCGGTCGCCGACGAAGCTCTGCGTGAAACCCTGGCGTTCTTGGGAAAGCCCGAGAGCTGGGATCTTAATGGTGTCGACGCGGAGTTCAGCGACAAGGATCTGGCCCGCCTTCAGTTCGCCAATGCCCTGGCGACGGCGATCGAGACGGGTACGTTGAACCAACCGGCGAAGCTCGCTCAGGTGGCTCGGACGCTCGAGGCGGAGCAGGCTGCCGACGGTTCCTGGGACATCGACGGCCGAGCGCGGATTGGCTCACCCGCCACTTACGGAACGCCCCTGGGGACCGCGCTTGCCAGGCGCGTTCTTCGCGCCTCGGAGCCGCGCACGTTCCGCGAGGCGATGGAGCGTTCGAAAGCCTGGCTTATCGCGCACCCAGTACGAAATAATCTGGATGCCGCCTCGATCTTGATTGGGCTCGAGCCGGAGGAAGTCCCACCCAAACTGCGTCAGACCTTGCTCCGGATGGCCAGGGACGGGCAAGGATCCGACGGTGGCTGGGGGCCGTTCACGAACGCTCCCTCAGAGAGTTTCGATACCGCGATCATGCTCATCGGTCTCAGCCGTTGGCCAGACCGTGCCGAGGTGGCCCCTTTGATCGAGAAGGGCCGGGCTTACCTGGTTGGAAATCAGGAAGCCGAAGGCAACTGGTCCGAGACGACTCGCCCCACGGGCGGGATCAGCTACGCTCAACGTCTTTCGACCAGTGGATGGGCGCTCCTGGCCCTGCTGGCGACCCGTTGAGCTTCGAATAGGATATCAAAGGCTTCGCGCCTGGCGAAGCCTCGACTTCCGATGGGCGGTTCGCTCAGTCCGAACCTGCGCCGGTCTTTTCGATCTGCTCGAACGGGGTGTTGAGAATGGGGTAGGCGTTCCAGTCCTGATAATCGAAATGCCACCATTCATTGATGTTAACTGTGAATCCCTCGGCTTCCATCGCCCGGCGCAGCAATTCTCGGTGCCACCGCTGGAGTGAGGTTCCGCCGGGATACTCGGGATAAGAGCGCTGGGAGAACTCGTCGTAGCCTCCCACCATGGGAACCGCACACCCGGTCTTGAGGTCGTATAGGGTCAAGTCGATGGCGCAGCCTCGGTTGTGCCTCGATCCCTTGCGCGGGTCGGCCACGAAGATTTTGCTTGGGCCAGGGGTTGCGTCCCAGAACATTCTGGTCACGTACCAGGGGCGATAGGAATCGTGGATCAGCAGGCCGAACCCCTGGGGCTGGAGCGACTTTTGCACCTTGCGGAGCGCCTCGGCGACCGGCCTTTGCATGAACGCTCGAGCCGAGGTATAGAGCGGGGTTCCCATGAAATTGTTGTCGGTGGCGTAGCGAATCTCGAGCTTGATCGCCGGATTAACGCGCGTGATATCCACCAGGTCGGGCTTGCGGAACTCCTGGCGCTCGCGCGGAGGTTCGGCGGCAAGTGCGATGTCGCGGAGCTCGTTGATCGGTCGAAGCGGCTTGATCCGGAAGGTGGCTCCGTCCTCCCCCTCGATCGGTCGGCGTACGAACCGGACCTGCGCGGCGGTCACCTCCTTGGCTCTCGCATTCCCCTCGCGCACGAACTCCAGGGTCTCGCCATCGTAGAGTCCGTAGTTGGGAAATCGGAAGCGGTTGGGCGAGACTTCCTCGAGTGGATAGAGATAGAACCATTCGATCAACGCATGGAGACGTCCTTCACGCTCGAGAATATAGAGGACGTTGTGGTCCCATCCATATTCTCCAAGCAATCCCAGCCATCGCTCAGGCGCCGAATCGGGTTTCGACGGGGGACGTTTCCGATAGCGCTTGCCGTCGATCCGCAGGTCGTTCTCACCGAGTTCAACCGTTGAGCCAGTGTCGAGCAACCCATCTACGAGGAGCGTATCACCTGCTCGGCGGATCGCCGACGTTGTGCCTCCCGAGAGCGGAGTCATCAGCAATGTCTCGCCTCGCGCAAGCAGTTCGATTCGTTTCCCATCCCCTTCATAGAGGCCTTGAGCTTGTTGAGCCACGTTCTGAGAAAGCGGACTCGTCACCTCGAGCTTGGGCAAGGGATTATTGGCCTTGGTCGCCAACATGAGTCGAAGGGCATGATTCGCGACCTGCTTGGTCACACCGTTCACGCAATCGCGGTTGGCCAGTACCACTACTCCAAGCTTCTGGTCGCGCAGGCCCGCGAGTTCTGATGAGAAGCCATAGATTGCCCCGCCATGTCCGAATCGAGGATGCCCATCCAACTCACCAAGAGAGAACCCAAGCCCGAACTGGGCACGATCGCCCGCCTTGGCGAACTGCGGCTCGAGCATCGAGCGCAAGGTCCCCGGCTTAAGAATCGAGGTGTGCGCCCCTCGCCCTTCGTCGAAGACGAAGGAGAGAAACTTGCCCAGGTCCAGCACGTTCGAGTAGAGGTTGCCGGCTGGCCCCGTGCCAAGCAAGAACGTCGGGGCGGGGAACGTGCGGCCATCCCAGGTCCCCATCACCCCCTTCGCGAGCAAGTTGGCGAGTTCCCCGTTGGGCTCATAGCGAGTCCGGCCAAGCTCGAGCGGTCCAAGGACCTCTTTCTCAAGAATCTGAGCGAACGGCTGGTTCCGTACTCGCTCCACGATGTATCCCGCCAGGGCGATCCCCGCGTTGGAATACTTGGTTTTCTGTTCGGCCGGGTAGACGAGTGCCGTTTGGTTCAAGCTTTCAATCGTTTTGGTCAGTGATGGTTCTTCGGGGTCGAAGTAACTCCCCACGGGCGATTCTCGAACCAGGCCCGACCGGTGCGACATCAACTGGCGGAGTGTGACTTCGGGTTTCTTGTCCGTCCCTTCGAGTGGCTTTGGCGCGAAGTTGGGCACGTAGCGTTCCACGGGGGTGTCGAGGTCGAGTGCCCCCTGCTCCACCAACCGC
>Ga0182745_1003120_pt1 | contig 14449 bp, 10 predicted proteins | sample eDN3rd30CKraftBY_FD_128523 | JGI IMG/M metagenome (GOLD analysis project Ga0182745, IMG submission 128523) | Enriched backyard soil microbial communities from Emeryville, California, USA - eDNA 3rd pass 30_C Kraft BY (version 2) (version 2) | ecosystem: Environmental > Terrestrial > Soil >...
GGTGGGCGGCAGCGTCGTCGTGGTGGGCGGGGCCGTCGTCGTCGGCGGGGCCGTGGTGGTGGGGGGCAGCGTCGTGGTGGTCGCGAGGGGCTCGCTGGCGATGATCAACACGATGGGCGTGGTCTTCTCGATCGGCTGGCTGGTCGGCCCCGGCTCGGTGCGGATCACGTGGCCCACCTCGGTGGTCGGCTCGCCGGTGACCTCGTCGACCGGCGACGGCTCCGAACTGGTGGTGACGGCCTCGAACCCCGCCTTCTTCAGCTCGTCACGAGCCTCCTCCTCGAGCTTGCCGGTGACGTCGGGCAGTACGGCCGTGCCGGGGCCGGTGCTCACGTTGAGGATGACCGTGGAGCCCTCCTTGACCTCCTTGCCCTCGCCTGGGTTCTGCGACAGGACCTTGCCCTCGGGTTCGGTGCTGCTCTCCTGCCCGGAGATGGTGGGCTTCAGCCCGGCGTCTTCGATCTGGGCCTTCGCCTGTTCCTGGTCGAGGCCGACGACGTTGGGGACCTCGACCGTCTTGGTCTGCTGCTCGAAGATCCCCAGCTGCTGGCCGAACGCGAACAGGAGGCCGGCGAGGACCACCAGGAGCAGGGCGATGATGACGAAGAACCAGCCCGTCTTCTTGCGGTTCGGCGGGGCGATGTAGGGATCCAGCGGCGCGGTGACCGGGTTGCCGGCAGGCGGGGTGGGCGGCGACGGCGGGCGGGCGGGTCCGGCGGGCACCGGGCTCGCCGCCGCGATGGGCTTGCCCTCGCGGAACCGCAGCAGGTCGGCGCGCATGGCGGCGCCGTCGGCGTAGCGGTCGTCGGGGTCCTTGGCCAGGGCCCGCATCGTGATGGCCTCGTAGTCACGGGGGATCCCCGGGACCTTCTCAGCGAGCGACGGGATGGGCTCCTGCACGTGCTTGTAGGCGATGGCGACGGGGCTGTCGGCGCTGAACGGCGGCTTGCCCGACGCCATCTCGTAGAGCACGACGCCCAGCGAGTACAGGTCCGAGCGGGCGTCCACGGGCTTGCCCTGGGCCTGCTCGGGCGAGAAGTAGGTGGCGGTGCCCATGACCGACCCGGTCTGGGTGAGGTTCTCCTCGCTGCTGGCCGTCATGGCCCGGGCGATGCCGAAGTCCGCGACCTTGACCTCGCCGGCCTTGGTGATGAGCACGTTGCCGGGCTTCACGTCGCGGTGGACCACGCCCTTGCGGTGGGCGAAGCCCAAGGCGGCGGCCACGTCGGCGGCGATGCCGGCGGCCCGCTTGGGCTCGATGGGGCCCTCGTTGCGGAGGATCTCCGAGACGGTCTGGCCGTCGACGTACTCCATGACGATGTAGTAGGTGCCGCGCTCCTTGCCCCAGTCGTAGACGCCCACGATGTTGGGGTGGTTGAGGTTGGCGGCGGCCTGGGCCTCGCGGCGGAAGCGGGCCACGAACGACGGGTCGGTGGCGAACTCCGGGAAGAGGATCTTGATGGCGACCAGGCGGTCGAGCAGCCGGTCGCGGGCCAGGTACACCTCGGCCATGCCGCCGCGCCCGACGCGCCGGTGAAGTTCGTAGCGCCCGTTGAGGACGACCTGTTCACGGTTGGACATGGCTCAGACCAGCCTACGAGAGGGCTCTGGGGGGAAGGGGGCACCGCCGCGGTGCATCAGTTCGCCGCCGTCGTGCTGGTGGTGCTGCCGGGGAGACCGGCCGGCGGGGCGGGCATCGGCTGGAAGGACTGCTCGATCACCTGCTTGGCGATCGGGGCGGCGAGCCGCCCGCCGGTGGTCTCGCTCGCCCCCGTCTGGTTCTCGACGATGACGGCGACGGCGATCGACGGGGCCTGGCCCGGCACGGCGGCCCAGGCGATGATCCACGCGTGGGAGCGCAGCGGCTCCGACGGGCCGAACTGGGCGGTGCCGGTCTTGGCGCCGACGTCGTACCCCTCGATCTGGAGCCGGGTCGCGCTGCCGTTGCGAACGACCTCGAGCATGCCGTCGCGCATCGTCTGGGCGGTCTGGGGGCTGATGGCCCGCTTCCACTGGGTCGGGTCGTGCTTGGAGACCTGGTCGCCCTCGCCGTCGCGGATCTCGCTCACGACGTGGGGCTCCATGATCACGCCGTCGTTGGCGACACCGGCGGCGACGAGTGCCATCTGCAGCGGCGTGGCCGCCGTCTCGTTCTGGCCGATGGACGACTGCGCCAGTGCCGGCTCGTCCCGGGTGAAGTCGGTCTTGAAGTGCGACGGGACCGCCGGCAGATCGAACGGCGGCGTGCTGTTGAAGCCGAAGGCCTGGGCGCCCTCGACCATCTTGTCGCCGCCCAGGTCCAGGCCCATCTGGGCGAACGACGTGTTGCAGGACCGGGCGAGGACCACGAAGAGGGTGCCACCGCACTGCTCGTTGTCGAAGTTCCGCAGCGGGCGGGTCGTCCCCCGGACCGTGATCGAGCTGACCGACGGGTAGACCGGCTCGGTGGGCGTGACCCCCCCCTTCTCCACGCCGGTGGAGCCGGTCACGACCTTGAAGGTCGAGCCGGGCGGGTAGATCTCCCGGTAGGACTTGGCGAGCATCGGCTTGCCCTCGGTCGCGTTCAGCCAGTTGTACGCCGCCTGGCTGTCCTCGACGTCGTGGTCGGCGATGAGGTTCGGGTCGAACGACGGGTTGCTGTACATCGCCAAGACGTCGCCCGAGCGCGGGTCGAGCGCCACCACGGAGCCCTTGAAGTCGCCCAGGGCCGCCTTGGCCACCTTCTGGATGTCGGAGCGGACCGAGAGCGTGAGGTTCCCGGTGCGGTCCTTGTCGACGAAGAGGTCGCCGACGGACTTGATCTGCTGCTTGGCCGTCTTGCCCGACAGCTCCTCGTTGTAGGCCCGCTCCAGGCCGGTGGCCCCGTACACGTAGCTGAAGTACCCGGTGAGGGCGGCGTACAGCTCGCCCTCCGGGTACTCCCGTTGGTACTGGAAGCGGTCGTTGCTCTTCACCGACCGGGCGAGCAGCACCCCGTCGGCGGTGGCGATGGTGCCGCGGGGCTTGGCGAACGACTGGTCGATGGGTCGGTTGTTGCCGGGCTTGATGTTCAGGTCGCTGGCGCGGAGCACCTGGATGTAGTTGAGCTGCACGAACAGCGCGCAGAACAGCAGCATCATGAACGCGCCGAGCCGGCGGATCGAGCGGTCCATCACGCCGCCCCGGCGGTGCGGCGGGCGCGCGAGTTGTTGTCGGAGATGCGCAGCAGCAGCGCCAGCAGCACGTAGTTGGCGAGGAGCGCCGAGCCGCCGTAGGACACGAACGGCAGCACCACACCGGTGAGCGGGAGCAGGCGGATGACACCAGCGAGGATCACGAACGCCTGCATGCCGATGAGCGCGGTGAGCCCGGCGGCGAGGAGCTTGTCGAACGAGTGCTCGGACTGGACGGCGATGCGCAGACCGGAGCCGACGATGAGCAGGTAGGCGATGAGGATGGCGGTGCCGCCCATGAGGCCGAGCTCCTCGCCGATGGCCGCGAAGATGAAGTCGCTCTCGACGTAGGGGATCTTGTTGGGCCGGCCGAGGCCGATGCCCGTGCCGGCGACGCCGCCCCAGGCGAGGGCGTACCAGGTCTCCGACAGCTGGCCGCCGACGTCGGACCAGGGGTCCATCCACTGCGACACGCGCCGTTGGACGTGGGCGAACTGGGTCCAGGCGCCGTAGGCGGCGGTGCCGAAGAGGATCGCCCCGCTCACCGGGTAGGCGATCCGGCCGGTGGCGACCCACAGCATCGACATGAACAAGGCGAACAGCAGCAGCGACGAACCCAGGTCCTTCTGCGCGGTCATGACGAGGATGGCGATGCCCCAGGCGAGCAGCACCGGGCCCAGGTGCTTGAGGTCGGGCAGCATCGGCCGGAACTTCGGCCACGTCGCCATCGACAGCAGCTCGCGCTTCTCCACCAGGTACGAGGCGAAGAACAGGGCGAACGCGATCTTGGCGAACTCGCCCGGCTGGAAGCTGATGGGCCCGACGCCCACCCAGATCTTGGCGCCGTTGATGGTGATGCCGAGCCCGGGGACGAGCGGGAGGACGAGGAGGACGAGGCCGATGGCGAGGAACGTGTAGCGGTAGCGCTCGAGGTCGCGCACCCGGCGGACGAACGCCAGCGTCAGCACGAAGGCGGCGATGCCGACGAACGTCCAGGTGGCCTGGTTGTCGGCCAGCTTCGGGTCGAGTCGGGCGATGAAGACGTAGCCGATGCCGTTGAGCAGGGCCACCAGCGGGAACAGGAGGCCGTCGGCTTCGGGAGCCAGCCGGCGGATGGCGAGGTGGGCGGCGAAGAACAGCGCCGTGATGACGGCGAAGAACGGACCGATGTTGGCAGGCACCGACGAGGTCTGGCCCAGCGACGCCAGCGTGTACGCCCCGCCGGTGATGGCGATGGCGAGGATCAGCAGGCCGAGCTCCGCTCGACGCCGCGACTGCGCGAGCACGCTCCGATCCGCCCGTCGACGGGCCTGGACGACCGCGCTCACGGCGCCGCGGTGGTCGAGGTGGCGGGAGTGGTCGTCGTGACCGGCGGAGCCGTGGCGGTCGTGGTCCGCGGACGGGTGGTGGATGTCGTGGAGGTGGAGGTGGAGGTCGACGTGGACGTGGATGTCGCGGGGATCCGGAAACCGAACAGGAACTCGTCCGCGTCCTCCATCGACGTGAAGGTCTTGTGGGCCTCGGCCGCTTGGATCGCCGTGGGGCGCAGCTCGTCGCTCGGCACCTTCAGGGACGTGGCCTTCGCCTCATCGGTGAGGAACCCTTCCGGGTCCCCCTTGTAGAGCACCACGTCGTCGCCGGTGATCGCCAGGTAGTAGGTGGTGTCCTTCTTCCAGAGGATCGCCCCGACCACGACGGCGACCACGACGAGCAGCGCGATCAGGAACACCAGGACGCGCCACGTGAACCGCTTGGTCTTGCCGAGCACGTCGAAGGGATCGCCGTCACGATCGTCGGACGTGAAGTCGTCGGGTGCGTCGGGCAGCGAGCTCTTCCGGTCGGCGAACACCGGCACGTACGGGTCAGCCCCGGCGGCGGGCTGGGTATCGGCATCGTCGCCGTCGATCGCGCCCCCTTCGCCCTCGCGGGCCTTGAGGCGCGCCGCCTCCTCGGCCAGCGCAGCCGACGCGGCGGCCGCTCGGCCGTCGTCGTCGACGACCTCCACGACGACCACGGTGATGTTGTCTCGGCCGCCGCTCTCGTTGGCTAGGCGCACCAGCTCCTCGGCGGCCTCCGTGGGCTCGGCCAGGCGGCGCAGGACCGACGAGATCTGGTCGGCCGTGACCTCGCCGAACAACCCGTCGCTGCAGAGCAGGAAGCGGTCGCCGTTGAACGGGATGACCGTGCTGCCGTCGACGTCGACGTCGACGTCGATGCCGAGGGCCCGGGTGATGATGTTGCGCTTGGGGTGGACCTTGGCCTCGTCCTCGGTCAGCTGCCCGTCGCGCAGCAGGTCCTCGACCAGGCTGTGGTCGCGGCTGAGCTGGATGAGGTTGTCGTCGCGGAACAGGTACACCCGCGAGTCGCCGACGTTGATCCAGGCGATCTCGTCGCCCTCGCCGTCGGCACCGGGCACGACCCGGACGGCGCACAGCGTGGTGCCCATCCCGTGCAGCTCCGGATCGGCGCCCGCCTTCTCGAAGATGGCCCGGTTGCCGATGCGCGCCGCCTGCTTGAGGTTCTCGAGCGAGGGCTCGCCCGCGTGCTCCTGGAGGTGCTCGACCGCCATGGCCGACGCCACCTCGCCGCCGTTGTGGCCGCCCATGCCGTCGGCCACGCCGAAGAGGTCGGCCTCGGCGAGGACGAGGAACGAGTCCTGGTTGTTGGACCGGACCTGGCCGACGTGGGTGGCGCTGCCGGAGCGGACGGTGGTCACACGAGCTCCAGCACGGTGTTGCCCACCTGGAGGCGGTCGCCCCGGCGGAACGCCTGAGGACCCTGGACCTTCTGGCGGTTCAAGAAGGTGCCGTTGGTGGAGCCCAGGTCCTCCACGAACAGCTGCCCGTCACGGGCGAACACCCGGGCGTGGATCTGCGACGCGTAGGTGTCGTCGATGGTGACCTGGCAGCCGGCGGCGCGTCCCACGGTGAGCTCCTCGGCCAACGGGTAGGTGCGGCCCTTCAGCGCGGCGGGCTCGACGATGGCGAGCTGCACGGGCAGCGCCTTGCGCTCGGCCTTGCGGACCGCCTTGGCGGTGGGGGCCGGTGCCGCCTGGCGCGCCGAGGCGACGGCCAGCTTGGGGCCGCGGACCTCTGCCCACACCGCCCGCAGCACCCGGAAGAAGAAGAGGTACAGCAGTGCCAGCAGGCAGAGCTTGAGGATCGTGAGCAGCTGCTCGTCCATGAGCGGTCGAGCCTACCGGTCGGCCGGTTCGCGGTCCGGCGCGCCGGGTGCGAGGCGGTCGGGCCAACGAGCCGCCCGGCGAGCGCTCAGGACGCCTCGAACCGCAGGACCGTGTTGCCGAACGCGATCTCGTCGCCCTCGTGCAGCTCGTGGGAGCTGACCCGGTTGCCGTTGACGCGGGACCCGTTGGTGGACCCGAGGTCCACCAACATCCACCCGTTGCCGTGGGGCCGGATCTCGGCGTGGTTCCGGCTCACGTTCGGGTCACCGAGCTGGATCGTGGACTCGGGCTTGCGGCCGATGGTGACGACCTTCTCGCTCAGCTGGAGCCGCTCGCCGGTGGGAAGGAGCAGCGCGCCGGCACCGGCGCCGCCCTTTCCCTCGCGCATGCGGCCCACGATCTGGAACGACCCGGCGTGCTGCTTCTCCGACAGCTCGAGGTGCACCGACACCGGGCCCATGAAGACGTACCCCTCGTCGCGGGCGTGCTCCCGGGCGGCTTCGGCCAGCTCGCGCTCGAGGCCGTCGGCCACCTCGCTGAACTGCTCGAGGTCGATCTCGGAGAGCTCGACGCTGTAGGCGTTGGGGACGAGCGTGCGGCCCCGGACGTCGACCGATCGGTTGTCGTCCATCTCCCGGACCAGGCGGCGGCCGAGCTCCACGGGACGGATGGTGGAGCGGAACAGGCGCGAGAAGGTGCCCTCGACCATCCGTTCCAAGCGTCGTTCGAAGCCCTTGAGCGCCACGGCCGAGCAGGTTACCGGGACAGGCCCCGCGCCCGTGGGCCCCGACCGGCAGCAGGCGGAACGGGCTGGGGTCGATCCTGCCCGGTGCGCTACGGTCTCCCCGCTGCTCGCGCGAGTGGCGGAATTGGCAGACGCGCTGGATTCAGGTTCCAGTGTCCTAACGGACGTGAGGGTTCAAGTCCCTCCTCGCGCACCACGGGGTTGTTCGCGGATCCGGGTCTCCGGGTTTGCGAAACAGCCAGAGAAACGGCCACCTCCTCGGGGGTGGCCGGTTCCGTTTCACCCCTCGGTCGGATTCCCTGCTGGCTCGCCCACGGAACGGTCTGGGTCTCACGAGACGGCGTACTGCCAGCGCTTGGCCAGCGCCTGAGATCAGCTCCCGCAGCCCTCGCCGCCGCCGGGCCACGGGAGCAGGCCGGCCGGGTGACCCGCCTGCGTCAGGGGGCAGTGGTCGTGGTCGGGGCCTCGGTGGTGGGGGGTGCCGTGGTCGGGGCCTCGGTCGTGGGTGGGGCCGTGGTCGGGGCCTCCGTGGTGGGCGGGGCCTGGGTCGTCGTCGGGTTGTCCGGCTGGGTCGTGGCCGTCGTCGTCGTGGTGCCGGGGGTGTCGTCGTCGGTGTCGTTGATCAGCAAGAAGCCGATCACGCCGAGGATGACCACCAGCACCACGATCACCGCGACGATCGCCCCGGTGTTGGAGCCACCGCCCTTGGCCGGAGCCGCCGCGGGCTGGTCCGGCTTCGGAGCTGGATGCAGGTCGATGCCGCAGCTCTTGCAGAACTTGTCGCTGTCGGCGATCTGCGATCCGCAGTTGGAGCAGAACTGGTTCACGGTGGCGCCCTCCCGCATCTGAACGACCCGGATCGAGCCTAGGGGCCGTGAACGGGACCGTCGGGGACCGGAGCGCCGCTGCATCCTCGGCGCGGACGCCGTGCCCACGTCCCCGCAGCCAGCCTCCGGCCGGCAAATCCGAGCGCCTCGGCCCGCTGCCACCGGTCATGATCGGGACAGGACCGACGACGGGGGCTGGCGATGGGCGATCTGGTGGACCGGAGCGAGGTGGGCGTCGCCGCGCTCGCCCACGCCAACTACGTGGAGTTCGGCCGGGAGACCGCCCGGTGGTCCGGTCTCCGCGGCGAGGTCCTCGAGCGCGACGGCGCCGTGCTCTGGGCGTCGGCCTCCGACTTCCCCGTGAGCATGAACGGCGTCGTGCGCGCCGACCCTTCGGCTTCCGCAGCCGACGTGCTCGACCTCGCTGACGCCTGGTTCGGCGAGCGCGAACGGGGCTACTCGCTGACGACCACGGGGCTCTTCGATGACGACGACCTCGTCGCCGCCGCCGAAGCCCGAGGGATCGTGCGCCTGATGGATGTGCCGGCCATGGTGTGCGACGCCCGGCTCGACGACCGCGCCGCGCCTGACGGCGTGACCGTGCGCCTCGCCTCCTCGGCCGACGACGTCGCCGCCTTCGTGGCGGTGAACGACGCGGCGTACCAGACGCTCGGGATGCCCGAGGGCGTGATCGCCGCTGCGATCACCGTGCCCGAGCGAGTGCTCGCCCGACAGGTGCGCACCGTCATCGCCTGGGAGGGCGACACCCCGCTCGCCTGCGCCCAGGTGCTCCTCAGCCACGGGGTCGCCGGCATCTACTACGTCGGCACCGCCGAGGCCGCACGCGGCCGTGGCCTGGCCGACCTCGTGACCCGGACCGTCACCAACCTGGGCTTCGACCTCGGCGCCGCGTTCGTCACGCTCCAGGCCTCGTCGATGGGCGACCCCATCTACCGCCGCATGGGCTACCGCGAGATCGACCGCTACACCACCCACACCCGCTTCCTCTGAGCGGTGGATGAGGCTGTCACCCGATATTGGTTCCAGCATCATCGCCGAGGTCCTCCGCGACGTCCGCTCGCGAACGGCATGCGCGTCCGTCAGCTGGCGCGGACCGGGACAAGGACCGAGCGTTCTGCGCCGCGGTGATCAACCACGGACTGGCGAGCATCGACGTGCTCCGCGATCGGCTCGGGGCGACCGAGGTCGACAAGCGGGTCCGCGATCGGATCACGGCACGCCTGGAGCTGCGCTGGCTCCTGGCGACGGTCAGGCGGCGCGGATCTCGTAGGCGCAGTGCTGGTCGCCGGCCACCATGTGCTTGGTGCGCTCGATGCTCGTGCCGGGCAGGACGGCCCGCAGGAACTCGATCTCGCTGCTGCAGGCCTGGCCGTAGCGGCGGGCGACGGTGGCGATGGCGCAGTTGTGCTCGACCACCCGGTAGGTGCCGGTGCCCGTGCGCTCGGCCGTGGCGAGGTAGCCGTCGTCGTCGAGGATCCGGGCCACCTCCCGGACCTTGGCACCGAGCGTCGCCTTGGCGGCGATGCGCTCGTGGCCGCGCCGGATCCGCTCGTCGCGCCGGCGGGAGAAGATGCGGTCCACCACCGATGCGTCCTCGTCGTCGAGGTAGCCGAGCAGCTCGTTGGTGAGGGCGCCGTAGGCCTTCGGGAACAGGGCGTCGGCCAGATCGGTGACCCGGTAGGTGAAGCGGGGCCGGCCCCGCTCGCCGGGCCGGCGCGGCTGCTCGGTCGCTTCGACCAGCCCCTGCTCGGCCAGGGCGTTGAGGTGCTGGCGGGCGCCGCTCACCGTCATGTCCAGCAGCTCGGCCACCTCGTCGACCGTGGCGTCGTCGAGCCGACGGACCCCGTAGAGCACCACGCGCCGACCGGCCGGGAGCGGCGGCGCCACCGTGACCTCCCCGGGCGACGAGGCCGCCGGTCGGGAGGTGCGCGTCGGGCTCATGGGCGGTCAGCGTAGGGAAGCAGCAGGTGGCTGTCGCCGAACTCGTGCCACAGGTAGCCGTGCTCGAACGCCTCCCGGTAGGCCAGCACGAGGGCGTCGCGGCCGGCCACCGCTTCGAGCATCGCCAGGTGGGTGGCCTCGGGCTCGTGCCAACCGGTGATGAGCCCGTCGACGGCACGCACGCCCCGCGTCGGCGTGATGACCGTATCGGTCCAGCCGTCGGCGGGGTGGACCCGGCCCTGGGCATCGGTCGCCGTCTCCAGTGCCCGCACGACGGTGGTCCCAGCGGCGATGACCCGGCCACCCGACGCGTGGACGGCGTTGGCGATCGCCGCCGTGGTGGGCGGTACGGCGAAGCGCTCGGCATACGGGAGCTCGCGGCCTTCGAGCGACGACACCCCCGTGTGCAGCGTGATGGTGGCGAGGCCGATGCCGGCGGCAACGAGCTGGGCGACGACGTGATCGGTGAAGGGACGCGAGGCGCTGGGCATCTCGGCACTGCCCGGCTGCGAGGCGAACACGGTCTGGTATGCCGCGAGCGGCCAGTCCTCGGGCACGTACGAGTAGCGGATGGGCCGGCCGTGCTGCTGGAGGAGCGCGGGCACATCGGTGCCGTCGGCCGGCACCGCCAGCCACAGCCGCTCCGAGCCGGGCGCCGGACGGAGGAGGTGGATCGCCGAGGCCTCGTCGACGCGAGCGGCGGTCGAGACCGTCCGCACGCGAAGCGGGCGGGTCGACCCCGAGGCCATCCGATCCCGCGGCTCGACCATCCAGAGCCCGCCGGGGAGCTCGGTCGAGACGTGCAAGACGATCGGCGTGCCGTCGTCGAGGACCGCGTCGACGGCCGCCGCCACCGTGCCCGAGGTGTTAGCGACGACGAGGTCGCCCGGAGCCAGCATCGACGGGAGCTGGTCGAACGTCGTGTGGATCGGCGCCCCGGTGCCCGGCGACACCATCAGCCGGACGCCGTCGCGTGCCGTGCCCCGGGCCTCCGGCGGTCGGTCCGCCTCGTGCGCGGCATCGAGGACGAAGCCGAGCGGCAGCGGCGGACCGAAGCCCGGCACGGGTTCCACGGTCGGCGAGGCGCCGGTTCCGATGCCGGGTCCGAGTCCAGTGGTCGTGGCGAGCGTGGCCGAGGCGGTCACCCGACCAGCTCCTGGGCGCGGTACCGGCCGCTCGGGAGCGTGCCGTCGATCAGGGCGCGGAACCCGGGGACCGCCGCCTCCGGTCCAGGCAGGTCCGACAGGTCCTCGCCGGGGAACGCCATCCGGTGGAGCTCCGTGTTCAGGTCACCAGGGTCGACGGCGAGCACCCGCCAGGTCGGGTGCTCTTCCGCCAGGATCATGCTGGCGTGGTCGAGCGCCGCCTTCGACGAGCCGTAGCCGCCCCAGTGGCTGTAAGGCTCGACGGCGGCATCCGACGAGACGTTGACGACGGTGGCGCCGTCACCGAGCTGGTCGGCCAAGGCGGCGACGAGGGCCATCGGGGCGACCAGGTTCACCTCGAGCGTCCGCACGTAGGCGGCGGCGTCGAGGTCGACCAGCGTCGGCAGCGGGCTGGCGCCGAGCGTCGAGGCGTTGTTGACGATGAGGCGCACGCTGCCGGTGGCACGGGCGGCGGCGGCCAGGTCCGCTCGGTGGCCAGCATCGGCCACGTCGCCGGCGATGGCCGTGACCTTGGCCTCGTGATCGGCCTCCGCTTCGATCGCCGCCGTGGCCTGGCCGAGCAGCTCGGGGCGGCGGGCGTCGATGACGAGCGACCACCCGTCGGCGGCGAGCGACTTCGCCAACTCGAGGCCCAAGCCCTGGCTCGCTCCGGTGATGACGGCGACACGTCGCATGGCGGTTCCTCCGGTCTCGTGCCCGAACAGTTGATCACGGGTCGGCCCCAAACAACAAGTATAAACTGTTTTTATTTCCGACCGGCCCGGGATGCGCCTGATGCGCAGCATGTCGGTCGCATCCGTGGACATCAGGGTCAGTGGCCGGTAGACCGTCGGCTCGCCCGCAGCGCCAGCCGCTCGAGCATCGATCCCGCTCCCGAGGTCCGGACCCCTTCCGGCCGCGCACCGAGCGGCGGTCCTCCCTTCGCCGGTCGCCGGCCTCACTACCCGTCGATCTGACCTGCCGCGGCCTCCGGCCCGGCGGGCGAGGAGCCCACCATGTCCTTCCTGTCCCTCCGCCGGCACCGGCTCGTGCCGCTCCGGCCCGTTGCGGCGGTGCTGCTGCTCGCCACCTCGCTGGCGGGCGTCGCCGCGCTGTCCGCACCAGCCGACGCGTCGCCGCACGCCTTCACCGACCCGGTCTTCTCAGCCGACGCGCGCGGCGACATCACCACCATCGGCAACGTGGCCACCACGTGCGACCCGACGTACGAGAACGCGCTCTGGTCTGCGGCCGAGTCGAGCGCGGCCTGCAACGGCGCGCGCGACGGCGCCGCTCAGATCACCCGCTGGGACGGAGAACCGATGGTGCCGGTGAACAACCTGCTGTCGATGGAGCCCGTCGACGTCGACGGCGATCCGTCCACCTTCAGCTCGTCCTCCGCGGTGCTCCACATCCCGGCTGGGTCCGCCGTCATGTGGGCCGGTCTCCACTGGAACGGTGCGACGAAGGTGGTCCAGGGCGGGAACTCCAACCACGGCTCGACCTACGGGACCGACGCACCCGACCCCGCGGCCCAGTTCCAGGTCCGCTTCGCCACGCCGGCATCGGACGGCTACGTGGCGCTCGATGCCGCTCCGGCCGACGGGACGACGCGCGACACCTGGGACCCCTCCGGCGGAACGGACACGTACGGCGCCTTCGTCGACGTGACGAACCTCGTGAAGGCGGGCGGAGCCGGGCGCTACACCGTCGCCGACATCCAGACCTGTCGGGGGTTCGGCGGCTGCTTCGGCTCGTGGTCCCTCACGGTCGCCTACGCCAACGCCGATCTGCCCGCCCGGAACCTGAACGTGTGGCACGGCTGGCAGCTCACCTCTCCGACCGAGAACGGTGGTGTCCAGGAGTTCACCGTCAGCGGCATCACCCCACCGCCCAGCGGCGACGTGAACGCCCGCATCGGCGTCGTGCAAGCTGACGGCGACCGAGGCCTGGGACCCGATTCGCTCGAGATCTCATCCCCCTCCCACCCGGCTTGGACCTCCTTCGCCGTGCCCGACCGGCCGCTCGCCCCCGGGGAGCAGGACTGGTTCAACTCGACGGTCAACACCGATGGCAAGCGCCGGCCCAACAGCGACGCCAGTCCCAACCACCTCGCCAACCTCGACCAGGACATCGCCGTGGTGCAGCGCGACGACGTCATCGGCAACGAGGACCCGTCGGTCAGCTTCCGGGTGAAGACGGCCGGCACCGAGAGCCTCTACAGCCAGGTCGTGCACAGCGCCGTCGACCTGTACGAGCCGGAGATCGGCATCACCAAGACCGTCGATCCGGTCGGCTCCCTCCCCGCCGGTGCCGAGGCCACATGGAAGCTCGACGTCGTGAACAAGGGCATCGACCCGATCCGACACGCCGTGGTCACCGACCCGCTGCCCGCCGGGCTCACCTACGTGCCCGGCTCCGTCCGGTACGCGTCGGGCGGTCCGGCTGCCCTCCTCGGCGCCAAGACCGACGCGTCCGGCGACGACCAGGTCGACTGGGACGCCTCCAAGCGCACCCTGACCTTCCGCGTGGGGGCAGGCGCCAACGCCTCCGCCGGCGGGATGATGGCCACCGCGCCAGCGGCCGACGGCTCGCACCAGGTGGCCATCACGTTCCGCACCAAGGTCGACGCGACCCCCGGCAGCAAGCTCACCAACACGGCCCACGCCCACGGCGAAGGCCGCGAGCTCGACGACCCGTACGGCCCGCTGGTCACCGACGCCGACGATCCTGAGGACCTCTCGACCGACCCGGTATCAGACCTCGGCATCACCAAGACCGACGGCGGCGCCGTCGTCCGCAAGGTCGGAGACCGCTACACCTACGGCTTGACCGCCAAGAACGCAGGTCCGGCACCTGCCACCGGCGTGGTCCTCGCCGACCAGCTCGACGCCCACCTCCGCTTCGTGGCCTCCGACGACGGCTGCACCGCCGAGGGCCAGGCTCTCACCTGCCCGGTCGGCGGCCTCGAAGCGGGGGCCGAGGCGGCTCGCGCCTTCGTGGTCGAGGTGACCGAGCTGCCAGGCCCGGGCAAGGTGATCCCCAACGCGGCGACCATCACCGGCGACCAGACCAACCCCGACTGCGACGACGCCCACCCCCACGCCCTGTGCAACCAGGACGACGAGGAGACGCCGCAACCCAGCATCGACCTCGGCATCACCAAGACCGACGGCGATGCCGTGGTCCGCAAGGTGGGCGACGAGTACGCCTACCGGCTCCACGTCGTCAACGCCGGCCCCGACTCGGCCACCGAGGTGACCATCACCGACTCGCTCGATCCGATGATCGCCTTCGTCGCATCCGATCGGTGCACCGCCGATGGACAGGAGGTCACCTGCGACATCGGCGACCTGGCCGCGGACGCATCCGTCGACGCCGAGCTCTCGGTGCGGGTGGTCGCCCTGCCCGATCCGGGCGAGGTCATCTCGAAC
>Ga0182745_1003123_pt1 | contig 14442 bp, 11 predicted proteins | sample eDN3rd30CKraftBY_FD_128523 | JGI IMG/M metagenome (GOLD analysis project Ga0182745, IMG submission 128523) | Enriched backyard soil microbial communities from Emeryville, California, USA - eDNA 3rd pass 30_C Kraft BY (version 2) (version 2) | ecosystem: Environmental > Terrestrial > Soil >...
AATGACACAAATAAAAGATGCAACAAGCTTAATGAACCAGTCTATTGAAAAAATTGCGGAGATTGGAAAAAACCAAGCAAAATCGCTTGAACAAACTTCTGTATTTATGGAGGACCTTCAGCAAATAGCAAAAAAATTAAATGAATTTGCGAGTAAGCTGTAAGTCAGGAAAAAAATTTTGCACCTGTATGGAAGAAAGGAGCTTTTAGTAATGCTTCTGTTTTTATGGAGGCAGAAAAATAGTGGAATTAAATGAAAACGATTGCATTGTATGTTTTTTTATAAGAAAATATAAATATATTCGCGACGGAGCAAATTTTGTTCCTTTCATAAGCTGAGCAAAAAAATTTTTTTTCTAGAATAGGAGCGCTTGCTATGCAAAAAAAATGGTGGAAAGAAAGTGTTGTTTATCAAATATATCCTCGCAGTTTTATGGATAGTAATGGGGATGGAATTGGAGATTTGCAAGGAATCATTGCCAAATTGGACTATTTAAAGACATTGGGCGTAGATGTTATCTGGTTATCTCCTGTCTATAAATCGCCAAATGATGATAATGGATATGATATTAGTGATTATCAAGATATAATGGACGAGTTTGGGACATTAAAGGATTGGGAAGAACTGCTTTCTGGTTTGCATGATCGTGGCATGAAGCTGATGATGGATTTGGTAGTCAATCATTCCTCGGATGAACATGCTTGGTTTATTGAATCACGAAAATCAAAGGATAATCCTTATCGAGATTATTATATTTGGCGTGATGGCAAAGATGGAAAGGAACCGAATAACTGGTCTTCATTTTTTAGCGGTTCTGCATGGCAGTATGATGAAGCAACAGATCAATATTATCTTCACTTATTCAGCAAAAAGCAGCCAGACCTTAACTGGGAGAATGAAACAGTTAGAAAAGAAGTGTATGAAATGATGACATGGTGGCTGGATAAGGGAATAGACGGCTTCCGTATGGATGTTATTAATTTAATTTCAAAAGTAGAAGGCTTGCCAGATGGCCCTGGGGAAGGACGTTATGAATGGGGCGGAGAACACTTTATGAATGGTCCTCGCGTCCATGAGTTTTTGCAAGAGATGAATAAAGAAGTGCTGTCGAAATATGACATTATTACGGTTGGCGAATCTCCAGGAGCGACTGTTGAGGATGCTGTGCAATATGCCAACAATCAGGATACAGAATTAAATATGATTTTTACATTTGAGCATATGGATATAGATTCAGGCGAAGGTGGAAAATGGGATCTAAAGCCATTTAAACTTACTGCTTTTAAAGAGGTAATGTCTAAATGGCAGAACGGATTAAATGGAAGAGGATGGAACAGCCTATATTTAAACAATCATGATCAGCCGCGAATGGTTTCAAGGTTTGGCGATGATAAAAAATATAGAGTAGAATCTGCAAAAATGCTTGCTACATTTTTGCATATGCTGCAAGGAACACCTTATATTTATCAAGGAGAAGAAATTGGCATGACAAATGTTCAATTTGACTTGGAAGACTATAATGATATTGAAATAAAAAATATGTATAGGGAAACGGTCATAGAAGGCGGAGAAAATCCAGATAAGGTGATGAAAGCCATTTACGCAAAAGGCCGCGATAACGCCCGTACACCTGTGCAATGGGATGCAACCGAAAATGGAGGATTTACAACAGGCAAACCTTGGCTTAAATTAAATCCAAACTATAAAGACATTAATGTAGAGCAAGCACTTAAAGATGAAAATTCTATTTTTTACTACTATCAAAAATTAATTAAACTCCGCAAACAGCATGACATTATTGTATATGGAGATTATCAGCTAATAACAGAAGATGATGAGCAAATTTATGCATATACACGTACATTAAAAGAGGAAACATTGCTTGTTATCACAAACTTCTCTAGTGAAAATCCTGGATTTAACTTGCCGACTGATCTGTCGTTTGAGAAGAAGGATTTATTGATAAGCAATTATGAAGTGGAGGAAACAGAGGATATTGTGGAAATAGCGCTCAAGCCGTATGAAGCAAGAGTATATTTATTGAAGTGAATAAATGAGGAAAGACTAGCTATTTAGTTAGCTAGTTTTTTATGGATCATCATAGATAACTTTAAAAAGAATCTTCAAGATTAAATGTAGACAAAAAAGATCCAAAGCATCGTCTGAGTGAGTGTGGTAGATGCTTTGGATTTATAAGTTCCATCCTGTGTTTATTTTACATATAAATACCTTAAAAATTTCTTAAAAGAGAACGAATATTAGATGAAAATAATAAAAATAATCCAATGGACCTATGTCCTATTTTTATCCGGCATTAACGAACAGTAAAACCTCCATTGATTGAAGTTTCACTTTATAGATAGTTGAATAGTATTCTTAATTGTTGGAAAATATATTATGTTCCGAAAAATGAAAGGGGAGAAAACATTGGTTTTTCATTGTGATACAAAAATAATAATAGAAAATCAGTCTGTCCAAAAACTGACAGCTATTTTAAAAGAACATTTTCCCAGCGTTTATCGCATCATGATTGTTACGGATAAAGGGTTGATGCAATTAGGCATGATACAGCCAATAATTGATAGCTTAAGAGAATCAGGCTACTTTGTAGTATCATTTGACGATGTTTCACAAAATCCACGGGATAGCGAATGTTTAAAGGGCGCTGCAATATTCAAAGAAAATAATATTGATTTAGTGCTGGCAATCGGAGGAGGAAGTCCTATTGATACAGCCAAAACAGTCGCATTGATAGGGCCCAATGGCGGCACACCGTTAGAGTATTTTGAGAAGAAGCGGGAGTATCAAAATATGGCTCCGATTTGCTGTATACCAACAACAGCTGGAACTGGATCAGAAGTGACCCGTTCAGCGGTGATTACAATTGCAGCCACACATCAAAAAATAACATTAAAACATCCTAAATTGCGCCCCGCACTCGCTGTTTTGGATGGAGAGCTGACGGCAACTGTTCCTCCTGGCATTACAGCGGCTACGGGCGTGGATGCATTAGTTCATGCAATAGAAGGATATACATGCAATGTTTCCAATCCGGTATCGAAAAGTTTAGGTGCAGAAGCCATGCGCAAAATTATTCTTAATTTGCCGGAAGCCTATATGAATGGCCGCAATTTAAAGGCACGTTCAGAGATGCTAGAAGGAAGTCTGCTTGCTGGCATGTGTTTTGGTTCAGCAGATGTGGCAGCAGTACATTGTTTGGCAGAGGCTTTAGGAAGTCTATATGATACTCCCCATGGAATTGCCAATGCAGTATTTCTTCCATATGTTCTCACATTTAATGCGAAATACCATGTAACCATCCATGCGGAATTAGCAAAGATTATGCAGTTTGCCAACGAAGAGGATGATGAGAAAACAGCTGCTGCCAAATTAGTGAGCGGCATCAAAGCATTTACGAAAAGCTTAGGAATTTCTAAATTAACAGAGCTTCCAGGGGTTAATCACGAGGATATCAATAGATTGGCAGAGCTTGCATATATGAATGGCTCAACAGCCAGCAATGTGAGAGAAATAACATTGGAAGACTATAGAGAGATATTAGCAGAGGCTTTTTCAGATAAATAAAGGGACGTTTTGCAAGATAGACTTCCTTTTTCAGCGGAAAAGTTTATTTTTATGATTCTATTAAGAAAAAGGGCGGATTATTGACATTATTCGGAAAAAAATATAATATTACGTTATATAATGTTATATTATATTTTTTTGGATAATGTTATGGGCTGATTTTTTTAAAATAGAAACATATCTTAGAAGGAGGGGTAACTTGCTGAACAGTGCAAGTTCTATTCCTTTATATTTGCAGCTAAAACAAGCAATTATGGAGGATATTAATAACAGCATTTATTTGCCGGGAGAAAGGCTGCCTACTGAACCGGAGCTATGCGAGAAATATCAGGTGAGTCGGATAACGGTTCGAAAAGCGGTTCTCGATTTAGTAGAGGAAGGCTACCTTATCAAACAGCAGGGCAAAGGAACATTTGTTAAACATTTTAAAGTCAAAAGAGAATTAGTGGCGGTTAATGGCTATTCTGAATATATGATTTCAGCTGGAATTACTCCACACCCAAAAATCATTGCCTCTTCCATTAAGGAAGCAACAAAAGAAATGGCAGAAAAGCTTAAAATTCCTCCTAATAGCCAGATATTAGAACTAAAAAGACTATTATATTTTGATGATGAGCCTCTGTCTTATGAAATTTCCACTTATTCCTTAGAATTATATCCAAATCTAATGAAGCTTGTTTGTGAAAGTGCATCCATGCATAGAATTCTTAAAGAACATTATAAGGTAACTCCTGCCTGCAACAATAAAATTTTAAATGTTATTTTTGCGGAGAAAGAAGTGGCGGAATATTTGCAATGCAATGTGCGGGATTCTCTTTATGAAATTGAAAAAATTGCTTTTGATGCGGAACAAGCTCCCATTTATCATTCTTTTCTTTATTATATAACTAGTCATGTCAGCTTCACTATTACAAGTGAGTTTGGAGTGAAGGATTAATTAATAAAAAACTAGCCTATTGCAAAAATAGGCTGATTTTTATTGTTAGAAAGTGAATCTTACATATAAGTTTATCATTTAGCCTATTAAGCTGTGTTTCCCTTCTTTTTTTTCTTCCGCAGTTTTATAATAGGAACTCCACTCATAATCCCCCAAACCAGCACAGGAAAAAGTAAATTTAATCCCAAAATAATTACAACAATGGTCCAGACAAACCATGGAGCATTTAAGATATGTTGATAAATCCATGTATGATAAAAATTCACCTTTTTCCCTCCTTTCTTTACGAGTCTCTCTTTATCCTTTTTGCACAGAAATGATTTCTGCTAATCCTTATAAAAAGAAAAAAGAATAGAAAGGATGCTAGTTGGCAAAAAAGAATACTAGCAAATAAACAGGAGTTAAAAAATGACAAACAACTCAAAGGAAAAGCAATTTACTAATCATTTAACGGAAAATGTCAAAATGATTGTTGATATTTTACAGCAAAGTGTTGATTTTGTAAAAAGAGAAATGGTTTTTCATGAACAAAAGCAGATTAAAACAGCATTGTTTTATATTGATGGCTTAGCGAGCATCCAACATGTGGAAAAGGTTATTGAGGCTATTATGTATGAAGGAAATGAGCTGATAATCCGCAATGACATAGAAGAGGATAGTTTACTGAAGCTTTTGGACAAACATGTATTAATGAACTCTTCCTTTGCAGCGATAACGGAACTGGACAAGGGCATTAATGCCATTTTATCTGGTGATTCCATATTAATCGTGGATGGGTGTTCGAAAGCATTTCATATACAGACAAAAGGCTGGGATACAAGAAGTGTCGATGAACCGCAAACAGAGCAGGTAGTTCGGGGACCAAGGGATGGATTCACGGAAAATATCCGCACAAATACAGCGTTGGTGCGCCGGCGAATTCGGGATCCGGAGCTGAGAATTGAAGCGATGAATATTGGAGCCCGAACAAAAACAGATATCAATATTGCCTATATTAAAGACACCGTAAAAAAAGGGCTGGTAGAAGAGGTGAAAAAAAGGCTAGAACGCATTGATATTGATGGCATTCTTGAGAGCGGCTATATTGAAGAATTAATTACAGATGTTCCGTTTTCTCCTTTTACTACCATTATGAATACAGAGCGGCCGGATAAAGTGGCATCTGCTTTATTAGAGGGACGGGTTGCTATTTTCGTTGATAATACGCCTTTTGTACTTGTTGTTCCAACTTATTTTTGGCAATTTCTTCAGGCAAGCGATGATTATTATATGGGCTATATGGCGGGCAGTTTTTTTCGAATGGTTCGTTATGCTGCCTTTATTATTAGCTTAACGCTGACTTCCATTTATGTGATGCTTGTCAGTTTTCACCAAGAAATGATTCCCACACCTCTTGCCTTAACGATTGCATCAGGAAGAGAAATTGTTCCCTTTCCAGTTCTATTGGAAGCACTGTTGATGGAGCTGACATTTGAACTGATGAGAGAAGCCGGACTTAGAATGCCAAAGCCGGTTGGACAGGCTGTAAGCATTGTCGGTTCTTTAGTTATTGGCCAAGCAGCTGTACAAGCGGGAATTGTTTCACCATTTATGGTTATTATTGTAGCTGTCACAGGCATTTCTTCCTTTGTTATTCCAAACTATTCTGCCTCCTATTCCATTCGGCTTATCCGTTTTCCATTATTGATTGCCTCTGGATTATTAGGGTTGCTTGGCTTTTCTGTAATGTTTGCGCTGCTTGCTATTCATGCATTAAGCATTCGTTCATTTGGAGAATCATATATGGCGCCAGCCACTCCCTTTCAGCCAACTGATCAAAAAGATTCCTTAGTGCGCTTCCCATGGTGGGCGATGAAAAAAAGGCCAGATTTAGCGGATGGCGATCAGCAAAAATTAGGAGAAAATCAAAAGCCTTCACCGCCAGATCCATTGGCAAAAAAGCAAATGAAATCGAAAAATGAAAATAGCGATATATCTTCTAGAAAAAAGGAGGAAGAAAACGGCAAAGGCTCTTCTGCGGCAGCCAATTCACAGGCAAAAGGAAAACAGCAGGCAGAAGCAATAAATAAGAAGGAAACGGCACAAACATCCTCATCGTTTTCAAATAAGGATGAGGGAAAATTAGATACTCTATTTCCTGTCAATCAGCCAGAGGAACAGATCTCTGTTATAGAGGAAGGGGTAGAGAAGGATAATGCGGCAATGGAAAAACAGCAGCTATTTCTGCAGAAGACGCGAAATATTACAAGTGCATCCGGTGTGAAAAGATGGAAGAAAAAACGAAAAAAAGGAAAAAATGGGGAGGGGTAGCCATGAGAAAAAAAGCAGTTCTTTTGAGCTGTATTTTGATTCTTCTTCTTCCTTTAGCAGGCTGTGTCGGAAAAAAAGAAATAAGTGATTTAGCGATTGTGATGGCAGTAGGAATTGATGAAGGGAAGGAGGCTGGTTCTGTCAAAGTTTCCGTACAAGTGGCGCGGCCTGCAGATGCAAGAGGGCAAACAGGCGCACCAGCTGGACAGAGCGGGGAAGCAATATGGAATGTAGAAGCAGAAGGGGAGTCTATTTTTGAAGCCATTAGGAAGCTATCGAGTATATCAACGAGAAGGATTTTTTGGGCGCATAATTTTATTATTGTCATTAATGAACAAGTAGCGAAAGAAGGGATTGGCGGTATCATTGATTTTTTTTCCCGCAATCAAGAATTGAGAATGAGAACAAAGGTTGTGATTACTCCTGATTCTGCAAGTGAAATAGTATCTACTGCAACAGGATTAGAAATTATACCGGGGGAAGCAATGGATAAGCTTTTTCGTTATAGTGCCATTTCTTCCGTTTCTGCTCAATCTGATATGATGGAGCTGCTTGCGGCTTATTTAAGTCCTTCTAGTGAACCATTGCTTGCAAGAGTGATATTGCAAAAGATGAAAGTAGACAGCGAAAAAGCAGAAGCTGGAGCTAGTTTAAAGCAAATTGAACTCGCAGGTGCTGGAGTGTTTAAAGATGATAAATTGGTTGGCATTTTAAAGCCGGAGGAAATGCGGGGAGTTATTGCTTTCCGAGATAAGCTGGATTCTGGGGCGTTAATTGCCACATGTCCAAGCAATCCAAATAAAAACACAACCGTAGAATTAGATGCTCCTTCCTTTCGTGTTGAACCAACTTACCATAATCAGGAGATTCGATTTAAAGCAACTCTAGATGTTGATGTTTCAGTGGTAGAAGCTGGCTGTTCCTTTGCCATTAATAATAAGGAACAGGTAAAAACACTGCAAAATAGCGTAGAGGATACACTCCGAAAGCAAATTATGACTACTGTCAATAAAGTGCAAAAGGACTATCAAGCAGATGTTTTTGAACTGGGCAAAGTGTTCCAAAACAAGTATCCATATGAATGGAAAAAATATAAGAATAATTGGAGCGAAATTTTCTCGACAACAAATATTGATGTCGTGGTGCATTCAGAAGTTGTAAGTGGCGAACTATTATTTAAGCCCACCGAATCCGGGAAAAAGGAGAAGAGCAAGGAATGAAGGTTCAAATTACAAATGGCATGTTTATGGCATTGATTATAAATATGCTTTATGCAAAGTCGATTGGTTTGACACAAGGCGTGATCGCAAGAGAGGTTGGCGGTGATATGTGGCTGTCGACTATTTTTGCTTCTATGCAAGGGCTTGTAGTGATGGCTCTTGTTGTTATCGTCATTAAAAGAATGCCGGAAGGGGACTTGATTGATCAGTTTCATCAAATTTTTGGAAAGTGGATAGGAAAGGGAGCAGCCTTTCTTGTTTTTATCTTTTTTATTGGAGCATACGGCAGCATTATGGCAACATTTGTGTATCATTTGAAAGATTATTTTTTGCCGGAGGCGCCTCTAGTGCTGTTTATTGCAGGGGCTTTTTTAATCGGTGCTTATGCCTTGTTTTTTGGCATTGAAGTAGTTGCCAGAATGGCTTTGATTGGCATTTTTTCCATTATTGGCTTAAATATTTTATTGATGATTGGATCGTTGGGAAAGTTTGATATTCGAGAACTTTTGCCAACCTTTCAGTCGGGAGTTGTAAAAACAGTATGGGCAAGCCGCCATCATAATACGGATTGGGCGATGGCTACCATGATGGCTGCCATTATTTTACCGATTGTAAAGGAAAAAAAGACGTGGATTAAATCGGGCACAGCAGGAATTTGTTATAGTGCTATTATCATTATTATGTGGCCGATTCTAGAAACGGGCGTGCTTTCGCCTGAAGTTGCTGCCCAATATATTATTTCCTGTATGCAAATGGCTAGAAGCGCGGAAATCGGCCTGTTTATCCACCGCTATGAAATGATTATGATTGCTTTATTTGCTCTTTCCATTTTAACGCAAATTATGATGACTTTTTTATGTTCTTCTATCGCTATGCAAAAAATGCTTGGATTAAAAGATTATCGCCCGGCTATTATACCATCAGGTCTTATCTTAAGCGGCTTTAGCTATTGGATGGTAAAAAACCACCATCGAGCCATGCATATTATTGAAGGAATATGGGTGCCTGTGAGTCTGGGCATTGCGGTAGGGTTGCCAGCATTGCTGCTTATTTCGGGATTCTTTTTTAAGAAAAAGCTGAAAATGAAAAAAAATAATGCAAATGTGCAGGGCTAGAAAAAAGATAGGTCCAATCTTTAGAGTGAACCATACAATAGGATGAAGCCCAAAATAGTTGTTTTGGCTAAAGAGGTGGCTCCTCTCCAAAAAGAGGAGGATGTGAAGATAAATGGATAGTCATATGAAAGAAATAGTAGGTTCATGGTTATCGATGATTGGTACTATTGAGGCCGCCATTGGCAGCACTCCTTTTAAAAGGCTGGGGAAGGGTGTTAGTTTTGATTTGCGTTTAACAGGAAATGTACTGCAGGCATCAGGCAGCGCATTATCTGCAGACGGGCAGGGCACCATTTCTCTTGAAAAATTAGGAGATGAAATTCAAGCAGTGGGAAATTCAACTGTCGTTAGCGGATTGCTGTTAGATTGGGGAGATGAAAAGGAACAAAGGATAATTATTACAGGCAATTGGCTTCAGGCCTTGGGAAGTTTCGTTGGCTTGGCAGATGAGTTTGAAGATAATACGCCATCTGGAAGAGCCTATAATATCATTGGCAACTTGCTGCAAGGAATCGGGAATTCTATGCAAGCAGCCGGTGGTATAGAACAGCTAAAACAAAACCAAGCTAATAGTTTCTTTTCTATCGGTGTAGTAGGCTCATGGATACAAGCAACGGGTTCAGTTATTTCCTTAATAGGACAAATAAAAGAGGAAAGACAAGAAATAGAGCTGGGAATTAATGAATAGCTAAAATGAGCCTTTTGGGCATTTTGAAATCAAAGCTGTCTTTAAGAATGCCGATAAAGGTTCGTTGACTTTTGGCCTATTTTATTTCCTGCTACCCCACAAAGCTGCACCATTATAAAAAACTTTTTAGTCAATTTGAAACAAACAATGGTTTCGTTTCGTTTATATAAGAGATTGCTGAAAAGATTATTACTAGTTAAAAATGGAACATAAGTTCGGCGTATCATGGCAGCTTAATTTAGATTAGCAGTTCCCAAGACCTTTGGAATGCTGACTAGATTTTTAAATAAGTTTTTTATTTTGGATATATATAGTAAAATTTAATTTATTTGATTTTGTATAATATGGTGGTGCTGTTTATTTCTCGCAATCTAATAACATTCTTTTTTATATTGGCGCTTTTTTATATAGGGTATTTAACCATGCTTCCTCATCCTTCATTAGGCATTGGCGTTGGGGACGGCGGAATCAATTTTGTCCCATTTGCCATGATGCATGGATTATTTACTGAAAAGTCGTTATGGACGTTTATCATCAATGTATTTGGCAATATCTTTTTATTTGTTCCTTTTGGATTTATGCTTCCATGGAAATTTCCAAAGGCAAATACTGCTTTTTGGGCAGCGGTCGCAGGGGCATCACTGTCAGCCTGTATAGAAATAATCCAACTTCTTTTTTCTAGTAGATTTACAGATATAGATGATATTATTTTGAATACAGGTGGAGCTGTCATCGGTTATTTATTATTTAAGCTCTTTTTTAAAAAATCATTTTGCTGAACTGTTAAGCTAAAATGGTTTTTTTTTGAAAAATTTATCCATTTGTAGGTGAAAAGACTTATAATAGAATATGGGTATTTGTGGAGGGAAATAGATAGAAATCCTCTTAAAATACTATCTATAAATATAAGCAGGGGGAAACAATGAAGTATTGTAAGGAATGTGGTACAAGTTTAAAGGAAGGCATGAAGTTTTGTAAAGAGTGCGGCACTCCAGCAGGAGAAGAAAAGCTTATTCAATCAGCTAGAGCAAATACAGAGAAAAAAACAATGTCTAAAAAAGCAAAAAGAAGTTTGATTGCTGGGGCGATAGCAGTAGTACTGTTATTTGCCGCATATAAAATAGGAGAAGTTTTTACTTCTAAAGAACGATTAATTGATAGGTTGGAAACAGCGTTAATAGAAAAAGATAATAAAGCTGTAGCAAACTTGTTGTCTTCGTCGGATAAGAAGCTAGAAATTAATGAGCAATCAGTTAAAGGCTTTATGAAACATTTTAAAGAAAATCCAGATGAGGTAAATGAACTTATTAAAGTATTGCATAAGCAATCTACAATGATAGATCAAATAGATAATAAACAGGCAAATACTGCTTTATTAGAAGATTGGTTAGGAGCAAATGACTTAGAAAGCATAGTAACCCTAAAAAAAGCTGGAAAATTTCTTTTTTTCGATAATTATGAATTAGCAGTTCAGCCAGTATATCTTGCCATCTCTACTAATTATAAGGATACTATTCTTTCTGTCGATGGAAAGGAAGTTGGAAAAGCAGATAAAGTGGATTTTGAAAAGACATATGGACCATATATGCCTGGGGAATATAAAGTAGGGGCTACGTTAAAGACAGATTTTGTCGATTTAAAAACAAATGATCACATATATTTGGATGGAACAGATACCAAAGAAAATGTAGATGTCTCACTTGATGGGCAAGATATTACCCTTGATTTTAATTGGGAAGATGAAGCGCCAAATTTAACCGGCAAACTTTATATTAATGGAAAAGATGTCAAAATAGACCCTTTTAAACAAACTACATTTGGTCCTGTATTAACAGATGGATCAATGACAGTAGCAGTGGAAGCACAATTGCCTTGGGGGAATATAAAAACAGAGCAAGTGCCGATTGAAGATAGCTATGTATCGATAAATTTAGGTAATAACAAAGATTTTCAACAAAAAATAATGGATATAATTATGGATTATTCGGATGAATACTTAAATGCCATCACATCAGGAGATACTAGCAAAATGCAAAATGCAGCTAGTGAGCGTATCAAAGGAATAAAAGAGGAAATTGAAGAAAATAAAGACTATGATTATGCTTACAGTGCCAGCCATCTATCGACTAACTTTAGTTTAGACAGCTTTGGTGTATATGCAGATACTACACAAAATCCTGACCAATGGGCAATGAGGGTATACACATCAGAAAAATATTTAGCTGACTCTTATTATGGTGATGAAGAAGCTGATTTGGAAGAAGAAGAAGAATTAAAAGACTACGTATTAAGCTATGATGAATCTGAAAAAAAATGGCTAGTTTCAGATGTTTCCAATTCATATAATGATGTAGAAAATGGAAAAGAAATCAAAGTAGAAAAACCTATTATCTATGAAACAGGAAAAAAGACGAAAGAAGCTTCAAAAGAAGTATTAGCTTCGGCTGATATTCCCGAAGAAATCTCTACATTGATGGATAACTATTCTAATGATTTAATAGAGGCAATTAATAGTGGAGATTTTGATGCTGTTTCTTCTACCCTTTTACCGAATAGTTCACTCTATAATGATCAAAAAAATCTGGTGAGTTCTTTATATAAAAAAGGTACAACAGAGGAACTAGTAGACTTTGAAATAACAGGCTATACAAGTGATGGAGACAAAGGAAGCGTTTCTACAAAAGAGACGATAAAAATCAATTATGCAGATGGCACAACCAAAACAAATGTATATAATTGGGTATATGCTGTTGCAAAAGATAAAGCAGGAGACATGCTGCTAAGCTCAATTAAAGAAAAATAAACAAGAGGGAGTTGTCATTAGACAACTCCCTCTTTATTAGAAAAATACCACATTATCAAACATTTTAATATAAATCAGAAAAAATGCCAAAACTATTGCTGAAAGCGGATTTAATGGCATCAAACAGCATATCTCCCATAATCAATAAAGCAATGAATGTTAAAAGATAAGTAATTAGTGTTCCATATAGGCTATCCAATCCAATGTCAGACTCCCTTTTGAAACTCATAATAACAAATGGAGGAACCATTAAAATAGAACCAGAAAAACCGATAAAAAGAAATAATACAAAAAGGTCAATTTTTAAAATAGACATAATTAGAGCTATCAATAATATAGCAACAAATGGAATTAAAAAGCTTCCAAATCTAGATATTACATCTTTATATGTAGCATTTGCTCTTCCTAGTTTAACACTTGCAAACGTAAATGTTGCAAGAAGCAAAATAAAGATTGCATATGCAAATGTTGGCTTTACAACAATGTCTGTAAATGGCGGATTAAAAGCAACTTCCTCTCCAAACCAGTCAGATCCAACATTGCTCCAATCATTTAACAAGCCTTTAAGGCCGAAGTAGAACATTAATGGAATAATTAATGAATATAGAATAATAGTAATTATAGCATGCACTAAATATTGTCCATCTATATTTTTGCTGTTAGAATAAGGCCTTTTTAATACATCAATAAAATGGCGAAAGTACATTTTCGATATTTTTTTAGTAGATTCTATATATGGATTTGGCTCAGCAGCTGTTGCAGCCGTACTGCTTGTAGAAAAAGCAGATTCTTGTGCTGCTTGATTTTTTAATGGAGAACCACAGTTTTCGCAGAAATTTCCTCCTTCCTGATTGGTATGATTACAATTGGCACATTGCATGTTATTACTTCCCCCTCTAAAAAGCTAATTGGCACATTAGTCTCTATTTATGTATGCGACTATCCACCTACGAATACCTTAATATTATATGATACAACACTTCAAATATGGTAATCTTTTTTCCTTTTTCTAATAAAAAAGGGGGAATTTTCATAAATGCTGGATGGAGTTTATGAAATGCTAAAACATCTTTCAAAAGCTTTCTGCACCAAATTAGGCGGATTGCATATGTTAAAGCATACTATGTCTTGAAGGGAGACTCAGATATGTACTATCCACCCTATTATCCATATTATATAAATGATTATCGCATCCATGGTGCGCCGCCAGTTCCGCCATTTCCACCGCAGGGTTCTTTTCCTATACTTGATTTAGGAAATCTACTGCCTGGTTTTCCAGGAGGGCAGCCATCTCATCCAGATTTTTCAGGAGGTGGCGGCGGAGATCAAGGCCCACCATCAGGACCACCGCCTTCTTATACACCGCAGCTTCAACAAACAGTCAGCACTTTTGCAGTCGACGCAGGCTCTATGAGAAGATGCCTTCATCGCTTCACATATGTTTGGCTAGAAAATGGCCGAGGATTCTGGTTCTATCCAACATTTGTAGGAAGAACTTCTGTTGCAGGCTATCGCTGGCGCAATTTTAGATGGGTATTCTACGGAACCGATACAAATCGAATCAGATCTTTTCAATGTACGTAATAAAAAAGGGATAATCGCGGGCTTTTGCGATTATCCCTTTTTTATTGGATAGCAGAGGAGAGCCGAATCGATAAAAAAATTCGGAGAGCGATAAAAAGAGAGCCGAAATTGATAAAAAAGAAGCTGAACTCGATAAAAAGAAGGCGCACAAAGGAAGAGGAGAGCCGAATCGATAAAAAAATTCGGAGAGCGATAAAAAG
>Ga0182745_1003124_pt1 | contig 14437 bp, 14 predicted proteins | sample eDN3rd30CKraftBY_FD_128523 | JGI IMG/M metagenome (GOLD analysis project Ga0182745, IMG submission 128523) | Enriched backyard soil microbial communities from Emeryville, California, USA - eDNA 3rd pass 30_C Kraft BY (version 2) (version 2) | ecosystem: Environmental > Terrestrial > Soil >...
AATACCGGCATCATCTCGACCGAGGTGGCGCCCTTCGGCGGGGTCAAGCAATCCGGGCTTGGCCGCGAAGGCTCGCGCCACGGGATCGAGGATTACCTTGAGATGAAATATATCTGCCTGTCGGTCTGACGACCGGCCGGCCGGAAGCAAAAACCCCGGAGCGATGCTCCGGGGTTTTTCGTGATCAGCGCTTGTCGTCTTCCGCTTCGTCGTCGTCCTCGTCCGAGGCCGGGAGGTTGAAGAAGCTTTCCGCGTCGAGGTTTTCCTTGCGCTCTTCCTTTTCGGAATCGGCGAGGCTGAAACTGCCCAGACCGCCGATCGAGGAGGGCATCCGCGGCTCGTCCGAGGCGGCAAGCGAGGTTTCGGTCGAGAGCAGCTTGCGCCGCTCGTCATCGGTCATCGCGCCACCCTCGGCGGCCTTGCGCTTGGCGGCCTTCTGGACGGCCGCGTCAAGTTCGGACTGGCGGCAGAGGCCAAGCGCGACCGGGTCGATCGGCTGCATGTTCTGGATGTTCCAATGCGTCCGCTCGCGGATCGAGGCGATGGTCGGCTTGGTCGTCCCGACCAGCTTGGCGATCTGGGCATCGGCCAGTTCCGGGTGGAACTTGACCAGCCACAGGATCGCGTTCGGACGGTCCTGACGCTTGGAAAGGGGGGTGTAGCGCGGGCCGCGACGCTTTTCCTCGCCCTCGGCGGCGGGGTTGTGCTTCAGCCTCAGCCGGTAGCGCGGGTCTTTCTGGCCCTTGTCGATCTCGGCCTGGTCGAGCTGGTTCGAGGCGATCGGATCGAAACCCTTCACGCCGACCGCCACGTCGCCATCCGCAATGCCCTGCACCTCGAGTTCGTGCATGCCGCAGAAATCGCCGATCTGCTTGAAGCTTAGCGTCGTGTTGTCGACCAGCCAGACGGCGGTGGCCTTGGCCATCAGCGGCTTGTTCATGACGTTCTCCTTAACAATATCTTCTTCGGCCGGGAAAACGGCTTCTGGCGGGCGCCATTCCATTTTCAGGGGGGATTGAAGGGCTATATAGGGCTTTGGAGGTCAGGAATAAAGTCTGAATTTCATGGCGCCCACCGGGGCAGGCGGATAGTTTCGCGCCATGAAAAGACTGATCGCGCTTGCCATCCTCCTGCTCTCGACCGCCGCTGCCTCCGCGCAGGAGCCTGTGCGGCATCAGGCGGGGGAGTTCGATTATTACGTCCTGTCGCTCAGCTGGTCGCCCAGCTGGTGCGCGCAGGTAGGTGCGGAGGACGGCGCCGAACAATGCAATCCCGGCCGCCGGCTGGGTTTCACCGTCCACGGGCTTTGGCCGCAATATGAGCGCGGCTGGCCTTCGGATTGCCGGACCGATGCGCGCGACCCCTCGCGGCGCGAGACGCGGCAGATGGCGGACCTGATGGGGTCGGGTGGGCTCGCCTGGTATCAATGGAAGAAGCATGGCCGCTGCTCGGGCCTGTCGGCGGCGGATTATTTCGCCGTGACGCGGGAGGCGGCGAAGAGCGTCCACCTACCGGAGGTGCTGCAGAAGCTGTCCCGCGATGTCTCGCTGCCGGCGAAGGTGGTCGAGGAGGCGTTTCTGGAAGCCAATCCCGGCATGACCCGCGACGGAATCACCGTGACCTGCCGCGCCCGCGCCCTGCAGGAGGTTCGGATCTGCCTGACCCGCGAGCTGAGCCCGCGCGCCTGTGCGCCCGACAACCGGGCGGATTGCCGGGGCAGCTTTTCCATGCCGGCGCCGCGCTGAGGGCAGCGCCGCGCCGCCTCCGGCGGGAGTATTTGGGGAACGAAGAACTCGGGTCGGTCAGGGTTCGGGCGCGACTTCGAGGACGATCTTGCCGATATGGTCGCCCGCCTCCATGCGGCGATGCGCCTCGGACGCGCGGGCGAGGGGGAAGCTGCTGTCGATGAGGGGGCGGACGGCTCCGGTTTCGACCAGTGGCCAGAGGTTGCGGCAGAGTTCCGACGCGATGCGGGCCTTGGCGGCGTCCGATTGCGGGCGGAGCGTCGAGCCGGTGACGGTCAGCCGGCGCATCATGATCTGGGCGAAGTTGATCTCGGCCTTCGGACCCGAGAGGAAGGCGATCTGGACGAGGCGTCCTTCGTTTGCCAAGGCCTTGAGGTTGCGGGCGATATAGCTGCCGCCGACCATGTCGAGGATCAGATCCGCGCCGCCTGCCGCTTGCAGGGCGGCGACGAAGTCTTCCTCGCGGTAGTTGATCGCATGGGCGCCGAGCGCGGCGCAGGCGCGGCATTTCTCGTCCGAGCCGGCCGTGGTCCAGACCCTTGCCCCGAGCGCGCGGGCGACCTGGATCGCCATGGTGCCGATGCCGGAGGAGCCGCCATGGACCAGAAAGCGTTCGCCCCCCGTGAGCGCGCCGCGCATGACCACATTCGACCAGACCGTGAAGGCTGTTTCTGGCAGCGCGGCAGCCTCGCGCAGGGTGAGGCCCGCGGGGATGGGAAGGGCGTGATCGGCGGGGCAGGTCGCGTATTCGGCATAGCCGCCGCCCGGAAGCAGCGCGCAGACCCGGTCGCCGGTCTTCCAGCGGGTTACGCCGGGGCCGGTTCCGGCCACGATGCCCGCGCATTCGAGGCCGGGTAGTTCCGATGCGCCGGGCGGGGGGGCATAGGCGCCAGCCCGTTGCAGCACGTCGGGCCGGTTCACCCCGGCCCAGATGATGCGGATGAGGATCTGGCCGTGGCCTGCGACAGGCACGGGACGGGTGGCGGGGCGCAGGACTTCGGCGGCGCCGGGGGCGGTGATCTCGACCGCCTGCATCACGTCGGGGATCATGCGTCGGCCTGCCCATGCGTGGGGGTGGTCACGGGGCGGGCATATCCGGGCGCGGGATGGCGGCGCGGCGGGCGGATCCAACCGGTGGCGAGCGCGGTCAGCCGGCCCATCCCCGGCAGGGCGCCGAGCTGTTCCTTGATCTTTTCGAAGCGCATCACGCCCTCGATCCGGCGGCCGAGAAACGCACGCGTGTCATGGAGGTCCGGTGATTCGTCGCCAAGCCAGTAGAGCACCGTGGCGCCGTAGACGGTCGAGAGGGTGGCGCGTTTCGAATACCAGTTGACGTCGTTCGAGGTGTCGCCGAGGCCTTCCCAGATCGCATCCGCCGTCTCCCAGACCAGCCTTGCGCCAAGGGCGGCGTTTTGTGGCAGGGCAAAGACCACGGCTCCGGCGCGGGCCATCTCGCGGTTGCTGAGGTCGATGCGGTGCATGACGGCATCGGTGATGCGGTCGCGGAAGCGTCCTTGCAGCAGGCCTTGCGCAAGCCATTCGCGCAGCGCGGCATCGCCCCGGCGGTGATAGGCGGCGGCCAGATCGACGCCGCCGCGGGGCAGGTGCACGCGGGCAAGCTGCGGGCTCATGCCGATGTCGCGGGCGCCGGCGGCGACGGCCTTGTCGCTCATCCCGTCGAAGACCACATGCTGAAGCGCTGCGTCTATCAAATGGTCCCGTTCATTGGTCATGCCACCCTCCCTGCGAATGGTCCCGCGAAATTCTGGACAAAAGTGATTCGCCCTGCTAGAAGGCCGCGACCTGCAATTCAGCTCAACTTTAACCTAGGAAGGTGGTGACAACCACATGCAGGTAAGTGTTCGCGACAACAACGTCGAACAAGCGCTTCGCGCCCTGAAGAAGAAACTTCAGCGCGAGGGGGTGTTCCGCGAAATGAAGCTTAAGCAGCATTTCGAGAAACCTTCGGTCAAAAAGGCCCGTGAAAAGGCCGAGGCCGTCCGCCGCGCCCGCAAGCTGGCCCGTAAAAAGGCACAACGCGAAGGCGCGCTCTAAGACGTGCGACCACATCGGTTCAGGAAACCCCCGCTTTCGCGGGGGTTTTCTATTTCAGGGGCCTAGACCGGCAATGCCGTGGTGAAGGCCACGGTCTTCAGCGAGAAGGAGGAATGCATCTGCGCGACTCCGGGCAGCTTGGCCAGCCTTTGGCGGTGGATGCGGGCGAAATCGTCGGTGTCCTGCGCCACGACCTTCAGGAGATAGTCGGCCGACCCGGCCATCAGGTGGCATTCCAGCACATCGGGGATCTTGCGCACCTCGCGCTCGAAGGCGGCGAGAAGCTCGTCCGCCTGTCCTGAAAGCGTGATCTCGACGAAAACCGTGGTCGGGCGCTCCAGCTTGCGGGCATCGAGAAGCGCCACATAGCCGCGGATCATGCCCGCCTCCTCCAGCCGCTGGACGCGGCGGTGGCAGGCGCTGGCCGAGAGGCTGACCTCGGCCGCGAGTTCGGCATTGGTGATGCGGCCATCGCGCTGAAGCACGGTCAGGATGCGGCGATCTGTTGCGTCGATGTCGGTCATGTCGAAATTCCCTGCGCGCTTTTCCACCGCTGCCGGTGGTTTCTTCGCAGGTTAGGCGCGGTTGCGGCAAAAGGGAACGCCGCGCCCAAGGCGCGGGCGCCCCTGTGGCCGGGAGCCGGCGTCACGCGCGGGTGGCGCGCAACTCGTCCCGGATCTGGATCAGCAATTCTTCCTGCGTCGGGCCGGCGGCAGCCTCTTCGGCGGCTTTCTGTTTGACCACGCTGGACTGGACCTTGTTCACCCCCTTGACGAGCAGGAAGACGGCCCAGGCGATGATCAGGAAGTTGATGATGGCCGAGATGAATGACCCCCAGGCAAAGACCGACGCGCCCGAATCGCGGGCCGCCTTGAGGCTGGCGCCGGCGGGGACATCGCCCTTCAGCACGAAATAATGGCCACTGAAATCGGTTCCCCCGGTCAGCAGACCGATGATCGGGTTGATAAGGTCGGTGACGAGCGAGTTCACGATCGCGGTAAAGGCCGCGCCGATGATGATGCCGACGGCAAGGTCGATGACATTGCCACGGGCGATGAACTCCTTGAACTCCTTGATCATATGCTTACCTTTCCTCAGACCTGCCGCGCCGATGGGGCCGAACTGCGACCTCCTTGGCAGCCATCTCTCAAAGATTGTTCAGGATCTCTCACGAATGTCTACTCTTTCCGACTTTCCGATCACCCGTCGCTGGCCGCCTGTGCGCCCCGAGGTCATCCAGCTTTACACGCTGAACACGCCGAACGGGATCAAGACCTCGGTCATGCTTGAGGAATGCGGCCTCGACTATGACGCGCACCATATCAGCATCGGCGATCCCGAGGACCAGTTCACGCCCGAATTCCTGTCGCTGAACCCCAACAACAAGATCCCCGCGATGATCGACCCGAACGGGCCGGACGGAGAGCCGATCGGGCTGTTCGAGACCGGGGCGATGCTGATCTATCTGGGCGACAAGACCGGCAAGTTCCTGCCGCGCAAGGGGGCGGCGCGCTATCACACCATCCAGTGGCTGATGTGGCAGATGGGCGGCGTCGGGCCGATGTTCGGTCAGGTCGGCTTCTTCCACCGCTACAAGGGCAAGGAGATCGAGGATCCGCGCCCGCGCACCCGCTATTACAACGAGGCGCGGCGGCTGCTGGGCGTCCTTGACCGCCAGCTTGAGGGAAGGGACTGGATCACCGGCGAATATTCCATCGCCGACATGGCCGTCGCCCCCTGGCTGCGCACCGTGCGCGTGAACTACGAGGCCGAGACGGAAACCGGGATGGACGGCTTTGCCAATGTCCAGGCCTATCTGGATCGCTTCCTTGCCCGCCCCGCCGTCCAGCGCGGGCTGGTGGTCGGGGCTGAGTGAATGGCCAATGCCCCGGCTGGAGGGCCGGGGCGTTTTTTGGGTGAGGGGGCGCGTCGGCTGCGCGGACGATGCGGACAGTCAGCATAGCGATGTGAGGTAATAAATCCGTGGATCAGGCTCTCCGAGATGAAATCTACCAACTGCGCGGTCTGAGTTCACCAGAAGCGTTCGAGTGGCTTGTGCAAAACCGTCCGAGCCTGCCTCGCTCTGTTGCTCATCGCTCATGGGCTGTAGCGGAGCAAGAAGCTTTGCTTAGCTACTACCTAACCGGAAAAATTCCATTTGCTTCTGCTAGTGGATATCAATGGCTGGAGAAGGCGACTTCGCTGTCTCAGATGATAAAGCACATCTCCAAACTTCTGCCTTCGATACCACAAGATCGGCTCTTTCTGCTCGAGTATCATCTTCGTCCTGTCCTGATGGAAGCCGATAGAACCGAGCGCCAGCGTGATGAGGCGCAGATCCTGTTAAGGGAGATACGTAAACTGATCGGCGGCTATGGGCTCGATCCACCGATGCGGGACGGAGCAATCATTCCCGGGGGAGCTTCTTGCGAATAGCTTCGAACTCTTCCGCAGACAAACCCGTCCGGGTCGCCAATTCCTCTGCCGAGAGAGCGCCGCCATAAAGCACCTCGCGGATGAGCTCTCCCAAGCCCCGAAGCTCTTGTCCAGTAAGGGGCGTTTCCATCATCTCCGCCCTGATTGCTTCATAAAGCCTTGTCGCGGGGATCCGGGGTGTGGCCGTGCAGATGACGATATCCCCTGACGCTTCAAGCTCTGCCAAAGCGGCCGAAATGCTCGCCAGCATCACTTCTCGCTCTGGTTGATCCATAGCTCCTCCTTGCCAGCGTAAGCCCCGCGCGCTTACGCCGGGCACCCCCCGGATGCGCCCAAGCGCAACCCAGGGGGAGTGGGGCCCATTACCCCCGCAGCGTGCCGCCGGTCGCCTTGGTGACCTTCTCGACGATCTTGGCCGAAACCGCTTCGATCTCGGCATCGGTCAGGGTCTTGTCCTTCGGTTGCAGGCGGGCGGTGATGGCGATGGATTTCTTGCCGCCTTCGAGGCCGGTGAACTGGTCGAAGACCGAAACCTTCTCGATCAGCGCCTTGTCGGCGCCGGCTGCGGCATTCACCAGCGTCAGCGCCTCGACGCCCGCATCGACGACAAAGGCGAAGTCGCGCTCGACCGCCTGCAGGTCCGACAGGACCAGCGCGGGACGCGAGGGCGTCCTGACCTTGGGCAGCGGCACCGCGGCGATGCGGATCGTGAAGCCCACCACCGCGCCCTTGATGCCGAAATGGCGCAGGATCTTCGGGTGAACCTCGCCAAAGGTCGCAAGCGCGTTCGGACCGAGCGCGATATTGCCGGCGCGGCCGGGATGCCACCAGCCGTCCAGCTTGCGGTTGATCTGGGCCTTGGCGGGCGCGCCGATGATCTGCAGGATCGCCTCGGCATCGGCCTTGGCGTCATAGATGTCGGCCTTGCGGCGCGAGGCGAAGGGATCGCGCGGCGCCGTCGCACCCACGAGGATGCCGGAAAGGTGCAGATCCTGCTCTCCCGGTTCACCGCCCGAAAAGACCGGCCCGCATTCGAAGAGGGCGAGGTCCATGAAGCCGCGCGCCTGATTGCGGGCGGCTGCGGCCAGCAGGCCGGGCAGCAGGTCAGGACGCATATGCGTCATCTCGCTGCTGATCGGGTTCTCGATCCGAAGGGCGTCCTGCCCGCCGCCGAAAAGCTCTGCCGCCTCGCGGTCGATGAAGCTGTAGGTGACGCATTCATTGTAGCCAAGGCTCGCGGCCATGCGCCGCGCCGCCTTTTCGCGCGCTTGCAGGGGCGTCAGGACCGGCTTCGGCACGCCTGCTTGCGGACGGGGCAGGGGTTGGCCCTGAAGCTTCGTCAGCGAGGCGATGCGGGCAACCTCCTCGACCAGATCGGCGCTGCCCTGCACATCTGGGCGCCACGACGGGACGAAAGCCTCATTGCCTTCAAGGCGGAAGCCAAGGGCCTCCAGCGTGCGGCGCTGCTCGGCCTCGGGGATCTCCATGCCGACAAGGCTGACGACGCGGGCCGGCTCCAGCGTATAGCTGCGGGTGGTGTCGGGAACGCTGCCCGCCGTCACCACCTCCGACGCCTCGCCGCCGCAGAGGTCGAGGATCAGCTGCGTTGCAAGCTCCAGCCCCGGCCGGGTGAAGGCGGGGTCGGCGCCGCGCTCGAACCGATAGCGGGCGTCGGAACTGATCTTCAGCGCCCGGCCCACCGTCGCAATGGCGATCGGATCCCAATAGGCGCTTTCGAGGAAGACGTTGACCGTCTCGTCCGAGCAGCCGGAATGCTCGCCGCCCATGATGCCGGCGATGCTTTCGGGGCCGTTCTCATCCGCGATGATCATGGTGCCGGGGGCGAAGGCATAGGTCTTGCCGTCCAGCGCCAGCAGTTCCTCGCCCTCGGTCGAGGGGCGGACATGCAGGTCGCCCTTGACCTTGTCCGCGTCGAAGACATGCAGCGGGCGGTTCAGGTCGAAGGTGAAGAGGTTGGTGATGTCCACGAGCGTGTTGATCGGGCGCAGACCGATCGCCGTCAGGCGCTTTTGCAGCCATTCGGGCGAGGGGCCGTTCCTGACGCCACGGATCACGCGACCCGAGAAGAAGGGGGCCTTCGCGGCCACTTCCGGCGCGATCACCACCTTGATGGGCGAGGCGAAGCTGCCCGCGACCGTGGCGGTCTTTTCGGGTTTCAGCGTGCCAAGGCCGCGCGCCGCAAGGTCGCGAGCCACGCCGCGCACGCCCAATGCGTCGGGACGGTTCGGGGTGATCTTGATCTCGATGACCGGATCGACCGCCTCGGGGCGGTTCGCCGAAAGCCAGTCGACGAATTTCTCGCCCACCTCGCCCGAGGGCAGTTCGATGATGCCGTCATGCTCTTCGGACAGCTCAAGCTCGCGTTCCGAGGCCATCATGCCGTGGCTCTCGACGCCGCGGATCTTCCCGACGCCAAGGGTCACGTCGATGCCCGGAACATAATCGCCCGGCTTCGCCAGAACGACGGTGATTCCGGCCCGCGCATTCGGTGCGCCGCAGACGATCTGCTTCTCGCCCTCGTCGGTCATCACCTTGCAGACCCGCAGGCGGTCGGCGTCGGGATGCTGGACGGCCTCCAGCACCTTGGCGAGGGTAAATGACTTCAGTTTCGAAGCCGGGTCGGCGACGCCCTCGACCTCGAGGCCGAGATCGGTCAGCGCCTCGGTGATCTCGTCGAGCGAGGCGGTGGTGTCGAGATGCTCCTTGAGCCAGGAGAGGGTGAATTTCATGTCGCGGCTCCGTCGGGTTTGCGCGTCCCTTACCCCATGGCGCGGGGGATTGGTAGGGTCGTGCGCCTCGCGGGCCTAGACCTGCAGCAGCAGGACCAGCACGGCGGCAAGCGAGGCGTTCACCGGCACGGTGATCAGCCATGCGCCAAGGATGGTCCGCACATATGAGCGCCGGACCAGATGGCGGCGGCGCACTTCCTCGTCCGGCATCGGCGCGCGCTTCTTGGCGATCCGCCGGTCGCGCCATTCGCGATAGAAGCCGACGCCAAAGACGCCCCCGATCGCGACATGGGTGGTCGAGACCGGCAGGCCGAGGATCGAGAAGCCCAGAACCGTCAGCGCCGTCGCAAGCGAGATGCAAAGCGCGCGCGAGGGGTTCAGCCGGGTGATCCGGCTGCCGACCATGTTGACGAGCTGGCCGCCGAACAGGACGATCCCGACCGCGATCCCCATGCCCGAGAGCAGCAGCACCGTCTGCATGCCCAGAGGTTTTCCATCCGTCCCCGGAATGTGCTGCAGCACGATGGTCAGCGGGGCCGCGACGTTCGAGGTGTCGTTGGCGCCATGGGCAAAGCCCATGACCAGCGCCGTCGCGACCAGCGGCAGGCCAAGCAGGTTCTTCAGCGCCAGTTTCTGCCCGGCATGCGCCGCGATCTGCCTGCCAAGCGTGATATGGGCATAAGCCGCCCCCAATCCCGCCCCGACGAGCGAGAGCAGCAGCACGGCGACCCAGGACAGCGACTGGAACGAGGTCGCGGCCAGCGCGATCAGCAGTCCGATCGTCACCGCGACCAGCATCGTCAGCCAGTTCCGCCCCGAGGGGATCGGGTCGGCCTTTTCCAGAACGTGGCTGTAAAGGCTCGACAGGATCAGCGCAGCCAGAAGCCCCGATATGATCGGAGAGATGACCCAGCCAAGCGCGATCACCGCCATCGCCTCCCAGTTGACCGCGCCGGGACCAAAGGCCGCGATACCCGCGCCGGCGATCGCGCCGACGACTGAATGGGTGGTGCTGACCGGCGCGTTCATCCATGTCGCGAGGCTGATCCAGCTTGCCGCGCCGATCAGCGCGGCCAGCATCATCATCGCCGTCGGCTGGCCCTGTCCGATGGTTTCGCCGACCAGCCCCTCGGTCAGGGTAAGGGTGACGGCCTCTCCGGCCAGAACGGCGCCCAGCACATCCATCAGCGCGACGAGGATCAGGCCCTTGGCCAGCCCGATAGCGCCCGCGCCGACGGCGGGACCAAGCGCGTTCGCGACGTCATTGGCCCCGATCGACAGCGCCAGATAGATCGCGATCGCGACGGCGGCGGCCATGATCCCCAAGGCAGGCTGGCCCGCTACCGCCGCCGCGACCAGCTCGGCCATGGCGGCGACGAAGACCACCGCGATTCCGAACCGGACCCGCGGGCGCGCGGCGGCCATGGCGGCGCGCTCGGCATTGGTCATCCGGCTCAGATCCTTGTCGAGGATGCGGTATTCGCGCTCGTCCCGGTCCATGTCAGCCCTGCTGACCGGACGGGGCGGGCAGGGCGGCCAGCAGCTTCTTCAACCCGGCCTCGGCGACAAGCTCGGCCGCGCGGGCGGGATCATACCAGCCGCGCGTGCGCTCGGCCGCCTCGGGGAAGTCGTCGGCGAGGGAGTGCACGTTCACGGCAAAGACATGCACGTCGACCGGAACCGCGAAGCCCCGGTCCTGCAGCTTGTCATAGTGATAGCTGCCGATCGCGACCTGATCGACCTCGCCTTGCACGCCGGCTTCCTCCCATGCCTCCTGCATGGCGGCATCGGCGAGGCTGCGGCCGGGCATCGGCCAGCCCTTGGGCACGATCCAGCGGCCGGTGCCACGGCTGGTCACCAGCAGGACCTTGCCCGTCCGGCTGTCGCGGCACAGCGCCGCGACCTGCATGTCCGGCGGCTTGCGCCCCAGAAGCCGTTCCAGCCTGTCTCGGAAACTCCCCTTCACTCGTCCTCCTCAGCCCCACGAAGCCTTCCGCGCAGGGACTTGACCGTCCCTCTTTGTGTTTTTGCCGCAAGACGCCGTTTCTGGCTGCCAAGCGTCGGCTTGGTCGCGATCCGCTTGCGCGGCGCGACCAGGGCCTGGCGCACCAGTTCGACCAGCCGCTCGCGGGCGATTTCCCGGTTGCGAAGCTGGCTCCGGGTCTCCTCGGCCCGGATCAGGATAGCGCCATCCTGCGTCCAGCGCCGCCCCGCAAGCTTGCGCAGGCGGGATTTGACCGCCGGGGACAGATTCGGGGAACGCTCGGCCTCGAAACGCAGCTCGACCGCGGTTTCGACCTTGTTCACGTTCTGTCCGCCAGGCCCCTGAGAACGGCTGAACTGCTCGGACAGTTCCCATTCCTGAATCGTTACATGATCATCTACGCGTAGCATGAAGCAGATATGTCGCAAGCCGGCGTCGGGAAAAAGGGCAGCACGCCTCAGCGCGGTGTCAAATCCGGCGAATGCAGCCAGATGGTTGCATTCGCCGAGGCGCCGGCGGCGTCGATGACCGACAATTGAACAAAGCCCGGACCGGGCGAGGGCAGCAGGCCCTCGGGTCGTGGCAGCGCAAGCCCCGCCGGGGCGCCGTTCAGCAGGAAGGTCCAGGGGCCACGCCCGCCCCGTGCCCGGACGGGCAGGCTGTTCCCGGCCTCGATCGTCGCGCCGTCCGGGGGAAAGACCAGGGCGAGGGCATCGGGACCGGCAGGATCGGTGGCCCGCCGGCTCGCCTCGCCCGCCGGGGCGAAGCGGCGCAGCGGCAGGGGCAGGGCGCTGTTCGGAACGGTCAGCGCCTGTGGCGGCGGGGGTGGCAGCGGCACCCCCGGCAAGGCGTCGAAAAGGTCGAACAGCACCGGCGCGGCAAGATCGCCGCCGAAGGCGCCGGGAACCGGGGTGCCGTCGGGCCGCCCCAGCCAGACCGCGCCGACATGCGCGCCGTCGAACCCCACGGCCAGTGCATCCCGATGACCATAGGAGGTGCCGGTCTTATAGGCCATCGGCCGCAGCCGCGCGCCATGCGGCGCCGGGTTCGCCGCCAGGACATTGCCGACCTGCCAGGCCGCGACCGGCCCGAACATGGCCGAGGGCAGCTCCCCCGCCCCGCCCGGCAGCGTCGAAAGCCCGATGCCGCGCCCGCCCCGCGCCAGCGCCGCATAGCCGGTGGCCAGCCCCTCCAGCGTGACGCCGCCCCCGCCCAGCACCAAGGCAAGACCCGGCGCCTCGCCCGGCAGGCTGAGCGCGACCCCGCCCCGTCGCAGGCTCTGGGCGATCCGGTTCGGTCCCAGCGCCTCGGCCAGTTTCACCACGGGAATGTTCAGGGACCAGATCAGGGCTTGCCGCAGGCTCACGGTGCCGCGGAACAGATGGTCGAAATTCTGCGGCTGCCAGCGGCCGAAGGCGGTGGGCCGGTCCTCGATCAGCGTCTCGGGATGGGCCAGCCCCTCGTCAAAGGCAAGGCCATAGACGAAGGGCTTCAGCGTCGATCCGGGCGAGCGCCAGGCGCGGGTCATGTCGACGTAACCCGCCGAGCCGGTGTCGGACCATTCGGCGGCGCCCACATCGGCAAGGATCTCGCCGCTCCGGTGGTCGGCCAGCAGGATCGCGGCGGAAAGACCGTGGCCACTGCCGCGAACGGCGCGACGCGCCAGATCCTCGGCCCGGCGCTGCAAGGCCGGGTCGATCGTGGTCTCGATCCGCCCGGCGCCCGGATTCTCGCGCAAAAGCCGCGCCGAAAGCAGCGGCGCGCGGGCGGGAAAGGCACGCCGCGCCCGCGGCACCGGCTCGGCCATCGCCGCCTGGGTATCGCGCGCCGACAGCAGGCCCGCCCGGCCCGCGCGCTCCAGCACCCGGTTCCGCGCCGCCAGCGCGGCCTGCGGGAAACGATCCGGCCGGCGCGTCTCGGGCGATTGCGGCAGGGCGACCAGCAAGGCGGCCTCGGCCGGGCTCAGGCGACGCGGCTCCTTGCCGAACCATTGCAGGCTCGCGGCGCGGATGCCTTCGACATTCGCGCCATAGGGCGCAAGCCGCAGGTAGAGGTCCAGGATCTCGCGCTTCGACAGCCGCCGCTCCAGCGCCAGCGCCAGCCGGACCTGCCGCAGCTTGCCGGCCCATTCGCCGGTCGGACCCTCCTCGACCAGCCGCGCGACCTGCATGGTCAGGGTCGACCCGCCCGAGACGACGCGCCCATGCCGGATCGCCTGCCCGCCCGCCCGCAGCCCCGCAATCGGATCGACGCCGTGATGGCGTTGAAAGCGCCGGTCCTCCCACAGCACCAGCATGTCGAGGAACAGCGGATCGACATTGCCCGCATCCAGCCGCCAGCGGCCATCCGCGACCTGAAAGGCGCGAAGCAGGCTGCCATCCCGCGCCAGCACCTCGACGCCCACCGGAACATTCAGCGCCGGCATCTCGGTCGCCGCAACCCAGTCGTCCAGCCGGTCCCGCCCCCAGGCCAGCAGCCCGAGGCCAAGGACCAGCACGAAAAGGATCAGAGCAGGGCGGCGCGATGTCATGGCCCGAGGTTACCGCAAGGACGTGGACGAATGAACCGTCCCGCGCTTCTCTGTTCCCCAAATACTCATGCGACGCCCCGACCGGGCGCTCACTTCGCCTCGTCTTCCCCGAAAAGCCCCTTCAGGCCTCGCGCGATCAGGTTTCCGACCTTCGGACGCGGCTGCTGGATGAAGGGCAGGGGGCGGCAGACCTCCATCGCGGCGATGCCGACGCGGGCCGTCAGGGCGCCATTCACCACCCCCTCGCCAAAGCGCTTCGAGACGCGGGCGAGGATCCCGCCCCCGGCGACGGTGTGGATCAGGTCGTCGCCCGCGGCGACGGCGCCGGTGGCGACCAGATGGGTCATCACTGTGCGGGCCAGCCGCCAGCCGCCGACAGCGCCGGCGCGCCCGCCATAGATCTCGGCCATGCGGCGGATCATGCGCAGATTGGCGGCGAGTGCTGCGATGACATCGGCCAGCGCCAGCGGGATCAGCGCCGTCGCGGCGGCGACGGTGCGCGCGGCGGCCTCGATCTCGCGCCGCGCCTGCTGGTCCAGCGGCGCCAGAAGCTCGGTCTCGGCCATGGCGATCAGGGTCGCCGCCTCATAGGCCTCGCCCTTGCGCTCGGCCAGCCGCTTCCTTCCCCAGTCAAGCTCCGGCCGTCCGCGATAGAGATGCTCGAGCCTGCCGACCACCTCCTGCGCTGCCTTCACATCGCCCGAGGCCATCGCGGCCCCGGCGGCGCGGTTGATGCCGTCGATCGCGGCAAAGCGCGACCAGGCCCGGTATTCCCGCCACGCCATCGCCAGCGCCGCAAGGCAGAACAGCACCATCAGGACCAGACCGATCCAGCCAAGCAGCGGATAGGTTTTCAGCAGGTCGCTCAGATAGCGCAGCGCCGCGACCGACAGCAGGAAGGTGAACAGCGCCACCCCGGTATTCAGGAAGAACCGCG
>Ga0182745_1003125_pt1 | contig 14437 bp, 12 predicted proteins | sample eDN3rd30CKraftBY_FD_128523 | JGI IMG/M metagenome (GOLD analysis project Ga0182745, IMG submission 128523) | Enriched backyard soil microbial communities from Emeryville, California, USA - eDNA 3rd pass 30_C Kraft BY (version 2) (version 2) | ecosystem: Environmental > Terrestrial > Soil >...
CGGCGTCTCGTCGTGCGGGCTGAGCCAGATACGCCCGTTGCTTTCCCCTTTGAAATAGAAATTTCCGCCGATGTCGATCACCAGCGGCAGGCTGGCGGGCACCGGATAGTCGAGCCGAAGCTGGATGACGGTTCGCCGATAGGGCTGAATGCCCAGCGGCGCGGCGCCACACGCTTCGGCGACCCGGTCGGCCCAGGCCCCGGCGGCGTTGACGATCAGGTTCGCACGAACGGTTTCGTCCCCCAGGCGAACCTCCCACCCTGCATCCGTGCGGCGTGCGCTATCGAGCCGCGCTCGCGTCGCGAGCCCTGCGCCCGCGCGCTTCGCCGCGCGCAGATAGACGGCGTGAAGCCCACCAACGTCGATATCGCTGCACGATGCCTCGAAGGCGGCCTCGCTCCATTCGGACCGGATTCCCGGAACGAGGCGCGCGATTTCGGCCGCCGACATCCGCTCCATCGGCACGGCCTGAGCGGCAAAGCCGGCGACGAAGGCATCGACCGCGGCTGCATCCTCGCGCCGCGCAAGATTGATGGCAGTCCGCGGCGACAGGAAACCGCGCGCCGAAAATTCGCGCGGCGGCGCCTGCAACATGGCGAGCGAGGCGATCGACAGCGGCTGGACGCCGGGCCCGCCATAGGTTTCCTGCCAAAAGGCCGCCGACCGCCCGGTCGCGTGATAACCGGGAACATCCTCGGCCTCGATCATCATTGTGCGGCGATGGGGCGCCAGCGCGGCAGCGAGGCTGGCACCCGCGATGCCCGCGCCGACGATCAGCACGTCGGTCGAGGAAGGCAGCGCATCGGTCATCGCCGCCGCATATCGGCTGCGCGCCGGAATGCAACCCGCGCGGGGGATATGGTTACTCTTTGGTAAGCCATGATGCGTAAAGGAAAGCCGATGCAAAGCGGCTCGATCTCCCTTGGCCTGATGGCTATTCTCGCCATGCTGATGATCGCCGCGGCGGTCAGCGATCTGCGCTCGCGAACCATCTCCAACGGGCTCAACGCGACGATGGCCTTGCTCGTCATCCCCTTCTGGATCGCGGCGGGATGGCCGGTCTGGCCCGATATTCCGCTGCAGTTCGCGGCCGCCTTCGGCGTCTTTCTGCTCTTTGCAGGGCTGTTCGCGATCGGTGCGATGGGCGGCGGCGACGTCAAGATGATCGGCGCGGTCATGCTGTGGATTCCGCTGCCGCTGTTCGTTCCGATGCTGACCATCATGGCGATCGGTGGGGGCATTCTGTCGGCCGTCATGCTGATCGAGTCGAAAATACGGCCTTCGGACAAGGTGATAGAGGTTCCCTATGGCGTGGCGATCGCAATCGCCGGCCTTTGGGCGCTTCACCAACAATATCTTAACCAGTTTCAGTCTATCGCATCGAGTTGAGGGCAAGCGCCACCATCTCTGGTTCGGCGTAGGAGGCGAAAATCGTGGATACACGAAAGATTATGCTGATCGTCGGCGCGCTGGTCATTGCGATCGGGGCTGCGTTCGGGGTCAATCAGATGATGCGCGGCGCATCGACGCCGACGGCACGCGCGGCCGCTGCGCCGGAAATCAACGGACCGATGATATTGGTCGCGACCCGGCAACTGCCGACCGGCACGATCATCGGTCCCGACAGCTTCCGTTTCCAGCCCTGGCCGAAGGAACTGGTCGAGAAGGCCTATTTCCTGAAGGAAAAGACCGACGTCCAGACGCTGGTCGGCACCGTCGTGCGCTATCCGATCACCGCGGGGCAGCCGCTGACGCAGGGCGCGCTCGTCCATCCCGATGACCGCGGCTTCCTCGCCGCGGCGCTCGGGCCCGGGATGCGCGCCGTGACGGTCAAGGTTTCGCAGGAACAGGGTGTCGCCGGCTTCGTCTTCCCGGGCGACCGCGTCGACGTGGTCCTGGCGCAGGAGCTCAAGGTCAAGGAAGGCAGCACCTATCCCGACGACGAACTCTATACGGCCGAGACGATCGTCCGCAACGTTCGCGTCCTGGCGACCGACCAGCGCTATGATGCCGAGGATGAAACCGGCAAGACGCCGGTCCGCACCTTCGGATCGGTAACGCTCGAGGCAACGCCCGATATCGCCGAGAAGATCGCCGTCGCGCAGAATATGGGCAAGCTGTCGCTCGCGCTCCGTCCGCTCGCCGAAAACAGCGGCGACCTGGAGGCCGCGATCGCGTCGGGCGAAGTCAATGTTCCGGCCGGTGGCGGCACCGCCGCTGAAAAGAAGATGCTCGCCGAAGCCGCCGCACGGCCGACCGCGAACAAAAGCTCGGCCACCACGGGCGGCGACGTCTCGCGCTTCTGGGTTCCGGTGAGCGGCCGCGTGTCGGCCCCGCGCCAGCAGCCGCAACAGCAATCTTATAGCGGCGGCGGATCGCCCGCGACCATGGGCGCGCCCGCGGCACCGAGGGGCCCGGTGGTCCGCGTGACGCGCGGCGACAAGATGACCGAAGTTCCGGTTGGGGGTAAGTAAGATGACCAGCAAAACCCGTTTCAAGGCGGCCGCGCTCGCCCGCACCCTGGCGATTGGCCTGGTCGCGGCGACCCTGATCTCCGCCCCGGCGCAGCAGGCTTCGGCCCAGGCGACGCAGAATGCCAGCAGCAGCATCGACCTGTCGGTCGGCCGCGGCCGCCTGGTCAGCCTGTCGGCGCCGATGACCGACATCTTCGTCGCCGACGACAAGGTCGCCGACGTCCAGGTTCGCTCGGGCCGCCAGCTTTATGTCTTCGGCAAGGCGCCGGGCGAAACGAGCATCTATGCGACCGACGCCAGCGGCCGGGTCGTCTATTCGACCGTCGCCCGCGTCGGCAACAATATCGAGACGATCGACCAGATGCTGACGCTGGCGATGCCCGATGCGAAGATCACGTCGAACACGATGAACGGCTTCGTGCTGCTCACCGGCACGGTCGCGTCGCCCGACGACGCCGCCGAGGCCGAGCGGCTGGTCCAGGCGTTCGTCGGCGATCAGACCAAGGTGCTTTCGCGCCTGCGCACGGCGACGCCGCTACAGGTCAATTTGCAGGTCCGCATCGCCGAAGTGAACCGCTCGCTGGTCAAGGAGATCAGCGGCAACCTGCTGACGCAGGATCGCACGGGCGGCTTCGTGGGCGATGCGTTCCGTGGCCGCAGCGCGGGCACCATCACGCGCAACCCCGACGGATCGACCAGCTACACCTTCACCAAGGTTCCGGGCACCAGTAGTCTGGGCGCAGCCGGCCGCCTGTTCGGCATGGACCTGATTGCCTCACTCGATCTGGGCGAGCGTTCGGGCATGGTCGCGACGCTGGCGCAGCCGAACCTCACCGCAATGTCCGGCGAGACCGCCGACTTCCTCGCGGGCGGCGAATTTCCGATTCCGATCCCCGGCAATTTCGCCGGCACGACGATCGAATATCGCAAATATGGCGTCAGCCTCGCCTATACGCCGACGGTGCTGTCGAACGGCCGCATCAGCCTGCGCGTCCGCCCCGAAGTATCGGAACTGTCGACCGAAGGCGCGATCGAGATGCAGGGGTTCCAGATCCCTGCCCTCACCATCCGCCGCACCGAAACGACGGTCGAGCTGGGTTCGGGCGAGAGCTTCATGATCGCCGGCCTGATGAACAACCGCTCGATCGGCGCGATCGACAAGATTCCGGGCCTCGGCGACGTGCCGATCCTCGGCACGCTGTTCAAGTCGGACAGCTTCCGTCGCGGCGAAACCGAACTCGTCATCGTCGTCACGCCTTATCTGGTTCAGCCGGTGTCGGCGAACGAGATCAAGCTGCCGACCGATGCCTATCAGGACGCCAACGATCTTCAACGCCTGTTGCTCAACCAGACGAGCGACGGTGTGACGGGGGGCGACCGGCCGAAGCCGACGCTCGACACGACGATCGACGACGCGGATCGCGCCCGCGGCAGCGGCGCCGCAGCCGCGCCGGGCTTCAGCCTGAACAACAAGTGACGCGCTGGTTTTGGGGAGCAGAGTGATGGAGAATATCGCAACTTGGACCGCCCTGGTACTGGCAACGTCGCTGGCGGGCTGCACGGGGGCTGCCAACAGCAACCACAGCCTCGAATCGATCCACCAGCCGGTCGTCCGCAACAGCATCCATCAGTTCGACGTCGCCGTCGGCAGCGGCGACCTGGCGCCGAGCGAACAGGGTCGTCTTCAGGGATGGCTCGATGCCATGGGTGTGCGCTATGGCGACCGCGTCTCGATCGAGGATCCGTCGGCGTACGGCGCGGGCGAAGCGCAGGCGACGATCCGCGCGATGGTCGAACGCCGCGGTCTGCTGCTGAGCTCCGACGTTCCGGTAACGACCGGCGCGGTCCCGTCCGGCTATGTTCGCGTCATCGTGACGCGGGCCTCGGCTCATGTGCCGGGTTGCCCGGACTGGTCGAGCAGGTCGTCGATCAATCCGACCAACGCGACCTCGTCCAACTATGGCTGCGCGACGAACAGCAATCTCGCGGCGATGGTCGCCGACCCCAATGACCTGATCAAGGGCAACCGGGCCACGGTCAACGATCCCAACGCGGCGACGCGCGCGATCAAGACCTATCGTGAAAAGCCCCAGACGGGTGCCGGTCAACTCAAGGAGACGGCAACGAGCAACAGCGGAGGCGGCCAGTGAACGCTCCTTTCAAAGCAGCCGGGCTGCGCGATCCGTTCAACGCCTTCGTCTGCGACGACGATACGCTGGAGTTGATTCGCGTCGCCGCCGCCGATCTGGGCTGGCCGATCGAGAAGTGCAACAAGGGCGGGCTGCGCAATGCGGTCCAGTCGCTTTCGGTATCGGCAAGCCCGAACATCCTGTTCGTCGACATGTCCGAATCGGGCGATCCGATCAACGACATCAATGCGCTCGCCGAAGTCTGCGAGCCGGGCACGGTTGTCATCGCGGCGGGCCAGGTGAACGACGTTCGCCTATACCGCGACCTTTTGTCGAGCGGCATCCAGGATTATCTGCTCAAGCCGCTGTCGCTCGACCAGGTGCGTGAAAGCTTCACCATGGCGCAGGCCATGCTGTCGGCGCCGAAACATGCCGACATGCACGACGACAAGCCGCATCACATGACGGCGGTGGTCGGCGTGCGCGGCGGGGTCGGTGCGTCGCTGGTGTCGACGTCGCTGGCCTGGGCGATGAGCGAACAGGGCGGCCGGCAGACGGCGCTGCTCGATCTCGACATACATTTCGGAACCGGCGCGCTGACGCTCGATCTCGAGCCCGGCCGCGGGCTGATCGACGCGATCGACAACCCCAGCCGCATCGATGGCCTGTTCATCGAACGCGCGATGGTGCGCGCCTCCGACAAGCTCAGCCTGCTGTCGGCGGAGGCGCCGATCCATCAGCCGGTAATGACCGACGGGTCGGCCTTCTTCCAGCTCGAGGAGGAATTGCGCGGCGCGTTCGAAATGACGATCGTCGACATTCCGCGCCACGTCCTGATCCCCTTTCCGCACCTGGTGCAGGAAGCGGGTACGATCCTGCTCGTCAGCGATGTGACGCTTGCCTCGGCACGCGACACCATCCGCCTCCTCTCGTGGTTCAAGCAGCACGTACCGGGCGCGCGGGTGATCCTGGCCGCGAACAAGTATCAGAATGCGGTCGGCGAATTGTCGCGCAAGGAATTCGAATCGTCGATCGAACGTCCGATCGACATCACGATTCCATTCGACCCCAAGCTGGTCAGCCAGGCCGCGAAACTCGGCAAATCCTATGCCGAAATCTGCAAGGGCACCAAGGGCGCCCAGGCCTGGACCAATCTGATGCGCCTCATCATCGATGGCGCCGACGAAAGCGGCGAAGAAGCGGCCGCGACCGGCAAGGCGAAAGCGAGCGGCGGCTCGTTGCTCGGCAAACTTGGCGGCCTCGGCACGCTGGTCGCCAAAAAGGGCGCGAAATAAGGAGGCAGCGGCGGCCGGACAGCCCCGGCCGCGGCGGCTTTCCAGGCAGGAAGCGGACAAAGGGCCATCATGAACCTGCAAATGATCCTGATCGTTACCGCCGCCTTCGCGGCGCTTGCCATGCTGGGCCTTGCCTTGGCGGGTCCGTCGGCCGGCAAGGCGAAAGCCCGCCGGCTGGCATCGGTGCGCGATCGTCATGCCGCATCGACCGAGGCGGTCGTCGCGGCGCAGATGCGCAAAACGATCCAGGCGGCCGGCAGCGGAGGCGGAAGCAGCCTCTCCGACCTGGTGCCGCGCCGCGACCTGATGGAAAAGCGCCTGCGCCGTACGGGCAAGGGCTGGAACCTCACCCAATATATCTTCTGGTGCATGGGGCTGTTCGTCGTCGCGACCGGGGGATTGCTCGTCATGCGCACCCCTTTCCTGCTCGCCGCGATGGCGGGGCTGATGGTCGGCATCGGCCTGCCCCACGCCTATATCGGCAGGGTGATCGCGAAGCGCGTCCAGAAATTCAACACCCGCTTCCCCGACGCCATCGACCTGCTCGTTCGCGGTTTGAAATCGGGTCTTCCGGTCACCGAAACCTTTCAGGTCGTCAGCCAGGAATTGCCCGGTCCGGTCGGTGAGGAATTCAAGGGCGTGATCGAGCGGATTCGCATCGGCAACACGATGGAGGCCGCGCTTCAGGAAACCGCCGAAATGATCGGCACGCCTGAATTCCAGTTCTTTTGCATCACCATCGCGATCCAGCGCGAGACGGGCGGCAATCTGGCCGAAACGCTCGCCAACCTGTCCGAGGTTCTGCGCAAGCGCGCGCAAATGAAGCTGAAAATCCGTGCCATGTCATCGGAAGCCAAGGCTTCGGCCTATATCGTCGGCGCCCTGCCCTTCTTCGTCTTCGGCATCGTGTGGACGATGAACCCCTCCTATCTTGCGGGCTTTTTCTCCGAACAGCGCCTGATCATCGCGGGAATCGGAGGACTCATATGGATGAGCATCGGTGCGTTCATCATGAAAAAAATGATCAGCTTCGAGGTTTGAAGGGCGGCAGATGAACAGCAATTTCCTCCTTGCCGCATTTTCCGGGGCGCAGTCCGGCCCGACGCTGATGGGCATCGACGTCGTCTGGGCGGCAACGATGCTGGCCGCGGTCGGCGTCGGCGCGGTGCTCTTCGCCATCTATGGCGCGCTGACCGTCCGCAACCCGATGGCGAAGCGCGTCAAGGCGCTCAACGACCGCCGCGAACAGCTCAAGGCCGGAATCACCGCCTCGACCGCCAAGCGCCGCGCGAAGCTGGTTCGCAAGAATCAGACCGCCGACAAGATGCGCACCTTTCTCGGCCGGTTGCAGGTGTTGCAGGAAGGACAGATCCAGGAGGTCCAGCAAAAGCTGGCGCAGGCCGGCATCCGGTCGAAGGATCTGGCGGTCACCGTCATCTTCGGCCGCCTCGTACTGCCGATCCTGTTCGGCGGGCTCGCGGCCTTTCTGATCTATTGGGTCGACATGTGGCCCGACATGACGCCGTTCAAGCGCTCCGGCTTTACGATGGCCGCGCTGATCCTGGGCTATAAGGCGCCCGATCTGTTCGTGCAGAACAAGCGGCAAAAGCGCACCGACGCGATCCGCAAGGGCCTGCCCGATGCGCTCGATCTGCTCGTGATCTGTGCCGAGGCGGGCCTGACCGTCGATGCCGCCTTCTCGCGCGTCGCCAAGGAACTCGGCCGCGCCTATCCCGAACTGGGCGAGGAATTCGCGCTGACCTCGATCGAGCTCGGTTTTCTGACCGAGCGCCGGCAGGCGTTCGAAAATCTCGCCTACCGCGTCAATCTCGATTCGGTGAAGGGCGTCGTGACGACCATGATCCAGACCGAGAAATACGGCACGCCGCTCGCGAGCGCGCTGCGCGTCCTGTCGGCCGAATTCCGCAACGAACGCATGATGCGCGCCGAGGAAAAGGCCGCGCGCCTGCCTGCGATCATGACCGTGCCGCTGATCCTGTTCATCCTGCCGGTGCTGTTCGTGGTCATTCTGGGCCCGGCGGCCTGCTCGCTCAGCGATGCCCTGTCGGGCGGGAGCTTCGGCGCGAAAAGCTGATCGCAACGATCGATGCGACGAGGAGGGGCGGGAGCGATCCCGCCCTTTTTCGTTTTAGAGCGGCGAGCCCTTAATCTGACCCATCGTTGGGGTGATGCCGATTTAACGCACGGCGCTCTAGCCGACCTGCTGCTCGATCGCGCCGAAGATGCTGTGATGGCGCTCGTCGTCCATCCAGATGCGCACGACGTCGCCCTTCTGCATGAAGGGCGTCTTCGGCTCGCCCTCCAGAATGGTCTCGACTGTCCGCACCTCGGCCAGGCAGCAATAGCCGAGCCCACCCTCGCCGATCGGCTTGCCCGGACCGCCGTCGGCGTCGCGGTTCGAGACCGTGCCCGACCCGATGATCGTCCCCGCGCCGAGGTTGCGCGTCTTCGCGGCGTGCGCGATAAGCTGGCCGAAGTCGAAGGTCATGTCGACCCCCGCGTCGGCGCGGCCGAGCGGCTGACCATTGAGATCGACACAGAGCGCGCCGTGCAGCTTGCCGTCCTGCCAGCGGTCGCCGAGCGCCTCGGGTGTCACGAACACCGGCGACATCGCGCTCGACGGCTTCGACTGGAAAAAGCCGAACCCCTTGGCGAGTTCGGCTGGGATCAGCCCGCGCAGCGACACGTCGTTGGTCAGCCCGACGAGCAGGATATGCGCGCGCGCCGCGACCGGGTCGATCCCCGCCGGCACGTCGCCGGTGACGACGACGACCTCGGCCTCCATGTCGCAGCCCCAGGCCGGATCGCCGAGCGGGATCGGATCGCGCGGCGCCAGAAAAGCGTCGCTGCCGCCCTGATACATCAGTGGGTCGTGCCAGAAGCTGTCGGGCATCTCCGCCCCGCGCGCCTGCCGCACCAGCGCGACATGGTTCACATAGGCGCTGCCGTCGGCCCATTGATAGGCGCGCGGCAGCGGCGAGGCGGCGTCGCGCTCGTGAAACCGCTCCTTGGGAATCGCATCGTGATTGAGGTCTTCGGCCAGCGCGGCGAGGCGAGGCGCGGCATAGGCCCAATTGTCGAGCGCATATTGCATCGTCGGCGCGATCTGGCCGGCGTCGGCATACCAGGCGAGATCGTCGGACACGACGACCAGCCGCCCGTCGCGGCCGGCTTTGAGCGAAGCTAGTTTCACAAATATCCCTTTGTCTGGCGATGCCGATCATCGCCCGGGACGGGGATGATCAGCGCGGCATCTGAATCGATGCGAAACAGGTAAAGCCGCTCTGTCCCGCCTGCAAGCGCCGGATATATTGAAGATAGGCTTGCGACTGGTTGTAGGTCGCGCCGGGCAGCGTCTGGCCGCGGAACGCGCGCTTGACCTCTTCGCCGGTAAAGGGACGCGGCGAGCCGGGGAAAGCGCCCTTGGTCCCGGCCGGCACCAGCTTGCCGCCCGCGTCGATATATTGACCGGCGCCGGTCGGCCCCGGCACCGGAATCTCGCAGTTCATCACCGATACCGCGGTCTGGGCAAAGGCGGGGCGGATCGTCAGCGCCGCCGACACGCCGACCGCGCCCAGCGCCAGCATCCGGCGTCGCGACGGCACGCCTTCTTCGTCCTGAACGGGATTTTCGGCCGGGATATCACTGTTTTCCATCGCGAAGCGCATAGCCCAACGTGGCGGTCAGGAAAAGCGAAAGACCACCGCCGCTTGCCGCGCTTCCCGCAATGGGACATTTGCCGGACATGCGTTAACGGCCGCGAACATCCTTGCGCGGCGCCCGGCTTCATGCGAGGCGCGGAGGCGATGTTCGATCGCCTTTCGAGCCTTGTCGCCGCCCTGACCCTGATCGCGGTCGCGGCGATTTTTGCCGCGCTGGCCGGCGGCGACGCGCTGACGATCGTAATCCTCGCGCTCGCGGGCGTCCTCGGTGCGGCGACGGTCTATGCCGCGCTCCCCGCACCGCTTCCCGAACCACAGCTGCCCCTTACCGCCGAAGCGCCCCCGCGCTCGCTGCTACGCCACCCCGATTTCGCGCTGTGGGTCGATCAGGAGCAGGAACCGTTGATCGGGGTCGACGGCGCGATCGTGACGATCGCCAATGATGCCGCGGTGCGCCTGCTCGGCCGGCACATCGTCGGCGCGGACGTCCGCACCGCGATCCGCCATCCCGCCGCGACCGAATGGCTGGCGCGCATCGGTGGCGAGGTACCGCTCGAAACATTGAATCTCGTCGATTTTCCGCGTCCGGGACAGCGCTGGACGATGCGCGTCGCGGCCTTGTCGGGGGGCGACCGGATCATCTTTCTGTCCGACCGCTCGGCGATCGACGCCGCCGACCGTATGCGGTCCGATTTCGTCGCCAACGCCAGCCACGAGCTGCGCACGCCGCTCGCCGCCATTCTCGGCTATGTCGAGACGTTGCAGGACATGAACGGCGAAGGCGACGGCCCGATGCGCCACCGCTTCCTTTCGATCATCGAACGCGAAGCCGGGCGGATGCAACAACTCGTCATCGATCTTTTGTCGATCTCGCGGGTCGAGGCCGACCGCTTCCGCCGTCCGACGACGCCGGTCGATCTCGCCGCGATCGTGCGCAGGACGATCGCGCAATTGCAGGACAGCGAGGCCGCTCGCCCCAAAGACATCGTCGTGCAGTTCGGAGCCGAACCGCAGCCGATGCTCGGCGACGAAGCGCAACTCGGCCAGCTCGCGCACAACATCATCTCGAACGCGATGAAATATGGCCGCGCCGGCACCCCGGTAACGGTCGCGCTCGCCCGCGAAGGGCAGCGCATCCGCCTGTCGGTCAGCGACGAAGGCGAAGGGATCGCCCCCGATCATCTCCCGCGCCTGACCGAGCGTTTCTACCGCGTCGACGAAGCGCGCAGCCGCTCGGTCGGCGGCACCGGCCTCGGTCTCGCGATCGTCAAGCATATCAGCGAGCGCCACCAAGGGCTGCTCGATATCGAAAGCGAGCTCGGCAAGGGCACGCGGGTGTCAGTGGCCTTCCCGCTCGCGGGCACCGCCTAGCCTCGGGCCTCAGTCCCCGCGCTTCGCGCGCCGGCGCCGCAGATAGATCAGCCCGGCGACGCCAAGGCCGAACAGCCCGACCATGCCCGGTTCGGGCACCGGCACCGGATCGCCGCCCGAGCTCGAACCGCCTCCCGACGACCCGCCCGACGAAGAACCTCCCGACGACGGCGGCGAATAGGTGCCGTTATAGGTGCCGACATGCATCTCGCCATTCTGCTTGAGATTGCCGAAGACCGCCGAACCCTGGATGTAATTGCGCGTCTCGGCATCGGCGAGCGGCGCCAGCACTGAGCCGCCCCAGGCGGTGGTGACATTCAGTTGCTCGGCATCGGGGAAATTCCAGATGACATGCTCGCCGAGATTGTTCGTTCCGCCGAGGAAATTGTCGTTGAGATTGATCGTCCGGCCGCTGACATTGACGATCGCGGTGTCGGCGCCATTGAGGTTGAACTGGATTTCGCCGATCTTGTCGAGGTCGGCGGCGCTGATGTTGAACACCGCCATCCCCTTCGCATCGGGCTGGGCATTGAAGATGCCGCGGTTGCCCTGGATGCTGAGCTGGCTGTTCGAGGTCAGCGTCCCCATCGCATAGGACAGGCTGCCCATGCTGTCCTTGAGGTCGCTCTTCTGCTGCTGGAGCTTGACCGTAAAGGCGGGATCGCTCGTGCCGAGGTTCGAGAGGACGGTATTCTGGTTGACGTTGGTGTTGCTGATCGTCCCGCCGACCTTCACCGTCTGCGGCGCACCGTTGAGGTTGAAGCCGCTGCTGACATTCCCGCCGACGACCGCGCCCGAGCCATTGTTGAGATTCTTGTGCCCGCCGGTGACGTCACCGACGACGGTCAGCCCCGGCTGGCCGTTGGCGGAGGGTGTGCCGCCGCGAATGTTGTAGTTCGACGAATTGCCGGTCAGATTGCCGCCGACGAAGGTCCGCCCCTCGACTTCGGACGAGGATTCGAGATTGCCGAGGACGACAAGATTCCACTCCTTGAGCGCGTCGATTCCGGTGATCGACGAACCCGACTGCGCCAGCACGGGCAAAGCCGCCAGCGACGCCGCGACGACCGCCGGGGCGAGGTAACGAAAAGCAAAGGACACTGTAAAAACCTGTATCAAGGGGAGATTCGCCGATTCCGGCGTTGCGGCCCCTTACCGCATTTCGCCTTCATAGACCATAGGCCGCTCGTCCCGTTTCGGCACAGCCGACCCTTTCGGTCCGCAGGCCGTGGCAAATCTGCGGCAGCGTCAGTCGATCACGCTCAGCAGGTCGCCGAGCTTGCCGAACATCTCGTCGATCTGGCCCTTTTCGACGATCAGCGGCGGCGACAGCGCGAGGATGTCGCCGGTCGCGCGGACGAGCAGACCGTTGTCGAAGCAGGCATGGAACAATTCCATTGCGCGCGCGGTCGGGGCGCCGGGCCGCGGTTCGAGCTCGATGCCCGCGACCAGCCCGACGGCGCGGATGTCGATGACATGGCGCCGGCCTTTCAGGCTGAACGCGGCCTCTTCCCAATAGGCGGCGAGCTCGTTCGCGCGGTCGAACAGCCCTTCGCGCGCATAGAGGTCGAGCGTCGCCAGCCCCGCCGCGCTGGCGAGCGGATGCCCCGAATAGGTGTAGCCGTGGAACAGCTCGATCCCGCCCGGAACGCTGTCGATCACCGCGTTGTGCAGCTCGCGCTTCACCGCGACCGCACCCATCGGCACCGCGGCGTTGGTCAGCCCCTTCGCCATGGTGATGATGTCGGGCGTAACGCCCCACGCCCCGGCCGCGGTCGCAGCGCCGACGCGGCCGAAGGCGGTGATCACTTCGTCGAAGATCAGCAGGATTCCGTGGCGGTCGCAGATTTCGCGGAGCCGCTGAAGATAGCCGGCGGGCGGCAACAGCACCCCGGTCGAGCCCGCCATCGGCTCGACGATCACCGCCGCGATCGTCTCCGCCCCGTGCAGGTCGACGAGACGCTGGAGGTCGTCGGCCAGCTCGGCGCCATGCTGCGGAAAGCCACGCGTGAAGGCGTTGCGCGCCAGGTCGTGGGTGTGGCGAAGATGATCGGTGCCGGGAAGCCCGGGCCAGGTCCGGCGATTGCTGACGATGCCGCCGACGCTGATGCCGCCGAAACCGACGCCATGATAGCCGCGCTCGCGCCCGATCAGCCGGGTGCGCGTCCCCTGTCCCTTCGCGCGCTGCACCGCGAGCGCGATCTTGAGCGCGGTATCGACCGACTCCGACCCGCTGTTGGTGAAAAAGATGCGGTCGAGCCCCGCGGGCATCAGCGCGCCAAGCCGCTGCGCCAGCTCGAACGGCGCCGGGTGACCGAGCTGGAAGGTCGGCGCGAAATCGAGCGTCGCCGCCGCCTTGACAATCGCCTCGGTGATCTCGGGCCGGCAATGACCGGCGTTACTGCACCAGAGGCCCGCGGTGCCGTCGAGAATCTCGCGCCCGTCGCTCGATCGGTAATGCATGCCGCTCGCCGAGACGAGTTGGCGAGGATGCGCCTTGAAAGACCGGTTCGCGGTGAAGGGCATCCAGAAGGAGGCCAGAACGTCGTTGTCACCCTGCATTGCGCATCTCCATGACCGTCCGACGCGCCCGCGCTGTTCCGTGTAATTTTATTCCAAAGGTCACGAAAGTCACGCGACGTCCCCCTCTTGTTTCGCCCCTGCCGATGAATACGCCATGCAGGGCGCGGTCGCAGGAGACGGGATGCGCGGGCATCGACATGGCGTAACGCTATCGCGCCCGAATAAAGTAGGACAGCGAAAAATCGCCTGACGGAATGGCGGCTTTGGGGGGAGCGGCCGTCGCCGATCCTCCCCGGCACGGGGAGGGGGACCATGCGAAGCATGGTGGAGGGGCACCCTCGGTTTACGCTTCGATCCAGAAAAGGCGCGCCATGTCGCTCCTGCCCCTCCACCACCTTCGGTGGTCCCCCTCCCCGTGCCGGGGAGGATCTTAAGTCCGCAACCGGTCGAAACCAGACATTCGCTCCCTAAAGATCCACGGAAAAATGGCCGATACCGGCCCCTCTGGCGCTTCGTCCGGGGTTGCGATAGGCTGGCTTTCCATAAACGGGCCGGTTCCTCGGCCCAATCGGGGGCGCATGGCGGTCAATCTGGAACAATGGATCAGCGAGCACGCGATCGACGAGGTCGAATGCATCGTCCCCGACATCAACGGGGTCCAGCGCGGCAAGGTGCTGCCCGCGAAGAAGTTTCTTTCGTCGGTCAAGGACAAGTCGCTGCGCATCCCCGGCAGCGTCTTCATCTGCACGATCGACGGCAATTATCCCGAGGATATCGACGATATCTGGGACAAGGATCCCGACAAGATATTGCTCGCCGATCCCGACACCATCTGCATCGCGCCGGGCTTCAAATCGCCCACCGCCTTCGTGATCGCCGACGCCTATAACGGCGACGGAAGCGAGGTCGATATCGCGCCGCGGACGATCCTGAAAAAGGTGCTCGACCTCTATGCGGGCAAG
>Ga0182745_1003126_pt1 | contig 14433 bp, 17 predicted proteins | sample eDN3rd30CKraftBY_FD_128523 | JGI IMG/M metagenome (GOLD analysis project Ga0182745, IMG submission 128523) | Enriched backyard soil microbial communities from Emeryville, California, USA - eDNA 3rd pass 30_C Kraft BY (version 2) (version 2) | ecosystem: Environmental > Terrestrial > Soil >...
CGCCGCCATAAATCCACCAACACCAGTTAAAGTGTAGTTAAGAAATTGACGTCTAGAAACTCGATTGTTACTCATCCTTTTCCCCCCTCTAACTAAAAGGTCAGTCCAACGGACATACTTTTAAAAATAGTAATTACTAGGACATATCTATGATATATCAAGAAAATAGGTTGGTCAATATTGGCTTTCTATACTTTCGACAACTTTGTGAACATTTAATGAAAGAAATTACTAACTTTGAGACCATTTAGAAGTTAATATAGGTATAATCTGCTTCAATTGATCTTCTAAAACAGATTTCTTAACACTAATATCCATTGATTCTAATGGGATTGAAGGAAGCCAAATCACATCAATTTGTTCACTATAGCTTGTCCAAGTATGATCGCATGTAATAAAGATTACATGTTTAAAGCCTGCTTTTTGCAACTCTTCATTTAATAAGTTAACCGCCAAACTATCTTTTGTTTGGTCCGTGTAAGAAAATGGAGGGACCAGCATTAATCTCCCTTTAAACTGTTGTTCAACAAAAGACGTCAAGGACATTAAATATTCCGTAGCAGAACTGCTTTGTCTAATTTTTGCATCCACAAAACTGAGCGAAAATAGTGGAACAAGTGCCGTATCGATAAATTCCTTTTGTGCTTGAAATTGTTGTACATCTTTTACATTAAAAAACATTTCTTCTCCTCCATATATCCATATTTACTATTTCCAAAAACCAAAAAAAATAACATAATAATTTTCACCTAATAGAACTTTATGTATCTGTTGTGTTACTAAACAATATAACGCGGTAGGTATAATCTTGTGGTTTCTCCTCGTTTTAGAGCAAATTGAATAGCTCCTAGTCAGCACGAACTTGCTTTAGGATGTACGATTCACATCTAATGGACAAGTTGGAGCGAATTTTGGTTTTATGAGTCTTATTGAACTTGTTGAAATCAATTTGAAAGGGACTATTTATAAATAGAAAACTTGCTTAAAATATGAAGACTATTTTTATTGAAGTCGGCATTTCGGTAGGCTTCATTCGGGTTATGAAGCCCACTTTTCTTTGTGATGAGCTTCCAAGTGGCGTTCATCCGCCTTATGAATGCCACTTTCACTCGAAATCAGCTCCAATTTGGCGTTCATCCCGCTTATGAATGCCACTTTCCTTCGAACTCAGCTCCAAACTGGCTTTAATACCACTTCTCTCTGCCACTTTCCTTCGCACTCAGCTCCACAGTGGCGTTGATACCTCTTCTCTCCGCCACTTTCTTTCGAACTCAGCTCCAACCTGGCATTTATACGCCTTCTCTCTGCCACTTTCCTTCTATCTCAGCTCCACAGTGGCATTTATACGCCTTCTCTCTGCCACTTTCCTTCTATCTCAGCTCCACAGTGGCATTCATACGCCTTCTCTCTGCCACTTCCCATCGAACCCAGCGTCAAAATGGCTTATGAAAGAGTTCTCCCCCAGAATCACCATCAAAATGTCTCTAATCGACTTCTCCTCAGCAATTTTCCGCAAGCCAGGTTCTCTCCGCCAGATTCACCCAATTCGCTTAAGATGATCACTCATTCGGCAACCTATTCCACACCTTCACCCTTTCCCTTAAATGAACACATAAAAACTCATTCAGCCAAATTACTCATGGCTGAATGAGCGTTTATTATTAATCTCGCTATCTAAGAACAGGCATTGTACTTGTGTTACACATTTTTAGTGGTTTGTTTTAATGCCTGCAGCAAGTTGGATAGCGAATAAAATCTTTCTTTATCCCCCTTGTCTAAGGCATCGTCAATTTCTTTTAGCAGCTTTTCCTCTTGAAATGCTAATAGACTATTATTTAGCATTTCTTCTGCAATCAGGCGATCTTTTTCACTGATATGCAGATATTTTGGCATAAAGGGATTTTCCTCTAAGACCGCCAAATACTGTTGACTCGGCGGGATATTCGGAAAATTTAGTTGGATGTACATGCTTTCAGTTGGATGTAATCGTAAGTCATGAAAAGATTTTTCAGCGTCACTTGTCATGATATTTCCTTTATAGAAACGAAATGGTACACCATTTGAATCAACGGATGACATCACTATCGACCGTGGGCAATAATGTGCCTCTTCTACAAAGTGAATATTTTCAAGTAGATTATCGTTGCTCAACAAATAATTCAGTATCCATACACATTCTCTTCTTTTTAATTGATAATTTTTAAGAAACCAACGTACAAAAGTTTTTTTATCAATAATCGGAATGGAAGAAGTCATCTTGCTATCCCTCCTTTATTCAAGAGTGTCGAGAAGATCTAACCACTGTTGCTCTGTAGGTTCTAAAGCAATTAATTGTTTGGCAATCGTTGTTGCTTCCTCTCTTTTACCTTCTTCTATCAAGAAATAACAATATTTTTCTAAAAACGACGGTTCGTCTTTAAAATCATTATATGCTACCTTATAAATTTCGTATGCGCGCTCATACTGTTCATTCTTCGCATATGCTTCCGCAACAAAGGGATATAAAGCACTCCAGTCAAAATCATTATTTTTTAAATCTTCATACAATTCTATAATTTCTTCCGTATACTCTCTGTTGGCATAAATTGACATCAATACCATGATGGCTTCCATATATTCAGGGTCGAGTGCAATTGCTTGCTGCAAATAATCGATTGCTTCGTCTGGCAGGCTATTTTTTAACGCCATTTTCCCTGCAAACAAGTAAAATGACTTCTCGTATTCGTCTCGCTTAATGCCTTCTTCAATTGTCTTCAGTGCACGTCTATTATCCTCCATCATCGCATAGCTTTCTGCCAATAATAAATAGGCGCTGAAATAATCCGGGTCTAATTCTTTTAAATCCTCAAGCTGTTTAGTGGCTAATTCGTATTTTTCAGACTGGAATGCTGCATACGCCGATCCGAATAATAAATCTGGCGTCACTGACTCCTCTAACGCTTCCATATAATAATCTAGGGCTGTTTCATAGCCGCCGCCTGCACGGAAGACTTCTGCCAGTCTAGAAGCTATTAAAATACCTGCTATTTCTTTTTCCTTTTCATGCAGTTCCTGATAAATACGGGCACTTTCCGTAAAACGACCAGTTTCAAATAACAGCTCGGCCTTCGCAAACTGCAATAACGGTTCGTGAGGCAACAAATCTAGCGCTTCGTTAATGCGCTGTTCTGCCACTTCATATAAACCTTGCATCTGATAATAGTCTGCTAATAATAATAGACTTTGAGGATATTCAGGTGCTTCCGAGTCGATTCCCATTAACAGTTGAAGTGCTTCATCCTCTTCGCCCAATTCGATTAGAACAGACGCACGATCAATGGCCACTTGAGCCTCATCTGGAAATAAAAATTGTAAATGCTCGAAAACACGATCTGCCTCATTTAAAAATCCGTATTGCATTAGTAAATCAGCAACTTCGTATTGTACATCTGCCTGTTCATTTAACAAAAAGGGTTCTAGAAAAGTATTGATTTGTTGCAGGTCACCATTTTGAATCGCTTGTATCATTTCGTTCGATGTATTTGTCAAATTTACTCACCTTTTTTATATATAGTCAATACTATGCTACTTCAGTTATTTAATAGAAACAAGAAAAAGGACCTGTCCTTCACGATTTACGAAGTAAGGCCCTTCTTATTTTATGCTAGTGCTCGAATATCTGCTATAGATAATTGGAACAGTTTACTGGATTAAGACTGATTGAGCAGTGCTTCGACATGCTCAAAGAAGGTAGGATATGATACCGCGATGCAATCCGGATCGTCAATTTCTATGGATGAAGATGCGATCAATGAAGCAATCGCTGACATCATGCCAATGCGATGGTCGCCATATGTGCGCAAACTTGCTCCATGAAGTTTTGTTGGACCATGGATGATCATCCCATCCTCTGTTCCTTCGATATTGGCTCCAAGCTTTTGTAGCTCATCCACAACAGCCGTAATACGATCTGTTTCTTTTACTTTAAGCTCTTGTGCATCACGAATTACCGTAGTACCTTCTGCTTGTGTCGCTAATAAAGCAATTATCGGAATTTCATCGATTAGTCGAGGGATAATCTCCCCTTCAATCGTTGTCGCTTGCAAGGAAGATGTACGAATAGTTAGAGTTGCAGTCGGTTCAGCAGCTTCGCTGTCTTCCACCTCTACAGATAAATCTGCCCCCATTTTCTGCAATACTTCAATAATTCCTGCTCTTGTTGGATTCACACCAACATTTTTCATAACAATTTCACTATCTGGAACAATGGCACCTGCGACTAGGAAAAAGGCTGCTGACGAGATGTCACCAGGTACATTGACGTGTGTCGCTTGAAGCTTTTGACCACCTTCAAATGAAATTACGCCGTCCTCTACTTCAATCGCTGCACCGAATTGCTTCAGCATTCGTTCTGTATGATCGCGAGAAACTTCTTTTTCTCGTACGATTGTCGTTCCTTCTGCCCGAAGTCCAGCAAGTAAAATGGCTGATTTCACCTGAGCACTAGCTACAGGCATTGTATAGTCAATAGCCTGTAGCTTCGTTCCTTGAATCGCTAATGGTGTGTACTGCCCATTTTCTCTACCGGCAATTTGCGCACCCATAAGACGAAGCGGATCTGCTACGCGACGCATCGGACGTTTCCCTATAGAAGCATCCCCAGTCATGACGGTATGTAAAGTTGTACCTGATAAAATTCCAAGCATAAGTCTCGTTGTTGTACCAGAGTTGCCAGTATATAAAACTTCTTTTGGTTCTTCCCAATAATCCATGCCTGGGCTCACAATGGTTACATTTGTTCCCTCAACCTGGATTTCTACGCCAAGCTTACGAAAGCAATCAATGGTACTTAAACAATCTTCCCCGAGGAGAAAGCCATTAACTGTCGTTTTTCCTTCTGCAATCGATCCAAACATTACAGAGCGATGGGAAATGGATTTATCGCCAGGTACAGTAATTACCCCATTCAGACTAACTTTTTTATAGTCTAAAACTTTTGTAGAAGACATAGATTTGCTCCTTTCATAAGCAATTTTTTATGACATATACATTTCAAACGCAGTTCTTTTGCCTATACAATATTGGGCTTTATCGCGGTCATCCGCAGTTTGGAAGCTGATGACCAAAATGCCAAATATGTCTTCACGAGCCTCAACCACTCGGATGTTCGTAATACTTATATGTTCTTCCGCTAAATAGCCAGTAAGCTCAGAAATAACCCCTGGATAGTCAGGAATATCAACATATAAATCATAGGTTGTATAGAATGCGCCTGTGTTGATTGGCAATTGATCGCGTACTTCTTTGGCACTTGCAAAATATTGTTCAATCGTCTCTTCATCTTCACTGAGAAGAATTGACTTTACTCGGTTCATTTCATCTTGCCAAGCAGATAACTGATTTAGCAATTCTCCACGATTTTGAAGAACAATATCCTTCCACATCAGTGGATTAGAGGAAGCAATTCGAGTTACATCACGAAAACCACCTGCAGCAAGCATGCTTGTCATTGGATAGTGCTGTTGTTCACTATCTAGCTGATGTACTAATGATGCTGCCACAATATGCGGGAAATGGCTGACAACAGCTGTCATATGATCGTGTTCATGAGCATCCACTCGGACGATTTTCGCTAGTGTAAATTTTAGTAAGGCTTCTAGTTCATTTATATAATTCTCATCTTCATTCTTTAAAGGAGTTAGCATATAATAGGCATTTTCAAAGAGATGAGCCTTTGCCGCCTGAACACCGCTTTTATGGGAACCAGCCATTGGGTGTCCTCCTCTAAAAGTAATGCCTATTTCACGCAATTTTGCCCCTTGTTTCATGATTAGCCCTTTTGTGCTTCCGGTATCTGTCACAATGACCTCTTTTTTCAGCGGCCATTCCGTCATTTTTTCCAGCCATTCAAGGGTTGCATTTACAGGCGTACCAAATATGATGACATCGGCAAGGCTTGCAGCATCTACAACATCTTCCACAATTTCATGGACGATGTTGAGTCCTTTTGCTTGTTCTCTCGTTTTTTCATATAAATCGTAGCCGTACACCGTCGTGTTAGGAGCTTTTTGGCATGATAGCGCGATAGAGCCTCCTATTAATCCTAACCCAATCACTAAAACATTGCGTGTCATGCAAAAACTCCCTGTTCAGTAAGAACTTCCTCAAGCAGTGTTAGGAACTTGTTGTTTTGCTCTTCTGTTCCAATCGTTACACGAATATACTCAGGTATACCTAAAGCATTCCCGCTTCGAATGATAAAACCACGCTTCATCATCTCTTTAAACACGACATCACTATCGGCTTTTACCTCAAAAAGAATGAAGTTTGTTTCTGATGGATAGTAGTTTAACCCACGTTCTTCACAAAACTTGATATATTGCTCTTTACCGCATGCATTTCGTTCTTTGCAGTCTTCGATGAATGCCTGGTCTTCTAAAGCGATAATCGCCACTTTTTGGCTTAAAATCGTATTGTTAAATGGACCGCGCACTGGGTCCAATTTTGCAATTACATCCTCTTGCGCAATCCCATACCCTACACGGAAGGATGCTAGCCCGTAAGCTTTCGAGAAAGTACGCAAAATAATTAGGTTTGGATATTCATTAACATAGTCTAAAGTATCTTTTGACTGAGATAAATCCATGTATTCGATATAAGCTTCATCTAAAACGACTAAAACATCAGAAGGCACTTCCTTTAAGAAGCTTTGAAGCTCCTCTTCGCTTACTATCGTACCTGTTGGATTATTTGGATTACATACCCAAACGACAGAAGTTTGCCCATCAATCGCCTCTAGCATCGAAACTAAATCATGCTTGCCATCTTTTGTTGGAACTTCTCTTATTTCTGCCCCTTCGATTTCTGCATTATGACGATATTGAGAGAAGGATGGAGTCGCCATCACCGTATTGACGCCTGGGTATAGTAATGCACGTGTAATAATCGCGATTAGATCATCCGACCCATTCCCGAAAATTAGTTGTGTTTCCTTCACATTCAAATGATTTGCAACAGCTGTACGCAACTCCTGCGCATACCCATCAGGATAAATGGCATGATTTGAATGATCATTCACCAAAAACGCTTTGACTTTCGGTGAGAAACCATATGGATTTTCATTGGAAGCAAGCTTTACAACTTCTTCTAATCCAAATTCTTTTTTCACTTCTTCCATCGGTTTCCCTGGTTGGTATGCCTTCATTTCGTAGATTTGCTGTTTCCATTTCATGGTTATCGTCTCCTTAACTTTTCGCCTCTTGTACTAAATCCGGTCGTAAACTTACTGCGTCATTTAAATAAATATGACGGACGTCTTTTTGGCTGAGTTCCGTATTGACATGCAGTAGTACACGAATACACAATGGAAGAGCGTTTGGGACACTCATCTCATGCGTACACATTGTCGGGACATATTGCCACCCTTCAATCGAGCGTACGGCTTTAGCTGGAAATCCCGAGGTAATATCTGTCGTAGTTGAGATTAATACAGAGATAATCTCTTCTGGCTGGATATTATTTGCTCGTGCAATTTCCTGTACTAAAATTTCGGTTTCATTAAAAATCAGCTCAGGCCGATCTTCCGTAACCGTTGTTGCCCCTCTAACCCCTCTAATCATCTACACACCTCCATGAGTAACGCGCGATACTCTAAATCTACTTCTCTGCATTCTGCTAGTTCAATTGGCTGCACAAAAGGTTCACCAATTGTATTTAATAAAACAAATTGCAATTCACCGTATTCAACCTTTTTATCTTTCACTAAATAGGATGCTAGTGTGTCAAATGAGTAGTTTTCGACCGCCTCAAATGGGTATCCACTACTATAAGCAAATTGTAAAAATGATTTCGTAAATTCACGGGAAATGCGGCCATAGCGCTCACTTAACATAAGTGCGTAAACCAACCCGATTACAACTGCTTCTCCATGAGCTAGTCCACCGTAACCTGCTGCTGCTTCAATGGCATGTCCATATGTATGTCCAAAATTTAAGTATTTGCGGACAGATTGCTCTGTTTCATCTTCAGCTACGATTTTCGCTTTGACTTCAATCCCTGCTTTTAAATGGGATGCAAGCTGCTCATTAGGGATTTTTGTGATAGAAGGAATTGATAATAATTGCTGTAGCCATTGCTCGTCAGAAATCATCGCATGCTTGATCACTTCTGCCATCCCTGAACGGATTTCACGTTCACTTAAGGAGCTTAAAAATTGAATATCATATATGACTGCCTCTGGTTGATAGAAGGCGCCAATTAGATTTTTTCCTTTTGGATGATTAATGGCCGTTTTTCCGCCTACTGCCGAGTCATGGGCTAAAATCGTTGTAGGAACCTGGATAAAAGGGATTCCGCGCATATAGGTAGCTGCTACAAAACCAGATAAGTCACCAACAGCTCCCCCTCCAAAAGCGATTAGAAGGGATTTTCTTGTACATTTATGGTCGATTAGAAATGTATGGGCATGCTGGAAGTTTTCAAAGCCTTTGCACTCTTCCCCTGACGGCATTACAAAGACATCAAAAGGAAGAGGGAAATTTGCAGAAAAATAGTCTCCCTGTGCTTCCCATACATTTTGGTCTGTGAAGACAATGATTTTATCTGCTTTCGGTAATTGTTCGGATAAGGATTCGATTGCACTCGTTAAAATGTTGTTCCCAATCACAACTTCATACTGATGCGATGCTGTGTTAACTGGAATTTTCATTTTTAAAACTCCTTTGAATAATTTCGCATTTCGTCAATTTGCGCTTTTATCTGCGGTAATTGGTCACTATGGAACTGATCGACAAGAATACTTGCAACTTCCCATGCAATAACGTTTTCTGCAACAATCGACGCTGCTGGTACAGCACAGCTATCCGAGCGCTCTACACTTGCTTTAAAAGGTTCTTTCGTTTCAATATCTACACTTTGTAAGGGTTTATATAAAGTAGGAATCGGCTTCATGACACCACGGACAACAATTGGCATACCTGTTGACATGCCACCCTCAAGACCGCCTAGACGATTTGTTGCACGTGTATAGCCCTTTTCTTCATCCCATAAAATTTCATCATGCACTTCCGAACCTTTACGGCGAGCCATTTCAAAGCCGATGCCAAATTCAACACCCTTGAAGGCATTGATAGAGAGCATTGCTTGTGCAAGTCTACCATCTAACTTTCTATCATAATGTACATAGGAACCGATGCCGGCTGGAAGACCTTCAACAATGACCTCTACCACTCCACCGATTGAATCCCCTGCTTTTTTCGTATCATCAATCATTTGTACCATTTGACTAGACGCTTCTGCGTCAACACAATAACAAGGGTCCTGCTCAACAATTTCACGTATTTCGTTTGCTGACTTCCCTTCAATTGTAGATGTATCGGCTTTAATGCCTGCAATTTCTGTCACGTGGGAAACAATTGAAATACCTAATTCACTTAAAAGCGCCTTTGCTACAGAGCCCACAGCTACTCGTACAGTTGTTTCACGTGCACTTGAGCGCTCTAAGACGTTTCGTAGATCTCTATGGCCGTATTTCATGCCCCCTACTAAATCTGCATGTCCTGGTCGAGGACGAGAAATTTGACGCTTAATTTCGTTTGGATCAACATCCTCTGGAAGTGGGTCTGCCCCCATAATTTTCGTCCAATGCTTCCAGTCATCATTTTTTACGACTAAGGCAACCGGAGAACCAAGTGTTTGTCCATGGCGCACTCCACCTACAATTTCGACAGTATCTGTTTCAATTTGCATTCGTCTTCCACGGCCATGACCACCTTGGCGTCGCTTCAAATCGTAGTTAATCGCTTCTGCTGTGATTGGTAATAGGGATGGAAGTCCCTCGATAATTGTAGTTAATTGAGGTCCATGAGACTCTCCTGCAGTAAGGTAACGCATAAAACACTTTCTCCCTTCAACTCGCTAAAGTATATGTAATTTTTAATATAACATATTATATCTTAAAAAACAGCGCTAAGTTTGAATAACCTTCAAAATAGTACCGAATATTCAGAAATTCTATTATAGACTATTTTCACGAAAATTCCCTTAAAGTAGACATACTTTCATAAAAAGGAGTCATTTTATAGCAAAATACGCTTTTCGAACAAACGAAAAGCGAAAGCTAATTTACTTCTTTCTATAAAAGAAGGTATCTTCTATTTCAAAGCCATATTGAGCAGGGTTAAAAATTTGTTCAGTTGAACCAACAAATAATACCCCACCAGGTCGTAATGCATTGCTGAAGCTATGATAGATTTGATCCTTCGCTTCCTCTGTGAAATAGATCATCACATTTCGGCAAACAATTAAGTCAAAATTCGATTCATATCGATCATTCAACAAATTATGTTTTTTATAGGTTACCGTTCTTTTAACTTCCTCTTTTACTCTATAGAAGGCCCCTTCCTGTGTAAAATACTTTGCTTTTACATCTCTTGGCACTTCTGCAAGGGAACGGTCTGGATATAAGCCTAGTTTAGCTTTTTGAATCACATTTTCATCAAGATCCGTTGCTAATACTTGAACCTGTGAAAGCGGTATATGATGAGATAATACCATCGAAATTGTATAGGGTTCTTCACCTGTAGAGCATGCTGCACTCCAAATTTTCAAGCGTTTGTTTGATTGCAATAATAATGGGACGATTTTATTTTGCAGCACTTCCCAGCGTTTCCCGTTGCGGTAAAACTCCGAGACATTAATCGTCATGCGGTCCAAAAACTCATTCATTAAGTTACGGTCTTTTTCTAGAGCCTGTAAGAATTCGATGAAATTACGATAGCCCTTTTTTTCATACAAAGATGTTAAGCGTCTTTTCATCTGCGCTTCTTTATATAGAGCCAAATTTATCCCCGTTTTTTTATAAATACCGGCAATAAATTGTTCATAATCTGACATAGGTTCATCTTTCCCCTCGTTATTTCCTACTTTCATTATATCGGAAATGTAGAAAATGGGAAATATATATCATTTAGACTATAAGAAACCGAAAAATGGGAGAGATAAGTGATATGTTGCTAGTATCTATCTTCTAATTTAATCTGACTGTTGTGATCAACCGCAAGTTGTTGCCTTGTTTGTTCAATTTCTAAACGAAGCTTCTCTGTTTCTACTAGGTAACCTTCATTTTTGAGTTTTTCTAGTTCAATCTCTTGTTTTAATATTTCTAATTTTAATTGCGACTGTTTGTTTAAATGGTCTGTAATGATTCCTAGGACTGGAAGACCCACAACCAATAAACCAATTACTAAATTAATATAGCCTGCCAATTCTATCCTCTCCCAATACAATTATATCAAGTTTTACGTTAATAGTTCCCGAAAAGTTCCGTTTCATGAAAAAAGACTACTGCATATGCAATAGTCTTTTTAAGTACATTTATGAAAGTGAGAATTAAGCTAATTTCCCAGCGAACCATAAGCTGATTTCACGTTCTGCCGATTCAGCCGAATCAGAACCGTGGATTACGTTTTCAGAAATTGTTGTTGCGTAGTCACCACGGATTGTACCAGGTTGAGAATCAGCCGGCTTTGTAGCACCCATCATAGTACGAGCTAATGAGATTACGCTTTCGCCTTCCCATACCATACCGAATACTGGTCCAGAAGTGATGAAATCTACTAATTCACCGAAGAATGGTTTGTCCGAATGTTCTGCGTAGTGAGCTTCTGCTACTTCACGAGTCGGTACCATAAGTTCAGCTGCTTTCAGTTCGAATCCACGACGTTCAAAACGGTCTACGATGTCTCCGATTACTTGACGTTTTACGCCGTCTGGTTTAATCATTAAAAAAGTTTTTTCAACTGCCATAATTTATAAAACACTCCTTAAGTTTGTTTAAGGCGTTACACCTACCGATAAATATTACCAAAAGTTCCGTAATACATCAACTTTTACTAATAAAAGCTATGAAAGTTTAGTTAGAATTTACGTTTTCCGATAAACAAAGCAACATCTCGAAGTTTTTTCTTCATCGAATGATTTGGCAATGCATCTACTTCCTTCAAAGCTTTTCGCAAATATTGGTTGCTTAAAGTGACCGCTTGCTTAATGGCATCGGAACTTCTCACGACCTTCAGCATTTCCATTCGTTCGCTTTCAGTTACAGTCCCCTTTGAAGCCTGTTCTATAAAGCGTTGAATCGTTGGATGATCTTTTAATAGGAGAATAGGCAAAGTGATATTCCCCTGCAGCAAATCGCTTCCAGCAGGCTTGCCAAGCTCTTTGTCCGTTGCCGTGAAATCTAAAATATCATCGACAATTTGATAGCTCATCCCGACAAAATAACCAAATCGTTTTAAATGCCTTACGTTTTTATCATCAAGTCCACTTACAACAGCGCCTAATTCACAGCTCGACTCAATCAGCAGAGCTGTTTTGCGCTTGATTCGGCGGAAATAATCTTTTAAATTTTGATTCTCGCGAAACTTATCTTCTATTTGAATTACTTCGCCATTACAAATTTCAACCATTGTTTTGGCTAAAATTTGATGGACTTTTTTGTTTTCGATAGATGTCACATACTCTAAAGCTCTCGCAAAGATAAAGTCACCCGTATACATAGCAACTCGGTTATTCCATTGCGCTTTTACAGTATGTCTACCTCTTCTCAAATCTGAATTATCTATAACATCATCATGGACTAGTGATGCCATATGAATTAACTCTAACGGTACGGCAATATTTTTGATTTGGTCGATATCATAATGGCCAAATTTTGCACTTATTAAAACAAAAACAGGACGAATTCGTTTACCGCCAGCCTGTAACAAATGGAGAGAGGCGTCATTTATCAAGTGCGAAGACGAGTTTAACGCAGTTTCTAATTCTTTTTCGATGATGTCTATATCCGATTTCAAATCGGAATAGAGTAATTTTAACTTCATCTTTTCCACGCGCGAAACCTTCTCCCCCTAGTTTTCTCTTTTAAAGCCCATATGCATAGCAGAAGCCCCGCCGCTATATCCCTTATAAGTTACTTTTTCAAAATCTGCTTGCTCGAACATTTTCGCTAATTTTTTCATACCAGGGAAATCGTTTGCCGACTCCTGTAGCCAAGAATATTCTTGATAGCTTTTTGCAAATAACTTCCCGAATACCGGCATTACATATTTAAAGTAGAATCGGAATAATTGTCGATAGACAGGAATTTCTGATTGTGAAGTCTCAAGACACACAGCCATCCCACCTGGTTTTAGCACACGATTCATTTCTTTTAATACTTGCATATAGTCAGGTACATTTCGTAAACCAAAGCCAATCGTTACATAGTCGAATGTATTATCCTCAAAAGGAAGCTCCATCGCATTCCCATGGATCAATTCAACCTGTGGATACGGCTTCACCTTGCTCTCACCAACCTTGAGCATGTTTTTACTGAAATCTAATCCTTTTACCATGCCAGTCTCACCTGTAGCCTCTGCAAGTGCAACCGTCCAATCTGCAGTTCCACAGCAAACATCAAGACATTTCGAGCCAGGCTTGACTGCCATACGTTTCATCGTATCTTCACGCCACTTAACATGTAATTGAAAGCTAATAACGGAGTTCATTTTATCATAGCTATCTGAAATACTCTCAAAAACCTCGTGTACGCGTTGTTCTTTCGATTTTGCCATATTGTCCTAACCTTTCTCGCGTCAATTTCTAAATTTGATGCACTTTTACTGAATGAAATTTAACGCAACCTGTTGCTGTATGTATAGCTTTAATTCGCCTTTTAAAATTGCAGACGTTTCAAGATATTCGTTTAGCAATTTTTTTAGAGTCTCGATTTCCTGTTGAATAAGCAATTCAAATGAGCTTTCATCTTCAGAAACACTCACTAGCATTTTTTTAAACAGGGTTGAAGTCGCCCCATTTTGATATTTTTGAAGTTCCTTTTGCAATTGAAGCAGCAATAAGCCCGTATACATAAAAGAACTATATTGTTCAAAGTCATAAACCTGGTAAAATCTTTTGATCAACTCTGTTTGGACAACTGAAATAGCTTGATACCATTCATGAATTGTATATTGTGTTGATTCGTATAATTTAATTTGCTGTTCACAACGGCTGACAATTCCCTCTGAAAGCTGGCGAATTAAAGTGATGTTCCCCGAACGCGCTAATATTTCGTAATAACGCCCACTATAGTAATCCCCTGAAAGCACCGTTAACTGTTGTTCCTTGCTTGTAGCATTCGTTTCATCTATTTTGTCATGTTCACTAAGTGACGCATGGACGATTCCGACCGTAATAGCGCTTTCTTCGATTTGCTTATCCCATTTTTCTCCATTAAGAAATGGCAATAACAAATAAAACAATTGATTTTCATCGAGCACTGGTGATCCAGTATATTGAGTCAAAGCTCTATGACGAACATGCATGAAAATATTTGTTTTTAATTGTTCTATTGATTGTTGAATGTATGTTGCATCCATAGATATTACTCCATTCTACTTAAAGTGCAATGGGCAA
>Ga0182745_1003127_pt1 | contig 14430 bp, 11 predicted proteins | sample eDN3rd30CKraftBY_FD_128523 | JGI IMG/M metagenome (GOLD analysis project Ga0182745, IMG submission 128523) | Enriched backyard soil microbial communities from Emeryville, California, USA - eDNA 3rd pass 30_C Kraft BY (version 2) (version 2) | ecosystem: Environmental > Terrestrial > Soil >...
AGGACATGGACGTCGGTCTTGAGCTGCTTCAGCCGCTCCTTGTGGACGACACCGAAACGCTGTTCCTCATCGACGATGACGAGGCCGAGATTCTGGAACTCGACCGATTTCGCAATCACCGCGTGGGTGCCGACGACGATGTCGATCTGGCCATTCGACAGCCCGTCGCGGGTCTTCTGCGCCTCGGCCGCCGGGACCAGCCGCGACAGTCTGCCAATGTTGATCGGGAAACCTTTGAAACGCTCGACGAAATTGGTGAAATGCTGGCGCGCGAGCAGGGTCGTCGGACAGACGAGCGCGACCTGCACCCCCGCCATCGCCGCGACGAAGGCGGCGCGCAAGGCGACCTCGGTCTTGCCGAAGCCGACGTCTCCGCAGACGAGCCGGTCCATCGGGCGCCCCGATGCCATGTCGGCAAGCACGTCGCCGATCGCGCGGTCCTGGTCGTCGGTTTCCTGATAGGGGAAGCGGTCGGCAAAGGCGGGGTAGGCGGCGTCCTGCGCCAGCACTTCGCCGGGCCGCAGCGCACGCTGCGCGGCGGTGGCGAGCAGTTCGCCCGCGATTTCGCGGATGCGCTCCTTCATCCGCGCCTTGCGCCGCTGCCACGCCTCGCCGCCGAGCTTGTCGAGCGCGACGCCTTCGCTCTCGCCGCCGTAGCGTGAGAGGACGTCGAGATTTTCGACCGGGACGTAGAGCTTGTCGCCGCCGGCGTAAGTCAGCGCGACGCAATCGTGCGGGCTGTTGCCGACCGGGATCTGGGTCAGCCCTTCATAGCGCCCGATACCATGGTCGAGGTGGACGACGAGATCGCCGACGCTGAGCGTCGCGAGTTCGGCGAGGAAGGCGTCGGCGCTCTTGCGGCGCTTGGCGCGGCGGACGAGGCGTTCGCCGAGAATATCCTGTTCGGTGAGCAGGCTGATCGCGTCGCTGGCGAAGCCGTGGTCGAGCGGGAGGACAATGAGCGCGACGGTGCCGGTTCCCCTCCCGCTTGCGGGAGGGGCTAGGGGAGGGCGTGTCTCGGGCGCTGCGCTGTCGTCAGACAGGCCCTCCCCCGACCCCTCCCGCAAGCGGGAGGGGAGAGTGGCGCCCAGCGCCTCCTGCCATGTATCGACCTGCGCAAGGCCGGTTACGCCATGCTCTTTCAGCAACCCCGCCAATCGTTCGCGCGCACCGCCCGAATAGCTGGCGATGATCGTCTTGCGCCCCTTGCGGCGCTCGTCCGAGAGATGGTCGGCGACCTTGTCGTAGACGTTGAGGTCGGCGGTGCGCTCGGGCGTGAAGTCGCGCGCGGCGAACGTTTCGAGGTCGGTCACCGTCGCCGACGGCGGGACGTCGAAGGGGGTGACGACATGGATCGGGCGCCGCTCCGCCGCATCCCATTCGGCTTCGGTCAGATAGAGCGCTTCGGGTTTCAGCGGGCGATAGCTGCCCGCCTGCTCCTGCGCGGCGGCGACGCGGTTGGCATGATAGTCGGCGATCGCCGCGAAGCGTGTTTCGGCGGTGGCGTCGGTGCGGTGGCCGCGTAGCACCGGGGTGGCGGGGTCGATATGGTCGAACAGGGTCGCCAGCCGCTCTTCGAACAGCGACAGCCAATGGTCCATTCCCGCCTGCCGGCGGCCTTCGCTCACCGCCTGATAGAGCGGATCGCCGGTCGCCTGCGCGCCGAAGATTTCGCGATAGGCGGAGCGGAAGCGCTTGATCGTCGTTTCGTCGAGCAGAGTTTCGGCGGCGGGAAGCAATTGCAGCGCCTTCGCGGGCCCCAGGCTGCGTTGGTCGGCGGGATCGAAGCGGCGGATGCTCTCGATCTCGTCGCCGAAGAAATCGACGCGGAGACCCGTTTCCTCGCCCGCCGGAAACAGATCGACGATGCCGCCGCGCACCGCGAACTCGCCCTGGTCGGCGACGGTATCGACGCGGTTGAAGCCGTTCGAGACGAGCAACTCGGCGAGCGCGTCGCGATCGATCCGCTGCCCCGGCGCGAGCGTCGTCGCAAGCTGGCGGATGCGAAAGGGCGTCAGCGTGCGCTGGGTGATCGCGGCGACGGTGGTGAGGATCAGTTCGCCGCGCTTCGCCGGCGCCTGCAACGCCGACAAGGTCGCGAGCCGGTCGGCGCTGACGCGCATCGACGGCCCGGCGCGATCGTAGGGCAGGCAGTCCCACGCCGGGAAGCGATGCACGACAAGATCGGGCGCAAAGAAGGGCGCGGCATCGGCGACCGCCTGCATCGCCGCATCGTCGGTCGCGACATAGAGCAGGCGTTTGTCGCTCGCCCGCGCTAGGTCCGCGAGCAGCAGCGGCAGGAATCCGTCCGCCGCCCGCGCGAGCGTCAGCGGCGCCGAGGCCGACGCGATGGCGGCGAAGATGTCGGCGGCGGGCCGGGTCATGGCAGCGGGATATAGTCCAGCCGCCGCATTGCGGCGATCAGCGGCGGATTGTCGAGATGCGCGGGCGGATGGCCGGTGCCGAGTGCCCAGGCCATGATATCGACGTCGTCCTCCTCGACGACGGCTTCGTACCAGCTAAGCTCCGCCTCGCCCCATTCGGGCGCATAGCGGTCGAAGAAGCCGCCGATCATATAGTCGGCCTCGCGCGTGCCGCGGTGCCAGGCGCGGAATTTGAGGCGTTTCAGGCGGTCGATCATCTGTTTCTCTTTCCCTTCTCCCTTGACGGGAGAAGGATACGAAGCCTTGCCGCTGTGCGGCTAGGCCAAGTTGGATGAGGGTGAGCGCTCGCATGGCGAGCGCGCGCTTGCTTTGCAAGCGCTACCCCTCACCCGCTGCGACTAACGAGCAAGCTCGTAAGTCTCGCCGCCCTGTCCCGCAAGGGGAGAGGGGAGGTGCAAGTTCGAATTTACCGCGCTAGACAGCAGCAACCGATGCGACCTGAAATCCTCAATCCGCTCTTTGCCGCACTGACCGACCTCAAGGGCGTCGGGCCGCAGCTTGCCAAGCCGCTGACGCGGCTGGGGCTGGAGCGCGTGGTCGATGTGCTGTTCCATCTGCCCACCGGCCTCATCTCGCGCGTGCCCGTGGACCGGCTCGATCAGGCGCAGGCGGGGCAGACGATCATCGTCGACCTGACCGCGCAGGATTACCGCTCCGGCCGCAGCCCCCGAGCGCCTTTCGGGGTCGAGGCGTTCGATCAGGCCGGCGACCATGTCCGGCTCGTTTATTTCGGGCGCACCTCCGGGCTCGCGCGCAAGCTGTTTCCGCTCGGCGAGAAACGCCGCGTGTCGGGGCGGCTCGACCTCTATGGCGATATGCGCCAGATCGTCCATCCCGACCATGTCGCCGAGCCGGGCGACGAAGCGGGGATCGCGGTGCACGAGCCCGTCTATCCGTTGACGGAGGGGCTCACCAACGCCCGGTTGTCGCAGCTTGGCCAGGTCGCGCTCGAACGGCGGCCCGATCTCGCCGAATGGATCGACGCGCCTTTGCTCGCCAGCCGCGGCTGGCCGGCGTGGCGCGAGGCGGTCGAGCGCGCCCATGCCAGGCCGCGCGACGAGGCGGCGCGTGACCGGCTCGCCTATGACGAGATTTTCGCGAGCCAGGTTGCGCTGATGCTGATCCGTGAAGGATTGCGCGCGCGAAAGGGCAGGGCGATCGCCGGCGACGGGCGGCTGACCGATGCGCTGCAACTGCCGTTTGGGCTGACCGGCGCGCAGGAACGCGTGGGCCGCGAGATCGCGGGCGACATGGCGCAGGATCGGCCGATGCTGCGGATGCTGCAGGGCGACGTCGGGTCGGGCAAGACGCTCGTCGCGCTGCGCGCAATGCTGACCGCGGTCGAGGCGGGGACGCAGGCGGCGCTGCTTGCGCCGACCGAAATCCTCGCGCGCCAGCATTATGCGACTTTGCAGCGGATGCTCGGCGGATTGCCGGTCAATCTCGCGATCCTGACCGGGCGCGACAAGGGCAAGGTGCGCGAATCGACGCTGATGGGGCTCGCCGACGGCAGCATCGATATTCTCGTCGGCACCCATGCGATCTTTCAGCAGGCGGTGACCTACAGGGATCTGTCGCTCGTCGTCGTCGACGAGCAGCATCGCTTCGGCGTCGCGCAGCGGCTGATGCTCACCGCCAAGGGGCAGCGCCCGCCGCACCTGCTGGTGATGACCGCGACCCCGATTCCGCGCACGCTGCTGCTCGCCAATCATGGCGAAATGGACGTGTCGCGGCTCGACGAGATGCCGCCGGGGCGCACGCCGGTCGATACGCGCGTCGTCTCGGTCGAGCGGCTCGACGAGGTCGTCGCTTCGCTCGACCGCCATCTCGCGACGGGCGCGCAGGCCTACTGGGTGTGCCCGCTGGTCGCCGAGAGCGAGGGGAGCGACCTCGCGGCGGCCGAGGAGCGCGCGGCGCTGCTCCGCGCGCGGCTTGGCGAGGCGCGCGTCGGGCTCGTCCACGGCCGCATGAAAGGGCCCGACAAGGACGAGGTGATGGCGCGCTTTCAGGCAGGCGAGATCGGCGTCCTCGTCGCGACGACGGTGATCGAGGTCGGGGTCGACGTCCCCGCCGCGAGCTTGATGATCGTCGAACATGCCGAGAATTTCGGGCTCGCACAGCTTCACCAATTGCGCGGCCGCGTCGGGCGCGGGGCGGCGAAATCGGTGTGCCTGCTGCTGCGTTCACCCAATCTGTCCGAAACCGCGCGCGAGCGGCTGGCGCTGATGCGCGAGACGAACGATGGTTTCCTGATCGCGGAGAAGGATCTCGAACTGCGCGGCGGCGGTGAGTTGCTGGGGCTCAAGCAGTCGGGCGACGCCGATTACCGCGTCGCGACGCCCGAGCAACTGGTGCGGCTGCTGCCGGTGGCCCACGACGATGCGCGGCTGTTCGTCGAGCGCGACGGCGGCATGGAGGGCGCGCGCGGCGAGGCGGTGCGCCTCTGCCTCTATCTGTTCGAGCGCGACGCGGCGGTGCCGCTGCTCAGGAGTGGTTAGTTGACGTCGCCTCTGGCACCCATCGCCCGGATCATCGGCAGATAATCCTCGGCGGCGATCGATTTTTCGAACTGGACGCCGGTCTTGCCGCCGAGCGACCAGATCACTTTCGCCGCGGTGCGGCCGATGATCGGCATGCGGAAGACGACGAGGTCGCCGATCTCCAGCCCGCGCTCGTAACGCATCAGCAGGCCGTCGGCGCTGATGTTGACGCAGGTGCACATTTCCTGCCGCCCGTCGGGCAGCACGAAGGGCAAGCGGCAATAAACGTCGCTACGCGGCGCAATCCGCTGGTCGAGCCCGACATAATGGGCCTTGTTGGTATCGATCTTACGCATACGTCCCGGACCTTTGTCGTTTGCCATGGATCGTTCTACGCCATTGCTGAAGAATCGGTAAATGAACTTTGCCGCATCAGCGGGTCACGAGGCCGTGTTTCTTCGCACCCAGGCTGACCGGAATATCGGCGTCCGCGGGCTGGATACGATGCTGCGGATCGCGGATCACGACCCCATCGACCTTGACCGCACCCTCGTCGAGTTTACGCCGCGCCTCCTTGTTCGATGCCGCGAAGCCGAGTTCGCGCAGCGCATCGACGATGGTGATGCCGTCCGTGGGCGCTGCGACGTGCGGCAGATCGCCGCCAATCTGTCCCTTTTCAAAGGTTTGCGCGGCGGTGTCGGCGGCGGCTTTCGCGGCCTCCGCGCCGCGGCAGAGCGCGGTGGCTTCGTTGGCGAGGACCTTCTTCGCCTCGTTGATCTCGGCGCCCTCGAGCGCTTCCAGCCGCGCGATCTCGTCCATCGGCAGGTCGGTGAAGAGCTTCAGGAACTTGCCGACATCGCGGTCGTCGCAGTTGCGCCAATATTGCCAATAATCGAAATGAGGCAGCTGTCCCGAATTGAGCCACACGGCGCCCGCCGCGGTCTTGCCCATTTTGGCGCCCGCGGCGGTGGTGAGCAGCGGAGTCGTCAGGCCGTAAAGCTCGGCGCCGTCCATCCGGCGACCGAGTTCCATCCCATTGACGATATTCCCCCACTGGTCCGACCCGCCCATCTGGAGCCTTACGCCGCGTTCCTTCGACAGATAGCGGAAGTCGTATCCCTGCAGGATCATATAGTTGAATTCGAGGAAGGTCATCGGCTGCTCGCGCTCGAGCCGCAGCTTGACCGAATCGAAGGTCAGCATCCGGTTGATCGTGAAATGGGTGCCGACCTCCTGAAGCAGCTCGATATAGCCGAGCTTGCCGAGCCAGTCCTGATTGTCGACCATCACCGCATCGGCCGGGCCGTCGCCGAAGGTCAGGAAAGGCTCGAAGACCGTGCGGATCGAGGCGATGTTCGCGGCGATCGTCTCGTCCGACAGCATCTTGCGGCTTTCGTCGCGGCCGGTCGGGTCGCCGATCCGCGTCGTGCCGCCGCCCATCAGCACGACGGGCTTGTGCCCCGTCTGTTGCAGGCGGCGCAGCATCATGATCTGGACGAGGCTGCCGACGTGCAGGCTCGGCGCGGTCGCGTCGAAACCGATATATCCCGGGACGACCTGCTTCGCGGCGAGCGCATCGAGCCCTTCCGCGTCGGTCATCTGATGGATATAGCCTCGCTCGTCGAGCAGGCGCAGCAGGTCGGATTTGTAATGGGTCATGGCGGGCGGGCGCTTAGCACGCGAAAGGCGCAAACCCAACCTGTTCATGTCTTCATTATCGTCACCCCGGACTTGATCCGGGGTCCCGCTTACTCAAGAAGGGCAGCGGGACCCCGGATCAAGTCCGAGGTGACGAAAAACTATGTCCTTCTACAAGCTCAGGACGAACGGAGAGAGTGAGTGTCCGACCCCGAAAGCAACTCACGCATTGCCCTTATCTGCCACCCCGACACGCCCGCGAAGGCGGTGCGATCGATTGCGGTCGAGATCGGCCTGTCGTTCGACGACGGTTTCGCCCTCGGCTTCATCGTCGACGGCGCGATCGGTGCGGTCGTGCTGCCGCAGGGGGAGGGCGAACTCGTCATCGCCGACAGCGGAACCGACGGACTCTGGCAGAGCACCTGCTTCGAGGCGTTCCTGACCGAGGAAGGCCAGCCCGACTATACCGAGTTCAACTATGCCCCCGACGGGCGCTGGGCCTGTTATCAGTTCGACGATTACCGTTCGCTGCTGCGCGCCGACCAGCTTGCGCCGTGGCGCATGGAGGCCGAGCGGAGTGATGATGGCTACGCCCTGCGCGTCGAGCCGGGAATTTTTCCCGACAAGGGCTCGAAGCTCGCGCTGTCGGCGGTGATCGAGGAAGTCGACGGCACCAAAAGCTATTGGGCGCTTTGCCATCCGCCCGGAAAGCCCGACTTCCATCATCCCGATTGCTTTAGGGTGACGCTTGGGGCACCCGACGCGGCATGACTGTCCAATTCGGTATCGACCGCCTGCTCGCCGACCCCGCGCTTCGCGCGCCGCTGGAGGGAAAGCGCGTCGCGCTGCTCGCGCACCCTGCTTCGGTGACCGCGGACCTGACGCACAGCCTCGACGCGCTCGTCGCGGCGGGGATCGACATCAGCGCGGTCTTCGGGCCGCAGCATGGCGTGCGCGGCGACCTGCAGGACAATATGATGGAGTCTCCCGACTTCACCGATCCGACCTATGGCATGCCGGTGTTCAGCCTCTATGGCGAGGTGCGGCGGCCGAGCGGGCAATCGATGCATACGTTCGACGTGATGCTGGTCGATCTGCAGGATTTGGGTTGCCGTATCTACACTTATGTGACGACCTTGCTCTATATTCTCGAAGCCGCGGCGGCGCACGGCAAGGCGGTGTGGGTGCTCGACCGGCCGAACCCGGCGGGACGCCCGGTCGAAGGCACGCGGCTGCGCGCGGGGTGGGAGAGTTTCGTCGGCGCGGGGCCGATGGCGATGCGCCACGGGCTGACGATGGGCGAGATGGGGCATTGGTTCATCCGTCATTTCGGGCTCGACGTCGACTATCGCGTGATCGCGATGGAGGGGTGGGAGCCGGGCGGCCCCGGCTTCGGCTGGCCCACCGACCGCGTCTGGATCAACCCCAGCCCCAATGCTGCGAACGTCAACATGGCGCGCGCCTATGCCGGGACGGTGATGGTCGAGGGCGCGACGCTGAGCGAGGGCCGCGGCACGACCCGCCCGCTCGAACTGTTCGGCGCGCCCGATATCGATGCGAAGGCGGTGATCGCCGAAATGCAGCGGCTCGCGCCCGAATGGCTCGCGGGGTGCAAGCTGCGCGATATCTGGTTCCAGCCGACCTTTCACAAGCATGTCGGCCAGCTCAACAACGGCATCCATATCCATGCGGAGGGGCCGTGGTACGATCCTGCGGCCTTCCGCCCGTGGCGCGTGCAGGCGCTGGGGTTCAAGGCGATCCGTAGCCTCTATCCCGATTATCCGATCTGGCGCGGCAAGGATTTCAAATATGAATATACCGACGACGTGCTCGCGATCGACGTGATCAACGGCGGGCCGGACTTGCGTGAATGGGCCGACGATGCGGGCGCGGCGCCGGGCGACCTCGATGCGCTGGCGTTGCCCGACGAAGCGGCGTGGCGGGAAGAGATTGCGGATTTGCTACTTTATCGATGAGGGGGGCAGACGGTGCTGAGGGGGAGGCGATGTCTTGCGGCGGCCGCTGGCGCGGCCCTCGCGCTTCCGGTTGCGGGTTGCGCGGCCAAGGAGCCCGCTGCCTATGTGGAGCGTGAGGCCATTACGCTGCCTGTTCCAGGCGGGACCGATTACGAAAGTCGACAGCAATCCAGTCGCTATATCGCCGACTTGCTTCGGAAAAGAGCGACGGAAGAAGCGCGCGACCCCAAATATCAGCCGCAGGTTGGTTCTTATGCCATATATCCCGTCGACTCTTCGCGTCCATGGATCGTTATCGGTGCGGTGACGCCCCGCAAGGGCGTGTTCTACGCGAGGCCTTACGGCGACTATGCAACGCTCGACGATTATAATCATGGTCGGATCGAACGGCGCAACGGCAAGATCGACGTGTGTCGAATGGAAATCCAATGGGACCGGCTTCCGGGCGGGCCGGTCGCGCCGGGGATGATCTGGGTGGGCATGTCCATGTCGGGCGTCGATTGTCGGCCGCCGCCGACTGAACAACTGGCCATGCTGGACGAATGGAAGACCCGCAAGGCGAAACCCGATTATGCGGTCGAGGGCAAAGCGTCCGACGGCAAGGTAAGCGTCACGCTGATCCGGGAAATTCGCCCAAAATCGTCGGCTTATCGGCCTTTCGATGCCGTCGCCGCTGCGGCCAAGATTATGGAAGCCGGCGACAGCGTGACATGTGCGATCCCTTTGATCGACGATAGCCGAACCGCGTCTGCTGTCGCCACACGGCGCGGCCGATTCCTTGTTTATTGGAGCGACAGGGTTTTTAGTGCCATGGAGTCCTCCAACCTGATGTGCGTTGCTGATGGACTGTCATGGGCCGAGGTCGCGGCGGCCCCTTACGCATTCGGCACACCGGCCACCCAACGGATGTGCCGCGACTTGACGACGCAATATCGTGATCGACGTAACGAAGGGATGAGGCGCAGATTCGAGAAGGAGCCGCCTGTCATCCAATCGATACCGATGACGCCCCGAAACTGATGGAGGGATGGCGATGCGGCGTAGGCAGTTTCTCGGCACGGCGGCGCTCGGCGGACTCGCCGCGAGTTTGCCGGCATCGGTTCTTGCCGCCGACATTGCAGGCCTTCCCAACCTCGCTGCCAAAGCGGTGCCGATCGGGCGCGAGGAGCGCATGGCGCGGATTGCCAAGGCGAAGGACCTCATGCGTGCGAACGACATCGGCGTGCTGCTGATCGAGCCGGGGTCGAGCCTTATCTATTTCACCGGGGTCGAATGGTGGCGGAGCGAGCGGCTGACCGCCGCGATGCTGACGCGCGAGGGCGAGGTGGCGATCGTCACGCCCTTCTTCGAGGAACCGTCGGTGCGCGAGACGCTGGGCGTGCCGGCCGACGTGCTGACGTGGAACGAGGATGAGAACCCGCTTGCGGCGGTCGCGGCATGGCTCGGCAAGCGCGGTCTCGCCAAGGGGCGGATCGGGGTCGAGGAGACGGTGCGCTATTTCGCCGTCGACGGCCTGCAAAAGGCGATGCCGGGCGTGCGCGTCGTCAACGGCGCGCCGGTCGTGCGCGGGTGCCGGATGCACAAGTCCGCGGCCGAGATTGCGCTGATGCAGGTCGCGAACGACATCACCGTCGCCGCCTATCGCCACACCGCGCCGCGGATCGAGGCGGGGATGACGCCCGCCGACATCGGCGCGATCATGCGCGCTGCGACGGTGGCGCTCGGCGGTGCGAGCGAGTTCGAGCTGATCCTGCTCGGCGAGGCGAGCGCCTATCCGCATGGGTCGGGCAAGCCGCAGGCGGTGCGGAACGGCGAGGTGGTGCTGATGGACTGCGGTGCGACGGTGCATGGCTATCAGTCCGATATTTCGCGAACCTTCGTCTACGGCAAGCCGACCCCCCGCCAGCGGCAGGTGTGGGACGAGATGCGCAAGGGGCAGGACGTCGCCTTTGCCGCGGCGAAGATCGGAACGCCGGCGGGCGCGGTCGACGACGCGGTGCGCGCTTTCTATCAGAATCTCGGCTGGGGGCCGGGTTATCGGCTGCCCGGCACCTCGCACCGCACCGGGCATGGCATCGGACTCGACGGGCATGAGCCGGTCAATCTGGTGCGTGGCGAGACGATGAAACTGGCGCCGGGCATGTGCTTCTCGAACGAGCCGGGCATTTATATCCCCGGCGAGTTCGGCATCCGCATCGAGGATTGCTTCCACATGACCGACAGCGGTCCGGAATGGTTCAGCGAGCCGCCGCCCTCGATCGATCAGCCGTTCGGGTAATTCCCCTCCCTGCAAGGGAGGGGTTAGGGGTGGGTTGGCGAGCGCAAGCTCGCCGTTCTTTCCCTTTGCAACGGTTCAGGACATCAATCCACCCCCGACCCCTCCCTTTCAGGGAGGGGAGAATAGGCATCGGGCGCCTTCGGCCGCTGCACCAGACTCACCAGCACGAACGAAATGATCATCAGTAGATACCAGCTTCCGAGTTTCTCGACGCCGACCATGTGCCAGCCGTCCTTCTGGCTGGGGTAGGTCCAGGCGCGGGCGAAGGTGCCGATATTCTCGGCGAACCAGATGAACAGCGCGACGAGGCCCCAGCCGACGAGCAGCGGCATCCGGCGGTGAACGTGGAGCGGGCGGAACCACACCTGGCAGCGCCAGAAGAGCAGCGCGGTCGCCGCGAACAGCAGCCAACGGATGTCGGGCAGCCAGTGGTGCGCGAAGAAATTGACATAGATGGCGGCGGCGAGCGCATAGCTCGTCCATAGTGGCGGATAGGCGGTGTAGCGGAAATCGAAGATGCGCCAGACGCGCGCGATATAGCTGCCGACCGCGGCATACATGAAGCCCGAGAAGAGCGGCACCGCGCCGATGTGGAGCAGGCTTCCCTCGGGATATTGCCACGATCCCGCGGCGGTCTTGAACAGCTCCATCACCGTGCCGACGATGTGGAAGATCAGAATGACGATCGCCTCCTTCGGCGTTTCGAGCCGGAAAGCGAGCATGGCGAGTTGGATCAAAACCGCGCCGATCGTGATCGCGTCGTAGCGATGGACCGGCGCGCTTTCGGGCCAGAAGAGGTGCGTGCCGAGCAGCAGCGTGAGCATCAGCGCCCCGAACAGGCACGCCCAGCCCTGCTTGAAACCGAAGACGAGGAATTCGAGAAACCAGCCGCGCGGTCCCGGCTCGACTGCCATCGCCTCGAGGCGGGCGCGGACGGCGAGGAAGCGGCTGTGGCCGCGCGGCGCCTCAGACATGCACGGAGACATAGGCGATCAGCGTTGCCGCGGGGAGCAGCAACGCCTGTGCGAGCACCGTGCCCGCGAGGCGGCTCAGCGAGATGTAGGTGATCGCGCGGCGGAAATCGCCCTCATCGACCTTTCCCTCAACCGCGTCGTCGGTCATCACCGACAGTTGCGGGTCGATGAAGGCAAAGAGCAGGATCGTCGCGAAGCCGTTGATCAGCGCCGAAAGCTGCGACGCGGTGACCCGGAATTCGGGCGCGAGATAACCGGCGTAGAGCGACGCGACGACGCCGACCGCGAGCAGCGACTGCGCAAGGCAATTGGCGATCAGCACGCCCCAGCCGATCCCTTGCGGCATGTGCCACCCTTTGAGATGCGCGAGGCTGGGGAAACGAAGCGACTGGCGCAGGGTGCGCAACCCGGCGGGGCTTGCGGCCTTCAGCGCGAGCTTCGTCGTCGAGCGATTGTCCTGATACCAGCCGATCGCGGCAGCGAACATGCGCTGGCCGGTGGGGACGAGCAGGATGCCGATCAGCGTCGCGATGCTCGCGGCGGCAAGCACGAACTGCATGTCGACGAACAGCGACGCGCCGCTGCCGTCGTGGATGCGTGTCTCGATCCGCTTGGCGAGGAAGGGCCCCAGAAAGCTGTTCGACGTGCGCGAGAAGAGCACGAGGATGTTGAACAGCGCAAAGGACATCGCGATCCGCCGCGTCCGCACCCCCGCGATGCGCGCGGCATAGGCGAGCGCGCCGATCAGGTTGATGAAGCCGGTGAGCAGGAGGATGGTGACGAGGGGGAGGTCGATCATGGGGGGCCTATGCGAGGAACCCGAATTCTTCGTCATTGCGAGCGGAGCGAAGCAATCCAGGGCGGTTTACGCGAACTCTGGATTGCCACGGGCCTTCGGCCCTCGCAATGACGATTAATGGAAGCCGTAGATCAATGCTTCCGCGTCAACTCGCGCATCGCATTGTCGAGCCCGGCGAGGCTCAGCGGATACATGCGGTCGTTCATGAGCTGTTTGATCAGCTTCACCGATTGGGTGTAGCCCCAATGCGCCTCGGGCACGGGGTTGAGCCACACCGCGGCGGGATAGACATGGGTGATGCGCTGAAGCCAGACCGCGCCCGATTCCTCGTTGAAATGTTCGACGCTGCCGCCCGGATGGGTGATCTCATAGGCGCTCATCGACGCATCGCCGACAAAGATCACTTTATAATCATGGCCGTATTTGTGGAGAATGTCCCACATCTGGTGGCGTTCTGACCAGCGGCGTTTGTTGTCCTTCCACACCCCTTCATAGGGGCAATTGTGGAAATAGAAGAATTCGAGATTCTTGAACTCGCTCGTCGCGGCGCTGAACAATTCCTCGCACAGCTTGATGAACGGGTCCATCGATCCGCCGACGTCGAGGAACAGCAGGAGTTTCACCGCGTTGCGCCGCTCGGGCCGCATGTGGATGTCGAGCCAGCCCTGCCGCGCGGTGCCGTCGATCGTGCCCGGAATGTCGAGCTCGTCGGCCGCGCCCTCGCGCGCGAACTTGCGCAGACGGCGGAGCGCGATCTTGATGTTGCGGGTGCCGAGCTCCTTGGTGTTGTCGAGATTGGCGAACTCGCGCTTTTCCCAGACTTTCAGCGCGCGCTTGTGCTTGCTCTCGCCGCCGATCCGCACTCCCTCGGGATTATAGCCCGAATTGCCGTAAGGGCTCGCGCCCCCGGTGCCGACCCATTTGTTGCCGCCCTGGTGGCGCTTCTGCTGTTCTTCGAGCCGCTTCTTCAGCGTCTCCATGATCTCGTCCCAGTCGCCGAGCGACTTGATCGCCTCCATCTCCTCGGGAGTCAGATATTTTTCGGCGACCGCCTTCAGCCACTCTTCGGGGACATCGACGGGGTTCTGGCCGTAATCAGTGAGCAGTCCCTTGAAGACCTTGTTGAACACCTGATCGAAGCGATCAAGCAGGCCCTCGTCCTTCACATAGATGGCGCGGGAGAGATAATAAAATTGTTCGGGACTGCGATCGATGACCTCACGGTCGAGCGCCTCCAGCAGCAACAGATGCTCTTTCAGGCTGGCGGGAATGCCCGCGGCGCGGAGCTCGTCGAGAAAGCCGAAAAACATGGCGCAGGCCTATCGCGTTGCGGCGGGCGGCGCAATCACTTTACGTTTACGGAAAGGAGATGGGTAAGGAGGGCAGTGATTTCCGGGGTGGAAGGGTTTGACGGCGACAAGTGACCTAAGTGCGGCGCTAGCAGGATCGTCACCCCGGACTTGATCCGGGGTCCCGCTCTTTAGGGAGCGCGCCGGTGCCTTCAAAAAGCGGGATCCCGGGTCAAGCCCGGGATGACGAGGGGCTACGACCGGAAGGCAATGTTGCTCGTCTCATCATTTCGTCATTCCCGCGAAAGCGGGAACCCAGAGCGTGCGTCGGCTGACCCCACACTGCGTTCCCGCTTTCGCGGGAATGACGAAGGTGGGAAATGGCCGCTTCCACCCCGTAGCCGACTTTAGGCCTCGCAGGCCATGGACCGCAATTGCCTCTGGACCGCTCCACGCCGCTCCGCCTATAGGCGACGCCGATATGTCGCCCCGCCGGATCATCCGTGGGGCAGGGGAAGGACAGGATATGAGCGTCACGACGGTTCCGCTGCG
>Ga0182745_1003129_pt1 | contig 14427 bp, 10 predicted proteins | sample eDN3rd30CKraftBY_FD_128523 | JGI IMG/M metagenome (GOLD analysis project Ga0182745, IMG submission 128523) | Enriched backyard soil microbial communities from Emeryville, California, USA - eDNA 3rd pass 30_C Kraft BY (version 2) (version 2) | ecosystem: Environmental > Terrestrial > Soil >...
ACAATAGCGATTGCGACACGTGCTTCTTTACCAATTGCAGTCCCTAGCTGGTAGCGATCACCAAACACATGATACTCAACGTTATAATACGTACATTTATCTTGAATCTTCTTGCTAGAGTTTTTTGAGGCATCTCCCGCTAGTAGTACCAGCTTAGCTTTATTTGTACGTATTTGATTTACTACTAACTCTTCCCCAGTAACGATTTTTCTAGCTCTAGCAGCTAATCCGAGTAATTGGAGTAGTCTTTCACTCATAAAATGGACTCCCTGCGGATGAGTTTGATTAATTCATCATACACCTCATCAGGGATTTTCGCTTCTAAATGGCGTTCTAATATATTTTTCTTCCGTGCAGTTTCCACTGCCTCTTCCGATTTTGATATATAAGCTCCACGTCCAGATTTCTTGCCAGTGACATCAACGGATACTTCGCCCTCTTTTGAACGAACGACACGTATCATTGATTTTTTCGGCAAGCTTTCGCCCGTTACGACACATTTACGTAAAGGAACCTTTCTTTGTGTTGCCATGAGAATTCACCTTCCCTAAAAAAACAAGCTTATTCTTTATCTTATGCTTATTCTTCGTCGTCTTGATAAAGATCGTATGCTACTTCTTTATCGTTGAACTCGCTGTCTTGATCTGCATCATCAACTGGAACAAAACGACTTGATTCGTTTGGATAAATTCCTGCGTCACGTGCATCTGTTTCACTCTTAATGTCGATTTTCCAGCCTGTTAGCTTCGCTGCAAGACGAGCATTTTGTCCACGTTTACCGATCGCAAGTGATAACTGATAGTCAGGTACAACAACTGTTGTCGATTTCTCTTCTTCGTTTACGATGACATCAAGCACTTTTGAAGGGCTTAAAGCGTTTGCTACGAATACGATTGGATCTTCTGACCATTCAACAATATCGATTTTTTCGCCGTTTAACTCGTTTACGATGTTTTGTACACGCGCACCTTTTGCCCCTACACAAGCACCAACTGCATCGATTTCTGGATTATGTGCATAAACCGAAATCTTAGAACGGTCGCCAGCTTCACGGGCAATCGATTTAATCTCTACAATACCTTCAAAAATTTCTGGTACTTCCATTTCAAATAGTCTGCGAAGCAAGCCTGGATGTGTGCGAGAAACGATTACTTGAGGTCCACGCGTAGTACGTTCTACTTTCGTAATATAAACGCGAATGCGGCTTTGTGGTCGGTATACTTCCCCTTGGATTTGTTCATTAACAGGTAATGCAGCTTCCACTTTCCCTAAGCTAACATAGATGTTACGTGCATCCTGACGCTCGATTGTTCCATTTACAATGTCATCTGTACGATCTACGTACTCTTCATAAATGATGCCGCGCTCTGCTTCACGAACTCTTTGCGTTACAACCTGTTTTGCTGTTTGTGCAGCAATACGTCCAAAGTTGCGAGGCGTTACCTCTTGCTCTAATACGTCACCGATTTCGTAAGCTGGGTTGATCTCTTTCGCATCTTCAAGTGCGATTTGAAGACGATCATCTTCCACTTCGTCTACTACGTCTTTGCGTGAATAGACTAACATCGATCCGTTGTCTAAATTTAAATCAACACGTACATTTTGTGCTTGATTAAAGTTTCGTTTATATGCTGTTACTAATGCCGCTTCGATGGCTTCAACAATAACTTCTCTTGAAATCCCTTTTTGTTGTTCCAGAGCAGTTAAAGCATCTAGTAAATCACTACTCATTTTGTTCACTCCTACTATTTCTGTTATGATGAAAAATCAATCGCAAGGCGTGCTTTGGCGATTTTGTCATTTTCGATTAAAACAGTTATTTTGCGTGTTTTGATCCGAACTTCAAGTTCTAGGCCTTGTTCAGTATATGACCTTAGATAGCCTTGGAATTCTTTCATATCTTTTATTGGCTCATATGTTTTCACATAGATAAATTTGCCTACTGATTTTTCAAAATCGGATTCTTTTTTTAATGGTCGTTCCGCACCTGGAGAAGAAACTTCTAAATAGTAGTTTTGCTCGATAGGGTCTTTTTCATCCAGTACTTCACTTAAACGCTCACTAACGAGCGCACATTGTTCAATATCAATACCGCCTTCTGGTGTATCAATATATACACGTAGGAACCAATTGCGTCCTTCTTTAAGAAACTCAATATCGACAAGTTCAAGGTTCAACTCTTCTACAATTGGCGTAACAAGCTCTTCAATTACTGACGTTACTTTGCTCATCGTATCCTCCCAACGTAATTGTCTCTTGCCTTATGTTTTTCACAATAAATCGGTTTGTATATACTAAAATTTCACTTAAAAGCGAGATTTTATGCCTATTTTTATACGATTTGTTGGAATGGCTTCCATAGCAACTAGTATAAAAACAGAAATTCCACCAGGGAATGGTGAAATTTGAGGAACGTACCGAATTGTGTCTGTAAGAAAATTTGAATAAGCGTAACAACAGAAAAGAGCGGGAAAAGCCCCACTCTTTTGCTGCAAAACTATCAACAAATTATTACCATTACAATAGCACAATTTTTTACTTAATGCAAATTTACGTAATTGTGTTATGAAATTGGTAATTGCTTTCTTACCTAATTCTTTCCTCGCTTTAGTTGCTCTAATAATACTTTAGAACAACGACAGCTGGTTGGCATCAGGCATGCCCTCTAAACAGCCGAGTGTATCCATATACTCGATCAGCGATTTCGATACTCTTCCTCGCTGCTGCAAATCTTCCTTGGATAAAAACTCACCGTCTTCTCTCGCAGCAACAATCGCTTTCGCAACGTTAGTTCCTAGTCCAGGAATCGCATCAAATGGTGGAATTAACGTGTTGCCTTCAATGATAAACTCGCTCGCTTGGGAACGGTACAAGTCTACCTTTTGGAAGCTCATGCCACGCTCACACATTTCTAATGCAAGCTCTAGCACTGTCATTAAATCCTTTTCCTTTTTCGATGCGTCTAAACCTTTTACATTGATATCATCAATACGTGAGCGAATAATCGCCGAACCTTGCGTCATTGCGATTAAATCAAAGTCGCTCGCACGAACTGTAAAGTAAGCTGCGTAATATAAAATCGGATGATGTACTTTAAACCACGCAATACGCACCGCCATTAACACGTAGGCTGCGGCATGGGCTTTCGGGAACATGTACTTTATCTTCTTACATGAATCGATATACCATTCCGGTACCTTTTGTGCACGCATCTCTGCTTCCATGTCATCTGTTAAGCCCTTCCCTTTACGAACGGACTCCATAATCTTGAAGGCAAAGCTTGGTTCTAATCCTTGGTAGATTAAATACACCATAATATCATCACGACAACCGATTACTTCAGAAAGGACACAAGTTCCGTTATGGATTAACTCCTGTGCGTTCCCTAACCAAACGTCCGTCCCGTGGGATAGACCTGAAATTTGCACAAGCTCACTGAATGTAGATGGTTTCGTATCTTCTAGCATTTGGCGAACAAATCGCGTCCCAAACTCTGGGATACCTAAAGTACCTGTTTTCGTTCCGATTTGTTCAACGGTTACACCAAGCGATTCAGGTGTGGAGAATATCTTCATTACTTCTGGGTCATCTGTTGGGACTGTTTTTGGATCAATGCCGGATAAATCCTGCAGCATCCTAATCACAGTCGGATCATCGTGTCCCAGTATATCAAGCTTTAACACGTTATCATGGATGGAGTGGAAGTCGAAATGGGTTGTTTTCCATTCGGAATCCTGTGCATCTGCCGGAAACTGAACCGGTGTAAAATCGTAAATATCCATATAATCCGGTACTACGATAATCCCACCTGGATGCTGTCCTGTTGTTCGTTTAACCCCTGTACAGCCTTGCACAAGACGGTCCACTTCTGCCCCACGGAATGTAAGGTTGTTATCGTTTGAATAACCTTTCACATAGCCATACGCCGTTTTTTCGGCTACGGTACCAATCGTACCTGCACGATAGACATACTCTTCACCAAACAGCACTTTTGTATAGTTATGGGCCTGTGGCTGATATTCCCCCGAGAAGTTTAAATCAATATCGGGTACCTTATCCCCTTTAAATCCAAGGAAGGTTTCAAACGGAATATCCTGCCCATCTTTTTTATACTGTGTCCCGCACTTCGGACATTCCTTGTTCGGTAAGTCAAAGCCACTACCAACGGAACCGTCATCGAAGAACTCCACGTTTTTACAGCTCGGACAGATGTAATGCGGCGGCAATGGATTTACTTCAGTAATTTCCATGAAGGTCGCAACAAGCGATGACCCTACCGAACCACGGGAACCTACTAGATAGCCATCTGCGAGAGACTTTTTAACGAGCTTCGCGGAGATTAAGTAAATTACGCCGAATCCATTTCCTAAAATCGATTTCAGCTCTTTTTCTATACGAGCTTTCACAATTTCAGGCAGCTCTTCCCCATAAATGCGATGCGCCATTTCATAAGTTAAATTCGTTACTTCATCATCAGAGCCTTCAATTTTTGGTGTATAAAGATCGTCTTTAATCGGTTTTACTTCGCCAATCATATCGGCAATTTTCTGCGAGTTCGTGACAACAACTTCTTTAGCCAAGTCTGGACCTAAGAAGTCGAACTCCGCAAGCATTTCATTCGTTGTACGGAAATGAACCTTTGGCAATTTGTAGCGATTTAAAGGATTTGCCCCACCTTGGGAGCCGACTAAAATTTGACGGAATACCCCATCGTTTTCATTTAAATAATGCACATTTCCTGTTGCAACAACTGGCTTGTCCATTCTTTTGCCAAGCTTCACTAATTTCCGAATGATGTCCTCAAGATTCCATTCATCATGAATGACGCCGCCTTCTATTAACGGAGCATAAACGGGCTTTGGCTGAACTTCAATATAGTCATAGAATTTGGCAACCTTTTCAGCAGCGTCGCTTGACTTGTTCATCATCGTTTCAAACAATTCCCCATTATTACAGCCCGAGCCGACAAGCAAACCTTGTCGATACTTCGTAAGGTCTGAACGGCGAATACGCGGTACACGATAATAAGTTTTCGTATGTGCAATTGTGATGAGCTTAAATAGGTTTTTCAGTCCATCATTATCTGCCGCTAAAATCGTACAGTGATATGGACGCGACTGTTTGTAGCTCTCATCTCGATTAATCTGATCATTAAATTCATCATGATAGTTAATGCCATGCTGTTCTTTTGCAACCTTTAATAGATGCAGCATTAACTCCCCTGTTGCCTCTGTATCATAGATGGCACGGTGATGCTGAGTTAGTTCGATGCCATATCGTTTACATAATGTGTTCAAACGATGGCTTTTTAATGTTGGGTTTAGGAATCTAGAGAGCTCCAGCGTATCAATTACCGGATGCGTCACACCTTGGATTCCAGCTTTTTCATAAGCTGTATACAAGAAGCCCATATCAAAGGATGCATTGTGGGCAACCACAATCGAATCCCCGATAAATTCTTTAAACTCGGTTACGACTTGGTCGACTTCTGGTGCATTTACCAGCATGTCATCCGTAATATGCGTTAACTCGATAATTTTCGCTGTCAACGGTTTATGCGGGTTGGAAAAGCGTTCGAATTTCTCGATTACTTTGCCTTCCTTAATCTTTACAGCGGCAAGCTCGATAATGGTATCGTATGCAGTGGAAAGACCTGTTGTCTCCACGTCAAATACAACAAAGGTTGCATCATCAAGTTCAATATGCTGTTCGGCATAAGCAATCGGTGCCCCGTCATCTACTAAATTGGCTTCGATGCCATAGATAATTTTAATGCCGTGTTTTTTTCCGGCTGCATAAGCATCTGGGAAGCCTTGTGCGACAGCATGGTCGGTAATGGCAATTGCAGGATGGCCCCATTTTGCAGCTTGTCCCACCAGCTGTTCAATCGGCGTTACTGCATCCATTTGACTCATTGGTGTATGTAAATGTAGCTCCACCCGTTTTTGCCCTTCTGGTGCTGTATCCTTACGAGATTCTTTATAGACCTCATTGATATCCTGAGCCATCACGACTAAATCACGCACGAATGTATCATTTTGAACAGCTCCACGAACCTTCACCCACATACCTTTTTTCAGTTGGGCCATACGCTCTGCGTCTTCCTTATCACGCGAGAACATTTTCACAAGGATGGAATCTGTATAGTCGGTCATTTTCAGCTCTAAAAGTGAACGTCCACTTCGCAGCTCTTTAATGTCTACAGCAAATACAAAACCTTCGAGTACAACACGACGTTCTTCTTCGACAACACGACGAATTTCCATGATTTCTGTATCTTTAATGATATTCCCAAGCTGGAATGGTCCACTGCTTGCAACTGAATCCGGATTATCCGATTTTGCTTTTTCACGGCTTTGGAAGTCCTGCATCGCTTGTCGCGCAAGCTCGGCTTCCTCTAACTGGCGTTGTTCCATGTATTGCTGCTGCGCTTGCTTTACCTCGTCTGTTTCTTCAACGATTTGGAAGTCTACAGCAATCTGCGGGAATCCTAAACTTTCATAAGACTCGATAATTTTTGATGCGTATTTTGCCTTTAACGTCAGCTGTTCCATTTCTGCCATACAAGAAACGACTAATTTATTTCCTGTCCATTTCGGCACTTGGTTTATTAATCGATTTTTAAATGGCGGAGAGGAATCCAATTGTTCAATCGCGGTGATCCAATAATCGATGACCAACTGTTCTGTTACTACTGGATTTCTTGTCTCAATTGTAATCGAAGCTTGGGCAATATGTGAAAATTGCTCGGCCATTCTTGTTCGGAATAATTGATACAGCTGGAACGGCAAGATATTTTCTAGTTGAAGCGCAAAACACCAGATACGATTTTTTTTATGAACGGTTAGTCGAGTGAGTTCACCTTTTTCAAAAAAAGACATGTAGACATCTTCCGTTAGCTGCAGTTGTTGAATAAGTGTTAAAAATCGTTCTCTTGCTTCTTGGTTGTCTACCAATTTACTCACCACCTAGTTTGGATATTAGTTGTATAAAGATTTCTTCTAGTGAGCGGGCTAAGCACACAAGCAGTTCGAGCCAACTTGCTTGCTCTTGCGACTTGTGTGCTTAGTGGTATGCTCTCTATTTTTGCACGCTTATGAGTCAGGCTCGCGTACTGCATTTAATGTGAACGGAAGATTTCGTTTAAGTGATCAATCAGTTCTTCCTTAGCCCACTCAAAAGTCTCACCTGTTTTTCTAACCTTCACTTCGACAATGCCATCACCTGCACGTTTTCCTACTGTAATGCGCACTGGCAGGCCGATTAAGTCTGAATCTATAAATTTAACGCCTGCTCGCTCATCACGATCATCGAATAGCACTTCAAACTGGTAGAAGGTTAAAATATTATAAAGCTCTTCAGCTAAATTACCTTGGACTTCATCATCACAATTCACCGGCATTAGATGCAGTTCATATGGCGAAAATTGCTTCGGCCACACAAACCCATTATCATCCTGGAAATTCTCCGCCATCACAGCTAATAATCTAGTAATCCCCAATTGGAAGCTGTTCATGAGAATAGGCTGTGATTGTCCATTTTCATCAATATAGTTTGCATTTAACTTTTCGGCGACACTTGGCCCAAGTTTACTTATTTTCCCTACTTCAATGCCTTTTTTAAATACAATCGTACCCGCTCCATCTGGTGAAGGGTCGCCCTCTTGTATATATCTTATATCTTCATATCGACTAATGGCAAAATCACGTTCAGGCGATACATTGACGTAATGATAGCCTTCTTCGTTTGCCCCTGCCACGCCGCTGCGAATCGTTTGAATTGCATGATCTGCCACAACCTTTACATCGATTGGCAGCTTCATTGGACCAATTGACCCGATTGAACAGCCTAACAATTCTTGAACCTCTGTTTCAGAGGCTAAATAAATCGAAGTTGCATTCAGCACTGTACGCAGCTTGTACGGATTAATCTGATGGTCGCCTCGTGCCAGAACGACAACAAACTCGCCATCTACATTAAAAACTAACGCTTTGATGCAGCTTATTTCTTCAATATTAAAGAATGCACAAACCTCTTCAATCGTTTTGACATTAGGTGTTGCGACTTTTTCTAATGGTTCTAGCGGTTTCATCGAAGGTTCAGCTTGGTCGATATCATGAACGACCTGTGCCACCTCGATATTTGCCGCATATCTGGATTCAGTCGAATAGGCAATCGTTGTATCACCGATTTCGGATGCGACGATAAATTCTTGCGCTTTTGCCCCATTTCCAACACCGGTATCTGCTTCAATGATTTCGTAATGCAAGCCGAGCTTACTTAATATACTTGAATAGGCTTGGACCATGCCATTGTATACAGCTTCCGCGCTTTCCTCATTGGAATGAAACGAATACGCGTCCTTCATCAAGAATTCCCTGCTGCGCAATAGTCCGTAACGCGGGCGATTCTCGTCACGGTATTTTGTTTGGATTTGATAAAGCGTCAGCGGCAATTTTTTATAGGACTTTATTTCTTCGCGAATCAATGCCGTCATTGCTTCCTCATGTGAAGGAGCAAGGATGATATTTTGCTTGTTTCGGTTTTTTATATGAAATAATTCATCGCGGTTGCTATCAAAATTTCTCGATTTCGCCAATACCTCTTCGGATTGCAGGGTTGGTAATGCAATTTCCACTGCACCTAAGGCTTCCATTTCCTGATGAATCATTTTTTCTAATTTGTTCAGTACCCGTTTGGCTAATGGCAAGTAGGAATAGACACCACTTGTGCTCTGTCGTAAAAATCCAGCACGCAGCAGCATTTTATGCGATTTCACTTCTATATCTGAAGGCATATCACGCAGCGTTGGAATTAACGTAGAACTTTGTTTCATATAGCCCCACCTTCTCTCTCTTCGTAAATCACTTATTTAGCTTATCATACAACAGAGTAACTTCGTATGAACACTTTTAATTATGTCGTTAGGCCAATTATTTGCAGCATTTGTCAAAGCACTGAAGCCTAATATATCCAAATTTTATAATATGTACTAAATCACAATTTAGAACCTGTTAACCTCATTCATAATGGATTTTACCATAAAAGAATAAGATTAAGGAATTTGGTGATTGGGATTTGGGAAATTTATGATTTGAGTGTGAAGAAAAGCAGAATGAAGACTGTATTGCAAAAAATTGGCTCAATGATTAACAAGCCAGTCAACTTCATTCAAACAAGTATCAAAAAATTAGTTACTTTGATTGAAAAGTAAAAAGTGATTCGTTCGATTTTATGAATTGGCTTAATTAATTTAGAAAATGGCTTAATTATCATCAATATTGGCTCAATTAGAAGTAACTAACATGAAATTATCGTGCGCAGCTTACATGGTAGACTGCGAGTTCTGGATTGGATAACTTTCTATTATAATGAATGATTTTTAGTTGTTGTTTTAATTTTTTTTAACACTCTAGGGTCTTCTTTTTTTTAGTCTTGGATTAATTTTTATTACGACGGTGCTAGAAGCTTCTTGCTTCATACCGTCGCATTCCTTGTTTTATTACGACGGTACAGCAACCTTACCTCTCCAAACCTTCGCAATGCTGGTGATTTACTAAAATTTAAATATAAGACTAGCGCCCCCACCCCTCAAACAAAAAGCCGCAGAGTCAGCTTTGTTGCTGGCTCTACGACTTTACTTTTAAAACTCTTCACTTATTTTGCTAAACTAAGCGAAACGATCCCATCCATCTTCCTGTTAGAAGAAGAACCTTTGTATATCATTCCACGTAACAACTACCATCAGGATCATCAGCAGGACGATGCCGACGAAGTGGACGAGGCCTTCTTTTTGGCGGTCTACTGGTTTTCCGCGGAGTGCTTCGATTCCGAAGAATAATAGTCTACCTCCGTCTAGAGCCGGCAGTGGCAATAGGTTCATGATTCCTAGGTTGATACTTAGGACGGCCGCCCAGTTCATTAAGTTAAATACACCATATTGTGCAACGGTTTCTGTTGCTTTGTAGATCCCTACAGGACCAGAAAGTGCGTCGATGGTGAACTGTCCTGTTACTAGGTCTCCTAATAGACCTAAGATTAGAACCGTATAATCATAAGTTTGTGTTGCTCCAAAGACGATTGCCTTTAAAGGATTTTTCTCAACTGGACTTTGATACATGACACCGATTTGGCCGTACTCCTTGCCACTTTCTTCAAAGGTATCAGGTGTCATTTTTAGTTCCAGCTGTTGTCCATCACGTTCAACTAAAATCGTTAGCTCTTCACCTGGCATATCCTGAACAGTGCCGGACAATTCCTGCCAGTCTTCGATAGGTTGTCCATCGATTGCCTTCACATAGTCTCCCGGCTCCATCCCTGCAGCTGCAGCAGGACCATCCTCTACGACATCATAAATAATCGGTTCATAGGTTGGGACACCTTGCATGATCGCGATAAAAGCAAAAACGATAAATGCAAGAATGAAATTGAATAGCGGGCCTGCAAAAATTGCCATGGCGCGCTGCCCTACAGTTTTTGAGTTGAATTGGCGATCGAATGGCGCAATCATTGTTTCCGTACCATTTTCAACTACTGTCGCAGTTCTTGATACATTGATTCTTACAAATTGATCGTCTTCGTCATATCCTTCAATCCACAAGCCTTTTTCAAGGTCTGCACGTTCCACTTCCATAAAGAGAACATTTGGATTTTGTACATTTTGGTTTAAATAAATTTTTTCGGCGACGTTATCGCGATTTAACACTAATCCCACTCGGAATCCCGGTTGAAGCTCGACCGAATCGGTATCTTCTCCAGCCATTCGCACGTAACCGCCAAGGGGCAATAATCGGATTGTATATAACGTTTCGCCTTTCATCATTCCAAAGATCTTGGGACCCATACCAATGGCAAATTCACGCACTAAAATACCTGCACGTTTGGCAAAGATAAAGTGTCCAAGTTCATGGAAGAATACAAGTGAACCGAAAACAATTATAAACGATATTACAGTTTGCATATCATCCCACCTTCAAAGAGCAAGTTTTTATATATTATGCTTACTCTCTTTATTTTACCATGCTCTCTACTGTTTTTCTTGTTTCACTATCCACGTGCAATATAGTTTCTAAATCAGGAACTAGAATATTGTTATGATTGTTCATAATTTGTTCAATAACTTCATCGATTTGAAGGAAAGTTATTTTTTCTTGCAGGAATAAAGCAACTGCAGCTTCATTTGCTGCATTCATCGCAGTTAATAAAGTACCACCAGCTCGTCCAGCATCATAAGCAAGTTTCAATGCACGGTATCGGTCAAAGTCAACTTCTTTAAAGTTAAGTTGTCCAATTTGCGCTAAATTCAACTGGTTGCCTCCAACTAGCGGCAAACGATCTGGATAGCTTAATGCATACTGAATTGGCACTCGCATATCCGGTGTCCCTAATTGCGCAATGACACTTGTATCATGATACTCAACTAAAGAATGAATAATACTTTCTTTATGTAATAAAACATCGATTTTATCAAAAGGCATATCAAATAGGACATGGGCTTCAATTACTTCTAGCCCTTTATTCATCATCGTAGCAGAATCAATTGTAATTTTTGCACCCATTGACCAGTTTGGATGATTCAGAGCGTCCTTTACCGTTACATTTCTTAGTTCCTCACGAGTTTGATCGCGGAAAGAACCACCTGAAGCCGTTAAGATTAATCGTTCGATTTGCTTTGGATTTTCACCATTCATAGATTGGAAAATAGCGGAGTGTTCACTATCGACAGGTAAAATTGGCACGTTGTATTTTTTCGCTTCTGCCATCACTAAGTGACCAGCTGTTACTAGCGTTTCTTTGTTGGCAATGGCGATTGTTTTCCCCATACGAATTGCAGCTAAAGTAGATTCTAAGCCAACACTTCCCAACACTGCATTTACAAGAACAGTTGAATCGGGATGTGTTGCGACTTCGACTAAGCCTTTAGTGCCGAAAGTAAAGTGCGTTCGTGGAAATTCCTTTGAAAGTGCAATCGCATCTTCTTCATCCTGTACGGATACTAACTCTGGATTTAGCTGAGAGATAATTTCACGAGTTTTTTCGATATTTCTTCCTGAAGATAAGGCAACAAGCTGAAAACTTTCTGGATGGTTCAACAATATATCAACGGTTTGAATCCCTATCGAACCTGTTGCGCCTAATAAGCTAATTTTCTTCATGATTTATCTTCCCTTCAAAAACTTATAATGCGTTTTGTGTACTTGTCCAAGGATCGTTCACCTTGAACAAGCGATTTTTAGTTTATAAAATGCAAGAAATGCAATAGTGGCAATACAAATAAAAGACTATCGAAACGGTCTAAAATACCACCATGACCCGGCAACAATTTACCAGAGTCCTTGACGCCATAGTGTCGTTTAATAGCGGATTCAACCAAATCGCCCATTTGACCAAAAATTGAAGCGATTACAGAAATCACGATTAAAACGAACCACGAAGAAGCGATTGGATAGATGATTTGCATGATTGCGGCAAATACAACAGCCGTAATTATCCCTCCAACAAACCCTTCGACCGTTTTGTTTGGCGAGATTTCAGGCCATAATTTCTTTTTGCCAAGTTTTCGGCCAATAAAATAGGCTCCTGAATCGGTTGTCCAAACGATTAATAGAGCAAATATGATAAATTCAAGTCCTCCATTACGTGTTTCGATTAAGTAATAGAAGCCCATTCCTACATATAAAGTGCTCAGTACGATAAATCCTACATCATCAAAGGTAAATTTGTTTTTTACCAATACCGAGTAAACGAGCAGCAAGATTGCGCCTATCATGAATAGCTCTAATTTTGAATAGGTAGTGTAGTCAAGAACATCGACTGACTTTGGCAGCAACAAGCTAAATGCTATTAATAATCCCAGAATTCCTGGAATCGAAAAAATCGTTATGCTCTTCATCTTAAGCAGCTCATATAGCCCAACTGCAGCGAGTGCATATACTAATAATGTAAAAGGTAAATTGCCTAATAGCACAAAAATGATAAATAATGCCCCGGCAATGACCCCCGTTATTATTCTTTGCTTCAAACTAATTATTCTCCTTTCAGTCCACCATAACGTCTGTTGCGTTGTTGATAGGCTTGTATCGCTTCCATGAAGGTTTCTTGGTCAAAATCAGGCCACAGTATGTCTGTAAACCAAAACTCCGTATACGCGAGCTGCCATAACATGAAATTACTTAGTCTGACTTCTCCACTAGTACGAATGAGCAAATCTGGTTCAGGAAGATTCGATGTCAATAAATACTGGTCAATCAGTTTTTCATCTACCGCTTCAAGTGATAGTTTTCCCTCATTCACTTCTATCATTATATCCTTCATTGCCTTTACTATTTCAGCACGACTTCCATAATTCATGGCAAAATTTAAAATTAGCCCAGTATTATTTTTCGTTTTTTCCATCGCTGCGTTTAAAGCTTGTTTTGTATTCGATGGAAGCCCTTCCTTATCGCCAATCATTTCTACTCGAATATTGCGTTCCATTAACTCTGGCATAAAGGAATTTAAGAACATTTGAGGCAGGCTCATTAAATAGTCCACCTCGGATTTTGGCCTTTTCCAGTTTTCGGTAGAGAAAGCATAAAGGGTTAAAACTTTAATACCTATGTCATCGGCAATTCGAGCAATTTTACGTACGGTTTGCATGCCTTCATGGTGCCCAGCAATTCTTGGCATTGCCCTTTTTTTCGCCCAGCGTCCGTTGCCGTCCATAATGATTGCGATATGGGAAGGTAAACATTCATCATTGCTTAGAGATTTTTTAACCTCCATCGAGTGCTTTCCTATTTTTGATTTACTAAATAGCTTTTTTAACATTAGCAATTCCCCCACTGACAACTTTTTGGACGTTTTTCCTTTAGAAGTTTCATTTCAATTTCTTTTAAGTAATTTATCTCGAATTTAGCAGAATTTAGCGAAATTCGTATTTTTCTAATCATATCAAAAACAACTGAATGTGTCTTACGTTCTTTTTGTTATTCCCTAATTTTTTCAATTTCTATCTTGCGAATTATGTATTGTGTACCCGAAAACTAGTTTATCACTCGATTATTACTAAAAATTTTAGTATGCGAATTAACTTTTACAGTAATAGCTTCAAAAAATCCTTGATTCTGCTTAGTACTCGATTTCTTACGATTGAAGAGACTATTCCACCGTAAAACATTATTGGAGCCAGATTTTGTCCTATAGAAAGGTTCTATCATGTTAGTTTTTTTGCAATATGGTCTTCATCTTACTTATGAAAGACATTTCACCACTCTATCAGCTCCAAAATGTCCTTCATCCGCCTAATTAAAGCCAGTTCCCACTAGCATCCGCTTTCATCCAGTTCTACTAAAAAATCCACTATGCCCTATACATTGAAAAAAGGCGTCCCAACTAATAGGACGCCCTACTTTTGAATTAGTTCATCGTGATTTCCGATTTGCAAAG
>Ga0182745_1003135_pt1 | contig 14407 bp, 14 predicted proteins | sample eDN3rd30CKraftBY_FD_128523 | JGI IMG/M metagenome (GOLD analysis project Ga0182745, IMG submission 128523) | Enriched backyard soil microbial communities from Emeryville, California, USA - eDNA 3rd pass 30_C Kraft BY (version 2) (version 2) | ecosystem: Environmental > Terrestrial > Soil >...
ACCACCTGGCCAAGCACGACGTCAAGGTGAGCGGCTGCAACGTGGGAGGGGCCGATATTCGCACGCGTGAGGGGGTCGAGCTCACCCAACGTCGAATTCGCTTCGCCGCGCGCTGGTTCAAGGTGTCGCTGGTCGTTTCGGGCGCGGGGCAACCGACCAACGCCGAGGAACGCAAGACGATCATTCAGCACCTGCGCGAGATTGGCGACACGGCCGGGGAGCTCGGAGTCACCGTTGCGCTCGAGACCCACAAGGGGCCAACTCAGAATGCCGAGGCCATGCTCACCTTGATGGACGAGCTCAAACACCCCCACGTGCTGCTGAACTTCGACACCGGGAATATCGCCTACTACAACGCGGGCGTGAATCCCGCCGACGAGCTCGAAAAGGTCAAGGACCTGGTCCGCAACGTCCACGTCAAGGACAACCGAGGCGGATTCGAAGACTGGTATTTCCCCGCGGTTGGCGACGGTGGCGCGGTCGATTTCACACGCATCCGCGAGACTCTCGACGGGATCGGTTACTCGGGTGCTTACACCATCGAGATCGAGGGGATTGGCGGGGAACCCGAGCCCGGACTGGAAGGCCGTATCGAGCGAGTCACCCGGAGCGTGGCCCATCTCCGCAAATGCGGCTATTGAGTGTTGAGCGTCTGAACGCGACTGACTGGCGCCCCGGGCGGACGAGAATGTCACGCTTCGAGGGCGCCGGCACTTCCGAAGTTATTGCCGCGAGCTCAGCCACACACCAGCATTTGTGACGAACCGGCCCTGGGACGTCCTTGCGTTCGCCTGGATCTCTCCTCCCCAGAGAATCCGCTTCCAACCCAAGCGACCTGCTCCTCTAAATCCCGCGAATGTCCTGCTCGTCGGGAAGAAGTACCATCACCCCCTCCTCCAGGTCGATCAGATACCAGGCCTTGCAACATTCGCATGTTCCAATCATGCGATCAGGCAATTTAATGTCGAGTTGATGACGTGCGAGCTCGGCGTAGCACCGAGTGCAGATAATTTGCGTTGGGTCGTCGATTCGGAAGGGCAGACGGATCAGGTCCAGAGAGACGAATACCGAATCCATGATCACTGCACTCCGATGGCCGAACGAGGTCGTGATGGCACTTCACTCACCAACCGGCCTTGAGGCCCCGCGCCCAATACAAGGTAACGGAGCCTAAAACCACTTCGAGGTTTACGTTAGAGCTTCTGGCGAGCGGTTGTGCGAGGTCTTCTCACTCCATGTCTTCCGTTCAAATGAGCGTCCCCGTTTCAACCCAACCAGCAAGACTTGCGTGAACGTACTCGCCCCCACAGCCCCAATGGGAGGCTCACTCGACCATTCTTGACCCTCACTGGTCGGTTCAATGGAATTCAATCGGCCTTTGCTCAGCTCGACCGGACAGCGAAGCAGGCGATTTCCTCAAAAACATCGCTACAAGCTTATATCGCGATACCAGTTGAGCAAGCTTGGAGTTGTAAAAAAGGGTCGCTCGTCACATGAAACGGGAGGCAAGACACCGCTGAACAAGCCACTCGCTCATCTCATAGGTCGCGTTTTTGAATTTGTCAAATTCAACGCCGCGACGATTTCCCACGAGCCCTCGCGGATGGGTAGGGCGGAGAAAACTTAGCGAGATCGGGAAGTGGAGAGGGGAGTGCGGGAGAAGTTTACCCCGATGCCGGAGCCGCCTCGTGAGCCGCCAGGAGGAAATGACCTATTACCGCGGGCGTCCAGACAAACGAATGGAGGGACAGCAAAAAAAGGGGGGGGGAAGACGAGCAAGACAAATGAGTGCGAGGAAAGGGGGGGGAAATCGTCGCACGTAAGACCGACTTAGAAGAACATGGCGAAGCGAGTCCAGAAGGTCTGATAGCCGTCCACTGGACTACGTCCACTCAACGGAATCGGGTTGTTGAACTGGGTCAGTACATAGTCGAAGCTAATACGAGTGTACTTGTTGGGCCACCAGTTCAGGCCGACCATCAGGTTGTTCATTCGATTCGTCGATCGGTCGGCATCCACGAAGCCACGAGCAAAGTCGCCGAGGCCAGCGTCCAGCTCAGACCATTGGGCTGCGATCTGCCAGGCCCCTGGGCCGTAGAGATGCTGACTCGGGCTGAAGGGTCGTAGCGGCGTCATGGTGGAATAGGCCTGGAAGCCGTTCCCCTTGAAGTCGGTCTCGCCCGTGAGCCAGTAAGACAGATTCACGTAATATCCGCGCTGAGTGGATCGGCCCATGGTTTGGCCGTCGGACAGCATACGGCTAAAATTCATGTACTCGGCCAGAACGCTGAATCGGCCATACCAGTAAACGTGAGGAGCAACCACGCTTCGCATCCCGTTCGCCGAGACGTTCTGGTTATAGACGTGAAAGGGAAGGCCCACGACGGTGGCGAATGCGGGGTTGGTGGTCGACTCCCCGTTGTTCGACAGTGAGATGCCCTCCTGGTAGAGCTTATAGTTCTGCCTGCCCGCCGAAAGGCCGAAACCACCCCCCAAACCTTCCCAAGGGGAATCCTTCCAATCCTCGCCTCGGAATGGGGTGATATCAATGGCACCATTGTAGTCGTAGTTTCGGTCAAGGTTACCGAAAAGACTAGCTCCGCTATTGGAAATGCCCGACCACCACTGGATTCGATTCTCCAACAGGGTACCGCTCAGCATGGCCCCGATAGGACGCTTAGCCATGAGCTGCCAGAGAGGTGAGTTCGTGATCACCGGCTCGAGGGCGGGTGAGAAGGCATAGTACTCGTAGCCGGGCGGGGCAAGCCCCTTTCCCACGCGGAGATTCAGCTTATCAGTCAAGTGCCACGAAAGTGACATATCCAGAAGATTAAAGGTACCAAGCGAACCCTGAACACCAATCTGGTAACTCCAATCCTTGGTAATATTACCGTAAATATAATTACGCGACCACGGGATATTGAACCCTTGCTCCGTGGTTGACAATCTCGCACGATCGAAGAACGTTCCGTCGATAGTGGCCTGGTTGGTAACGTTCAGCGAGAACTCGTCATCAGGAGAATGGAAGGAGAAATACCCTCCTCCCCCAAGCGGTCCGGTCGCATTATTATTGTACTTGTACTGGGCCTTGATCCCGAGCCGTTCGGTACTTGGAGACGGATCATTCGGATCAGCAAACGCTCCAGAATGATAACGATCCGGAACACCGTTTGAAGCGGCATCGGTACCGTTGGCATTCCCTTGCGTTGGCGACTCACCCAAAGCTCCGCCTGACCCACCAGCACCACCTGCCGCCGTGGCCCATCCCGGCGTGGTTTGCTGAGTGTTAGACAACGATTGAATGACCCCGCGCAACTGCTGAACTTCGGCCTTGAGCGCGCGAGCCTCATTCACCTCGGAACGCAATTGCCGGAGTTCCTCGGCAAGCTGGGCGTTCGAGAGTTCTGGGACCGCGTTGACGGCCGCGGGAGGTACACCACTTCCCACGGGGGCCGCGCCCGACGGTCCTTGAGCAAGTACTCGGCCGATTGAGCTACCCTGAATGAGTAGGCTCAATACCATCAGGTTCTTGAACCGAGATCGATTCTGCAATACGTTCAAACCTACGCCCATCCCTCCCCCTTTGACCGAATCCCTTCGGTAATGTGGCGCATTCACCGGCATTCCTTGACGGCGATAGAGACAGAATCGACTTTATCGATTATGCGGCTTCAGTTTTTTTCTCACTCGTGGGAATTGGCCGATCGCATCCCACGCGGCGTGGGTTAAAACTGATCGGCGATCCTAGTCTCCTTTGAGTAAACCTCTCTCATTCCAGCCAAGTCCAAGTCGACCGAACGAGTCGGACTCAAATCTCGAGGAACCGTGTCTCATGCCAACTGATTTGAAAAAGCCGCATGCCTTGAACTACCAGGAGGCGGGCAAATGGGTCCTCCGCGGCGTGGCTCAAGTCATGTTCCAGCCACACGCCGGGACAGGGATCCTGTTCGTGGTAGGTCTTGCGCTGGGATCTCCCTTGGTCGCGGTCGGTGCGTTATTGGGATCCGCCCTGGGGACGGGGCTGGCCTGGCTGCTCAACTACGACCGAGAGGAGATCAAGAACGGAATCTACGGGTTCAACTCCTCCCTGGTTGGAATCGGCCTCCTCACCTTGCTTCAACCCGCTCCCATGACGTGGGTGCTGGTGGTGCTCGGCTCTCTACTCGCTTCACCAGCGACCTATTACATGCGCCAATATCTGCCCTTCCCAACGTACACAACGCCGTTCATCCTGGTGACCTGGCTCGCGCTGGTTGTGGGGCACGGCACGATTGGTCACAAGCTGGACGCCAAGCCTCCCGCGCTTCCCGAGCACGAGTTGAACTTCTTCGACTCGATCCTGGCTGGCGAGGCGGAAGTCATGCTTGGAGCAAGTTCGCTGACCGGCATCTTGTTCGTCGTTGGAATTGCCCTGAGCGACTGGCGTCATGCGCTGATCGCCGTACTTGGTTCGGCGATTGGAACCTGGCAAGCGCGGACCCACCTTGATCTGGAAGGAAACATCGCCCTGGGGATCTATGGTTATAATGCCACCCTCGCCGCCATGGCGATCTGGCTCTCCAAGTCGTCCCTGTCCGGAGTCCTCCTCTCGGCGATCATCTCGGTCCCGCTCGTCGAGTATTTTCCGAAAGCCAGTGGACTTCCCGCGCTGACCGCTCCGTTCGTCGTCGCCACGTGGATGGTTCTGGCGTTTGACGGCCTGGATCCGTTGATCGGCCGCAATCAATTCGCCCAGCCCTCCGGCCAGGTCGAGGTCCCCATCCCAGAACCCGAAGAGACGCCAACCACCTGAGCCCGCGCTCGTCTCTCGAGGAGAACCAATACCACCGTCACCAGGGTTCGTCGCGATCGATGCGATTACGACGAACTCTGGAAAACCCATGAAACGAGGCAAGGTGGTCAGGGATTTGGCTTTGGAGGAAAGCGTCTCCAGACCGTCAAATGCTGGCCAGACTCCGCCCCCGTGGCGAATTCCACCGGCCGGACAGTCTCGGGAGTGAGCCCCAGACAGAGCGTGAGCTGCTCCCCCCTCAGAGCATAGATTCCCTTCAAAACCGTCCCTTTCAACTCTCCCGCGTCGAGGGTGAGATCAAGCGCCTTGGGAACCGAGGAGGGTTCCAGTCGCGCGAGATAACGCGTCTCGACATCCTCCAGGCTAACGATCACCTGGTCTCCCTTGATCGTCAGCGTTCCTTTCACATCCTCAACATGCTCCCCGTCGCGCTCGCTGGAAATCAGCGACCAACGCCCTTGCAACGCCGCGCGATCGCCCGCACCAGGGTCGTTCCCATCATCCAGCACGGCAACGCCACCTCGCTCGACTCCGCGGGTTTCCTCACGTGTTTTCATATTCCCCCCCACTCCGAACTTCTGGGACTTGACGCTGGCAATTCGCCCGACGCATCGGCATTGTATCGGAGAAGAACCAAAGTCGTCCCCGTCCCCCCGGTCGGTGTCGCGCCGGTTGACCTGGCACACGACCACTCCCCGTTCCATTCCTCCCCTTTGGTGGCGAAGGATACACGATGAGATATGATTCCCTGACATTCATCGTGCTTGTGTTCGCAGGGCTGCCAGCAGCCTCGAAGGCATTCGCAACGGAGCCAAGCACCAGCGGCCGACCCAACATCGTGATGATCCTCGCCGACGACATGGCCTGGGACGATTGCGGCGCCTTCGGCAACTCAAAAATCCGCACACCGAATATCGACTCGATCGCCCGAGAGGGCATGCGCTTCGACCGAGCCTTCTTAACGTGCAGCTCGTGCAGTCCGAGCCGGTCAAGTATCATCACGGGCCGGTACCCGCACAGCACCGACGCCGAAGAACTGCACTGGCCCTTGCCCGCCGAACAGGTGACGTTCGTCGAACAGCTCAAGGCCAATGGCTACTGGACCGCTCTCGCGGGCAAGTGGCACCTGGGGCCGGCGGTCAAGTCCCGGTTCGACGTCGTCCACGAAGGGGGGGTCTCCAACTTTCAGCTCCCCTCGAAGAAATCAAAGGATCAACCTCGGTTGAAGCCTCAAGCGAAGGGAGAGTCCGCGAGTGGTTGCGATCAATGGGTCTCCACATTACGCGGACGCCCCCAGGATCGGCCCTTCTTTCTCTGGCTCGCTTCCTTCGACCCCCACCGCGACTACGAGCCGGACACCCTCGCCAGCCCTCATAAGCCTGCAGACGTGAGCGTTCCTCCATTTCTACCCGACACGCCCGAGGTCCGCGGCGACCTGGCCCAGTACTACGATGAGATCACTCGTCTCGACCAGTACGTCGGCGCGGTGCTCGAAGAGCTCGAGCGGCAGCAGGTCGAGAAGGAGACCATCGTCCTCTTCTTGAGCGATAACGGGCGGCCGTTCCCGAGGTGCAAGACAACCCTGTACGACAGCGGTATCAAGACCCCCTGGCTGATGCGCTGGCCGGGCCGTATCACACCTGGTACGCGCTGCGAACGGTTGGTGAGCTCGGTCGACATCGCTCCAACGTTTCTCGCCCTCGCCAAGGTCGCCCCGCGACCCGGCCTCCAAGGTCGAGATTTTTCGCCCCTGCTCAGCACGCCCGGCGTCAAGATTCGTGATGTCGTGTTCGCCGAGCACAACTGGCACGACTACGCGGCCGACGCTCGAGCGGCTCGAACAGAACGATTCAAATATATCAGAAATTACGATACCGTGCTTCCTCTGACCCCTCCCGCCGACGCGGTACGCAGCCCAACCTTCGTCGCCATGAGACAACTGCGTGATCAGAAGGGGTTGACTGAGGCGCAGAACGCTTGCTTCGTCAAACCTCGTCCCGAGGAAGAACTGTACGACACGGAAGCCGACCCCCATGAGCTGCGTAATCTGATCAACGACCCTACCCACGCGAAGCCGCTCGCGGCCCTGCGCGAAGCGCTGGCGGACTGGGAGGTCGAGACGAACGATCAGAGGCCGCGCGAGCTGAGCCCCGACGAGTTCGACCGCGAGACCGGAACACCACTTCCCAACAGGAAACGGCCTCGACCATCCAAGCAGGAAAAGCAAGCCAAAGCCAAAGCCCACGCCGTCCCCGTGAAGCCTTGATCAGCCCTCAAAGCCCAACACAAGGTCGGACCTCACTACCGAAGGAGAGAGCCAAGAGAGGGCGAAACGCCTCTTTGCTCGGACATCCTTCGGGTTTTGGTGATATCCTCAAGACAGAGGAGATTCTGGAGAACGTGCGACCTCAACCAACGCACTCATTACACCCCGTTGTCCTTTCGAGCCGAATTCATCCAGGCCAGGCCAGGCCGCTGATCGATGGTACCACCAATGAGACTGGCATGGGTTAGGTCAAGGGTAAGGGGCCCGGGTGGTTGGCGCATCTGTCGCATCCAGACTTCGAAGATTCTCGAGCTTGCTTATTCGAAGTGAGGCGACCTTTCCATGTTTCGCTCGACCCGACTTGCCTGGCTTGCTCCACTGGGCACGCTCTGCTTCATCGCGATCGTGAGCAGTCCAGGGATCCAGTCTCAGGCCTTCGCCCAGGATCCTGAGCCCGCGGAACCCGCTCCCGCCTCGGCGCCGGAGCAACCCACTGAACCCGCCGAGCCGCCAGCGCCCCTCGCAAACCCAGGGATTCCAGCTCCTTCCGCAAACCTTCCGCAACCGCCTCTTCCCACCTCGAGCGGGAAGAACGTGATGCTGCCGGAACCCTGGGCGACACCCGTTCCACAGTCGGTCTACCTGCCTCCCATCGCGCTGCCTGCCTCAGCGTTTGGATTCTACTCGCTGGAGCTCCGCGTTCAGCCGGCCCACGGCATCGCCATGATGGAGGTCCAGGGAGACCTGCCCGAAACCGACCCCCTCGTGGCGCGAGCGTCCAACCTGCTGGACCAACTGACCGCTCGTTATCTCGAAGATGCCCCTCGAATCGCCGACCTGGCGATCAAGCGCACGGCCAAGCTCCGCACGGCGGGGACAAAGGTCTCTCCGCTGGGATTGCTGGACGCGGCCCTTGCCGCCAAACGCCCCGAGTCGCTGAAAGGGAATACCCCCAGACGGTTCGATCTCTTCGCTTCGGCCTATCGACCGGACCAACCACGTGGTCAGTAACGCTCGTTCGCCCAGAACGGGAGTCGGATCCTCAGTCTCAATGAGGCTGAGGACTCAATGACATGGCGAGCCCATTGTGAATTGGGACGTGCAATATTTGTCGAGCGAGACTCCACGGGCACGCTAAAATCAATAAGATTTAAGCTCATTATCATGCCTGACCTGATTTCCGCATTGCCAGTTCCGCGATTTCCGTGGCGGTGGCTTCTCGATCCCGCGGAAGCTCGGGGACTTCGTCCGGCCAGTAGATCAATTCGGTGCCGGCCGGATGCAGGCAGTTGACGAGAAACAGTTCAAGATAGAAATCGTTGTCGTCGCCCTCTTGAATCCGCGAAACGATCTCGGCCATCTCCTCCTTCGATAACCGAGGGTCGGGACGCAGGTCGCGCTGATACAGGATTCTGCGCACCCAGTCCTTGTGGTCCTCGGAACAATAAATCTTCTGAAAGTTCTCGATCGCAAGCTCGGTACCGGCCGCTTGATTGAACTCGGCGAGCATCGCGTCGCCCTCGTCCGACTGACAACCGTCGAGCTTGTCGGCGAGCTCCGCGAGTCGATCAAGCCATTCTTCATCCAGGATCGGCGGCTGCAATTCCGGGCGGAGTTCCACGCTTCCCTTCCCTTCCTTTCAGCACGAAAAGATAAGTGGGAGCCGGAAGATCGACGCGTCCGGCTCACGAAGGCTGGATTCACGCGTTGGAAGTGTTCAGGCGGGCTTGCCTCGGTGGAGCGCGGGCAATTCCGCTTTCACCGCGGGAGTCTGGGTATAGGCCGGGAGCTTGGCGTAGGACTTCCAGGCTTGCTCGAGTTTCGGCCGGTCAGCGGCACCCGAGTGGATCAGCAAGCGATAGCGTAGGTCGAGTGGGTGGTCGGTGGCCAAGCCATGGGGCTCGGCGAGGGTAACCGAAGCGATCATCCAGCCATCGGCCCGGACGTGCCAGTGCGTGGGGTGTCTCGGGTTCTCGGGATGGTCCATGTAACAAATCCCTTCGACGGTATCGGGTGCCGAGGGGCCGGAGTAGTCGATCCAACGGTGCGCGGTCCCAAAGATACCCTTTTCACCCGTCGTCCCGTCGTCGGCCGTCAGCTTACCTCCTCCATGGGTTTCTGAAATGGTCTTCGCCATGCGGACCCCGAGGAATCCAAAATTCGACTTATCCAAAGCAACCGGAACCCCCACCGACTCGAACCGAGTCTGGAAGTCGAGCGCGTAGGTTCCATCCTCGAAGGGCTCCAGCACCAGAATCAGTCGCTGGCGCATCACCGCATGACCATGGGCCCACCAGTCGGATTCCGTCACCATCCCCGCCCACTCCGCTCCATCCTGGTAGAGCACCACCCGCTTATGCCGGACCTGAATATCGGTACCAGGGCGTTCGCCCCAGAAATTGGTCCCCGCAACCTTTTCATGTCCGAACCAGATGGATCGGTGATGCTCATGCCCAACCGGGTTCGGATGCCCCATCCTGGTCAGGAGTGCCCCAGAACCGCCAAGCACGGGGTAAAGAAACGGTCGAGGCCCCCCCAGGCCAAACTCGTAGCCGACGCGTTCCACCCCATCCACGCGCAAACTTGCGCGGTCCACCTGGGGAATCGCCTGGACTCTCGGATAGATAAACGATGGTGCCACGCGTACTCTCCCTCTTTAATGCGTAAACAAGGCTGGCCGGGTCTGGGATGAAGGAAGGATGGATCAGGGTTGTTTTATTGTTCCAACTCGGCGGGGGCGAGCCGAATATTCGAGATCCCCGCGGCGCCCAGGGTCTCGAAAGCGGAGTTCACCGCGGAAAACGGCTCGTCAGAGGGGACCTTGAGCAAGACCCAGGTTTGGGGGTTGGCCGCGAGGGAGCGTTTGAGCGTGTCGATCAACTCCTGGTCCGTCCGGGCCGCGCCGTCGAGTTGATATTGACCCTTCTGAAACAAGACGGTTTTCCGGTTCGGGTCGGCCTCAAGCTTAGGCAAAGGTGTCACGTCGTCGCCGGTCGCCGCGGCCTCGCCCCCCTCTCGGATGGCGAAGAAGCCGTAGACTCGGTCGAGCATGGTCAACGTCCCAGCCATCGCTCCTTTCCCCTCGGTCCAGAGAAACGCCTCGTACTCTTGCTCGGTCCGAGGATATTCAATGATGAATCGAGCACGCTGAGGGGTGGGGCTCCCCACCTCCCCCCGGACAGTGTAGGCCGTGCCGTTCAGGTCGGAGCGGAAAGTACCCGATAGGCCACGCGCCTCGTCCACCTTGAGGTCGAGCAGTCCCGACCACTGCCCGTTGGCATGAAGCCGGTACCGTCCCGCGAAATCCGACGGTAACACCGAGCGGCCCACCGATGTTTTCGCCTCCCTGGGCTCGAGCCCCGGAATCGGCCCTTCCACGGCGCTCAGGCTCACATCGTCGAGGCTAACGAGTCGCTCCGAACCAGGGGCACCCGCCTCGAAACGGAGATCTCCTCCCTGGCCGGCGGGAACGACCTGACCACTGTCGAGGTCGAACTCGAAGCCCGCGAACAGCAGCAGATCCTTTCCATGGGCCAACCGGCTCGCCAGGTTGCCCGCGTCGAAGGTATCAAACCGTTCCAGCGCCAACACCGGAATCGGGGCTCCCTTTCCCGAGGGAGGCTTCCGATAGGCGGGCGAAACCAGCAAACGCGCGAGATTCCCTTGCTCGGTTCGTATAACCAACAACGGCGAACGCGAGGACTTGAGAGGACCGGTCAGGGCTTCGAGCTCTCCAAAACCAAAGCTCCTAGAGGTCTTGATATTCTTGCTTTTTAAAATTTCGGAGAGTTGACGACCATCGAGCTGATCGAATTCATCCGCCCTGGCAGGCATCCCGCTACAGGCTGAAAGAACGAGAATTGCCAAGCCGTGTCTTAGAGGGAAGAACCGCCGGTCTGCTGGCATGGTCGAACACTCCTAATAACGGCGGATGACAGAACCAGAAAGGCCAGGCGTGTCAGAGTTGCCAGGAAGATTTCAGATTCCTTGCCGACGCCTTCAAATTCGGCGCGACTTCGTCCCATAGCTTGTCGCCCGCTAGAGGCCAAGTCAATGAAGCGTCGACGGAGCGTCCCCCTCTTGGTTCTCCCCAACGAGGACCGCATAATTACGACACGGAATGCGCCAGGTCGCCTTCGGAACCAACTGCTTTTGTCACGACGAAAACTTGGGGATATCGTGTCCTGGGAAAAATCGCCTGTGGACCATTCCTGACTTCCCGTCCTGTGAACACACGCCACTGGAACCCCATCCTCTCAAGGGTCTGAATGCAAAGCGATCGCGATCAGGAATCTCCGCTTAGACGCAACCCAAGATACCACCTACTCGACGTCTGGCGAGGGGTCGCTTGCCTGATGGTGGTGCTTCATCACGCGGGGTTCGCCGTGGTGCTCGACCCGGGCACGGCGGCCAGCTCCCTGGAGTCGTGGCTTCGGTGGGGATTCGTCTCCATCCTCTGGCGCATGAATCTGGGGGTCGCCCTCTTCTTCGTGATCAGTGGCTACTGCATTGGCGCGAGCGTCGATGCGACCCGGCGGCGAGGCAAGGGGGCACTCAACTTCCTCGGCCGGAGAATCTGGCGCATCTATCCCCCGTACTGGGCGGCGCTTGCCGGATTCGTCCTGATCATCTCCTCGCTTGATGCGCTGGGATTGAGGCGCTATTACGAAGGAGTGGGCCTTCATGCCCTGCAACTGACTCCCCCCGGCGACCTTGATGCCGTGCAATGGGTTGGCAATATCACCTTGACCGAGGAGTGGCGACCCTTGGTCTGGTCGCCCCCCCCTCGTAAGGTGTATACCCGGGTTGCCTGGTCCCTCTGCTACGAAGAGCAGTTTTACTTCGTCTGCTTCGCGGCCCTGTTGTTCGCCCCCAGACGCTTATACGGGCTTCTCACCACCATCACCCTCTGCGCGGGTGTCATCCGAATCGCGGCGGCGGATTCCGGTCGACTCGACTCGATTGATGGCTCATTTCTCTATCTCTGGCAAGAATTCGCGATCGGCTTGGCGGTCTACTGGCGGCTCAACGTCGCGGAATCCGACTCTAGCAAGCGAGGTATTGAGCTCGCGCTGGGTTTGATCGCACTCTGGGGTTGCTTTGTGCCATTCACGACACCAGTCGGTTATTCCACCACCTTGACGGGACTCTTCGGGTTGGTCCTCATCGCCTTGCGCGACCGAGACGACCAACTCTCCAACTCCCCCTGGCTTCGTCCGCTCCAGGCCTGCGGTCGCCGGTGTTACAGCATCTACCTGATCCATTTACCGGTCTGCACCATTGGCAACCTCTGGCTCCACGAACGCGGGTTGACCGGGTTCTGGGAACGTTGCCTGGTGATGATCCCCCTGGTCAGTTGTGCTTCGGTCGGGGTGAGTTGGCTCTTCTTCTGGGGAGTGGAACGGCATTTCTTGAATCCACCCATGATTCCACGCACCAAAGAACGCGCAGACGCAACCGCGTGACATCGAATCACGGGTCGCCACGCGACCTCGGCAATTTCCGACGGCTCAACGTCACAACGAATGGGTCGGCCGGTATGCTCGATACGCCAACGCGAAGTGAGCCAATCAGAGCATGATCTGGTCATGGGTACGCGCCCTCTTATCTCTGCTTTTCTAAATTTCTTTCGCTTGGAAGTTGGTTACATTCGGCCAGAAACAATTGTGGATTCAAAAGTAAATCTTCTTAACATTCAAGAACATTCACTTTTCCAATAAAACCATCATCCAACCAATGATTTAACATCTCATCGATCCTTTTCCTTCAACCGCTAATCACCGAATGCCCTAAGGGAACTAACATGCCTGAATTTCGCAAGGTCTACACGATTCAAGGATTTGATCGCGAAGCCGCGCCGCGCTGGCAGATGGTTCCCATGAATGAACCTCGCTATGTCGTTCTGCGTGGAGGCGCGGGGTTGACCGTGACCTGCACCCGTCCCACAATCGCGGTTGTCACGGAGGTTAAGAAGGCGGACCTTCCCGCGGGATCATTCAACGAGGCGTTCCAAGCAGCGGATCGCTTCTTCAAGATTGACGCAAAGGGATGGGGAATCGCGAAGCTCCAGGCGAAAACAGGGGCAGGGGTTCTGGTCGTTGAGCTCGAGGTGGATACGAAGCAGTTGAAGAAGGTGCGGGTGATGTTCAACTTCGTCAAGGACAACGCGGGGCACAAGACCAAGCGAGTCCCCGCGTCGGCCGCGCAGTGGCTCGTCGACCTGAATCGCTTTGTCTTCAAGGCCCAGGCGAATGTTGAGCTGATCGCGCACGCACCGGCCAGGTGGGTCACCGTGCCGCAAAACCTGGGGACAGTCGTCCGGTTCTCCTCGCACATCGCGACCGAGCCCGCCGCGGAGCACGAGTGGGGCGTGGTGGTCGCGCAAGGGGATGCCGGGGCCGATCTCAACGTGTTTCTCGTCTGGGAGTACGAGCAGGACAACACGCCCAACGCCGATGGCGCGGGGGGTGGAACCCTCAACAAGAACACCCTGCTTGAAGACAGCCTTCAAGGCACGGTCACCCGCAACCTCGGCCACGAGCTTGGGCACGCCTTGGGGCTGAACGACCATTACGACGCCAACCACAAACATGACCTCATGTACGGATATGAGGACGGCGGTCTCAATTTGCCCAAGGCGCATGCCAATATCATCAATCCGTGACTCAATCGACGGAAGCAAGGAGCGTGGCATGTCTCATCCCTTGAGCGCCGAAGCCCTGTCCGCGAGCTTGAAGAGCCAGGATCCCCAAGAGCGAGAGGCCGCGACCCTGGCCCTCTATCGCGCGAGGAAGTGGGAGTGGATTCCTTCGGTCGCGGAGTCGCTCCGGACCAACGCTCGAGAGCGTCCCGACGCTCCAACCCTCCTGGTGCTTGCCCATGACGGAGGGGGAGCCACGCTGGCCTTGCTACGCGAACTGATGACCGGTGACTCGGGTAAGTTGACCAAGCTCGACCTCGATTCTCCCGCCGTACCCCTGGAGGCTGCCGCCACGGTCGCCCTCTCGGGCCTGGGCGATGCCGACGCCAACAGGGCGCTTCACCAGCTCGCGACCTCCGATGACCTCGCGATCAGAAGGTTCCTCCTCGAAGTCATCGACGATCTAAACGATCCCTCCGTCCTCCATCAACTTCTTGATTATCTTGCCGACGAACGGGCCGTCGAAGGGGCGGGGGTTCCCCATGGAGCGGAGCCCGCGCGACGCCTCGCCGATCTCGCGGCCGACGCCTTGATGGGCCGGCTCAATCTCTCGGTGGGGTTCGCACGCAAGCCAACTGGCCGGTACGAACCCGCCGAACTGGCCGAGGTCGAACGTCGAGTCAAAGAAAGCATCCCCACATGAGCCAAC
>Ga0182745_1003137_pt1 | contig 14406 bp, 15 predicted proteins | sample eDN3rd30CKraftBY_FD_128523 | JGI IMG/M metagenome (GOLD analysis project Ga0182745, IMG submission 128523) | Enriched backyard soil microbial communities from Emeryville, California, USA - eDNA 3rd pass 30_C Kraft BY (version 2) (version 2) | ecosystem: Environmental > Terrestrial > Soil >...
CCTGAGTTTCCTCTTGCCATCCCTATTCGACCTTGCTCCCGGTGGGGTTTGCCGTGCCGCGTCCGTTACCGTCCGCGCGGTGCGCTCTTACCGCACCCTTTCACCTTTCGCCGGGCCGAAGCCTTTGGCGGTCTCTTCTCTGTGGCACTTTCCCTGACCCCCTCGCGGGGGCCGCCGGACGTTATCCGGCACCGTGGTTTCCGTGGAGCCCGGACTTTCCTCCCCCGCGCTTGCGCACGGCGGCGATCGCCCGACCCTCTGGCAAAGCGCATTATAGCGCGAATGGACGATCATTACGAGCGATTGTACGGAGCGGCTGTTTTGGGGTGGGGAGCGGACTAACGCTTAGGTGGAGGAGTAGGCACAAAAATCGGATTTGGATTTTTACCCCCACGACATAGCTCAAAGTTACCCGCTTCCTCATCTTGGAACCGGGTGGGCCACCCACCGATGCAATCAGTTGGCGTCGTATCAATACCATCCACGATTGCGATCGACATCGAATTAATCCGGGCCTCCCCGATCACGCAATTCAGATTAGCTTTCGGCATTCCGTCGATTTTGACAAATGACGATCCAGCATAATCTAGCTGAGATGTGTCCGTCACAAATTGTTCGATCTTGCAATCCCTAATGAGCTTCGCGCTCGTTGGGCCGTCCTCGGGCTTGTAGTTCGGTCCGAGAGTGTACTCGAAATTGTCGTCGACGATGCGGAGATATTGAGAAGCATCTTCTTTCGACAACCACGCTGCCGCAGCAGCGCTTGCCAGCGTCAATGCGGCACCAACCGACATTCCCATTAGAAAAGACCGACGGTTCATTCTAGTGCTCATGGAACGAAATTTACTCGTGTTTCCAATGCCTGCAACCGGTCGCTAGCGACCCATCAATTGCCCTCGGGCTGGGGCAGCAGCAGCGCGAGCAGGATCGCGCGGCATTCGCCGTCGATCGTGCCGTCGATCAGTTCGGGCCGGAACCGCCGCTGAAACGCGACCGTCGCCGCGAAACCGTCGGTCACGTCGTAACCGAAGCGCTCGAGCGCGAGCAGAAAGCCCGCATCGGTCCACAAGGGGTCGGTCAGTTTCCTGGTCGGGCGCGGCAGCGCGAGGCGGCGACGCGCGAGTTCCTCCCACGGAAACAGCTCGCCCGGATCCTGCTTGCGGGTCGGCGCGATGTCCGAATGGCCGACGACATTGCCGCGCGTGATCGCATAGCGATCCTTGATCTGGTGGACGAGGCGGACAACCGACGCCACCTGCGGATCGGGAAAGGGCACATAGCCCCATTCGTGCCCCGGATTGACGATCTCGATCCCAACGCTCGCCGAATTGATGTCGTTCACCCCGCGCCAGTGCGACTTGCCCGCGTGCCACGCGCGCTTGTCCTCCGCCACCATATGGGTGATCTGGCCGTCCTCGCTGACGACATAGTGCGCCGACACCTTCGCCTCGGGATCGGCAAGCCGATCAAGGGCTTCAGCCCCGGTCTTCATGCCGGTATAATGGAGGACGATCATCGATATGGGCAGGGCGCGCTCGTCGAAATTGGGTGACCAGCGTTCGATAAAATCGCTCATGCGCCTTGCGGTCCATCCTGTCCCTGCCCTGCCTTTCCCCTGCGCCAGCGGGCGGGAAAAAGCAAGGTCAGGCGGCGGCCTGCGACGCGATGGGCGAACGGCGGACCTGCTGGTCGGCAGGCTCGTAAAGACCGCGTAGCCGCGGGCTCGCGACGAACTGGTCGGTCTGGCCGAGCACCGTTTCGCCTGCGCCGAGGATGAGGAAACTTTGCGGCGCCGCCACCGCGCGCAGCCGCGCAAACGCCTTTTGCCGCATCGGCAGCGAGAAATAGAGGAGAAGGTTGCGGCAAAAGATCAGGTCCGCGGGCGCGGCAAGCGGCGGCCGGTCGATCAGCATATTCTGGACCGAAAAATCGACGCGGCGGCGCAGATCCGCCTTGGCAAGCCAGCCCGCTTCGGTCTGGTCGAACCAGCGCACCATCCGCTGCACCGGCAGGCCGCGCTGGATCTCGAACTGGCTGTAGAGCCCGACGCGGGCGCGGCCGACCGCGTGATAGCTGACGTCGGTGCCGACGATATCGACGCGCCACCCCGCCCATTTGCTGTCCTGTTCGGCCAGCAGCATCGCCATCGAATAGGCTTCCTGCCCCGTCGATACGCCGCAATGCCAGATCGTCAGCCGCCGCTCGCGCAAGTTGATGCGATGGATATATTCAAGCGCGCTGTTAGCAATATCATCGAACACACTATGTTCGCGGTAGAAATAGGTCTCATTGTTGAGCATCGCATCGACCGTGTCGTCGAGCAATTGACGGCTGTTCGATGTCACGAGCGCCGCGACGAGCGCGTCGAGATCGCCGATGCCGTGCCGCTGCATCACCGGCTTCAGCGACATTTCGATGCGCCAGATGCGGTTCGGCGACAGCGTCTGCCCGGTCCGCGATTCGAGCACGCCCATCAGCACGCGATAAGCCGACTCGCTCGCCGTCCCGCCCATCATGACGGACGGCGCCCGGGAAGATAGCCGCGCAGCATCAGCGCGATCGCGTCGGGGTTGAGCGTCGCCGCCGCGAGCCCGGCCTTCGCCACCGCGCCGGGCATCCCCCAGATCACGCAGCTTTCGGGCGCCTGGGCAAAGATCGTCCCGCCCGCTGCCTTGAGCCGCTGCGCGCCCTGCGCGCCGTCGCGGCCCATGCCGCTCAGCACGACCGCGACCCCGCCGGCGCCATAGGCCTCGGCGACCGACGCGAGCATCGGGTCGGCCGACGGACAGCAGCCATTCTCGACCGGCCGCCGGTCGAGCGCAATCTCGCGGCGCGCGCCGTTCGCGATCACCATCAGATGCGCGTCGCCGGGGGCGAGATAGATATGATCGCGTTCGACCGCCATCCCCGCCTCGGCCACGCACACTTTGCGCTTGGTCATCGTCGCGATCTGCCGCGCGTAAAATTCCATGAAGGCGTCGGGCAGATGCTGGGTGAGCAGGATCGGCGCGGTGATCCGGGGATCGAGATGGGTGAGGAAATTGGCGAAAGCCGGAATGCCGCCGGTCGACGCCGCGACCGCGATGCATTCGAGCCGCTGGTCGACATCAACCGCGACCGCCGCCGGGGGAACCGGCGGGCGGAAGGCGATGCGTGCCGCCGTGGGAACGGGTTCAAGCTGCCCGAGCGACAGGATGCGGTCGGTCAGCACTTCGGCAAAGCGGCCCGAGAAACTGCCACGGCCGGGCTTGGCGAGCGTGTCGCTGGCGCCGAGCGCGAGCGCTTCGATCGCCGCCGGGCCGCCCTCGACGCAGTTCGACGACAGGATCAGCACACGCGCATTGGCGGCGCGTTCCAATATGTGCGGCAGCGCGTCGATGCCGTTCATCCCCGGCATTTCGATATCGAGCACGACGACGTCGACGGGTTCGCACGCCAGAAAGGCCAGTGCTTCATGCGCCGAGGCGACCGAGGCGCAGACCATCAGGCCCGGCGCCTGGGCGACGATGCGTTCGAGGATGCTGCGGACGACGAGGCTGTCGTCGACCAGCATCACGCGAACGCTGCGGCCTGCGGGGCGTTCCTTCCCCTGCGGATCGGTCGGCAGAAGGGCGGAGCGCGCCATCGATCGGGCCTCAGGCCACGCCGACGAGTTGCAGCTTTCCTTCGAGCGTTTCGCGGTCGAACGGCTTCATCACATATTCGTCGGCCCCTGCCTCGATCGCGGCGCGAATATGGTCGATGCTGTTCTCGGTGGTGCAGAAGACGACGCGCGGTCGATCCTCACGCCCATAGTCGAGGTCGTTGAAGGCGCCCAGAAACTCCATTCCGCTCATTACCGGCATGTTCCAGTCGAGCAGGATCACATCGGGGCGGTTCGCGCGGCAAAAGGTCAGCGCCTCTTGTCCATCGGCAGCTTCTTCAACCGAAAAGGACATGCTTTCAAGGATATGACGCGCAACCTTGCGAATCACTTTGCTGTCGTCGACGACCAGACAAGATTTAGACATTTATGCCTCCGACCCCCGGGGTTGACGCCAGCTTAAAGCGAAGGGGTGTGCAGGGTGTTAATACGACCGGCATCACGCAGCCTTAAGCGCGGGCAGCGTGATAAAATGCGCCGGGTCGACGACGAGCAAGGATTGCCCCTCATGCTCGATCATTGCTTCGGCGACGCGCGCCCAGCCCGGAAGCAGCTTGCCGGTGACCCGCGCCTCGGGCGCATCGATGAAACAGACATCCTCGATCGCGTCGGCGAGCAGCGCATAGCCGTGCTCGGCGACATCGACGACGACGACGCGCTGGCCAGCGATGGCCGGAACCGGGGCCAGGCCGACGACGACATGCGGATCGATCAGCGTGAAGACGCGGCTGCGCAGCGCGAACAGCCCCGCGACGTGCGGCGGCGCTGCGGGCACCTCGACCGGGGTGCCGACCGCAACGACCGAATGGATCGAGCGGCTGCGCAGCGCGACACGCGTGTCGGCGATGCGCGCGATCAGATAGAGTTTTTCCATCATGGGCGCCCTCCCCCGACATGGCGGCGCAGCGCATCAAGCAGCGCGCCGCGATCGTAGCGATAGACGGTGTCGTCATCGGCGCTCGCCGCCGCTGCCGAAGCGCGCAGCCGGATTACCGGCACATCGCCGCCGTCCTGCGCGCAAATACCCGCATCGGTCAGGCAGAGCAGCACATCGGCCGCTTCGTCAGAATTTTCGGGCACGACGCGATAACCGGCATTGCGAAGGATCGGCGCGAGGAAATTGCCGCCCCAGCCATCGCGGTCGTCGGCGAGGCGGCACACCGGCTGGCGCGCCGCCGGCGCGGCGGCGGCAACACCGGGCGCATATTGCTCCATCAGCCAGAAGGGGTCGACGATCTCGACCGGCTCGCCGCCGATCAGCGCCACGCCCGCGATCAGCCCCGGCGCGGCGGCCGGCTGGGTCATGTCGGGCAAGCGGACGATATCGATCACCGCCTCGATCGGATAGCAGAGCACCATCTGCCCGTCGTAGAGGCGCAGCAGCTTCAGCGCGCCATGATCCTCGGGCAGACGCGCAGCATGGACGGGGAAGATGTCGTCGCCGATCTGCACCTGGATGCGCCCGGCGCTTTCGAAGAGCGCCAGCGCGGGCACTTCCTCGACGCGTTCGATGACCGACAGGCGGACGCCGCGCGTGCGGCCGCCGACGTCGCGGAACAACAGAAGCTGCGCGGCGCCGCGTTCGGCGGCCGCGCTGGCGTCGGCCTCGACCGTGCGGTCCAGCCCGCGCCCCGTTTCCGACGCATCGATCGCCGCGGCGGCGAGAATCCCCTGCACGTCGAGCAGCAGCACCGGCCGGCCATTGTCGGGAAGCGTCGTCCCGGCATAGAGTCCGGTCGCCATGATCATCGGCGCGGCGGGCTTGATCACCAGTTCCTCGTGGTCGTGGATCGCCGCGACGCTGAGCGCATAGCTCTGCCCCTGCCCCGGCCGGACGAGGACGAGCGCGCGGTCCTCGACATCGTCGCCCGGGTCGCGCTGGCGGCCGAGGACGGTTTCGAGGCGGAGCAGCGGGAACGGCTCGCCGCGCACGGTGACGAGTTCGCCGCCGCCGATGCGCTCGATGCGGACGCTGTCGTTCGTCTCGAGCAGGATCTCGCGCACCGAGCCGCGCGGGATCGCGAAATACTGCCCCGCCGCGCGGACCATCAGGCCCGAGATGATCGTCAGCGTCATCGGCACGCGCAGCACGACCGCGAGGCCCCGGCCCTCATCGTTGCGCAGATCGACGACGCCGCCGATCTTCTCGACATTCGCCTTGACGATATCCATGCCGACGCCGCGGCCCGAGATGGCGGTGATCTTCGACGCCGTCGAAAAGCCGGGGCGAAAGATCAGGTCGAGCTTTTCGCGCGGGGTCAGCGCCCGCGCGTCGGCCGCGGACAGCAGCCGCGCCGCGATCGCCTTCTGGACCAGCGCGTCGGGCGACAGGCCGCGCCCGTCGTCGCGCACCTCGATCTCGATCTGGTTGCCCGACTGGCGCGCCGACACCGAAATGCCGGCGGTGATGTCCTTGCCCGCCGCGACGCGGTCGTCGAGCTTCTCAATGCCGTGATCGATCGCATTGCGGACGATGTGGATCAGCGGATCGCGGATATTCTCCATCATCTCGCGATCGAGTTCGACCTCGCCGCCGCTCGTGGCGAAGCGGATTTTCTTGCCGAGGTCCTGCGCCAGGTCGCGGACGATGCGCGGCAGCGGCGCGAACAATTTGTCGATGCGCTGCATCCGCATCTGGCTGACCGACTGGCGCATTCCCGCGATCGAATCCGACAGGCGGTCGAACGACGCGATCAGCGACGGATCGGCGCCCGTTTCACGGAGCATCCGCGCGAATTCGTTGCGCGCGAGGACGATGTCGGTGACTCCGGTCATCACGCTGTCGAGCAGGGGCAACGGCACGCGAATCGTTCGCCATCCCTGCGCATCGATCGCGAAATCATCCTCGCGGCGAAGCTGGATCTCACCGCCATCGGCGGTGGTTTCCGGGGCTTCGGGGGTTTCTCCATCCGCCGCCAGGGCCGCGATGACATCGCGATCGTCGCCCGGCGGCTCGGCCCCCGCCTGCCCCAGCAGCGCGCAAAGCTGCGACAGACGATCGACGATGCCCAGCACGCCGGTGACCAGCTCGGCATTCGCGGAGCGATGCCCGCGGCGAACCTGATCGAGCGCATCCTCGGCGGCATGGGACAGCGCCGTGACTCGCGGCAGCGCGAGGAAGCTCGAACTGCCCTTGATCGTGTGAACGAGGCGGAAAATCGCATCGAGCCGGGCGCGGTCGGCGGGGTCCGCTTCCCACGCCACCAGCGCCCCGCCGGCCTCGGCAAGGATTTCCGCCGTTTCGGCGAGAAAATCGGTCAGCAGATCGTCCATCGCGTGTCGGCGCACCCCAAAAATCGAGGCTCCACCATGGCCGACAATGGTTAATGGAGGGTTTGCTCTTGGGAGAATATGAAAGATTTTCGCGCCCGAAAATCGGGCGCTCAGCGTTCCTTCAGCACTGCCCCGACCAGCAGCGAGGTCGGCGTTTCCCTGGCGAGCATCACCGTGCCGCCATTCTGCTTCGCGACCGCCTGCACCAGTACCGCGGGCGCGGTGCGCGAGGTCATCGCGCTCGCGCCTTCGCCCTCGGCCAGGATGCGCTCGACGTCGGCGTCGAGGAAGAGGCGCTCGGCCTCGACATGCAGCGCGATTTCGATACCGCCGCCCGCGCCCTGGTTTTCGCAGCCGATGTCGAGCCGCCCGCCGCGCACCAGCGCATCGACGAGCAACAGCGACAGGTTGAGGATGATCTTGACCGCGGGTTTGGGCAGCGGGTCGGCGCCGATCATCCAGTTGAGCTCGATCGCGCGGTCGCCGATGATGCCCTCGATCGCCGACTTCGCCTCGTCGGCGGGAACGCGCTCGCCAAACCCGCCCGCCGAGCCGAAAGCCAGGCGGAAGAATTTGAGCTTGTTCGCCGACGTCCGCGCACTCTGTTCGAGCAGTTCGATGCAGCGCGCGCGCATCTCAGGGTCCTTTTCGTCGGCCAGCAGCTCGAGGCCGTTGGCGAAAGCCCCGACCGGGCTCAGCAGATCGTGGCACAGCCGCGAGGCCAGCATGGAGGCGAAATCGACGCGATCGTCGGACATGATGGACAGGCTCCCCGCAGACCGGACCTTTCCGGTTCGCGCCTGCTCCCTAAGGCAGGGACATGGTTAAGGGCAAGGGCGAAGCCTCGTAGAGCCGGTCCCGCACCTTGAAATTCCGCCGCTCGCTCCCATATCGCGGTCAATGTTGGGGGACGATGAAATACTGACCGTGACGCTTTCGGGCGCCGCCGCCGGGCTGCGGCTCGACCGGGCGCTTGCCGAGGCGCTTCCCGACCTTTCGCGCGAGCGGTTGAAGACGCTGATCAAGGGCGGCCGCGTCGCCGATGCCGCCGGAACCGTGCTGTGGGACCCGTCGGCCAAGACCGCGACCCCCGCGACGCTGGCGGTCCGCCTTCCCGCCCCCACCCCCGCGCACAATATCGCGCAGGATATGAACCTCGTCATCGCCTATGAGGACGAGCATCTGATCGTCGTCGACAAGCCCGCGGGGATGGTCGTCCATCCCGCCGCGGGCAATCTCGACGGCACGATGGTCAACGCGCTGCTCCACCATTGCGCGGGACAGCTTTCGGGGATCGGCGGCGTCGCCCGCCCCGGTATCGTCCACCGCATCGACAAGGATACCAGCGGGCTGATCGTCGCCGCAAAGCACGACAAGGCGCACGAAGGCCTCGCAAAGCAGTTCGCCGCGCACAGCATCGACCGCCGCTATCTCGCGCTCGTCACGGGACGCCCGATGCCCGCGAACGGCACCGTCAACGCCGCGCTCGGCCGGTCGAGCACCAACCGCAAGAAGATGGCGGTCGTCGCCGAAGGGCGCGGGAAACATGCGATCACCCACTACCGGACGATCGAGCCGCTGAAGGGTGCGACGCTGGTCGAATGCCGGCTGGAAACAGGCCGCACCCATCAGGTGCGCGTCCATATGGCGCATATCGGTCATCCGCTGGTCGGCGACCCGGTCTACGGGCGGGTCAAAAAGCCGCTTTCGGAACTATTAAAAGCCCGTAATTTCGCGCGTCAGGCGTTGCACGCGGCCCATTTGGGCTTTATTCATCCGGTGACGGGTAACCCGATCGCACTCGACAGCGAACTCCCCCGGGATATGCGGGAACTGCTCGATGAATTGCGCGTTTAAGTTTCGAATGAAAATCTATCTCGACCGACGGATCGAACCGCGGCATTCTCTCCTCTGAAAAATTAGGGAAGACGCTAACAATGGCTCATAAAAGCAATGTTCCGGCCACGGTGCCCGCGCTCGGCGGTGAGGCGAGCCTGAACCGCTATCTGGCCGAAATCCGCAAATTTCCGCTGCTGACGCCCGAGCAGGAATATATGCTCGCGAAGCGCTTTCAGGAGCATGGCGACAATGAAGCGGCAGCGCAGCTCGTCACCTCGCACCTCCGCCTCGTCGCGAAGATCGCGATGGGCTATCGCGGCTATGGCCTGCCGGTCAGCGAGCTGATCAGCGAGGGCAATATCGGCCTGATGCAGGGCGTGAAGAAGTTCGACCCCGAACGCGGCTTCCGCCTCGCCACCTATGCGATGTGGTGGATTCGCGCCTCGATCCAGGAATTCATCCTGCGGTCGTGGAGCCTCGTGAAGATGGGCACCACCGCGGCGCAGAAGAAATTGTTCTTCAACCTCCGCCGGATGAAGAACAACCTCGAGGCGTTCGAGGACGGCGACCTGAGCCCCGAACATCTTACCAAGATCGCCACCGACCTCGGCGTGACCGAGGACGAGGTGGTCAGCATGAACCGCCGCATGGCGATGGGCGGCGACACGTCGCTGAACGTCCCGATGGGCGAGGACGGCGACAGCCAGTGGCAGGATCTGCTCGGCGACGAGGGCCCGCTGCAGGACGAACGCGTCGCCGAGGCCGAGGAACGCGACGTGCGCCACGCGCTGCTGAGCGAAGCGCTCGCGACCCTCAACGAACGCGAACGCCACATATTGACCGAACGCCGCCTGACCGACGATCCCAAGACGCTCGAAGATCTGAGCCAGGTCTATGACGTCAGCCGCGAACGCGTGCGCCAGATCGAGGTGCGCGCTTTCGAGAAGCTGCAAAAGGCGATGCTCAAACTCGCGGGCGACCGGCGCCTCATCAACGCCTGAGCCGAAAGATCGCGGGTGCCCTGACGCGCCGGACGGTCCGGCCGAGGAGACATGCCATGCGTATCCTTCCGTTCGCTCTCGCGGCGCTCGCCCTGTCCGTTCCCGTCACCGCCGCCGAAGCGCCGGCGAAAGTGACGGTGACGCTGGCGAATTTCAGCTTCACGCCGGCCGACCTGCACCTCCATGCCGGCCAGCCGGTGACGATCCATTTCATCAACGGCGGCTCGGGCGGGCATGATTTCACCGCCCCCGAATTCTTCGCCGCCGCGACGATGGACGCCGCGAACCGTGCCCGCGTCGAAGGCGCCAAGGGTCGTGTTTCGCTCGGCAAGGGCGAAAGCAGCGACGTGACGCTGACGCCGAAGGCCGGCACCTACAAGGCGCATTGCTCGCACTTCATGCATTCGTCGCTGGGCATGACGGGCAAAGTCGTCGTCGATTGAGATAGCGGTCGCCCCAACCCTTTCAAAGGCACGCTGTGCTCCTGCGAAGGCGGGAGCCCATCTTCGGCCGATGCCATTTTGAACCGGCAGGAGATGGGTCCCCGCCTTCGCGGGGACACGCGGCTTTTCTACGTCGGCTACAGTCAGAAGCGCCGCACATATCCCGCATAAAGCTGAAAGTCCGGACTATCGCGATTGAGCCCGACGTTGACGCCCGCATCCCATTGGCTGTCGTCGTCCGGCTGCCACCCCGCCGACAACCCCGCCAGCCATTCGCTCGCGTGCCCGGCCGGATCGCGGTCGCGAGTGAAGGAAATCTCGGTCGATATTGAAACCGCGTCCGACAGGTCGAAACCCAGCCCCGCAACGGTGCCCCAGGCGAGATGCCGTCCATCGCTGTCGCCATCGACCGCGGCATCGACGTGCGGCGTCAACCCGATCGACACCGTCCCGGCCTCGATCCCGATCGGAACGAGTAGCCCCGCACTCCAATCGCCCGCCCCCACCCCGCTCCCGCCGGTCGGCAGGCTGGCATAGGGCATGGCGGCGATCGAAAAGCCCGATCCGTCGGGATTGCGCAGATTCTGCCGCAGCGCGAGCGTCACATCGCCGGTGCGCGTCCGCTGGCGCACAGTGCCGAGCAGCGCGTCGCGCTCGCGGATATGGCCGATCGCGGTCCATCCGAATTGCGCCTCGAGCGACGAGGTCAGCCCGATCCGCAGCAGCGCGTCGCCGGCGAGGATCGTGTCGGTACGCTCAGGCCCGTCCTGCTCGCGCGTCCAGTCGGCAAGCCCGAGTTCGAAGACGATCCGCCCCGGCTCGACGGTGCAGGCCGGGGTGCCGAGACCGGGGCGATCGGGGCAAAGATCGCGCCCTTCTTCGGCCATCGCCGGGCAAGCGGCGGCGAGCGCCACGAGCAGAACGAATCCGCGGCCCATCAAGCGAAGCCTGGGACGATGATCGGGTCTTTTCCTTTGCATCCCGCTCGACTACGCCGGATCGATGCGAAGGAAAAGCAAGGCGCGCACGAAATTCACGATGGGACGGCTTTTCAAGACCACGGCCAAGATCGTCCTTGGCTTCATCCTCGCCTCGGTTCTCTGGGTGCTGCTCTATGCGGTGGTGCCGCCCCCGGTGACCATCACCATGCTGACCGACGGCAATGGCATCACCAAGGACTGGACGGGCCTCTCCCATATCGACCGCAACATGGTCCGCGCCGCGATCGCCGCCGAGGACGGCAAATTCTGCAGTCACGACGGGTTCGACCGCGAGGCGATCGAACAGGCGATCGAACGCAATGCCAAGGGCAAGCGCATCCGCGGCGGCTCGACGATCAGCCAGCAGACCGCGAAGAACGTCTTCCTGTGGCAGGGCAGCGGCTGGACCCGCTACCTCCGCAAGGTGCCCGAGGTCTGGTTCACCTTTCTGATCGAGAAGATCTGGGGCAAAAGGCGGATCATGGAAGTCTATCTCAACGTCGCCGAGACGGGCCTCGGCACCTATGGCGTCGAGGCGGGGGCGCAGCGCTATTTCAAGCATGGCGCGAGCAGACTGACCCCGCAGGAAGCCGCGCGCATCGCCGCGATCCTGCCGCTGCCCAAGAAACGCGAGGCGATCAGTCCCTCGGGCTTCACCCGCCGCTACGGCAATTCGATCCGCGCGCGGATCGGGGTCGTGGGTCGCGACGGGCTGGATCGCTGCGTTTACGAATAACGCGGCACTGGCATGGAATGGGCCGCTTCAAATCAGCGGCTGACAGAAATCCTTGGCATAAGGCGTGCGGAGCACCTCTTCCCGCGTGACCTTCGGGATGGTCAAGCCGAGCGTCGTCGTCGTCAGCACATAGCCGTTCACATCCTTGATGCGGGCCTCCTTGGCGACCACCTGTCCATAGGAGCGCCGCAACATCACCCAATCGCCTTCGGACAGCGATTCCGCATTGTCCAGCGCCGCCAGATCGATCCAGGATTGGTCGGCATCGTCGCGGAGCGCCACCAGATTCGCATAGTTCGAAAAGGCGCCCGCATATTCGGTGCGCTCCGCCAGCGGCATATGATTCAGCGCTCCGCTTTGCACTGCCAGTTGCCATACCGCATCGCCCGTGCTGGCATTCTGCGGCCTTCCGACCCGTCCCTTGATCAGCAACGGCTCGCCGTTGGCGTGCCGCTGGAAAACAAGCGCCAGTTGCGCCAGCCTCGCGTCGACGCACGGTTGCTGTATCGCGCGCATTTTCACCGAAACCAGATTTTCGACGACGCTTTCGTTCAGTGCTTCGCGCTGCGCCTCGACGACATGGTGCCAGTGGAGCGCTTCGACGGCCTGCTCGCCGGCCAATGCGATCGCGACGCCGATCACGATGACGCCGACCTCCGACAGCAATTCACGCCAGCTATGCACCGGCTTGGGCTTGTGGACGTCCACGGCCGCCTCCTCCCCTACCTCGACAAGAGGGTCCGCTGCCGGCAAGGCCGGATCGTTTTCCGCCGTCATGATGTTCCCCCGGCCCATCGCTATCAATATCGGACGGGCTTTACCATCGCATATCGTCTGATTTTCGGGTGGCACGGAAATGGCGGATCGATCCGCAGCCGCAATGGAGACTAAGCCGGCTTCCAGCTCTTCCGCTCTTCGGCCTGCTTGAGCACCTCAAACGCTGCCTGCCCCGCGGCGAAGCGCTTCGCCGCCTCGGCGTCGCCGGGCTTGACGTCGGGATGGCATTCCTTGGCGAGATTGCGCCACGCCTTCTTCGTCGCCTCGAAATCGGCGTCGGGTTCGAGGTCGAGTATCTCCAGCGCGCGCATCTCGTCGGCGCTACGGCTGCCGTCGCCCGATCCGCCCCAGGCATAATGCTGCGCGCGGGCATAGCTGCGCGCGCCTTGCGCCTCCTCGGCCGCGCGTGCCGCGGCATCCTCGGCCGACAGACCGGCAAAATAGTCCCAGCCGCGATTATATTCGGCGGCGTGGGTTTCGCAGAAATACCAGCGTTCGGGGCTGTTCGGCGACTTGGGCGCGGGACAATTGCCGGGGTTGGTGCAACCGTGACGGTCGCACAGCCGAACCTTCTGCGCCTCGCGCGACGAGCCATAGGGGCGCCAGCGGGGAAACCCCCAGTCGTCGGATCTTTTGGCGCGGCTCATCGCGCCCATGTAGCGATTGGGAGGCGCAATGGCTAGGCAGAGCGGCCCAAAAAGCTAGCCTTTCGCCGCGTAACCGAACGCCTTGTGCGCCAGCTTGACCACCGCGGGGTCGAGAGCCGGCGGCATCATCGGCACCGCGGCCTCCAGCGTTTCGGCGATATGGGTCAGCGCGGCGATGCGCGCGGCCTTCTTGTTGTTGCCGTCGATCACCTTCCACGGCGCCCAGCGCGTGTCGGTCTGCTGGAACATCTCGTCCATCGCGGCGAGATAATCCTTGCGCTTCGCGCGGTTGCGATAATCCTCGGCGCCGGTCTTCCAGCGCTTCCACGGGTCGTTCAGTCGGTCGGCGAAGCGCTTGTCCTGCTCCTCCTGCGTGATGTGGACGAACAGCTTGACGAGGTGCGTGGCGCTGCCGGTCAGTTGCGCCTCGAACTCGTTGATCTCGTCATAGCCCTTGCGCCATTCGGCCTCGGTCGCGAAACCCTCGACGCGCTCGACGAGGACGCGGCCGTACCAGCTCCGGTCGAAGATCGAGATTTCGCGGTTGCCGGGCAATCGCTTCCAGAAACGCCAGAGGAAATGGCGCGCCTTCTCCTCCTCGCTCGGCGCACCGATCGGCCACACTTCGAAATAGCGCGGGTCGAGCGACGCGGTCAGCCGCTGGATGATCCCACCCTTCCCCGCCGCGTCCCAGCCCTCCAGCATGATGACGCTGCGCTGGCCATGGGTGATGTGCGCCGCCTGTAACCGTTCGAGCCGATCCTCCAGCGCCGCGAGATCCTTGCCATAGTCGCCGTCATATTTGGCGCCGGCTTCATAGTCGGAGAGCGAGATGGTCATCGCGCCTTCCTATCCAGTCGCGGACGCCGAACCAAGCGGGCGATGCATTATGTCCGGTTCCGGCACAGCCGGACGCGTCAAAGCGTGGCGGCGATCAGACCGGCGACGCGCCCCGGCGCTTCCATCGGGATGAAATGGCTGTGCGCGTCCCAGAGTTCGTCGCGTTCGGCATGGAGCGCCGGACCCAGGCCGGTCCAGGTCGGGCTCTGCGAAAAATCCATCGCGTC
>Ga0182745_1003140_pt1 | contig 14403 bp, 13 predicted proteins | sample eDN3rd30CKraftBY_FD_128523 | JGI IMG/M metagenome (GOLD analysis project Ga0182745, IMG submission 128523) | Enriched backyard soil microbial communities from Emeryville, California, USA - eDNA 3rd pass 30_C Kraft BY (version 2) (version 2) | ecosystem: Environmental > Terrestrial > Soil >...
AGGAGCGAGCCTGGGTCTACGAGGAGTTCGTCGAGGCGGTGCATGAGCTCGCGGCGGCCATCCCGCCGGGCCGCGTCATGACGTACGGCTCGCTCGCCGCCGCCCTCGGCTCCCGCGCCCCGCGCGCGGTCGGCCGGATCATGGCGCACTCCGACGGACTGCCATGGTGGCGAGTGGTCTATGCGGACGGCCACCTCCTCCCGCACTACTGGGAGGCCGCGCTCGAGCGGTATCGCGAGGAGGGCACGCCGCTCCTCGAGCGTCGCGGTGAGGTGCGCATCGACATCCGCCGAGCGCGCTGGACACCCTGACGCCGCGCCCGCCCGCTCCTGCACTCCGCCGCAGCCGGCACGCCAGGCTGCCGGGACCCGCCGCTACAGCTCGAGCACCCCGAAGTTCTCGCCGTACTGCGTCTGCCGCACGACGACGAAGCCGACGCTGCGGAAGAACCCGTCGGGCCCCGCCTCCCCCGGCTCCCAGAGCGCGGTGATGCGGCCGTGCCCGCGCAGCTTCGCCTCGTCGGCGAGTGCCCGGACCGCGAAGGTGCCGATGCCCCGGCCCTGCCGGTCGCCCGCGACCATGACGCGCCACACGGCGGAGCGGAATTCTTCCTGCGGGTTCTCGCCATCGAAGTGCCCGCGGATGAAGCCCACGACCTCGTCCCCGTCGACGACGACCCGCGGCCACGAGGCGGCCTCGTCGACGTACGAGTCCGCGATCGCGTAGGTCGGCGGTGTCACGAAGATCTCCTGCCCGCTGAGCAGCGTCATCGTGTTCGCCGCGTCGGCGGTCGCTGCGGAGAGTTCCTCGAGCCGGTACGCCATGTCGTCCAGGCTAACTGCCCGTCACGCGGGTCGCGAGCCGAGTCCGTCAATGATCAGGTTCAGGGTCGCCGACGGACGCATCGCGGTCCGCACCTTCGCCATGTCGGGCGAGTAGTACCCGTCGATCTCCACCGGGGAGCCTTGCACGGCGATGAGCTCCGCGGCGATGGTCGCCTCCGACTCGGTGAGCGCCGCGGCGACGGGCGCGAATGCGGCGGCCAGCTCCGCATCGTCCTGCTGCGCCGCGAGCTCCTGCGCCCAGTACAGGGCGAGGTAGAAGTGCGAGCCGCGGTTGTCGGTCGTGCCGAGTGCGCGACCCGGTGAGCGGTCGAGCTCGAGGAACGTGCCGGTCGCGCGGTCGAGGGTGTCGGCGAGGACCTGCGCCCGCGGATTTCCGCGTGTGGTCGCGAGGTGTTCGAAGGAGGCGGCGAGCGCAAAGAACTCGCCGAGCGAGTCCCAGCGGAGGTAGTTCTCGGCGACGAACTGCTGCACGTGCTTCGGTGCGGAGCCCCCCGCCCCGGTCTCGAACAGGCCGCCGCCGTTGAGCAGCGGCACGATCGAGAGCATCTTGGCGGAGGTGCCGACCTCGAGGATGGGGAAGAGGTCGGTGTTGTAGTCGCGCAGTACATTGCCGGTCACGGAGATGGTGTCGAGCCCCTGGCGCATCCGGTCGAGCGAGTACTTCGTCGCCTCGGCGGGAGTGAGGATCTCGATGGTCAGCCCGCTGGTGTCGTGGTCGCCGAGGTAGCGGGTGACCTTCTCGATGAGGGCGGCGTCGTGGGAGCGCGCCGGATCGAGCCAGAAGATGGCAGGGGCGCCGGTCGCGCGGGCGCGGGTGACGGCGAGTTTGACCCAGTCGCGGATCGGCACGTCCTTCGTCTGGGTGCCGCGCCAGATGTCGCCCGTCTCGACGTCGTGCGAGATGAGGACGTCACCGGCGGCGTTCACGACCTCGACGGTGCCGTCCGCGGCGATCTCGAAGGTCTTGTCGTGCGAGCCGTACTCCTCCGCCGCCTGGGCCATGAGCCCGACGTTCGGCACGGTGCCGATCGTCGCCGGGTCGAGGGGGCCGTGGGCCTGCACGTCCTCGATGACGGCCTGGTAGACGCCCGCGTACGAGGAGTCCGGGATGACGGCGAGGGTGTCGTCCTCGCCGCCGTCGACGCCCCAGAGCTTGCCCCCATTGCGGATGAGCGCCGGCATGGAGGCGTCGACGATGACGTCGGAGGGGACGTGAAGATTGGTGATCCCGCGGTCCGAGTTGACGTAGGACAGCCGGGGGCCGGTCGTCAGCGCATTCGTGAATGCGGCGGCGATGCGCGCCCCGTCTGGCACCTCGGCCAGGCCGTCGAGGATCGCGCCGAGTCCGTCGTTGGCCGTCAGGCCCGCCGCCGTGAGCGCGTCGCCGTGCTCGGCGAAGACCTCGGAGAAGTAGGCGCGTACGACGTGCCCGAAGATGATCGGGTCGGACACCTTCATCATCGTCGCCTTGAGGTGCACGGAGTAGAGGATGTCGTCGGCCTTCGCGGTCGCGATCGTCTCGGCGAGGAATGCGTCGAGTGCGCGGGCGGACAGGAAGGTCCCGTCGACGACCTCCCCGGCGAGCACCGGGAGCCCGTCCTTGAGGACCGTGACGGTCCCGTCGGTGCCGCGGTGCCGAATGGTGAGCACGTCGTCGGCGGGCAGCACGGTGGAGCGCTCGTTCGACTTGAAGTCGTCGTGGCCCATGGTCGCGACGCGCGTCTTGGAGTCAGTGGGGAACGGCTTGTTGCGGTGCGGGTGATTGCGCGCGTACTGCTTGACCGACTGCGGCGCGCGCCGGTCCGAGTTGCCCTCGCGCAGCACCGGGTTGACCGCGGAGCCCTTCACCCGGTCGTACTTCGCGCGGATCTCCCGGTCGGCATCGGTGGCCGCCTCATCCGGGTAGTCGGGGACGTCGAAGCCGTCCGCCTGCAGCTCGGCGATCGCGGCCTTGAGCTGGGGGATCGAGGCCGAGATGTTCGGCAGCTTGATGATGTTGGCCTCGGGGCGCGTCGCGAGCTCACCGAGGAAGCCGAGCGCGTCGTCGGCGAGCCCGAAGACGGCGAGGATTCGGCCCGCGAGGGAGATGTCCTTCGTCTCGACCCGCACACCCGCCTGCGCGGCGAAGGCCTGGATGACCGGCAGCAGGCTCGCGGTCGCGAGCATGGGTGCCTCGTCGGTGTGCGTGTAGTAGATCGTCGATTCCGTCACCGGCCCATCCTCCCACGGGGTCGGGGTGCGTCGTGCGGTGGCGGGTGAGGGGGTCGGTGATGGGCCCCGGAGCCGGGGCCCATCACCGCATTCGTCAGGCGGGCGAGACTTCCGCGGTCAATGCGGGTGCGGTGCCGACCCCGACCTCGACCTTGCGCGGCTTCGCACGCTCCGAGACGGGGATGACGACCGACAGCACGCCGTTGTCGTAGTGCGCGCTGATGTGCTCGGTGGCGATGCCGTCGCCGAGGTTGAACTGTCGCTGGTAGGTGCCGGCGGAGCGCTCGCGGGCGAGCCACTTGACCCCCTCGCCGGTGGCGGCGGTGCGCTCAGCGCGGACGGTGAGGACCTGTCCGTCGACGTCGACGTCGATCGATCCCGGATCGATGCCGGGCAGGTCGGCGCTCAGGACGTAGTGGTCACCGTCGCGGTAGAGGTCGATCGGCATGAACCGTGGCCCCTGCCGGGTGTCGAGAAGCTGTGCCGCGACGCGGTCCAGCTCGCGGAACGGGTCGAAGACGACTGCCATGATGGGCTCCCTTCACGAGATCGGACTTGAGTCGAGGTGGCTCAAGTAAGATCGATGTTAGCACTCAGCATTGGAGAGTGCTAACTCTTCGCTCCGAATTCGGTGAATCGCTCAGGCCGCGCGTCCACGTATCGCGGCGGGGATCGCTCCGTGGTGCGGATCAGATGTAGAGGAACACGAGGCTGCCGATAATGCCGATCGCGCAGAGCGCGGCGAGCGCCCACCACCACCAGGGGTGGCCGGCATAGCGGCTGCGCGGTCGCTCGGTCCCGGGGGTCTCCTCGTCGCTCATCGCGGCCCAGCCTAGCGATCGGGGCCCGGGACCGGCTCCGGTAGACTGGGCCGGTCGCGACTGGCGTTCGAGGTGGGCCACCACCGGGGAGCGACTTCACAGGGTGCGGCCGTACGCCTGGGCCGCGCAGCAGCCGGCACGAACGTACCTAGAAGGGGCCCCGCCTGTGACGCAGCCAGCAGTTCCCGAATTCTTCTCCGCGCCGCTGGCCGAGGTCGACCCCGAGATCGCGGCCGTCCTCGAGCAGGAGCTCGGGCGCCAGCGGGACACCCTCGAGATGATCGCGAGTGAGAACTTCGTGCCTCGGGCGGTGCTCGAGGCCCAGGGCTCCGTGCTGACGAACAAGTACGCGGAGGGCTACCCGGGCCGTCGCTACTACGGCGGGTGCGAGTTCGTCGATGTGGCGGAGTCGCTCGCGATCGAGCGCGCGAAGTCGCTCTTCGGCGCCGCCTACGCGAATGTGCAGCCGCACTCCGGCGCCTCCGCGAACCAGCCCGTCTATACGGCGCTCGTCGAGTACGGCGACACGATCCTGGGCCTCGACCTCAATCACGGCGGCCACCTCACGCACGGCCGCAAGCAGAACTTCTCGGGCCGCTGGTACGACATCGTCAGCTACGGCGTCGACCCGGTCACCCACCTGATCGATATGAATGTGGTGCGCGAGCAGGCGCTCAAGCACCGGCCGAAGATGATCATCGCCGGCTGGTCGGCCTACCCCAGGCAGCTCGACTTCGCGGCGTTCCGGGAGATCGCCGATGAGGTCGGCGCCGTCCTCTGGGTCGACATGGCGCACTTCGCCGGGCTCGTCGCCGCGGGGCTGCACCCGAGCCCGATGCCGCACGCGCACGTCGTGACGAGCACGGTGCATAAGACGCTCGGCGGGCCGCGCTCCGGATTCATCCTGACGAACGATGCCGACATCGCGAAAAAGATCGACTCCGCCGTCTTCCCCGGCCTGCAGGGCGGCCCGCTCATGCACGTCATCGCGGCGAAGGCGACGGCGTTCAAGCTCGCGGCGACCCCCGAGTTCCGCGACCGGCAGGAGCGCACCGTGCGCGGCGCGCGGATCGTCGCCGAGCGGCTCACGCGGGAGGATGTCGCCGCCGCGGGCGTCTCGGTGCTCACCGGCGGCACGGACGTGCACCTCGTGCTCGTCGACCTCCGCGACTCCGAGCTGACCGGCCAGGACGCGGAGGACCGCCTCCACCGGGTCGACATCACCGTCAACAAGAACTCGGTGCCCTTCGACCCGCGCCCCCCGATGGTGACGAGCGGTGTCCGCCTCGGTACCCCGGCGCTCGCGACCCGCGGCTTCGGCGACGCCGAGTTCACCGAGGTCGCCGACATCATCGCGCAGGCGCTGCTGCCGATGCCCGACCTCGACGCGCTGCGTGCCCGGGCCGGGCGCCTCGCCGCCGACTTCCCGCTCTACCCGGGGCTCACCTCCCCGAGCACCTGGGCCTGACCAGTCGGCACCTTTACCGATACCGAACCACGCACCACAGGGAGTACAGCTGCATGACCGCCACCATCCTTGACGGCGTCGCCACCGCGGCCGCGATCAAGTCCGAGCTCAAGACCCGCGTCGCCGACCTCCGCAGCCGCGGTATCGTCCCCGGCCTCGGCACGCTCCTCGTCGGCGCCGACCCCGGCTCGGTCTCCTACGTGACCGGCAAGCACCGCGACGCCGCTGAGATCGACATCCACTCGGTGCAGGTCGACCTGCCGGCGACGGCGACCCGCGAGGACATCCTCGCCGCGGTCGCCGACCTCAACGCGAGCCCCGAGGTCACCGGCTACATCGTCCAGCTCCCGCTGCCGAAGGGCATCGACGAGCGGGAGGTGCTCGAGGCGATGGACCCCGACAAGGACGCGGACGGTCTCCACCCCATGAACCTCGGCCGCCTGGTGATGGGCGTTGACGGCGAGCTGACGAGCCCGCTGCCGTGCACCCCCGCCGGCATCATCGAGCTCCTCGAGCGCGCGGGCGTCCACATCCCCGGCAAGCACGTCACGGTCGTCGGCCGCGGCCTCACCGTCGGCCGTCCGCTCGGCCTGCTGCTCACCCGCAAGGGCGTCGACGCGACCGTGACGCTGACGCATTCGCGGACGCCTGACCTCGCCGCCGAGGTGCGCCGCGCGGACATCGTCGTCGCGGCCGTCGGCGTGCCGCACCTCATCAAGCCGGACTGGATCAAGCCGGGTGCCGCGGTGCTCGACGTCGGGGTCACCCGCACCGGCACGACGGAGTCGGGCAAGGCGAAGCTCTCGGGCGATGTCGACCCGGCCGTCGCGGAGGTCGCGGGCTGGCTCTCACCGAACCCGGGCGGCGTCGGGCCCATGACGCGCGCGCTCCTGGTGAAGAATGTGGTGGACACCGCCGAGCGACGAGGAGCCTGACGCCATGACGAAGTCCACGTATCGACCCGCAGGTGGGGGCCAAGTCGTGGTGATCCTGGCGACCCTCGTCGCGCTTGCCGCGGCCGTCACCTGGATCCTCGTCGAGACGGGCGTGCTCCCGGCCGTCAACCGCTTCCTCTGATCCCAGGCGACACGGTACGAGCGGTGACGAGTACGCCGACGTCGACCGAGGTGCGCCGCTGGCGGCGCTACCTTGCGGCGGAGCGCGCCGAGGCGGTCGTGTATCGAGAGCTCGCGGCCCGGCGGGACGGCACCGAGCGGGAGATTCTGCTGCGGCTGGCTGACGCCGAGGACCGGCATGCCGCGCACTGGATCGAGCTCCTCGGTCCGCACGCACTGCCCGAGCCTCGAGTCGACTTCGGCTCGCGCCTGCTCGGGGTCCTGGCGAAGCGCTTCGGCTCCGTCTTTGTCCTCGCGCTCATGCAGCGGGCGGAGGCGCGCTCGCCGTATGACGCCGACGTCGACGCGACCGATGCGATGGCCGCGGACGAGCGGGTCCACGGTGAGGTCGTCCGGGCGCTCGCGAGCGCGAAACGACTCCAGCTGGCGGGCGGTTTCCGCGCCGCCGTCTTCGGGATGAACGACGGGCTCGTCTCCAACCTCGCGCTCGTCCTCGGCGTCGTCGGCACCGGCATGCCGGCGGGCGCCGTGCTCGCGACGGGCGTCGCGGGCCTCCTCGCCGGTGCGCTGTCGATGGCCGCCGGGGAGTACGTCTCCGTCAGCTCGCAGCGGGAGCTCATCGACTCGGTGCTCCCGGACGAGGCGACCGAGGAGTCGCTCCCCTTCCTCGACCTCAAGCACAATGAGCTCTCCCTCGTGTATCGCGCGCGCGGCCTTGGCGCGGCCGAGGCGGACGCCCACGCGGCGGAGACGATTCGCCAGCTGCGGCAGCGCGAGCAGGCACTCGCCCGCGGCGATGCCCCCGAGCCGAGCGAGCGAGCTCTCCCCGCCCCGGCCGGGCTCGACGGGGAGCATGATCCGGTCGGCAGCGCCTGGTCGGCGGCGGGCTTCAGCTTCCTGTGTTTCGCGGCCGGCGCATTCATCCCGATCATCCCGTATCTCATCGGCGCGACCGGCTGGCTCGCGGCCGGGTTCGCCGCGGCGCTCGTCGGGATCGCGCTGCTCGTGACGGGCGCGATCACCGGGATGCTCTCGGGCGCGCACCCGGCCGCCCGGGGACTCCGGCAGCTCGGGATCGGCTTCGGCGCGGCACTCGTCACCTATCTGCTCGGTCTCCTCGTCGGGCAACTCGTCCTGTAGCGCTCGCACCGGCGGTGTGAGGAATGCGGGCCGCGCTCTCGTCAGTCGCGTCGCCTCGGTAGCATCATCGCGTGAGCATCCTCCGGCGCCTCCTCCGCAGGGAGCCGCCCGCGCTCGACGAGGGGCTGCTGCTGGCGGATCGCGCGGCCGTGCTCGAGATCCGCAACCGCATCGAGGTCGCGACGCTCGGCCACGCGGACCGGGAATTTGATCCCGTTGATTTCCGGGCCGACGCCCGGGAGGCGCTCGCCACGCTGGAGACCGAGCAGCGGGATGTCGCGTCGCGACTCGATGCGGAGCGCCGCAGCGTCCGGGCTCGGTACGGCAGCGCGAATTCACACCACGACTACCGTCGGGCGGACCGGCGCAATCTCCGACTCCGCGCGCGAGCGGCGCGCATGCTCGCCGACGCGCTCGCGGCGCGGGCCGCCGACCCCGAGTACCTCGACCGGCTCGTCGAGCGGGCGCGCCAGGACGCCTGGCGGGATGTCGCCGGGCAGCTGAAGCGGCACCTCGACGCGGCGGCCGCCCCGCCGGTGCGTCCCGACGAGGCCAGGATCGAGCGGCTGAGCGACCTCGCCGCGGACCTCATCGCCGAGGTCGATGCCCACGAAGACCCGCTCGACTGAGCCTCGCGGCCCTGACGACGAGTTCGGTGGCCCGGGGCTCAGGGCGCGGTGCGCACCACAGGGGTGCGCGGTGACCAGGGCACGTCGCCGAGCAGTGTCGCCGAGGCGGCGGTGGGGGCGTCGGCGATCGAGGTGACGAGCAGCCAGCGACCGTCCGCGTCGGTGAGGAGCTCGCTGAAGCCCGCCCCAGCCAGCAGCGGCAGCGCGTCGGCCGGGTCCTCGCCGATCCACAGTCGCCGGAGTGTCGGCTGCGAGCCCGGACGCGGCTCGCCGAAGGCGTCGGGGCCGCCGACGACGAGGAATCGGGTGATGGAGCCGGAGAGGTCGTCGATCTCCCGGTCGATGACGTGGAGGCCGTGCGCGGCACCCTTGTCGACGCCGGCGAGCGCGACGGCTGCGCCCTCGTGGGCTGCCGCGTGCTCGAGCGCCGCCGCGGTCGACTCGACCGGGACCGCCACGAGACCGGTGCGGCGAATGAATGCGGCACACTGCGCGATCGCCTGCGGGTGCGAGAAGGCGGGGGCGCCGCGGAGGGCCTCAAGCTGTATCCCGGGGCGGGCATATGCGTCGAAGCGGACGGGCACGTCCACCATGCCGCCGGCGGCGATCGGGCGTCCGGCGGTGAGCAGCGCGGCGATGGCGCGGCTGACGAGGCCGGAGGCGGAGCTCGTCACCGGCAGCACACCGACGGTGCCCGGTGCGAGCGCGGCGAGCACCTCCGGGAAGCCGCCGAGCGCCTCGAGCGCCGCGCCCGGCGCCTGGAGGGCGGCGGCCGCCCGGCCCGCCGCATCCTCCGAGAAGGTCCCGGCCGGGCCGAGGTAGACGACCCGCTCGACATGGTGTGCGGGGCGCCGCACGAGCCCGGACGGCCAGGTGTAGGCCTCGGCGACCTGGCGTTGCAGCCAGTCGACGACCTCGGCGGGGTCGAGGTCCGCACGGATCCCCATGCGGACGACGACGGAGCGTTGCCCGGTCCGGACCACTTCATCGACGAGCTCGACGTCACGCAGCCCCTGGTGCACCCGGACGACCTGCAGCACGCCAGCGCCGGCGACGGACTCGGGCACGAGGAAGCGCACATCACGCCGCAGGTGGGCGAGGCGCGCGTCGAGCGCGGACTCGAGCTCCCCGCCCGTGATGGGGTCGACGTGGCCGAGCCCGAAGGTGGTGCGCCGGGGGCGGCCGGAGATGCCGAGCTTGGCCGCATTCGCGAGCCCGAGGCCGTCGAGGAGCGCCGCGCGTCCAGCGGGGCCGACGACGAGCTCCTCGAGTGACACGGTCGTCGAGGTGAGCTCGACGATCCGGCCGATGCGCACCCGGTGGTCGCCGAGCGTGCGGAGCCCCACGATCTGCCCAGAGCGCCGGAGGTGGGCGAGCGCGAGCCGCTTCGACTGCGCCGCGGTCACGGCGGCGGCGGCGGTCCCGCGGATCGTGTCGTACAGGCTGCCCGGGAAGCGGGCGCGGATCGCGGCGAGCTCACCTGGGTCGACCGTGGACTCGCGCGAGTCGAGGGCCCGCACAGCGAGACCGAACAGCGTCTCGAAGAGCGGTGTCCGCGCCTCCCAGATGTCGCGCTCGAGGTCGAGCTCGCTGCCGACGACCTCCGCCGCGAGGTCCGTCAGCACCCGGTGCGCGCGGTCCTGCACGAGCTCCATCGTCCGGTCGTGCTGCTCGGCGGAGCCCGTCTTGAGGATGCCGCCGGCGCTCGCGATCGCGGCCGCGAGCCAGGCGGGGGCCTCGGGCGGGGCGGTGCGATCCGCATTCCTCCCGGCTGAATCGGCTGCGGGCACGACGTAGAGGATCTGCCCCGCGAGGCTCGGCATGCTCGCGTCGAAGAGCGGGTGCACACCGACGACCTCGCGACCGGCCGCGGCGTCGCGGGCGACCTCGATCGCGGGACTGAGGCGGGCGGCGGAGACCAGCACCGTCGTGTCGGGGCTCAGCAGCGGCAGCGTCTCCGCGACGGCGTGGACGAGCACCGCCTCCGGGAGCGCGAACCACGCGACCGTCGGCCCGGTCGGCAGCGGCAGCGGCGCCGTCGACCCCTCGAGGACGAGGCGGTCACCGTCTGGCGTCTCGACGGACTCGCCATAGAGGACGGGAGCCCGGGCCGCCAGTCGCCACTGCTGCGAGCGCTGGGAGGTCTTCGTCGTCTTCGAGTCGATGAGCGTCACGCTCGACCAGTCGGCGTGCGGCAGCAGGTGCTCCGCGAGCCAGCGCCCCGTGCCGAGCGCCGCGCCCACGACGATGAGCGCCGGGGCGCCCCCGTCGGGCTGCTCGGTCTCGCTCACCCGACCATCATTCCGCACGGGCGAGGAATGCGGGGCTCGTCCCCGCCAGCGACCCCTCGGTCGGATCAATCCTTCGGCAGCGGCGAATACAGGACGAGCCCGTTGCCCTTGCTGTCGAAGACGACGGCGCGGCGCTCGTGCGCATCGTTGTACGCGGCGCGGACGATGCCGCCGCCCGCGTCCTCGATCGCCTTCGCGGCAGCATCGACGTCGTCCGTCTTGATGCCGACGACGACCTGCCCGGGGATCGGGTGGTCGATCGAGGTCGCGAGTGCGAGCGTGATGCCGCCGCCGTCGAGCGCGGCGAAGTGCGTGCCGTCCCGGAATTTCAGCGGGAAGCCGAGCGATTCCGTGTAGAAGCGGATCGACTCATCGAGATCATCCGTCGACAGCACGACCATCCGGACCTGTGGCTGGCTCATGGGGACTCCTCACTGGCCGCGGACGGCCGCCACGGCGAGTGGGCCCGGCGGGGCTCGAACCCGCGACCCGCGGATTAAAAGTCCGATGCTCTACCGACTGAGCTACAGGCCCGCGCAGCGATTCTACGCGGGTGAGACGTCAGGCTCGCGCGCGTAGGCTGACCGAATGCCGGGCCGCCCGTTTCACAAGCCAACGCGCTTCGAGCCGCACCGGTTCGAGGCGTACCTTGGCGGCGAGGATCCCGCGCGGACGCGGGCCGTCGCGCACGAGAGCGCGCGGGCGCTCGTCGACCACGGACACCGTTCGGGCGCGGAGGTTACCGTCGACCGGCTGCTCGAATTCGCGGATGCGCACGGCATCGACACGCTCGCCGAACTCTGGGCGCAGACGGCGGCCGACTCACTGCCGGGCGCGCTGTGGCGGCTGCACCTGCTCCGCGCATTCATTCGGGAGGGGGGTGGGGAGGTCGCCGCGGGGGCATTCCGCCGGGGTGTCGCGCGACTGCGCACAGCGGACCAGGCCATTGCCGGCGTCCCCGAGGGCGCGGGCCCGTCCGAGGTGCTCGCGCTCGCGGACACGATCCTGCGCGGTGCGTATCGGGGTGAGCTCGGCGACGCGCTCGACCGGGCGGCGGCCTGCTGCCGGATCCTTGCCGCGGGCACGCTCGACGACGCGGACGCGAGCGATGTCGGCGACGCGGCGCGCGCGAGTCGGCTGACCACTCGCGCTGCCCGGCTCGCGACGATCGGGGCCGAGCTCCATGTCTGCGCGCGCCGCGAGCGCGCCGGCACCCTCGACTGAGCGCCCCAAAGCGGCGCGGCGCACGCACAGGGACGGCGACTAGACTCCTGCGGTCAGGTCGGGGTGACCCCGGGCTCCAACTTCAGCCGCTTCGAGCGGCCTTGCGCCGAGAGGCGTCGACCCCGGCCTGGCATACTCCTTCAGCCCGCGCGGTGGACCTCGGCCTCGACGAGTCGCCCGTCCGGTGCGATGTGGAAGACAGTGAAGTCGCCCGGCTCGGGGTACGCGGCCTGCCGGATCGTGTCGGTCACCGCCGCGCCCGTCGCCTCGACGAGGCGCTCCACGAGCTGCGGGATGACGGGTCCGTGGCTGCACAGCACGACCGCCTCGCGACGCTCGAGCCGCTTCGCGATCTGCTTGTCGGCGCGGGTGGCACCGTCCTCGTAGGCGTCCTGTGAGATCCCGGTCGACTCGCGGACCGGCAGGCCGAGACGGCGCGCGACCGGGCCGACGGTGTTGAGGCAGCGCACCGCGGTCGAGGACACGATTTTGACGGGGGCGAATGCGGCGAGCGACGGCGCGAGCCGCTCCGCCTGCTCGAGGCCCTTCGGCAGCAGGGGCCGCGTGCTGTCGCTGCCCTTCCACTGCGACGGCGACATCGCCTTGCCGTGCCGGGCCACGATGATCGGAAACGTCGTGGCGGTGCCGGCTTCCAGCCGCTGCTCGAAGGTCTCGAGGAGGTCCCGGTCGAAGTCGTAGGTGACGAGGGCCTTCGCCTTCGCGAGCGTGACCCACTCGGTGCCGGAGATCTCCGCATTCGCGACGAATGCGACACTCGCGGCCCGCGCGGCCGTCTCGTCGACCTCGGCGAGCCAGTAGTGGACGATCTTCGGGCCGGAGCGGATCCGGTACTTGGCTGTGCCGATCGGCGCGCCGAGCGTCGCCTTGATGCCCGTCTCCTCGAGCAGCTCCCGCACCGCGGTCTGGGGCAGCAACTCGCCGGCGTCGACCTTCCCCTTGGGGATGGACACGTCGTCGTAGTCGGGGCGGCGCACGAGCAGGACGCGGACGCCGGACTTGGTCTGCCGCCAGCAGAGGACGCCCGCGGCGTAGGTCGTCGAGCTGGCCACGCGTTTACGTTACCGGACCGGCTCAGCGGATGGCCGCGGGGAACTGGTCCGACGGGATGATCGGGATCGCCCCCGTGCGCATCCCGCGCAGCTCGGCGCGCCGGCGCGAGGCGATCTGCGTCATGCGCACGTCCTGCGCGTCCCGGAGCCGCTCGCCGCCGGGCCCGCGGTGGTGCCGCGTCCATTCACCGGTCACCCCGTCGAGGTGCCAGCTCGACACGTCCTCGGCCATCTGCAGGTCGAAGTAGTCGTCGAGCTCCTGGAGGTGCGCGGGGTCGGTGATCCTGAGCAGCACCTCGACCCGCCGGTCGAGATTGCGATGCATCATGTCGGCGCTGCCGATGTAGACCTGCGGTTCGCCGCCACCGCGGAAGGCGAACACGCGGGAGTGCTCGAGGTAGCGGCCGAGGATCGAGCGCACCCGGATCGTCTCGCTGTAGCCGGGCACGCCGGGGCGCACGCCGCAGATCCCGCGGACGACGAGGTCGATCGGGACGCCGGCCTGTGAGGCCCGGTACAGCTCATCGATGATCGCCTCGTCGACGATCGAGTTCATCTTGAGCCGGATGCCCGAGGGGCGACCGGCCCGCGCATTCGCTGCCTCCTTCCGGATGCGCTTGATGAGGCCTTTGCGCAGGTGCAGCGGTGCGACGAGGAGGCGCTTGAACTTCTTCTCGATCGCGTAGCCCGACAGCTCGTTGAAGAGCCGGGTGAGGTCGTCACCGACCTGCTCATCACAGGTGAGCACCCCGAGGTCTTCGTAGATGCGCGCGGTCTTCGGGTTGTAGTTGCCGGTGCCGATGTGCGCGTAGCGGCGCAGCGTGCCGCCCTCCTGGCGCACGACGAGGGCGAGCTTCGAGTGGGTCTTCAGCCCGACGAGCCCGTAGACGACGTGGACGCCGGCCTGCTCGAGCTTGCGTGCCCACTGGATGTTCGCCGACTCGTCGAATCTCGCTTTCACCTCGACGAGGGCGAGGACCGCCTTCCCCGATTGGGCGGCGTCGATGAGGGCCTCCACGATGGGGGAGTCACCGCTCGTGCGGTAGAGCGTCTGCTTGATGGCGAGCACCTGCGGGTCGTGCGCGGCGGCCTCGATGAAGGCCTGCACGCTCGTCGAGAACGACTCGTACGGGTGGTGGAGCAGGATGTCGCCGCGGCTGATCGCCGTGAAGACGTCCGCCTCCGCATTCGCCTCGCTCGGCAGTAGCGCGACCGCGGTCGTCGGCACGTGCTTCGGGTACTTGAGGCTCGGCCGGTTGATCGCCCCGAACTGGAAGAGACCGCGGAGGTCCAGCGGCGCCGGCAGCCGGTAGACCTCCTGCTCGGTGATCTGGAGCTCGCTCATGAGGATCTCGAGGGTCCGGCTGTCCATGTCGTCCGTGACCTCGAGGCGGATGGGCGGGCCGAATCGCCGGTTGAGGATCTGCTGCTCGAGCGCCTGGATGAGGTTCTCGGACTCGTCCTCGTCGACCTGGACATCCTCGTTGCGCGTCACCCGGAACTCATGCTGGGCGAGGATCTCCATCCCGGGGAAGAGCTCGTCGAGCATGTTGCCGATGAGGTCCTCGAGCGCGATGAACCGCAGCCGGTCGGTGCCGTCGTCGGGCAGCTGCACGAAGCGCGGCAGG
>Ga0182745_1003147_pt1 | contig 14366 bp, 10 predicted proteins | sample eDN3rd30CKraftBY_FD_128523 | JGI IMG/M metagenome (GOLD analysis project Ga0182745, IMG submission 128523) | Enriched backyard soil microbial communities from Emeryville, California, USA - eDNA 3rd pass 30_C Kraft BY (version 2) (version 2) | ecosystem: Environmental > Terrestrial > Soil >...
AGAGGCTCCAGCCGCCGAACCGTCCGCCCTGCGCGACGACCGCTCCCTCGGCCGCCGCGCCGTCCGCCAGCGTCAGGTCGGCGCTGATCGCGAACGAGCGGTTCTTGATGTTGAGAAACGTGTTTTCGCTCATCGCGGTCATGCCCGGATACAGCGTCAGGCTGGTCCGGTCGCCCATCAGGTCGGGGCGCCCGACCAGCGCGGCGTTGAGCCGCTCCTGCCGGCGATCGTCGAGCGGCAGGACATGATATTTGATCGCTTCGTCGAGGAAGGCCTGCTGCATCGCCTTCAACCGGTCGGGATGGCGCGCGGCGACATCGTGGACGAGGCTGAAGTCGCTCCGGGTGTCGAACAATTCCCATTTATCCGCCGCGAACGGCGCGCGCGCCTTGGCCGCCCACGGCGCGAAATGCACCGTGCGCGCCAGCCAGCCGTCCTGATAGAGCGCACGATTGCCGAACATCTCGAAATATTGGGTGGTGTGGCGATCGGCGGCCTTCGGATCGGCGAGGCTGTAGGCCATGCTGACGCCGTCGAGCGGCATCTGCCGGATGCCGTTGACGCTGACCGGCGCGGGCAGCCCGGCGGCGTCGAGAATCGTCGGAACGACGTCGATGACATGGTGGAATTGCGAGCGCAGGCCGGGCGTGCCCAGATGCCCCGGCCACGACACCACCAGCCCGTTGCGCGTCCCGCCGAAATCCGACGCGACCTGCTTGGTCCAGCTGAACGGCGCGTCGCCGGCAAAGGCCCAGCCCGAGGCATAATGGTTGAAGGTGGTCGGTCCGCCGAGCTGGTCGATCTGCTTCAATTGATCCGCGACCGTCTCCGGAACGCCGTTGAAATAGCTGAATTCATTGGCGCGCCCGACCGCGCCGCCCTCGGCGCTCGCGCCATTGTCGCCGACGACGTAGAAGATCAGCGTATTGTCGAACCGGCCGAGTTGCTTCAGCGCGTCGATCAGCCGTCCGGCCTCGTGATCGGTCATCTCCGCGAAGCCCGCGAACACCTCCATCTGGCGCGCGAACAGCTTTTTCTCGTCGGGCGACAGCGTGTCCCAGGCCCGGATGTCGTCGGGCCGCGGGGCAAGCTTCGTCCCCTTTGGCACCACGCCGAGCTTGATCTGCCGCGCCAGCGTCTGCTCGCGCATCGCATCCCAGCCCGCGTCGAACTGGCCGCGATAGCGGGCGCTCCATTCGGGTGCGACATGGTGCGGGGCGTGCGTCGCCCCGGGGGCGTAATAGAGAAAGAAGGGCTTGTCGGGCGCCAGCGCCGAGATCGATTGCAGCCAGCCGATCGACCGGTCGGTCATGTCGGTCAGGAAATGATAGCCGGGGGTGCGCGGCGGCTCGACATGGCTGGTCCCGTCATAGATGTTCGGCGACCATTGATTGGTCTCACCGGCGACGAAGCCATAGAATTTGTCGAAGCCCGATCGCGTCGGCCAGCGGTCGAACGGCCCCGCCGGGCTGACGTCGGCCGCCGGCGTCTCGTGCCACTTGCCGAAGGCGCCGGTGACATAGCCGTTGAGGCGCAGCACTTCGGCGATCGGCGCCGCGCTCGCCGGCCGCCGTCCGGTGTCGCCGGGAAAGACGGTGGCGCTTTCCATGATCGATCCGGTCTCGACATTATGATGGTTGCGCCCGGTCAGCAGCGCCGCCCGCGTCGGCGAGCAAAGCGCGGTCGTGTGAAAATTATTGTAGCGGTCGCCCTGCGCGGCGAGCCGCTCGAGCGCCGGCATGTGCACCGGACCGCCGAACGCGCTCGACTGGCCGAACCCCATGTCGTCGAGCAGGATGATCAGGATATTGGGCGCGCGGGCGGGCGCCTTCACCGGCAGCACCGGCGCGGGCGGTGTGGCGTCGCGCACGTCGAGCGTGGTCAGGTGCGGCCGCTCGGGCTCGGCGATCGGCAGCACCGTGCGATCGACCGCGGGAACCGGCGCCGCCGCCGGTTGCGCGAGCGCGGTCGCAGCCAGCAGCAATGCCGCGGCCGCCGACAGGCCCATCCTGAAGCCGATCGATGCCATCCCGGTCTCCCCCTTTTGCCGCGCGCCGATCGGACCCGCACCGGTCCCCTGCGCCCGGGGCTCGCCCGTCGCGCAGGGGACCGGGCGTCGCCCCTCCTCGACCCGTCTGGGCAAGCTTTTAGCCATGTTCGCGCCGGATAAGTTGACTTTGCGCGCCAAAATGCGATGCTGGCCTCGCGGGAGCGGAAATGGGCAAATGGGTTCGCAGCGGCGCCCTCGCGGGCGCGATCGACCTCGTCACCGAATTGGGGGGCGACTTCGGTGCGCTGGCGGCAGAAGCGGGGCTGCGCGCCGACCTGCTCGGCGATCCCGACATGCCGGTCGACGCCGCCGCCGTTCCGCGCTTTCTCGATCTGGCGTCCGAACGGCTGCATTGCCCCTCGTTCAGCCTGCGGCTCGGACAAAAACAGGACATGAGCCTGTTCGGATCGCTCGCCCCGCTCATCCGCAACGCCGCGACCGTCGGCGAGCTGACCCGCAATCTCGTCCATCTCTTTCCGCTGCACACTCAGGGCGCGATCGTCGATCTCAGCCGGGAGGATGACGGCGCGCTGGTGAATTACGAGCTCGCGGCCGACGTCCATGCATCGCACCGCCACGTCGTCGAACTGGGGTTCAGCATATTGGTCGCGGAAATTCGCAGGCATTGCCCGGAATGGCGCCCCACCCACATCGCATTCCGCCACGCCGCGCCGCCGGACAGACGGTGGCACGACCGGCTGCTCGGCCCCAATCTCCTTTTCAATGCCGATCGCAACGCGCTCCTGCTCGACGCCGCCCTTTTGGCGCATCCGCTCCGTCCGGCCGAAGCGCCGGCGCGCGGGCGGACGGCGAGTCTCGACGGCATCGGCGCGCCGCTCGTGCCGTTCGAGACCGAACGCCTCGTGCGGGCCAGCCTGCCCCGCAGGCTCCTCACGCTCGCCGATGCCGCCAAGCTGCTCGGATTGTCGCGACGCAGCCTTCAGCGGCGGCTGGCGGCCTCGGCCACCAGCTTCGAAGCGATCGTCGATGCGGTGCGCGCCGACCTTGCGCTCGCCTATCTGCGGGATTCGAGTCTGACCGTCGCCCAAATCGCCGAGATACTGCGCTTTTCCGAAACCAGCGCCCTGTCGCGCGCGGTGCGGCGCTGGCATGGTCGATCACCTCGCGCTCTTCGGCGACCGGGCAATTCTTCAGGTCTCTAGGGTCAGCAGTTCGAGCGTCGCAAGCCTTTGCATTTGCGCCGTCTCGGCCAATATGGCTTCCCGCTCCAGGCCGCTTTCCGCGTGCAGCAATTCGGTGGCGACATAGCCGAACTCGACCAGCATCCGCATGCGGAGCCAGATGCGCTCGCGCGGATATCCGGGCAGCATCGGGACATAGACATCGGTCAGCTTGTCGGTGACATAGCGATGCGATTCGATGCGGACATGTTCGAGGCGCGGGCTCGAATGGAGCGCGCGTTCGATCCAGATGCCGCCCGGTTCGGCTTCGGTGATCTCGGCGGTTTCGCGCAACAATTCCAGCGTGTTTTCGGCATAGGCGCGGATGCCGCCGTCCAGATGCCGGTCGAGCCAGCGTTCGAGCGCTTCGTTCTGACGGTCCATCAGCCTTTTGCCGAGCGCGACGACCACCTCATATTTGTCGCTGAAATAATAATAGAGCGCCGGCGGCGTGACCCCGGCGCGCTCGCAGATCAGGTTGGTCGTGACGCGGTCGATGCCGAACTCGGCGAGCAATTCGCCTGCGGTATCGAGCAGCTTCTCGCGGGTCGACGGCTTGCGCTTGCCGGAAGGCTTTCCATTCGGCTTCGCCACGCTGCTTCCAATCCTTTCCGCCCGCCCAATATCAGCCCTGCCTAGCACATTCGCCCGTCATCGGCGCAATCGCCATTGCAGGTTTATAGCAAACACTATAATATAGTAATAGCTATAACAGGTCTGGGGTGTAAAAATGTCGAAATTCAAGGGTGAACTGCGATTCTCCGTCGCCGTGCTGGCGATCGCCGCGATGTCCGCACCGGCCGTCGCCACGGCGCAGGATCAGGGGAATGGCGCCGAATCCGGCGAAGGCATCGGTGACATCGTCGTCACCGCGCAGCGCCGCGAACAGAATTTGCAGGACGTGCCCGTCGCGGTCACCGCTTTCTCGGGCGATACGATGGCCGACCTCGGCATCCAGTCGAGTTCGGACATCGCGGGCGTCGTTCCCAACCTCGAGATCGGCCTTCCCGGCGGCGAAGGCAACCAGCCGCTGATCTATATCCGCGGCGTCGGGCTTGCCGACACCAACTCCAACAATGCCGGGCCGAACGGCGTCTATGTCGACGAAGTCTATATCGCCTCGCCCGGCGCGCAGACCTTCCAGCTTTTCGACCTCGACCGCGTCGAGGTGCTGAAGGGTCCGCAGGGCACGCTCTATGGCCGCAACGCCACCGGCGGCGCGATCAACTTCATCACCGCGAAACCGAGCCAGGATTTCCAGGCACAGGCCTCGCTCTCCTATGGCTCGTTCGACACGATCACCGGCGAAGCCGCGATCGGCGGGCCGATCTCCGACGCCGTGCGCTTCCGCATCTCGGGCACCGGCACCCATTCGAACGGCTATGTCCACAATCTGCTGACCGGCCGCCGCGAGAATGGTCAGGGCAGCTTTGCGCTGCGCGGCCAATTGGCCCTCGACATCACCGACAATTTCGACGCGCTGCTGGGTGTCCATGGCGGCAAGGTCGACGTCCGTTCGCCGCAATATCGCAGCCTCGGCCTGCTCGATCCCGACACCGGCTTCACGACGCCCTGCGCGCCCGATGCGATCATGGCGAACCAGTGCGGCAACGTCTTCGGCTATGTCAGCCCGGAAGGCTTCTACGACGGCAATTACGACCGCAGCGACCGGCTGGTGGTCAAGAATTGGGGCACGTCGGCGCGGCTCAATTGGCATTTCGGCGACATCACGCTGACGTCGATCTCGGCCTATGACTGGAACGACAAGCTGCACCGCGAGGACACCGACGCCAGCCCGTTCCGCCTTCTCGACATCGACTATGGCGTGCGGTCCAAGGCCTTCACGCAGGAACTGCGCCTGTCGGGGACGGGCGGCGGCGTCAACTGGGTCGTCGGCGGCTATTATCTGCACGAGACGCTGAACCAGAACCAGACCGGCGACCTGTTCGGCGAAGTGCGCGCCGCCCTGCCGGGCGGCGCGGGCGATCCCGACGGGCTGGCGACGGGCGGCGTCCCCGTGCTCTTCTCGCGCACGCTCAACCGCCAGACCACCAATGCGGCGTCGATCTTCGGCCAGGCCGAAATCGAACTGACCCCGGCGCTGCGCGCGACCATCGGCGGCCGCTACAATTATGAGCGCAAGCGCTTCCTCGCCGAGGCCCGGCTGGAGGAGAACAACATCATCGTGCCCGACGAGGGAGGCGGCGAAGGCGCCGTCACCGTCGCGCCGATCCCCGGCGGCATCATTCCGCTCTATGCCTTCGACAACCGCAAATCGTTCAAGAATGTCTCGTTCAAGATCGGGCTCGATTACGACATCGCCCCCGACGTGATGGCCTATGCGAGCATCTCGACGGGCTTCAAGAGCGGCGGCTTCAACGGCGGCTTCCTGAGCTTCGACCCCGCCGAAGCGGCGGTGCAGGCGCAGCCCTTCGACGAAGAGAAGCTGACCGCCTATGAAATCGGGCTCAAGTCGACCCTGTTCGACCGCCGCCTGCGCTTCAACGCCGCGGCCTTCTATTACGACTATAAGGATTTGCAGCTCTATACGCTGATCAACACCGGCGCGATTCCGCTGTCGCTGCTCGACAATGCCGCGAACGCGACCATCTATGGCGCCGAGTTCGAGCTGATCGCCAAGCCCGCCGACCGGTTCGACATCACGCTCAACCTCGGCCTGCTTGATACCGAGGTGAAGGATTTCGTCACCGCGACCGCCGACTATTCGGGCAACCGGCTCGCGCTGTCGCCGACTATGACCTTCAGCGGCACCGCCAATTACGAGGTGCCGGTGTCGGCGGGGCTGGCGATCGCGTTCCAGCCCTCGGCCTCCTATCGCAGCGGCCAATATTTCTCCGCCGACAACAATCCCCTCCTCAAGCAGCAGGGCTATTGGCTGCTCGGCGGGCGCATCGCGCTCAAGGATGAGGACGGGCGCTGGGAAGCGGCGGTGTTCGGCCGCAACCTGACGCGCAAGAAATATATCAATTACGCCGTCGATCTTTCCGATTTCGGTTTCATCGAACAGTTCCGCGGCGAACCGCGGATGTTCGGCGTCGAATTCCGGGTCAAATATTGATGCGCGCGCTCCGCCTTCTGCCCGCGGCGCTGCTGCTGGCCGCGTGCCAGTCGGAGCCGCCGCCGGCCAAGCCGCTGACGCCCGAGGAGAGCGCGGCGCTGAAACCCGCCGACGCGCGCATCGCGGGCCTCTACGACCAGGCGTGCAAGTCGTGCCACACGGTCGCCGACACCGGCGCGCCGCTCACCGGCGACCGCACCCAGTGGGACAAGCGCTGGGCGAAGGGCGAGGACGCGCTGCTCGCCAGCGCGGTCCAGGGCCTCAATGGAATGCCGGCGGGCGGGCAGTGTTTTTCGTGCACGCCCGATGATTATAAGGCACTTATTCGCTTCATGGCGGGGAGGAATTGATGGGCAAGGTAACGCGGCGCGCGCTGATCGCGGGGGGCAGCGTCATCGGGATCGGCGCGATCGGCGCCGGCGGCCTGGCCGGGCGCAACTGGCTGCGCGACCGCGAGCCCGCGGCCTTGGCGACGCAGGACGCCAAGGGCCATCTCCTCTGGTCGAATTGGTCGGGCATCGCGCACAGCTATCCCGAAAAGCGCGGCGCGCCGAAAAGCGAAGAGGAATTGCTTTCCATCCTGACGAGGGCACCCGCGCCGGTGCGCCCCGTCGGATCGGGGCATAGCTTCACCGCGCTGGTGCCGACCGACGGCACGCTGGTGACGCTCGACGGCATGGCGGGGCTGGTCAGCCATGACGCCGCGAAGAACCAGGCGACGGTGCGCGGCGGCACCCGCCTCGCCGACCTCGGCCCCGCGCTCGCGGCGGTCGGGCAGGAGATGATCAACCTCCCCGACATCAACAAGCAATCGATCGCGGGCGCGATCGGAACCGCGACGCACGGCACCGGACGCGGCATCCAGGCCGTGCACGGGTCGGTCGTCGCGATGCGGATCGCGACTCCGTCGGGCGAGATCATCGACTGCGACGCCGCCACCCGCCCGGAGGTGTTCAACGCCGCGCGCGTCGGGCTGGGCGCTTTCGGCGTCGTGACGCAGGTCACGCTCCAGAACCAGCCGCTCCACCGCATCCTCAAGCGCACCGAGGTGCGCCCGACCGACGAGGTTCTGGAGGATTGGCCGGCGCTGCGCCAGAAGCACCGCAACGTCGAATTCTATGTCCTGCCCTTCACCGGCCACTCGGCGGTGATCACCAACGACATCACCGACCGGCCGGTCAAGCCGCGCGGCCCCGACGCCGACACCGAAACGCTGATGGGCCTCAAACAGCTTCGCGACTGGTTCGAATTCGCCCCGTCGCTGCGCCGCAAGCTCGCGGCCGAGGAGATGGCGAAAGTTCCGCCCGAGGAGATGGTCGACGAAGGCTGGAAACTGCTGTCGAACGAGCGCCCGGTGCGCTTCAACGAATGCGAATATCATCTGCCGATCGAGGCGCAAATTCCGGCGCTGCGCGAGGTCATCGCCGCGATCGAGGAGCATCGCAAGGACGTGTTCTTCCCGATCGAGGTGCGCGTGATCGCGCCCGACGACGCCTGGCTCTCCCCTTTCTACCAGCGCGAGAGCGGGTCGATCGCGGTCCACGCCTATTACCGCGAGGACCATGATTTCTTCTTCAGCATCGTCGAGCCGATCTTCCGCCGCCACGGCGGCCGCCCGCACTGGGGCAAGCTCCACAGCCTGAAGGCGCGCGACCTTGCGGCGCTCTATCCGCGCTGGAAGGACGCGGGCGAGGTGCGCCGCGCGCTCGACCCCGAAGGGCGGATGCTCAACGACTATCTGAAGGGAATCTTCCTCGATGGCTGAGGCTGGACGGACGAAACGCTGGACCCGCCGCGCGGCGATGGTCGGCGGCGGGCTCGCGGTCGTCGGCGGCGCGGCGGTGCTCGCCGCGCGCAAGAGCGACCATGGCGGCGCGCACGACGCCTATTTCCTCGCGCTGACGGCGGCGCTCCGCAAGGCGGGGATCGCGCATCCGGTGCTCGTGATCGACCAGGCGCGGCTCGACCGCAACATCGCCGCGGCGCGCGCGACGCTGAAGCCCGCCAATCTGCCGCTGCGCGTCGTCGTCAAGTCGCTGCCCGCGACCGGGCTGATCGACCATGTCGCGCGCGGCATGGCGACGAACCGCTTCATGGTGTTCAACGGCGCGATGCTCGACATCATGGCGGCGCGGCCCGACGCCGACCTGCTGCTCGGCAAGCCGCTGCCCGCGATGGAATATGCCGGGATCGTCGACAAGGTCGGGGCCGAGGCGGCGGGCCGCATCCAGTGGCTGATCGACACGCCCGCGCGGCTGAAACAATATGCCGACATCGCCGCGGCGCGCGGCGCAAAGCTGCGCGCCAATATGGAGATCGACGTCGGCCTCCATCGCGGCGGCTTCGCCGACGGCCAATCGCTCGCGGCGGCGGTCGACCTCGCCCGCACCTTCCCGCATGTCACCGTGAGCGGCCTGATGGGCTATGACGCCCATGTCCCGAAGATGAGCGACCCCGACGACGCTTATGCCGCGTCGCAGGCGCTCTATCGCACCGCGACCGGCGTGCTGCGCGAGAAGCTCGGCGTCGATCCCGCGTCGCTGACGCTCAACGGCGCGGGCAGCCCGACCTATGCACGCCATGCGCAGGGAACCGCGGCGAACGAAGTGTCGGTGGGATCGGCCTTCGTCAAGCCCGCCGATTTCGACCTCCCCTCGCTTGCCCGCCACGCCCCCGCCAGCTTCATCGCGACCCCGCTGATCAAGGCGAAGCGCATGGAACTACCCGGCAACGAATGGCTGACCGGGCCGCTGACCTTCATGGACCCCAATGCCGCGCGCGCCTTCTTCATCTACGGCGGCCACTGGCTCGCGACCCCGGTATCGCCGCCGGGCTTGCAGTTCAGCGACCTCTATGGCCGGTCGAGCAATCAGGAGATGCTGACCGGATCGACCCATGTCGCGCTGAAACCCGACGACCGCGTCTTCTTCCGCCCCAATCAGAGCGAGGCCGTCTTCCTGCAATTCGGCGATATCCTGCTGTTCGACGGGACGGTGATCACGGGCACCTGGCCGACCTTCCCGATATCGGCCTGATCGGCCTTAGAATGGTGGGGATTCAGGCTCGAAATGCTTCCAAAATAGAGAAACCTGTGCTCCCGCGAAGGCGGGAGCCCATCTCCTGCCGGTTCAAAATAGCACCGACCGGAGATGGACCCCCGCCTTCGCGGGGGAACACAGCTTTTTTTCGCGCAGACTGAATCCCCACAAACCTTAAAGCGCCGCCACCAGCACCCCGACCGTCCCCGCGGCAACCGCAAGGAAAACCGCCACCCGCAGCGCATGGCCCGCCCATCGTCCAGCCACCCGGCGCTCCCGAGCCGGCCAATCGGCAACGGCTTCGGCGTCCCGTGCCGCACCGCTCCCGGCGCGCCGTGACGGTCCCGACGACAGCGCCGGCCCGCTGACGCCGCTCGCAAGCGCCAGTTTCTCGAAAGCGAGCGCCATCTTCTCCTCCTGAAGGCGCCGCGCGACCGCCGCCAGCCGCTCATCGGGCGGCGCGACCGGCAGCGCGTCGACCGTGCGCCCGATGCTGACATCGAGCGCGTGCAGATCGTCGACCGCCTCCATCACGCGCGGCCGGTCGCCGCGCTCGAGCGCGAGTTGCAGCCGCGTCAGCGACAACAGGCCCGCGCGGCAAAGCTGAAGACCCAGCGCGAGATCGGCGGCGGTTGCCGCCCCTCCGTGCGGAGATGCGCCGCGCGGCGATGCGTCGCGCGATATGTTTCCGTTGCCGGCCGGAAGGGCGCCCATGAACCTCGCTCCTGCATCGTCATCCCCCCTTCATCCGGCCTAGGGTCAGGCTCCGGGAAAAGGAAAGCGGCGATCCGGCCCGCCGTGTCCGCGATACGCCGGATGGTGCAAACCGGCGAAATCGGACGCCCGGTCTTCGCCCAGTCTTCGCCCGCGCCGCGAACTTGTGTAGGGGCGCATCATGACCGACAGCGCGACCTCCCCGATCTGGCACCCTTTCACCCAGCACGGCCTCGGCGATCCGATCCCGCTGATCGCCCGCGGCGAGGGCGCGCGGCTCTATGGCGCCGACGGCCGATACTGGATCGACGCCATCTCGAGCTGGTGGGTCACGACCCACGGCCACGCGCACCCGCGCATCATGGCCGCGATCCGCGACCAGTCGGAAAAGCTCGACCAGCTCATCTTCGCGGGCTGGACCCACGAGCCCGCCGAAACGCTCGCCGCCGAACTGATCCGCATCACCCCCGATCCGCTCACCCGCGTCTTCTTCTCGGACTCGGGCTCGACCAGCGTCGAGGTCGCGCTCAAGATGGCGCTCGGCTACTGGTTCAACATCGGCGAGGCGCGCAGCCGCATCCTGGTGATGGAGCACAGCTATCACGGCGACACGATCGGCGCGATGTCGGTCGGCGAGCGCGGCGTCTACAATCGCGCGTGGCAGCCTTTGCTGTTCGACGTCGGCACAATTCCCTTCCCGCACGACAGCATGGAACAGGCCGCGCTCGACGCGCTCGAAGTCGCCTGCGCTGAAAAGCCGGCCGCCTTCATCGTCGAGCCTTTGATCCTCGGCGCGGGCGGGATGCTGATCTATCCGGCGTGGGTGCTCGCCGAAATGCGCGCGATCTGCGCCCGCCACGGCGTCCTCTTCATCGCCGACGAGGTGATGACCGGCTGGGGCCGCACCGGCACGCGCTTCGCCTGCGACCAGGCCGGAGTGATCCCCGACATCGTCTGCCTGTCGAAAGGGCTGACCGGCGGCGCGATTCCGCTCGCGGTGACCTTGTGCAGCGAGCCGATCTTCGCCGCGCATCTCTCGACCGACCGCGCGAAGACCTTCTATCATTCGTCGAGCTACACCGCGAACCCGATCGCCTGCGCCGCCGCGGTCGCCAATCTGGCCATCTGGCGCGACGAGCCCGTCCAGCAGCGCATCGACGCGCTCGCCGACGCGCAGGCCGCGCATCTGGCGATGTTGGCATCCGACCCGCGCGCGCAGAACCTCCGCCGCCTCGGCACGATCGCCGCCTTCGACATCGTCGCCCCGGACTCAGGCTATCTCTCGGCCCTCGCCCCCCGCCTGATCGCCACCTACCGCGACCGCGGCGTCCTCCTCCGCCCGCTCGGCAACACCGTCTACGTCATGCCGCCCTATTGCATCACGCCCGACGAACTGGCGCAGGTGTGGGGGGCGATAGGAGCGTCGCTGGACGATCTCTAACCGTCGCCCCCGCGAAGGCGGGGGCCGCTGTCGGTTTATGCAGCGGTGAAGGGCGAGGTCGCAAGCGGCCCCCGCCTTCGCGGGGGCGACGGATGGGCAATTCGGCTAAGGTTCATCTTCGCCGCCTATACCGGCCCGCAGGGGACGGTCGTCAGGGAATGCACATGATGAAAAGACCCGCCCCGTTTTGGCTTCTCCTCCTCGCTCCCATCCTGGCCGGCGCCGCGCCGGCGCACGCGCAGGACGAGGATCTGGCCCAGACCGGCTCTCCCCCCGAACGCGTGTCGGTTCTCTACACCTACGGCAACGAACCCTGCCCCGAACCGAAGGAGGACGAGATCGTCGTCTGCGCGCAGCAGCCCGAATCCGATCGCTATCGCGTCCCCAAGGCGCTGCGCCACAAGGAAGAGGATAATTCGGTCGGCGGCGGCTCCTGGGCTTCGGCGGTCGAGGGCAATACCTACGGCGCCGCCGCGGCGAGCCGCCCGAACAGTTGCTCGCCGGTCGGCAGCTACGGCTACACCGGCTGCACCGCCGCCGCGCTCCGCCAGTGGTTCGCCGAGCGCCGCGCGATGGGCGCCGCGAAAAAGGGCGCCGCCGCCGCCACACAGAATTGACGCTGCCCCTGTCATTCGCCTAGCCTGCGCCTCCCCCAAGCAGGAGGTTCCCCCATGCGCCGCTTCGCTCCCCTCGCCGCTATCGTGCTCGCCCCCGTTTTCGCCGCAATCGCGGTGCCCGCCGTCATCGCCCAGCCGCCCGCGAGCGCGCCCGGCGCCCCCGACCGGAGCCGCGTCACCGCGGGCACCTACGCCGCCGATCCCAATCACACGATGGTCGTCTGGAAACTCGATCACCTCGGCTTCAGCAACTACACCGGCATTTTCGGCGACGTCACCGGCACGCTCGTCCTCGATCCCGCCAATCCCGCCGCGGCCAAGGTCGACGTGACGATCCCGATCGCCAAGGTCACCACCGCGAGCGCGGGCCTCACCGGCCACCTGCTCCGCCCCGGCAAGGACGGCGCCAAGCCCGATTTCTTCGGCCCCGCGCCCGCCGACGCCCGCTTCGTCTCGACCCGCGTCGTCCTCGATGACGATGGCGACGAGGCAAAGGTCACCGGCGACCTCACCCTCAACGGCGTCACCCGCCCGGTGACGCTCGACGTCGATTTCCACGGCGCCGGCGCGATGGGCGGCAAGCAGACCGTCGGCTTCGAGGCCGAAGCGACGATCCGCCGCAGCGACTTCGGCCTCGGCTTCGGCGTCCCGATGGTCGGCGACGAAGTCGAGCTCGAAATCCACGCCGCGTTCGAGAAGCAGTAGCCCGCCCCTTCCGCTCGACTCTCCACCGTCATCCCGGCGAAGGCCGGGATCTCGCCCTATCGCCATGACGCACCGGCGAGATCCCGGCCTTCGCCGGGATGACGGAGATGCCTTCCCTGAATTTTCGCAGCCTCCCCCTTGCATCGCCGGGCATTTTGCATCATGGGGTCGGCCATGCGCGGCAACGCCCTTCTTCTTCTGCGACTTACACGCCCTTGGGCGTGACACTGGCTGCGCGCTAGTCGCGGCCACCCGCTCAAGGGTCCGATCGACACAGCACAGCAACCGACAGCAGAAGAAGTTTTCCCATGACAATGCTCCGCGACCCCTCGGTCAAATATTCGGCCTTCCCGCAGGTTCCGCTGGCGAACCGCGAATGGCCCGGCCGCGTCACCACCAAGGCGCCGATCTGGCTCTCCACCGACCTGCGCGACGGCAACCAGTCGCTGATCGACCCGATGGACGCCGAAAAGAAGACCCGCTTCTTCGACCTGCTCGTCAAGAGCGGGTTCAAGGAGATCGAGGTCGGCTTCCCCGCCAGCGGCGCGACCGACTTCGACTATATCCAGAACCTCGTCCGCTCGGGCCGCATCCCCGACGACGTCACGCCGCAGGTGTTGACGCAAAGCCGTGCCGACCTGATCCGCACCAGCTTCGACAGCCTCGCGGGCGCCAAGACCGCGATCGTCCACGTCTATAACGCGGTCAGCCCCGCGTGGCGCAAGATCGTCTTCGGCATGGAGATGGACGAGATCAAGCAAATCGCGATCGAGGGCGCGAAGCAGCTCCGCGACAATGCCGCGCGCCTTCCGCAAACGAACTGGTGCTTCGAATACAGCCCCGAAACCTTCTCGACCGCCGAGCTCGATTTCAGCATCGCCTGCTGCGAAGCGGTGATGGACATTCTCCAGCCGACCGCCGAAAACCCGATCATCCTCAACCTGCCCGCGACGGTCGAGGCGGCGACGCCGAACATCTACGCCGACCAGATCGAATATTTCGGCAAGAACCTGCCGAACCGCGACCGCGCGATCATATCCTTGCACACCCACAACGACCGCGGCACCGGCGTCGCGGCGGCCGAACTCGGCCTGCTCGCGGGCGCCGACCGCGTCGAGGGCTGCCTGTTCGGCAATGGCGAGCGCACCGGCAACACCTGCCTCGTCACCGTCGCGCTCAACATGTACACGCAGGGCGTCGATCCCGAGCTCGACTTCTCGAACATCGACGAGGTCATCCAGACGGTCGAATATTGCAACAATTTGCCCGTCCACCCGCGCCACCCCTATGGCGGCGAGCTGGTCTACACCGCTTTCTCGGGCAGCCATCAGGACGCGATCAAAAAGGGCTTCGCCGCGCGCGAACGCCAGAATGACGAGAAGTGGGAAGTCCCCTACCTCCCCATCGACCCCGCCGACCTCGGCCGCAGCTACGAAGCGGTGATCCGCGTCAACAGCCAGTCGGGCAAGGGCGGCGTCGCCTGGGTGCTCGAACAGGACAAGGGCCTGAAACTGCCCAAGAAGATGCAGGCGAGCTTCAGC
>Ga0182745_1003148_pt1 | contig 14365 bp, 15 predicted proteins | sample eDN3rd30CKraftBY_FD_128523 | JGI IMG/M metagenome (GOLD analysis project Ga0182745, IMG submission 128523) | Enriched backyard soil microbial communities from Emeryville, California, USA - eDNA 3rd pass 30_C Kraft BY (version 2) (version 2) | ecosystem: Environmental > Terrestrial > Soil >...
CATCGCCGCGCTGGCGCTGGCCGCGAGCTGGCGCCCGCTCGAGCAGGCCGGCAGCATGAATGACTTCCGCGACGCGCACCTGCTGCACTCGTACGAGGACGCGGGGACGCGCACGGTGACGCACTACGGGCAGCTCCCGCTGTGGAACCCCTGGGCCTGCGGCGGGCAGTACGCGCTGGGCAGCCCGCAGACGCGGGTGGCGTCGCCCACGCTGCTGGTGTCCACGCTGCTGGGGGCGCGCCCCGCGGAGCCGCTGCTGCTGTGGGCCTTCCTCGTGCTCGGCATGGAGGGCTTCTTCCACTACGCGCGGCGGCGCGTGGGCTCCGCGCTGGGCGCGCTGGGCGCGGCGCCGCTGTTCGGCCTGGCGGGCTTCACCGCGCTGTCATGGTCCATTGGCTGGCTCAACTTCGCGGGCTTCCTGCTGCTGCCGTGGCTGCTCTGGGGCACGCGCCGCGCGGCGGAGGGGAGCCTCCGGGGCGCCGTGGTGGTGGCGGGCACCTTCGCGCTGCTGCTGGGCTTCGGTGGCACGTACCCGGTGCCGATGGGCGCGCTCTTCGTCGCGCTGGAAGCCGGGCGCACGCTGCACGGCCTGCGGGCCTCGCCCCGGCGCAAGGCGGCGCTGTGGGCCCTGGGCGCCACGGCCGTGTTCACCCTGGGCGCCTGCGCGTTCCGGCTGTGGCCGCTGGTGGAGACCATGCGCTCGGCGCCGCGCATCATGGCGGGCACCCCCGGCAACTCCGCGGAGGAGCTGGCGCGCATGCTGCTCCAGCTCCCGGCGCGCTCCGGCTACAGCGACCCGGGCAACTTCTTCCTCGCGCCCGCGGCGCTCGCGCTGATTCCCCTCGCCGCGTGGGCGTGGCGCCGCGCGCTGTACCCGGCGGCGCTGGCGGCGCTGTGCGTGTGGATGGCGGCTGGATACGCGGCGGCGCCCTCGCTGTTCGGCGCGCTGCGGCTGCTGCCCGTCTTCGGGACGCTGCGCTATCCCGAGCGCTTCCTCGTCCCCGCCGGGCTCTTCCTCGCGGAGCTGGTGGCGCTGGGGCTCGCCGTGGTGCTGGCGCGAACGTGGCGCGTGCCGGCCAGCCGCGTGGCCGCGTCATGGTGGCCCACGGCGGCCGCGGTGGCCTGCGTCGTCATCGCCGTGGGGTGGGGCTTCCAGGTCCGCGCCTTCGACCGGCTCAGCCGCTGGTCGCAGATGGTGCCCTCGCCCGGCCCCGTGCCCGAGGAGGCGGAGCGCCCCTTCGCGCAGGCCCGCGGCAACCGCTGGGCCCAGGGCTACTTCCTGGCGCTCAACCGGGGCTCCATCGCCTGCGGTGAAGCGTGGCCCGTGCCCATGTCGGAGCGCCTGCGCGGCGACCTGCCCCAGGAGGAGTACCTGGAGGACGCGTCCGCGGGCACCGCGCGCCGCGTGGAGTGGACGCCCAACCGCGTGACGGTGGACGTGACGGCCACCCGGCCCACGCTGCTGCTGGTCAACCAGAACTGGCACCCGGGTTGGAAGTCCTCGGCGGGCGAGGTCGTCTCGCACGACGGGCTGCTGGGCGTGCGGGTGGCGGCGGGGACGCACCGCGTGGTGCTGCGCTTCCTGCCCCGCTCGGGCATCGGCGGAGCGCTCGTCTCCGCGCTCGCGTGGCTGGGGCTGGGCCTCGTGGCCTGGAGGCTGCGCGGGCGGCTGGGGCCCGCGGCCCTCGGCGTGGCCTGTGTCCCGCTGGCCGCGTGGGCCGTGCTGCTGGGGACGTCGACGGAGCCGGTGGCGCGCGCGGTGCCCCTGAACCCGGATGGCTCGCCGATGCTCGTGTCGGCGCCGCCGCCGGACGCGAGGCCCCTGGGGGCCCGGTTCGACGTGCCCGTGGAGCTGGTGGCGGCGGAGGTCCCCGCGGCGCCGGATACGGAGGGGCTGGTCCACCTGGTGCTGTACTGGCGCATCACCGGACCAGTCCCCCGCTCGGCGGGCATCTTCGTCCACCTCCCAGGTCCCTCGGGCAGCAAGCGGAAGAACGCGGACCACGCGGTGCTCGGCGGCACCTTCTTCCTCGCCCAGGCGCCGCGGCACGTGCTCCTGCGCGAAGCCTTCTCCGTGTCCACGAAGGACTGGGACGCTGGCTCGTGGAAGGTCCAGGTGGGGCTGTGGCACGCGGAAGGGAATGGCTCACGCATCGGCGGCCGGGACGCGGATGGCCAGCCGCTGGTGTCGTCGCATGTCGAGGTGGGCACATTCACGGTGCCGCCCAAGGCACAGTCGCAGGAGAAGCCCTGACGCGAACGGGCCCGGGGCCCCGGGGCGCATGACGCCCCCCTTCGATGGCGCTATGAAGCACGCATGCGAATCCTGCACACCATGCTCCGCGTCGGTGACCTCGAGCGCTCGCTCGACTTCTACACCCGGGTCATCGGCATGAAGTTGCTGCGCCGTCACGACTACCCCGACGGCAAGTTCACCCTGGCCTTCGTGGGCTTCGGCCCCGAGGACACGCACCCCGCCCTGGAGCTCACCTACAACTGGGGGGTCGAGAAGTACGAGCTCGGCACCGCGTACGGCCACGTGGCGCTGGGCGTCAGTGACATCCATGCAACGTGCGAGGCCATCCGCCAGGCAGGCGGCAAGGTGGTGCGCGAGCCGGGCCCCATGAAGCATGGCACCACCGTCATCGCGTTCGTCGAGGACCCGGACGGTTACAAGGTGGAGCTGATTCAGAAGGACGCCTGAGCCCACCGGGCCCCCTGCCTCCACGGTCCGGAGCGCACGCGACGCCTGCGCTCCCGGCCGGGGCCCGTTAGTGTGGCCCCGTGAGCCCCGACCCCCACTTCATCCCCTGCCACACGCCGCCCGACCGCCCTCGCGAGAACGCCCTGCTCTTCCTCGCCCGGGGCATGGACCTGCTCATCCAGGAGCACTCGGAGGGCGTCTCCATTCCCCTGGGCGCGGCCTTCCCCGAGCTGGCCGCCGCCGCGCACTACCTGGGCGAGCTGGGCGGCGTGGACTGCTACGCTGCGGGGTTCCCCCAGGACTTCGCCCCGCCCACGGGCTACAGGGTGGTCGCCGCCCGCTCGCTCTACAAGCGCGTGGATGACGTCCGCTTCGCCGTGGCGGGACGCGCGCTCTCCATCGTGGAGTGGGACCTCACCCACCGCTTCTGTGGCCGCTGCGGCGAGCCCACCCAGCTCGTCGCCGGCGAGCGCGCCCGCCGCTGCCCGGTGGACAAGACGCCCTTCTACCCGCGCATCGCCCCCGCCATCATCGTCCTCATCACCCGCGGCGACACGATGCTGCTCGCGCAGAACGCCCGGTTCCCGGAGCCCATGTTCAGCACGCTCGCCGGCTTCGCGGAGCCGGGCGAATCGCTGGAGGAGTGCCTCGCGCGCGAGGTGAAGGAGGAGGTCGGCATCGACGTGAAGGACATCCGCTACTTCGGCTCGCAGCCGTGGCCCTTCGGGCGCTCGCTCATGGTGGGCTTCACCGCCGAGTACGCGGGCGGCGACATCACCGTGGACGGCCAGGAAATCTCCGAGGCCCACTGGTTCAGCCCGGACAACCTGCCGCGAATCCCGCCCCGGCTCAGCATCGCCCGGCAGCTCATCGACGCCTTCATCGAGCGCGTGAAGGGCTCCGCCGCCCCGTGAGCGGGCGGGCGGCGCGCCGTACATCCGCCCGGCCCCCCCTGCCTGGCGGAAGGAATGCCGGGCATCGCCCGCGCCGTTAGAGGCCCGCTGGGGGTTCCGCGCTTGACCTGGCGCGGCGGGTTGGGGTTCATGCGCCGCGCCCACCCCACGAGCGAAGACGAAGCCATGCCCGCAGCACGCCCGCACATCGAGCCCCGACGCGTCCCCACCGCTGACTCCGTGGTGGTGAAGGAAATCTACCTCAGCGTCCAGGGGGAGTCCTCCCACGCGGGCCTGCTATGCGCCTTCGTCCGCCTCACGGGCTGCCACCTGCGCTGCACCTACTGTGACAGCGAGTTCGCCTTCCACGGCGGGGCGCGGCGGAAAATCCCGGACATCGTCGCCGAGGTGCTGGCCATGCGGACGCCCATGGTGGAGGTCACCGGCGGCGAGCCCCTGCTCCAGCCCGGCGTCTACCCGCTCATGGAGGCGCTGCTCGGCGCGGGCCTCAAGGTGCTGCTGGAGACCAGCGGCGCCATCGACGTGCGGCTCGTGCCCCCGGCGGTCCACAAAATCGTCGACATGAAGACGCCCTCCTCGGGCGAGCACACGCGCAACGACTACCGCAACTTCACGTCGATGAACGCCAACGACGAGCTGAAGTTCGTCATCGGCTCGCGCGAGGACTACGACTGGGCCAAGGCGCTCATCGCCGAGCACCAGCTGCTCCAGAAGCCCTACGGCACCCTCTTCTCCACCGTCTTCGACAAGCTGCACCCGCGCCAGCTCGCCGAATGGGTCATCGAGGACAGGCTCCCCGTCCGCTTCCAGCTCCAGATGCACAAGTACATGTGGGACCCGAACGAGCGCGGCGTGTGAGCGCGGCGCCCGGTCCTCACCTCCGGTGGCCCCAGAACACGACCGCCAACCCGGCTGCGGCCAGCCCCAGGTTCACCCACCCGAGCACCGTCGTCACCCGCGCCTGGCTCCGCCCGCGCTCGGCGCCCTCGCCCCGGGCGATGCGCCGCAGCTCCCGCGTGCCCAGCACCACGCCGGCCAGCCCCGCCACCAGCGTAGGCAACGGCAACGCCAGCGAGCACGGCAGGCACGCCAGTCCCACCACGTTGAGCGCCAGCGCCACCTGGACCACCCGCGAGGGCCGCGCCTCCCGGCGCAGCACCACCACACAGGCGGCGCAGTAGGGCGTCTCGCCCGCCAGCTCCACGCAGTCGCCGCACAGGAAGCCGCCGCAGCGCGCGCAGGTGGCCACCGCGGTCAGGTCCGGGTGGGTGGCGCAGACCGCGCCAGAGGGCGTCAGCACGCGGCCCTCCCCAAGGGACGCCCGCCGTCAGAAGCCCACGGGCGGAGGGGGACGGGAGGACAGCGCCGCGACGCTGTGCAGCCCCAGGCCCAGGAACACGGCGGCCAGCACCGTGCTGGCCATGAAGCCGGCGACGATGAGGCCCTTGCGCCGGTGCTCGAACTGGCTGAAGGCGTAGAAGAGCATGTAGCAGGGAATGAGCAGCACCATCACCCCCGTGCCCACGCTCCGCCGGAAGGCGTGAACGAGCAGGGTGGCGGCGCATCCCAGCGCGAGAACGGCGAACAGGATGGCGAGCGGAAGCAGCGGCACGTCCACTCCCTTAACACGTTCCACCCTTGGCGGCGCTGGCGTACACATATTAAGCACGCCCCGACGCCAACCCGCCGAGGTACCTGCCGATGAACGCCGCCAAGACGCTGCTCAACTTCATCCTCGCGGGCGCCCTGCTGGGCGCCGTGGTCGCCTCCTGGCTGGGGCCCAACTATCTGGGCTGGTACAACGAGACGCCCTACGCGACCCAGACCATGTGCAACCTGCCCGAGGTCATCCGCAAGACGTCCGCGGACCTGATTTCGTACCAGGCGACCGGCGGGGGCGTGGGGGCCGCCGCCTTCCTCGTCCTGGGCGTGCTCTTCGTCCGCCGCACGCACCGGCGGGCCCGGTCGGAGGCGAACCAGACGCCGCCCGCGGGGCCGACCGCCACCGCCTGACTCGCCGCCCTCCCGGGCTCAGGGCGTCTGGGGCGAAGGCGCCTGCACGATGACGCCGGGCCCCTGCGCCACGATGGCGTCACCCTCGCTGTCCGTGACGATGACCATGATGGCGAAGCTCGTCGTTTCGGACACCTCGGGCGCCTCCCACGTCGGGTTGCGCGCGCCCGGGTCGCTGAAGCGTCCCGCGGGCTGCTCGGGGAGCTGCTTCCAGGTGAAGGACATGGCGTCTCCGTCGGGGTCATCGACCTCGAAGACGAACGACACCACGCCCCCGGCCCGCACGACCTGCGGCGAGGGACGAGGCCCCGTGGAAACCTGGGGTGGATGGTTGGCACGACAAGAGACACCCAGCCCCAACAACGCCAGCGCCCCGAACACTTTCGAGTACGAGCGAGACATGAACCGGCCCCTTTGAATGGTGACGCCAGAGTAACGCTTCCGACCGGCGCGAGGTATTGCCCCAGCGGCGTGAAACGCCGCCCCGGTCAGGGACGCCGGCGTGGACCCGCTGACGCCGCCACCATGCGCAGCTTGTCGGCGCGCGACAGGCGCTTGATGGCGGCCTCCCGCCGCAGGGCCGCGCCACGGTCCCCCGCGGCCTCGCTCCACACCAGGGTGACGGGGAGGCGCGCGCGCGTGTACGCCGCCCCACGGCCGCGGCCATGCGTGGCCACCCGGCGCTCCAGGTCGTTGGTGGCACCAGTGTAGAGGGTGCCGTCACGGCACCGCAGGATGTAGACAGTCCACGAAGGCGATTCGTCCGGCACGGCGGGCCGCACTGTACCGCCCTCGCGGACCGCTGGCCCTGCTTCCTCCGGGGCTCTCCCACATCTCCCTGCAACGGCCCTCCGGGCGAGGAGGCTGCTCACCAATGAACACGGCATCACCCCGCGGTCCGGCTTAGACTGCGGAGGTGACTCGTCGACAGGTGGCGCGGCTGGGCCGGATGGCAGACCTCTTTTCGCGGACGATGACGCGCGGGAAGGAGGGCCTGCTGACGCTCAGCTTCCGGCCGGACGAGCTGTACCGGGTGCCCACGGACGACGGGGCCTCCATTGCCCTGGGGCGCTACCACGCCCGGGGCGAGAAGCGCTTCGCCGAGCCGGTCATCCTCTGCCACGGCCTGGGCGCCAACCGCTTCCACATGGACTTCGACGAGCAGTACAGCCTGGCCCGCTACCTGGCCCGCGCGGGCTTCGAGGCGTGGGTGCTGGAGCTGCGCGGGCGGGGGCTGGCGGGCGACTGTCCGGACTTCAACTTCGACGACCAGGCCGAGCACGACGTGCGCGCCGCCGTGCGCACCGTCTTGTCCACGGGGGCCCGGGAGGTGCTCTGGGTGGGGCACTCCAAGGGAGGGCTGATGCTCTACGCCCACCTGGCGAAGACGCCCCAGGCCCCGGTGCGGGCGGCCGTCGTCCTCGGCAGCCCCTTCACCTTCGCGGTGCAGCCGGGCCTGCGCTCCTTCATCCAGAAGGTCGAGCCGGTGCTGAAGCTGCGGGTCATCCCCACCAGCCGCGTCACGAGCATCGCCCTGTTTGGCGCGCCCCCGGGGCCGATGAGCCGCTACATGATGCTGGCGGAGAACATGGAGCCGGAGGTGGTCCGGCGCGCGCTGGCCAACGTGCCCGCCGACATCTCCGGGGGCGTGGGGCGCCAGTTCGCCCGTTGGATCACCACCAACCGCTTCACCTCCTACAACGGCGAGTTCGACTACCGCGAGTCGCTCTCCCGGGTGACCCTCCCCTTCCTGCTGCTGGCCGGCAGCAAGGACCTGCTGGCGCCCCCCATGGCGGTGGCCCGCGCCCAGGAGCACCTGGGGGGCCCGGTGAAGTTCCTCGTGGCCGGCAAGGCCCATGGCTTCGGGGCGGACTATGGCCACGCGGACCTGGTGCTCGGCCGCCGGGCCCCGGACGAAATCTTCCCCCTGGTGGAGGCGTTCCTGTCCGCACATGCCACGCGGCCGCAGGACGGGTGAGGTTGTCCGGCCCTCCCTGGCGTGCTACCGGAACGGGCCCCGCGCCATGACAGACGGCTTGCCAATCTGGAGCCCTCCCACCCACGAGGCCCCGCGCATGCGCCATCCTCCCACCCGCGCCCCCCTGGTCCCACTCGCCATCGCGTTGGCCGTGGGCCTGGCCGCCTGCAACAAGCCCGCGCTGGAGACGCCGGAGGAGCTGGTGGTCGCCACCGTCAATGGCGAGGTGCTCAGCCGGGCGGACTTCGAGCAGGAGCTGTGGCGGGAGCTGGCGCTGGCGGACGTGTCCCAGCGCACCGCCGAGGACGTGGAGCCCTTCAAGCGCGCGCTGCTCGACACATACATCCACCGGATGCTGCTGCTCCAGGAGGCGCGCAAGCACAACCTCTCCGCCTCGCCGGAGGAGGTGGACCGGGGCGTGCTGCGGCTGTCGGGCGACTATCCAGCGGGCAACTTCAACGAGGTCCTGGCCCAGGGGCAGCTCTCCATGGCGGAGCTGCGCTCCCGCGAGGCGAGCAGGCTGACCATCGAGAAGCTGTTCGCCAGCCACGTGTATTCGCGGGTGGCGGTGACGGAGGAGGAGCTTCGCGCCTGGTACACCGCCCACGAGGCGGAGTTCCACGAGACCGAGCGGGTGCATGCCGCGCAAATCGTGGTGAAGGGCCTGGACGAGGCACGGCGCCTGCAGTCCCAGCTCAAGTCCGGCAAGAAGTTCGCGGACCTGGCGCGCAGGTATTCGCTCAGCGCGGACGCCAAGGTGGGGGGCGACCTGGGCTTCTTCCCCCGGGGGCAGATGCCGCCCGCCTTCGACGAGGTGGTATTCAAGCTGGGGGTGGGGCAGGTTTCGGACGTTGTGTCCACCGAGTACGGCTTCCACCTCTTCCGCGTGCTGGAGCGCAAGCCGGCGCGCAAGCGGGAGTTCGCGGAGGTACGGCAGCAGGTGGAGAGCAAGGTGCTGGAGCAGAAGCGGGCGCAGGCGCAGGAGGCGTTCGAGCAGGAGCTGCGGCAGAAGGCGCAGATCCACGTGAACGAGGCCACACTGCAGGCCATCCGCGGGCGCCCTGCGCCCCAGCAGGCGGTGGTGGAGTGACGACGGAATCGAAGTCCGGGGCGTCGGTCGGACGCGCTCGGGGTGGTGCGGAAGGATGGCTGGAATGAAGAAGCTGGTGGCGGCAATCGCGGCGGTGGCGCTCCTGGGCGGCGGCACGGCGGCCCACGCGGAGCTGGTGGACAAGGTGGCCGCGGTGGTGAACCGCGACATCATCGCGCTGTCCGAGGTGCAGCAGCGCGCGGCCCCGGAGATGGCACGCGTCAACGACCCGGACCCGCGCAGGCGCGGCGAGCTGCGGCTGCAGTTGATGAAGACGGCCCTGGACACCCTCATCGGCGAGAAGCTGATGGAGTCCGAAATCGCGCAGATGGGCATCACCGCCACCGAGGCCGAGGTGGACGAGCTGGTGGCGGACGTGCGCCAGCAGAACAACATCACCGACCCCGAGCAGTTCGAGCAGCTGCTGCTGAGCGAGGGGCTCACCATGCCCGTGTACCGGGACATGATGCGCAAGCGCATCATGCGCGACCGGCTCCTGCGCATGAAGGTCGGCCCCCAGGTGAAGATTACCGAGGAGGACCTGAAGGCCGCCTATACGCAGTACACGCGCATGGAGAGCGGTGACTCGGAGGTCCACGCGCGCCACATCCTGGTGCAGGTGGACGCCAAGGCCACGCCGGAGCAGGTGGAGGCCGCGAAGAAGCGCGCGGAGGCCATTGCCACGGAGGCGCGGCGCCCGGGCATGGACTTCGCTGCGCTCGCCCGCGCCCGCAGCGAGGGCCCCAGCGCCGCGGACGGCGGCGACCTGGGCTGGTTCAAGCGGGGCGTCATGGTGCCCGCCTTCGAGAAGGCGGCGTTCACCCTTCCCGAGGGCGGCGTCAGCGAGCCGGTGCGCACCAACTTCGGCTGGCACGTGCTGAAGGTGGAGGAGCGCCGCGCGGTGGCCGCCGCCTCGTACGAGGAGATGCGCCCCAAGCTGGAGGGCAAGCTGCTCCAGGAGAAGACGGAGAAGTTCCTCGACCAGTACGTGCAGGAGCTGCGGCAGAAGGCCAACATCGACGTGAAGCTGTAGCCGCATGGGCCTCCCGCTCGTCGGCATCTCCCTGGGGGACGTGTCGGGCATCGGGCCGGAGGTGACGGCCGCGGCCCTGGCCCGCCCGTCCGTGCGCAAGGCGCTCATCCCCGTCATCTTCGGGGATGGCCCCACGCTGGAGCGCTTCCCCGCCTTCCGCCGCTACGCCCGGGTGGCGCCGCGGGCCCTGGGCCGCGTGGACGCGCCCACCGTGGTGGAGGTGACGCGGCTGAAGGAGAAGGACCGCGCCCCCGGGCGCCCCACCCGCGAGGGCGGCCGCGCGCAGCACGCCTTCGTGATGGCGGCCATCGACGCGATGCGGGCCGGGCACGTGGACGCGCTGTGTACCGCGCCGGTGTCGAAGGAGCAGATTTCCCGCGCGGGCATCCCCTTCATGGGCCACACCGAGGTGCTGGCGGACGCCTTCGGCGTGGACGTCATGATGCTGATGGACGGGCCCCGCGTGCGCGTGGCGCTCGCCACCAACCACGTGCCCCTGGCGGACCTGCCGCGGCTGCTGACGGTGGCGGGCCTGACGGCGCAGCTCAAGCTGCTGTCGCGGAGCCTGGAGCCGGTGGTGGGCCGCAAGCCGCGCATCGCGGTGCTGGGGCTCAACCCGCACGCGGGCGAAGGTGGGCTGCTGGGGCGCGAGGAAGTCGAAGTGATTGGCCCCGCCATCCGCAAGGCCCGCGCGGCCCGGGTGGACGCCCAGGGCCCCATCCCCGCCGACGGGCTCTTCGCGCGGCCCGACCAGCTGGGCGCGCGCTACGACGCGGTGCTGGCCATGTACCACGACCAGGGCCTCATCCCGGCCAAGGCGCTGGACTTCGAGCGCACGGTGAACGTGACGCTGGGCCTGCCCGTGCCGCGCACGTCGCCCGACCACGGCACCGCGTATGCCATCGCCGGCAAGGGCGAGGCGAGCTGCGTGCCCATGGTGGAAGCGCTGCTCAAGGCCGCCCAGCTCGCGGGGGCCGGAGCCCGCGGAGCACGCAAGCGCGGCGTGGCGCGAAGCCAGTAGCACCCGTTGGGCCCAGCGCGCGGGCTCAGGCGCCGGAGCGCTGACGCAGCTGCTCGGCCAGGTCCTCACCGTCGCGGGCGGGGTCGATGAGCTGGAGCTGTTCCCCGGCGCCGCCCTCGGGGAGCACCCGCACGCTCACGAGGCCCACGGGGCACTCGCCCAGACAGCCGGATGCCATCACCCGCGTCCGCTCCGCGAGCCCACGCCCCGCCAGCGCCTCCCGCAGACGCCGAGGCAGGTCCACGCCTCCGGCGCTCGCGTCCAGGCGCACCAGACAGCGGTGGCAGACGTGCAACTCCGTGGGCTGGGGCGGCTCGGTCGCTGACATTCCAGGAGGAAGCATAGGGGCCCGCAGGCAGCCTGCGCGCCTCAGAAGACGAAGGGGAAGCGGATGGGCGCCTGCATGCGGACCTGGTGCACCGGGAACCTCCAGCGGCGAACCACGTCCTCGATGCAGCGCGAGAGCGGCGTGCCGCGCAGGGCGCTCGTGTCCAGGGAGACGTCGCGAGTCTCACCGCTCGGCAGCACCGACCACTGCACCTCGAAGCGCCCCCCCGCCGCCATCGCCGTCCCCTGCGCGTGCGAACGGAGGCACGCGGTGAGGGCGGGCTGGTTCGTCAGCACCACCTGCTTCACGTCCGCCGGCGTGAGGACCTCCTTCACGTCGAGCGCGGGCGGAACATAGACGGTGCGCGGGGGCGCCTGCGCCTTCAAGGACTCCGCGTCGCCCGTGAAGCCCAGCTCGCGCGCGAACTCCTCGTCCAGGTCCGCATAGGGCCCCTCTTCCGCGGCGGCCTTCGCCTCCACCGCTCCACGCGAAAGCTCCCCACCGGCTTCGGCATCGCCGAAGGCGAGCTCGACGGGCGCCGCTGGCGCACGCGACACGCCCCCCGCTGCATCCACGTTCGCGCGGACCTCGCGCGAGCTGAGAGCAGGCCGCGCCACTTCGAGCGTCACGGCGCTGGCAGCGGGGGCCGGCGAGGTGGACGTGAGAGCCACCGGGTGCAGCCCGTTCACGGCCTGGCGCAGCCCCTCCTGTGTCGCGGGCAGCATCGCGCCGGCCACGGAGACCGAGGCGCTCGCCAGCGGCTGAACGGAGGGGACCTCCTGGGGCTCCCGCGCCGTGGCGGCAGGACCTCCCGTGAGGGACGGCACCGCTCCTGCTCGCCCCGATACCGCCGCGCCGGAGCCTTGAGCGGCCTCGACGCCTCGTGCGGCATTCCACTGCGAGCCCTCGCGCACGTACTGGACCGCGACGAGGAACAGCCCCGCCGTCAGCGCGCCCACCGCGGCCGACCCCAGCAACGCGAGGAGCCGAGGCCCCGCGCCGCGAGCCCGCTCCGCGTCGACGTCACGCCCCGCGCCGGACATCGGCACGCCATGCCATGACGAGACGTCCCGCTGGGCTCGCGCCGAGCCAGACGCACGAGACAGGGCGCCCTCACCGCGCGGTGACAACAAGGCGCCCAGCGGTGTCACCTGACTGGCGTCGGGTGACGTGCGCATCCATTCGGGAATCTCCACCGCGGGCTCGCGCGGGGACTCCACGGCGCGCACGGAAGGCCGGGGATTCCGCTCCAGCCACTCCGTCTCTTCCTGCGCCAGTGCGAGGAGCGCGCGCACGCGCCCGGACATCTCCTCCACGGACGCGGTGTCACATGGGGCGTGCTCGGAGTCCGGTGCCTCGAAGAGCTCCCGGTCGAGGTAGGCGTCGAGGTCTCCCGCGAGCACCTCACGCACACTCACCGGGCGCCGCGGCTCCGCTGCGCCATGCGTGACATTGCCCTGAGTACGGAACTGCCCAGCCGCTCCGAAAAGAAGCTCGTCCACACGCCCTCCCTCGCCCGCGCTGCACTCATCGGCCCTGCTGACATCGACAGAGCGTGCAACGTAGGACCCGGTCCTCGTCGCGCCACCCCCAGTGTCCGTCCTCGAACGCTGTGCCACTCGAAGGCACCGCGCCTGTCCACTGCTTCACCGGTCAACTCACGGCGGATGGCGCACGCCGCCCCGCAACTTCGCGCCGCGGATGTTCATTCCGCATGCGCGCGCGCACGCGTCACATGTCGATGTTTCATGCACGTTGGCCGCCTGTGCGTACGGCCATGCTTCCACGCGGAGTCAGACACCCGGCTTCGAGGTCTCCGACGCGGTGTCGTCGCAGCGGCGCGGCGGTCGTCCTGCCCCACCGTCCCACGAGGACGTTCCACACCCCACACGCCGATGCACGGCACCGGACGCCGCGCGCCCCCGGCTCACCGCCCCCGTACGCAGAGGGGCATACTGAAACACTCTGAGACAGGGGGGAGACATGATGCCGCTCGTTCACGGCGGACGCCGATGGAAGCTGCCAGCCTTGGGGGAGGACTGGCTCGTCGTCCCCTCCGTCGACCTGGAGCGGCTGAAGCCAGAGCGGCCTCCGGTGCCGGACGTGTTCGTCACCGCCGCCCTGGAGCGCTGGCTGGCCACCTCCGCCGCGCGCACGCTGTACGCGATGTACGACGCGCTCGGAGGCAGGCTCCCGCTAGGACTCTCCGGCCTGGAGCGCAGCCACTACGAGCAGCGCCTCCTGCAACGGCTCACCGACGCCTTCACGCACGGAGAGCTCGTCGCGCTCCCCCTGGAGCGCCCCAGGCTCCTCCCCACGCCCTGGCCGGAGCCACCGCGCCCCAAGGAAGCCGAAGCCCCGGTCGAGGAGCAGACGTGGCTGGCCATCGAGCTGAAGGACGAGACGGGCAAGCCCCTCCCGAACCTGCGCTACGTGGTGACGCTCCCGGACGGCAGCACGCGCGAGGGCACCCTCAACAAGAATGGCTACGCGCGCGTGGAGGGCGTGAACCCCGGCCAGTGCCAGGTCACCTTCCCGGAGCTGGATGGCCAGAGCTGGTCATGAAGGCCTCGATGTCCGCGGCCTCCTTCGGGATGGCGGCGGTGAGCACCTCATGGCCCTCCGCCGTGACGAGCACGTCGTCCTCGATGCGGATGCCGCGCACGTCCGCGTAGCGCGCCAGCACGTCGCGCTGGAGCCTGTCTTTCGCGCGCGCCGTGAGCCGCGCGTCCGACAGGATGGCCGGCACCTGATACATGCCCGGCTCGATCGTCACCGCCATGCCGGGCTCCAAATCCCGGTCCAGCCGCAGCGAACGGTGGCCGAACTCCGGCGAGCGCGTGCGGCCCGGCGCATAACCCGCCCGGTCCCCGAGGTCCTCCATGTCGTGCACGTCCAGGCCCAGCAGGTGGCCCACGCCATGCGGGAAAAAGAGCGCGGTGACGCCATCCGCCACCAGCTCCTCCGGATCTCCGCGGAGGATGCCCAGCGCCACCAGCCCGCGCGCCATCTCCCGGTGCGAGGCCATGTGCACCTCGCGGTAGCGCGTGCCCGGATGCACGGCGGCGATGCTGGCCTTCTGCATGCGCAGCACCAGCTCGTACAGCTCGCGCTGCGGCGTGCTGAAGCGCCCCGTCACCGGCCACGTGCGCGTCACGTCACAGGCGAAGCCTCCCGGGCTCTCGCCGCCCACGTCCGCCAGCAGCAGCTCGCCCTCGCGCAGCGGATGGTCGTAGCGCAGGTTGTGCAGCACCTCGCCGTGCACCGTGACGATGGGCTGATAC
>Ga0182745_1003149_pt1 | contig 14358 bp, 12 predicted proteins | sample eDN3rd30CKraftBY_FD_128523 | JGI IMG/M metagenome (GOLD analysis project Ga0182745, IMG submission 128523) | Enriched backyard soil microbial communities from Emeryville, California, USA - eDNA 3rd pass 30_C Kraft BY (version 2) (version 2) | ecosystem: Environmental > Terrestrial > Soil >...
AAGATTTCCTACGCCAACATGCTGGCCGACATCTGCGACCGGATCCCGGGCGCCGACGTCGACGCGGTGACAAAGGCGCTGGGCGCCGACACCCGCATCGGTGCGAAGTATCTCAAGGGAGCGATGGGCTATGGCGGCCCCTGCTTCCCGCGCGACAACGTGGCGTTCGCCGCCTTCGCTCGCAAGATCGGCGCCCGCGCCGACGTGGCCGAAGCGACCGACCGCATCAACAACTTCCAGGTGGAGCGTCTTTCCGCCCTCGTTTCGAAGTTCGCCAAGGCGGGGACGCGCATCGCCATCCTCGGTCTCTCCTACAAGCCGCATACGCCGGTGGTCGAAGAGAGCCACAGCGTGAAGCTCGCCGCCAAGCTCGCCGACGCAGGCTACGTCGTCACGGTCCACGATCCGCTGGCCCAGGATGCGGCTCTGGCCGTGCTGGGCGACAAGGTGGTGGGCGCCTCCTCGATCGAGGGCGCGGTGCGCGAAAGCGACCTGCTGATCGTCGCGACCGGCTGGCCGGAGTACAAGGAGATCGCGCCGGACTGGTGCAAGCGCGAAGGCCAGCGCCTGACCGTTCTCGACCTGTGGCGGACCCTTCCCGCCGACAAGTTCGAGGCGGTGGCCGACCTTCTTTATCTCGGCTCCGGTCGCTGAGCCCGATTTCGGCATCCGCCAAGTGACCAAGCCCGCCAAGAGCGGGCTTTTTCATGTCAACTTCGCCGGAACGACGACCGTCCCTGCCCTCGGCTCTCCATCGCGCCTCTTCCCCGGCTCGCCTGAAGTCTCCCGCAGGTGAACCGAGGCTGGAGGCGGCCGTGACGCCCCGTCAGATCGCGCGCCGTCCACGGAAGCGCAGCACCTTGCCGCGAAGGCTCGGATCGATGCGCGGCAAACCCGCCAGCACCTGGCTGCAGAACGGGTTGATGTTGGCGCCGACATAGTCGGTGAAGAGCGGCCAGAACTTGTTGTAGATAACGTTCACGCCGACGAAGCGCCGCGCCGTCCGCCGTCCCGGCGGCCGCGTTTCGGCCTCCGTCGCGGCGGCCTGCTTGAACAGCTTCGCGATCACCTTGAGCCGCTTGTTATCGAGCGGACCGGCCAGACGCCCCGTCCTGACGGGCTCGTCCGCATGCTGTGTCGCGAGGCCGAACTCGAAGATGAACATCTCGGATTTCGGCAGCAGTTCCTCGAACGAGCCCCTCACCAGACCCGGCAAATCCGTCGGGAGCCCTTCGCATTCGTTCGGCACCAGGACGGGGCCGGTGAATCCCATCGCCCTCCAGGCTGTCAGGAATCGGTCCACGAAGGTCCGCCGCGCCGCCACGATCATGACCGCGGTCGACCGCGGATAGGTCAACATCTGATCGGTCACGAAGGGCAGTGTATGGTCGAGATCGTACGTCAGGTCTTCGTAGAGATGCCATTCGAGACTGGTCGCCGTGTAGGGCGCCGTGGCTGGCTTCAGGGCCGCGTCGAGACCCGCCGTGAAACGCTCGTAGGACGTTTCGCGATCGAGCTTGATCTCCTCGATCTCGACGTCGGGCCAACCCCAATTGTCGGCCTGGGCCGGCACATAGGGAGTCGACACGTTCCAGATGTAGTCGTCCTGGTTGTTCATCCGGGTCTGCCGGCCCTTGTTGTTGGCGGCGGCAACGCGGGTGTGATCGCAATGATAACCGAACAGCTTGTCGATCAGCGTATCCACACGCCCACGATAGAGAGCCAGACGCGCGGCCAGGTTCGAATCGCAATGCCAGCCCAGCAGCATCGATTCGTCGAAACCATGGATCGCGAACATGTCCTCGCGCAGGGCGGCCTGGAAATCGCCCAAGGCGTCGTACTTCATCGGCATGAAATTGTGGACGACCTGGTTCAGGTGATAGCGCACCGACCAGTCCCGCAGCTTGGCGAGGTTGCCGGCAGGATCGCGGCGGTCGAAGGCCGCCTCCCACAGCATCTCGGGCAACTCGAAGCGCGGTATCTGATAGAAGCCGTCCGGCACCGCGCCCAGGATGTCGCTGAGCGATTCCCCGTCCGTCCGCGGCACGAGCAGCATGTCCGTGTTGGTATAGAGGACCCAGCGGTTCCTGGGATTCGACCGGCGCAGCGCAACGTTGCGCGACTGCGCCTCGAGCGCGACCAGATGAGTCTTGGACTTGAGATGCGCGTGCTGTTCGGGACGAATCCTCAGCACCCGCAGAACCTTCTTGGCCTTCTCGGTCAGCGTGTCGTGGATCGCCTCGGGAAACGTCGGATGGTCGTCCGGGGTGTTGTAATCGACGAAGAGAATCTCGTCGTCCGGATCCGACATCACCTCGGCCAGCGCGTTGAAGCTGATGGCCGCCCGCTTGTGCAGGTTGTACCCGTGGGTGTCGTTACGACCGTACAGAATGACGGAAAACATGATACCTCGCGTGAGGGGCGATCATTCAGGAAGCAGAACGCGACAACTCGTTTCGGGCTGCCGCATGTTCCACCAACGTCGGCTGACCGAGGTCCAGGACCTGCTGCCAATAGGCACGAGCAGCGTTTCGATCGCTGGCGTGGCTTGCCACGCCGAGTTGGAAAAGCGCTTCGGCGCGACGACCGGCGGTGTTGGCCCGGGCCATCACATCTTCCTGGGAGGCCGATTTGGACTGCAGGGCCAGGAGGGAGGCGACCCATTCGTCGCCAACAGCGGATTGCATCGCGCTCGGGGCCTTTCCAAGCCGCAGTTGAGCCGTGCGCAGGTACAGCTCCCAGTAGGGATCGCGCCTGTCGTTCCGCACCATCGTCTCGAGATTCGGGAGCGCGAGTTCGTAGTCCGCAAGACGCAGCGCGACATAAGCACTCGCCGCCGGACGCCCCCCCAGCAACTCGAGCTGTCGACGCCAGTCTGTGTTGGCCTGGTCGACATGCCCAAGGGCCATGTGCGCGATGCCTCGCGCACTCAAAGAGTCTGAAGACTTCGGATTGGCGGCGATGACCTTGTCGAGATCCTCGATGGCTGCTGCATACTTGCCCAGCGCGGACAGGGCCTCCGCCTTCAGAGCGAGAGCGTCCAGGGAGCCTGGATGGAGCTTCAGGGTCCGCTCATAGTCTGCCAGTGCCAGTTCGGGCTGCCGATCGGCCAGATACGCATTCCCACGCGCGAGATTGGGCAGAGCGTACTTCTTGAGGGATTTCAGCACCCTCGTGTAGGAGACGATTTCCGCCGTATGCGACCCGATCTGGCGCAGCACGAAATGCCGGTCCGGCGCCCCTGCACGGCCTTTTTGCCGGAGCTGGCGCGCCTCCTCGTACCTGCCTCTGGCCGCGGCGCTGTCCCCGCTCATGTCGAGCACCTCGCCTTCGGCTTCGACGGCATCGGCAAAGGACGGCGCGACCGCAGTCGCCTGGCGCAGCAGATTGATCGCAGCCCGGTTGTCACCCATGCGACTAAGCGCCAACGCGCGAAGAAAGAGATTCTCGGCTTCGCTCCCGGTGCCTTCAACGCCCCTGTTTGCGGCATTGCGGACTTTCTTGGAGTCGCCTTCTTTTTGCACCCCCAACGCACCTCGCAAGCTTCCCGATAACCGCAACAACAATCGCGAACCTGTCACATTCACTCCTGCAAGGTCCAAACACCGTCAATTTACCCGTTGCGGAGGCCCTAATTGCTGCCGTTTCGTCCATAGCGCAGCCTAAAGCACCCAGCGCCCGGTACTAGTCCCGCAGGCCAACAAGTGCCATGCAATTTATTGGCCAATACGCAGAATCATGCCTCAGTAGATGACTTTGCACCCATCCGCTACCCTGAGTACGGCAATACGAAGGTGATTGCCCACCAGCATACTCTCGTATAGCCACCCCGCATGAGCGGCCACCCCTGAGAGACATCGCAATGAATGGCACCCCCTACTTGAGTATCGTGGGTTGGACGCGGAACGATGGGTACACATTAAATTACGCGCAGCGACTTGAGCACGCCATCGGCTTCCTAGTGCGTCAGCTAGAACGTTATAAAATTCCCTCAGAGATTATCATAGTCGAATGGAATCCACCGCCTGATCGACCTCTCATGGTGGAGCGCTTCCGCTCATTTCAATCTGTTCCTAACGTCACCCTTCGGTTCATCACCGTACCAAGCGAGCACCACCAAGGCCTAATCGGAGGAGATGTTCGTGGCATGCATAACAGCTATGCCGCAAATGCGGGGATACGACGTGCACGGGGGCGGTTCGTTTTGCCCAAGCCACTCGATACCTATTACTCAGATCAGTTAGTCTCACGCATTGCCAGTACCAACTTGGATGAGCACTCCGTCTATCGGTGCGATAGAGTCGACGCAAAGCCTGACGACGAAGACTGGATTAAGCTTTCAGATCAAGAACTACTGATTTACCTCGAAAGTCACCGCGTCCACCGGAATGAGCGCCTAACGCACAGCATCGACTGGAAAATTCGCGACCTCCACACCAATGCGTCTGGCGACTTTATGCTAATGACGGCGGCCAAGTGGGCTCAAATCCGAGGCTTCCCCAGAGACCCTACGGTTTTATGTTTAGATGGGGATTCCATTGCACTTCACGCCGCCGCCGCTTACGGCGCCCGTGAAGTCCATTGGCAAGAGGAATGGGTCTATAAGATCGCGCACTCGAATACTTATGCCGAGCGTACGAAGACGGTATGGAAAGATTGGCAGCGGAGCCTCGACGGTCGTTTGCTCTCTAAGGGTTGGCGCGAGTTAGCGTTCAACCTGCGGGTTTGGCTTAACTATCCACGCCGGCAAGTCCGCGGGCTTGAGAACATTTACGGCCCCTCCATCGAGAGGAACTTCGTCGCGAAGGCAGCGCGCCACGCGAAAAATGACGTCTCAATACCAACTAACGATACTCGTTGGGGGCTAGGAGGGGTGCAGCTACAGGACCAATATGTTACTCGCGCGGAATGGGACCAGAAGTGAGTCCGCGGCAGGTTGTATGCCTTGTTGGAGGACGCGGTTCACGCTTGGGGCCTCTCACCGAATTGACCCCAAAGCCGCTTCTGAAGGCCGCTGGGCACCCATTTCTGGATTATCTCATCCATGACGCGCAGCGTTTCGGCTGCGAGCATATGCTACTATTGGCGGGCCATAATGCAGCCGAAGTGACCACGCGATACTCGGGCAAACGCGTTGGTGGTCTATCAATCGAAGTCATCGTGGAGGCGGCGCCCGCAGGCACAGCAGGCGCCTTAGCCAACGCCGCTCGGGCTTTGGCGCCCGAATTTTTCCTTATAAACGGAGACTCCTTTTTCGATTTCAACTGGCTCGCACTTGCGCCCGCGATGCACAGAGACGATTGGACAATCCATCTCGCCCTGGCGCGCGGCGTCGACGGGGATAGATACGGCCGTGTGGAAACCTCTGGGGAGCGTGTCCGGACATTTCTGCCGGGCGGAAAAAGCAACCTTCCTATCAATGCTGGAATTTACCTCGTTCGACGACGGATTCTTGAGCGAATTAAGGAGATCCCTTGCTCCTTAGAGACACAGATACTGCCGGCGCTTGCTGAAGACAGCGAACTTATCGGTCACGAAGCTGGTGGTTCTTTTATCGACATAGGTGTGCCTGAAGATTTTGCGCGCGCCCAAACGGCAATGCCCAAATTCATGAAGCGACCTGCCGTTTTTCTCGATCGTGATGGAGTTCTTAATCAAGACGACAACTACGTCCATCGTCCCGACCAAGTGCGATGGATTGATGGAGCCATAGACGCGATCCGCTGGCTAAATGACGCGGGGTATTACGTGTTCGTTGTCACTAACCAAGCGGGAATTGCTCGAGGATACTACAGCGAGGAAAATGTGAGAGTTCTGCATGGCTGGATGCAGAACGAAATGCGCCGCTCTGGCGCTCATATCGATTCGTTTGAATACTGCCCTTACCATCCAGACGGCAGCAATGAGCACTATCGGCGCTTATCCACGCTACGAAAGCCGGCCCCCGGGATGCTGCTTAAGTTACAAAGAGAATGGGGTGCCGACATGGCGTCATCGTTTATGATTGGTGACCGCGAAACCGACATGCAAGCGGCCGCTGCCGCGGGCATACCTGGCTATATGTTCACGGGAGGTAACTTGCTGAATTTTGTGAAGAAGTGCACCAGCCGAGCCATGTAGTCAGTAATCACTCGATAAGGTCGCCCTTCTGCAAAGACTCAGGGCCTCGGCGAGTGAGGTTCTGGCTACCCTAGAATGTGAACTTTCTTCAAATTATCATCGGGGGAATCGAATCCCTTGGTATTCTGGACGTCATATCGCAGGAGCTGCGTGCCCCGTGTCTCAAAATTGAATGGCACTGGAAGCAGCTTCTCAAGGGCCTGTAGAACACCCAGTCGGCGTTCTGGAGCTACAAAAAGCAACATGAACCCGCCTCCGCCTGCCCCAAGGAGTTTGCCTCCTTCAGCCCCATGCTTCCGTGCTACCTCGTAGATCTCATCCACGAATGGCGGCGCCACTTTGGTTGAGAGGGACCTTTTCAGTTGCCATCCCTCGTGCAGCAGCCGCCCGAAATCGTCAAGATTTCCGCTCCCCCGGAGAATGCGTTCGGCTTCCGCTACCATTGCCTGCATTGCATGCAATTCTCTCGTCCTGCTCCCAATTAGCGATATCTGCTCAGCAGCAATTTCCGAAGCGTGTCGGGACAGGCCCGTGTAGAGCAATATCAAGTTTTCTTGGAGTTGGAGTGTGCGGTCGGGAGGCAACTGAAGCGGGACGACATCAAATCTCCCATCCCGATGTATATCTACCCTGTTGAATCCACCGAAAGCGGCCAGAATTTGATCCTGCACTCCAACATTCTCTTGGAGCACGTGCTGCTCAATGTGGATAGCTCGTTCGGCCAGTTCTCTCCGAGAGACGGGAGCACCCTGCAAAGCGTAAAGCGCATGCAGCAGACCAACGGAAAATGATGAACTGGAGCCTAATCCAGTTCGCGCCGGCAAGTCACCATGGTGGTGGATTTCAACACCAAAATTTATATGCATCCACTGAAGTATTCCTCGAATAGCAGGATGCGAAATATCCGCGTGACTCTTCACACACTCGATTTTTGACCAGACAACGCGGCTCTGGAAATCAAAAAACGGAGGCAGATAGCGACAGTTGATATAGCAATACTTATCGATGGTGGTGGCTAAGACTCCTCCACCGTTTTCTTTGAACCAGGCTGGGTAGTCGGTTCCCCCACCAAAGAACGAGACGCGAAGCGGGGTCCGAGTAACGATCATTGCCGAAGGTCAATCAAATGAGGCCGCGGTGACGTAGGAAGGCCCGGATTTGACCCGCAACATAGGTTCGCGCGCCATCGTCTACAGCCTGATGGTTGCCAAAAGAGAACGCGCCCTCCATCACGGCGCTCGAATGACTTAGATCCCCCACGGTGCGGTGCTCGTACATACGAAGCGCAGGTTGGCGAGCGATGTTGCCGGCGATGATGGGCCGGGTCTCGATGCTCGCTTCATTCAGGAACTTTGTGAGCTCAACCACCTTGAACGGCGCCCCTGCCTTTACCCGGATCGGAAATCCGAACCAGGAATGGGTGCCCTTGGGCGTCTCCTCCTGAAAATCAAAGAAGTCGCCGTACTGCGCCAGTTCACGGCGAAACCAAGCAGCATTTTGGCGACGGCGTTCAACATAAGAAGCAAGTTTCGGCAGCTGGACGAGCCCCATGGCGCCTTGCAACTCGGTGGGGCGGAGATTGTAGCCAACATTGACGAACAAGAAACGGCGATCGATTTCGGGATGCTCCGCGAACCACTTTTGCTGGTCTTCAACCTCCCTCACCCAGCCGTGGGCTCGGAGGATGCGCATGAGTTCCGAAAACTCGAAGTCGTCGGTTACACAGATCCCGCCTTCCAAGGTCGTCATATGATGCGAGTAGTAAAAGCTAAAGGTCCCGACGCGACCAAATCTACCGACCGGCTTGCCGTCGTAGTACGCCCCCAGTGCCTCGCAGCAATCCTCGATCAGTTCCAATCCGTGTCGCTTGCAGACATCCACGATTGCGTCCATGGCGCACGGATTGCCATAAACTGGAACGATCATTACGCCGCGCGTGCGCGGGCCGATCGCCTTCTCAATTTCGTTAGGGTCGATGTTGAACGTGGACGGATCAATGTCGACGATCACCGGCACAAGACCGCATTGGATGATCGGCCAGACGGTGGTCGACCACGACAAGGCCGGTACGATTATCTCGTCGCCAGGCTTGAAGCCATCCTTGCACGCTGGATTAGCGAGAGCAGCGACGGCCAGAAGGTTGGCCGACGAGCCGGAGTTATTCATAAGGCCATGGCGCCATCCAAAATGTGACGCGAAAGTCTTCTCGAATTCACGAACCTTGGCGCCCATGGTGACTCGTGTCGTCAGCATGCACTCTAGGGCAGCATTGATCTCGTCCGCCGCGAAAGTTGGTTCGTGGAGCCGGACGATCGGCTTCTCGGGATTGAACGAGAAGTCGAACCCGCCCGCACCACAATATTCCCTGACCGACCTAAATACGGCTTCCCTCAGTGAGGCTTCCCCAGTCATTAGCTAACCCTAGTCGTTCTGTGCATCAAAATGGGCCGCGGAATTCGGAAACTTCAAGGCTGTCGGCATGCGGCGGCTGCCATTCGGCTGCCCCCTTTCCGCGAACAAGGCCATAAGCAGATTCGGCGATAGAGCGCGCGGTCGGATAGTAGAGATTTTCCAAGACCTTCGTTGTCGGGCAAGGCGAGGGCAGATACCCCATACGCCGGCCGACAAAGGCCCGACGCTCTGCCAAGTGCTCGAACACGCTGGTCAGGATCTCCGCAGACGCACCGCAGCTCAACCAACCGGTATCGACGACGAGAAGCCTGCCCGTTCGCTCGACCGAGGTAGCAATCGTCTCCACATCGAGAGGCGACAGCGACACGGGGTCGATGACTTCCGCGTTGATCCCGACGTCAGACAGAAGATGCTTGGCCCGTACGCATTCGAGGGCCATGTGACTTATGCCGACGAGAGTCACGTCATCGCCCGGGCTCAGCAGACGAGCGCGGCCGTAAGGCACCTCGTAACTCTCCTCGGGGACGATGCCCCGCACACCGTGTAGCATTCGATGCTCGATCATAAGCACGGGATTGTCATCCCGTATGGCCGTTATCAGGCATCCCTTCGCGTCATGCGGAGTGGTCGGCGCAACAACACGGAGGCCTGGCACATGCATAAAATAGGAATGGAAGGCTTGGCTGTGTTGGGCGCCCTGTCCCCAGCTACGGCCGATGATGGCGCGCACGACGAGCGGGACCCGATGTGCGCCCGAGAACATATAGCTCATCTTCGCCGCCATGTTCACAAGCTGGTTCATGCATAGCAGCACGAAGTCCATGCGCTGATGAACTTGGATGGGCCGCATGCCAAGAAGCGCGGCACCGATGCCCACGCCAGTCATAGCATCTTCGGCCAATGGCACATCGAAGCATCGCTCAGCGCCAAACTCCTCGTGAAGACCTAAGGTCGTCCCGAACATGCCACGTGGGTCATCGACGCCCTGCCCCATCACGAACACGTTGGAATCCCGCTGCATCTCCGAACGCGTGCCTTCGAACAGGGCTTCGGCGTAGGTGAGTTCGCGCTTCAATTCAGTCCGCAAAGACATAGTCCTTAATTTCCGATGCCGCGGGAAATTCGCCCTTTTCAGCCCAGTCGATCGCCGCAGCGACTCTAGCCTCCTCCTCGACCTCGATGCGGTGCTTCACGTCCGAAGGCAGCAAACGGCCAAGTGCGGCAAGATTGTCGTTCTTGATCTTGAGATCCAGTTCGGCGTCCGGCCTATAGCGATACTGGCGATCCTCGCCCGGGCCTACATGGTCACGCCAGCGATAGGTCATGCATTCAAGGAATCGAGGGCCTTCGCCCCGGCGCACGGAATCGATGGCCAAACCAATCGAGGCGTGACACGCGAGAACGTCGCCGTCCTCGACGCGATCGGCTGTGACGCCATAAGACCGCGCTCTCTCGACGAGTCCCGGACCAGCCAGACGGTCATTCACATGAGAATAGATTGCGTAGTGGTTGTTCTCGCAAATGAAAAGGATCGGTAAGCGCTTTAGCGACGCGAAATTGATGCTCTCGTGGAACGCCCCCTCGTCAACCGCTCCCTCCCCGAAGAAGCACGCGACCATGGCGGTCGACTTGCGCATCTTGAGGGCGAGCGCCGCGCCCACGGCGTTTGAGATGCCGGTAGCCACGATTGCGGACGTGCCCATCATGCCAATATCTACATCGACCAGATGCATGGAACCCGCCTTCCCGCGAGCCGCACCATGCGACTTACCGTAGAGTTCGGCCATCATTCGAGGCAGGTCGCCTCCCTTAGCTAGATAGAGCGCGTGGCCGCGGTAGGTCCCGAATACATAGTCGCTGCGGTCAAGGTGCGCGCAAACGGCAGCAGATACGGCCTCTTGGCCGATGCTCAAATGCACGGGACTCTTAATCTTGTCAGATGGGTAAAGGCGGATTATTTCCTCCTCTACCCTGCGGATTACATACATCGTACGGTACAGGCGCTCCGCTGTACCGTCGTTTCTAGGCACTTCCATCGGCTCCGCCGTCAATATCCGAGACGCCCGGCTGGCCAAAGCAGCTACGCTGTATCGGTCCTATGATCGCAGTACCACCGATACATCTCGCCTAGTCCGTCTGCAAGCTCAGTTCCACCGCGCCAGCCCAAGCCCTTTAGCCTCGAACTGTCGAGGAGCCGCCGCGGCGCGCCGTCGGGTTTGCTGGCATCGAAGGCCAAACGGCCAGCATAGCCCACGACCGCCGCAGTAAGACGGGCCAGTTCTGCGATTGAGACATCGATCCCTGTGCCAATATTCACTGCCTGAAGGTCTCGGTAGTACTGCATGACATATACGATCGCGTCGGCCGCATCATCGACATACATGAGTTCGCGCCGCGGGGTTCCCGTGCCCCAGATCAACACTTGCTCTACACCTTGGTCGCGGGCGTCGATCATGCGCCTCATCAGTGCCGGAGCAACGTGGCTCATCAGGGGGTCGAAATTGTCACCCGGCCCGTAGAGATTGGTCGGCACCGCCGTAATGAAGTCGGCCTTGTATTGTTGCGCAAAGCTCTCCGCCAGCTTGGCGATCGCGATCTTCGCGACGGCATATGCCTCGTTCGTCGGCTCAGGAACACCCGTCATCAGGCTGGCCTCAGAAACCGGCTGTGGTGCCTGCAGGGGATACATACAACTCGACCCGAGATTTACAATCCGCTGGACGCCTGCTTGGTAGGAGGCACCGATCACGTTGGCGCCGATCTGAAGATTGGTGATCAGGAATTCAGCGGGAAAAGACTTGTTTGCGTGGATCCCGCCCACTCGCGCAGCACACAGCACCACCGCGTCGGGCCTTTCCCTGACCACCCACCTCTCCACATCCGCCTGACGCGTTAGGTCTAAATCCTGCCGATCGACGGTGAGGAGATCGCACGCCTCCCTGGACAGCCGGCGCAGGACGGCGCTTCCAACCATGCCACGATGGCCTGCTACCCAAATCCGCTTGCCCGAGAGATCGAAAACCTTGGGAGGCAAAAGCCCCTCCTGCCCATTTGGAGCGGAACTTGACCAATCGATATCGAGCGGTCAAGGCGGCCGCGCCTTCGTCGGGGTGGCGCCTTACACAGCACTCCCCTATTTTCTGCTTCCTTTGCTTACCAGCCCATTCGGACTCTAGGATTTCCCATGGCACCGCCCCGCGCTTTCGTCACCGGCATCACGGGAATGGTCGGCTCCCACCTTGCCGATTACCTATTGGAAAAGACGGATTGGGAGATTTATGGCCTCTGCCGCTGGCGTAGTCCCATGGATAACCTGGGTCATTTGGCGTCACGCATCAATGCAAAGGACCGCCTGTCGCTGCTGTACGGCGACCTCCGCGACACACTATCCATCCGGGATGCAGTTGTTGCCGCACGCCCTGACTACGTCTTCCATTTGGCGGCGCAGAGCTTCCCACGGACGAGTTTCGATTCCCCGCTCGACACGATGGAAACGAATATACAGGGAACAGTTCGCGTCTTGGATGCACTGCGGGCGCACGCCCCGACGGCCGTCATCCACGTCTGCGCCTCATCCGAGGTATTCGGGCGCGTCCCTAGAGAGAAGCTGCCTATCGACGAGGAGTGCTCGTTCCATCCGGCGTCGCCCTATGCGATTTCCAAGGTCGGCACCGATCTGGTCGGACGCTTCTATGCAGAGGCATACGGCATGACGGTAATGACGACTCGCATGTTTACCCATACTGGGCCAAGACGAGGGGACGTTTTTGCCGAATCGACCTTTGCCAAGCAAATCGCAATGATCGAAAACAATCTGATCCCGCCCGTCGTGAAAGTTGGCAACCTACAGTCCCTGCGCACTGTCGCAGACGTACGCGATGCCGTACACGCGTACTATCTTCTGGCTACAGTCAATCCGATATCCGGTGCCTACTATAACATTGGCGGTACTCATAGTTGTACAATTGAAGACATACTAAACACATTGATATCTTTCTCTTCCCGGCGCGCAGACATTCGGATTGAGGTAGATCCTAATCGTCTGCGGCCAATAGACGCCGACTTGCAGGTTCCTAACACGGCCAAATTCGAGGCTCACACAGGGTGGAAGCCCCAAATCCCATATGAGACGACACTGCGCGATCTTCTGGACTATTGGCGGAAGCGTGTCAGGGCTGAAGGGGACCGTTTCCTTACCCGCTAACAAGCTGCGAAAAGTCCAATTCCTTGCGAATAAGCGAAATAACCGAAATAAACGAAACGAACGAAACGGAGGCGGCGACCCCTGAATCAGGTGTCATTGTGCCCGTTGACGGGTCAATGTTGGCCATGTCGTCATGAGCGAGCAGGCGATCTTCCACTACAAGCAGACCACGGACTACGATCGCTCGGGCCAGTTCACCCTCGTCTGGAACGATCTGTCCCTGAATATCTGGTGGCCGGTCCAGAATCCGATCGTTTCGGAGCGCGACCAGGGACGCTAGTCGCCTTCCGTCAACGGCCCGCGCCGGCTTGGAACGACGAGAGTTCGTCGACCGCGCCGGCCAGATGGTAGAGGCTGGTCGCGGGCATGAAGTCGACGAGCGGCGATCCGTCGGGGCCCAGGCGGTCCACCCATCCGCCGTTTGGCGCAGGAGCGAGGAAACGACGATACAGGGCTCGCGTCAGCTCGACGGCCCTCTCCGCCGATCCCGTCCGCCCGCGCCGCGCTTCGGCCAGATCGCTCTTGATGGCCTCGGTCATCGGCCAAAGTCGACGGGATGGCTTCAGGATGGTGCCGTCGGGGTGCACTTCGTCGACGATCAGCCCGTCGGCGTCGAAACCCGCGCGGCCGGCATTGTCGTATAGCCGCTCGACGACCGCCCCGACCCGACCGTCGTCCGCCTGCGTTTCATAGCGACGCAACAGCCAGCACCATTCGAAATGGTGCCCCGGCTCGACGATCGCGCCGTTCCCGGGGACTGGCCGCAGCGCGTCGTCGAAATTTTCGAAAAGCACGCCCTGCCCGGCCTGGAAGAACTTGGCCAGGAAGAGCTCGAACAGGCTCGCGGCTCTTTCGAGAAAGCGCCGGTCCCGGGAACACTCCCACAGTGCAAGGAGGGCCTCGAATAGATGCATGTGCGGGTTCTGCCGGCGCGGCCCCTCCCGCCATGGCGATGCCTCGACGTATCCGCCCCCCCACGGCGCCGTCATCTCGCGATCGAGGAAGACCAGCGTCTCATGGGCAAGCGTCAATTCTTCCCGGTTCCCGGTCGCCTGGACATGGGCGGCAATCGCGAGAAGCACGAAAGCGTGGGCATAGAGATCGCGCGTGGCATCAACGACGGTTCCATCCCGCGCGATCGAGAAGCCCCAGCCGTCCCGACCGTCGCGACGGTAATAATCCCGGCACATCGATCCGAAAGCGCGTTCCGCCAGCGCCGCCGCCCCGGAGTGCCATCGCTGACGCTGCGCAAGCGAAAAGACGAAAATCTGCCGGGCCTGGACGAGCAGCCGGATCGGCATCTCCTGACGGGGAGTGCCGTCGAACCTCAGACCTTCCTCGAACCGTCCAGCCCTGCCGTCGAACCCCGCCGTCGCCCACAGAGGCAGCGCCTGGTCGCGCATCCAGCTTTCCATCAACCCCGCGACCGTACGCACGTCGTGCGGCATCAGGGGCGGCTCTCCCCCGCGGCCGAGGCGGCCGCGCTACCGCTTGAGCAGATCTTCAACACGTTCTGCGGGTACCGCCACGACGTTCGGCGACAGCAGCGTTCCCTCGACCGCGCGCTCGGGCCAGCCGCCATTCGGACAGAAGGAGAGGATTTGATAGTCGTGCTGCTGGCG
>Ga0182745_1003150_pt1 | contig 14357 bp, 13 predicted proteins | sample eDN3rd30CKraftBY_FD_128523 | JGI IMG/M metagenome (GOLD analysis project Ga0182745, IMG submission 128523) | Enriched backyard soil microbial communities from Emeryville, California, USA - eDNA 3rd pass 30_C Kraft BY (version 2) (version 2) | ecosystem: Environmental > Terrestrial > Soil >...
GGAATCCTTTAATCGGGGTTCCTTTTTTTATTTTTAAGATCCCGCTATGTTGATAACTAGATAGCATTGATGAGAGAAAATTTTCTAATATAAATTCTGATTAGTTGTAGCTTAGGTGAGCGGTCTAAGCACACAAGCCGCAGAGCCAACTCGTTGTCTCTACGACTTGTCTTTGAGGCATACACGATGTTGGTCATGTAATATCTAGCATTTTTATTTTTATGAAAACAAAAACCAGAGCAACTCCAAAATGGAAGTTGCTCTGGTTTTTTACTGATTCAACTTAAGCAAAGATCTGCCCACCGTTTACATGGATAATTTGTCCTGTCACAAAACGAGAATCATCCGAAGCCAAGTAGACGTAAGCTGGAGCGAGTTCAAATGGTTGCCCTTGGCGGTTCATAGGATTACCCGCTTGTGGCACTTCTTCAGCTGAGAAGCTTGCTGGAATAAGCGGTGTCCATACTCGTCCAGGGGCAACAGCATTCACGCGAATGCCTTTACTCACCAGATTCTTCGCTAATGCACGTGTCATTCCGACATTGGCGGCTTTTGTCATTGTATAATCCATTAGTTTGTCATTGCCATCAAAGGCTACAACAGATGCGGTATTGACAATGGCACTGCCGGATTTTAAATATTTGAGTGCTTCGCGTGTTGTGTAAAAGTGTGAGTAGACATTAACCTTAAAGGTCTCGTCAAATTGTTCATCGGAAATATCCAGGAAATCTTTTTGCTCGAATTGCACGCCGACATGATTCACTAGTATATCCAGTTGACCGAATTGCTCGACGGTTTGTGTCACAATATCCAAACACTGTTGTTTTTCTCTTAAGTCGCCAGCTAACAGCAAGCATTGTTGGCCAAGCTCTTCAATTCTTGCTTTTGTACGCTCCGCATCTTCTTCCTCTTGAGCGCCAAAATAGGAAATTGCTACATTGGCACCTTCTTTTGCAAAAGCGATAGCAGTCGCAGCACCAATTCCACTATCTCCGCCAGTGATTAAAGCTACTTTTCCTTTTAGCTTGCCGCTTCCTTGGTATTCCGGATTTTCAATAATTGGTTTTGGCTCCATCAGGCCTTCAATCCCCGGCTGACTTTGTTGGGTTTGTTCAGGGACTGTTAGCGTAACTTCTTGAGTCTGAGTAACCTTCTTGTAGTTTGGATTCTTTGGGTAAGATTGGTCACTATTTGATTCGTTTGCCATGGTCAAATACCTCCTAGATTTTAGAAAAACGATTTTGTCTCATTCTAGTTGAATTTCGTAATGTAGAGCATTTCTAAGCATGCCAACATCATTCTTTCTATCTCTACATGAAATTAAACGAAAGAGCCATTCTCGTTTTAGCCAATCGCTGTTGGACGATTCCAATGGCGGCCAATGCGTAAGGCCTCGATAAAGGATTCGACCGTTAGCGCCACACCTTCATCACCCGTTTTAGCTTTTGATTCTAGTGGTTCCTGTTCCACTAAAAAGGCAAGTGGCTTGTAATGGTTATAAGTTTCCTCGATGAAATGATTTAATTTATTTTTAGACTTTGGATTTTCAAATTTAGCAGCAACAAGAATTCCGTCATATAACACTGGAGAGGCTGTATCCATTGTATGGTCTACCTCAAATCCTTGGACTGTTTGTTGCTGATCACTAACTAATTCTACCGCAATTTTTTGTGCCTTTAATGTATCGATGATAGTGGCTAGCTTGTCTGTAGACTGATTGACAATAATGGCAACCTTATTTGTCTCAGTTGATAACACTGGATTTACGAACATGCTTACGGCAGGCGACTTCTTATTTGTTTCCACATGTGCTTTAATTTTAGGTGGCTGCACGCCAACATTCATGGCAAGTTGTGTTGCTAAATCGACATCTACATTTGCGAACATATCAACGACTTGTTGACGAATCTCACGACGGGCAACTTTTCCGACTTCAAAACTAAAGGCTTTCAAAATATGCTCCTTTTCAATATCTGTCATACTTAACCAGAACATGCGGGCCTGAGAGAAATGGTCCTCGAAGGATTCGCTTCTAGCACGGACCTTCAAACCTTCCACTTTTTCCTGGTAATGTTCATAGCCTCCAGCATTTGCTGAAACCGGTGCAGGTGTGTTTTGCTGAATTGAATTTTTATGATAGCTTACAGGTCCAACATTAATCGTTTGGCGCCCATAGCCATCGCGCTGATTATTATGGAATGGACAAACTGGACGATTAATCGGCAGCTCATGGAAATTCGGACCGCCGAGTCGAATTAACTGCGTATCTGTATAAGAGAATAGGCGTCCCTGCAATAATGGATCATTTGAGAAGTCAATCCCCGGTACAACATGGCCCACATGGAAGGCAACTTGTTCTGTTTCAGCAAAGAAATTATCGACATTTTTGTTTAATGTCATCTTTCCCAAAATACGAACGGGCACTTCTTCTTCTGGCCAAATTTTCGTTGGGTCGAGAATATCGAAGTCGAAGTTAAATTCATCCTCTTGGGCAATCAGTTGAACCCCCAGCTCATATTCAGGGAAATTGCCTTGCTCGATGTTTTCATAAAGATCGCGACGGTGGAAGTCTGGATCCTTTCCGGCAACCTTTTGAGCTTCATCCCATACAAATGAATGAACACCTAATTTTGGCTTCCAATGGAATTTAACAAAGTGTGCTTGTCCCGCTTCGTTCACGAAACGATACGTATTAACGCCAAAGCCTTCCATCATACGGTAGCTTCGTGGAATGGAACGATCCGACATATGCCACATAATCATATGAGCTGATTCTTGATTGTTCGCGACGAAATCCCAAAATGTATCATGTGCACTTTGCGCTTGCGGGATTTCGTTATGCGGTTCCGGTTTCACGGCATGAACAAAATCAGGGAATTTAATGGCATCCTGAATAAAGAAGACAGGGATATTATTGCCGACTAAATCATAATTTCCTTCTTCCGTATAGAACTTAGTGGCAAATCCACGTGCATCTCGCACACTATCAGCGGAGCCTCGGGAGCCGGCTACAGTGGAAAAGCGTACGAAAACAGGCGTTTCTTTACCTTTTTCTGATAAGAACTTCGCTTTTGTAATATCACTTGCATCGTCATAGCTTACAAATACGCCATGTGCTGCTGTTCCTCGTGCATGCACAACACGTTCTGGAATACGCTCATGGTCAAAATGCGTCATCTTCTCGCGGAAATGAAAATCCTCCATAATAGTAGGACCGCGTGAGCCAATTTTTAATGAATGCTCATCTTCTGAAACTTTCAAGCCTTGATTGGTTGTAAGGGCTTTGTTGCTGTCATCGCTTTTAAACTGCTCTAACTGTTGTTGTTTTTTATTCATAAATATAAATCCTCCATTCTATGAATCTATTCACAATACATGTATTCCTTTATTCCAAAGGAGGAAAACTGCTACTAAAGTAATGCATTCATAGAATAAGGGGAAGGAAGCTAGAAAACGCGCAGTTTTAAATAAATTCTGAAATTTATAAAACGGGCTCAATTACCTATGAAAAATGCTCCTGATTCTCTATAGAATCAAGGAGCATTTGCGTTAGGCGTATTCTGTTAAAGTTACTAATTCGACAACATCTGCTGTAAGTAAATCAAGCGGTGTACCGTCCTGATTCTTCACGGCATGTGTTGCTTTTGCCAGTATCAATTCCTCGAGTAGATTGCGGACAAGGCGGCCGTTTCCGTGCTTTTCAGGATGAAGCTCAATCGCCTGTTTGAGCAGCTGCTGTACTTGAGGAATTGCTGTCTGATCTAAACGGTATTGCCGTTCAAAAAGCATGTTTTCTAAAATGTTCAGCAGTTCTGGTGTTGAATAGTCAGGGAAGTTAATGTGATATTTAAAGCGAGACTGCAAACCGGGATTGCTCTCTAAGAACTGATGCATCTCTTTTGGGTAGCCGGCTAGGATGACAATGAGTCGATGCTGGTAATCTTCCATGGACTTGACAAGTGTGTCGATCGCCTCAATGCCATAATCATTTTCAGAACCGCGAATGAGCGAGTAGGCTTCATCGATGAAAAGCACCCCATCCAAAGCGGACTCAATTTTTTCCCGTGTTTTTGTTGCCGTTTGTCCAACATATCCTGCCACTAAACTCGAGCGATCCACTTCAACCAGGTGACCACTTTTTAAAACACCCAAGGATTTATATATAGTAGCCAAAATACGAGCTACCGTTGTTTTACCAGTACCAGGATTCCCGTGAAACACCATATGTAAATTCATAGGCTCAGTTTTTAGCCCCTGTGCTTTACGCATCTCGCTATAGACAATCCAATCATGGATTCGATTAATGCGCAGCTTGACTTCTTCTAAACCGGTTAGCTGATCGAGCTGCTGCAGCGCTTCCTCTATCGGCAATGCTTCAGCAATGGCTATAGGCTTTGTTAAGGCTTCTTTCAAAAGCGGTCGCATATAAATTTCCTTATGTAAATCTGTTAACCATTTCTTTAGCTTCTTAAGATCGTCCGAATAATAGCTAGATAGACTTGGGTGTGCCGCTAAAGTTTCCATTCGCTTCATATCTTCAAATATTCGTTTTACAGTTCGATCAGTAAAATAATCAACGGTTACTTTTAAATCAGCAGCAGGTGAAAGGTTATTTTTCGTTAAAATACATAAGATGAATTTCCAGTAATAATGAGGATTTTGCTCATAGGAAATCGCGTTTAAATAACTAAGCTCGGCCGCTTCGAAATTTTGCTCTTCTTCATATAGTGCAGCTAACTGTGCATACAGCTCACCGTGTCGGGAGAAGAGCTCCTTTTTTGTAGTTTCATAGGCGTCCTTTTGATAACTAATTGTTGCATGGTCGATTAACTCATTAATCTTTTTCTCAAGCTCTTTAATGCGTAACAATTGGATTTGAATCATTTGCGTATCCGTTATATCAAGTTTTGCTAAGATATCCTTAAATGTTTGTTTAACAAAATCATGTTGGGGCATTCAAATTCATCCTTTTATTCATTTGTGTCTATTATAATATGTTTTTTTTTCGCAGTGTAATAAAATCTGAAAATTTAGATTTATAAATTATTGCGAATGTTATAAATCGTTATATGTGAATTGTTTTTTCTAGGTATTTCATAGTAGCTGGTGGGATTAAAACCTTTATTATTCAAAGGTTTATTTAATTTTTCTGGACTTATAACTATTATTTGAAACGCAAAAATATAAAGAATTTAGAAAGTGTTCGAAAGTAGAATTTATATACAATAAAGAGAAAAAAATGCTTATAAAGAGAAATGTAGTGAATTATTCAGAAAAATAGATACCAAATGATTGGTTTCTTTGGTATATTAATATCAACAAAGATTTCCTTTGGTATAATAATATGCACAAAGGATTTTCGGATTAGTGAAAAGCAATCAAACTATTACTAAATACATAGAGAAAAGAAAAATAACTAATCCAATTTTTATTTTTTAAAGCATTTTGTAAGCGTTTTATCGATAGTCTTTTTTTACAGATTATTTAAGGTGGTGGTAGATGGGCGGCGAAAATTGGGCAAAGGGGTTTGTAAATTTTGGGGATGGCTATTCGATTCAATTAGCAAAAGTGAAAACATCATGGGGACAGGAGTCGAGTCTGTGCTTGGTATTTTGAAAATTTTGATTTTTTGGCATGTGGTTGATTGTAGGAGTTCGAATATTTCTAAGCCACACATTCGCCAAAGCATATTTGATTGATTCGGATTTATAAATACGTGATTTTATGGAAGGGTGTTTAGATTATGGAAAACAAAAAGTTTTGGTCTTATGAAAATAAGCTAGTAATGATCTTCTTCTTCACTATTGGATTTGTCTTCTTCGATCGCTTAGCGATTAATTATTTATTCCCAATGATGTCTGCAGATTTAGGCCTAAATTACACACAATTAGGTCTATTAGGTGCAGCACTTGCTTTAACATGGTCGGTTTCTGGTCCACTGGGTGGATTTATCTCTGATAAGGTGAAAAGCAAGAAAGCGATGCTGGCCATTTTAGTTCTCTTATTCTCTGTCTTTTCATTATTGCATGGCTTTGCTCAAACATTTGGCATGTTATTTGTGCTGCGTTTATTCATGGGGATTGTTGAAGGTCCGCTGATTCCGCAAACGCAATCGATTTTAGCTATGGAGTCCTCGGAGCGCCGAAAGGGCTTCAATCTTGGCTTCACGATGAACACGAGCAATGCATTATTTGGCAGTATTCTAGCGCCTATTTTAATCGTTGCTTTAGCCAATGCATTTGACTGGCATACTGCATTTTATCTAACAATTATTCCGGGGATTATTTTAAGCTTTTTCATTTTCAAAACAGTCAAAAATCCGGATCCAGTAAAATTTGAAGCAATTCATACGACAAAATCTATCGAAAAAGTGAAAGTAAAGGATGTGCTAAAGCATCGCAATATTTGGCTATCCATTATCGTTTTCAGCTTAGTGATGACAACACTTATGGCCTTCCAAGTTTTTGGACCGACATATTTAGTACAAGCAAAGGGCTTAACTGACACTACAATGAGTTTTGTCATGGCAGCCTTTGGGGTGGGGTATGCACTCTTTGGCTTTTTAATCCCATCGATTTCAGAACGTACTGGTCGTAAGCCGGCCTCTTTACTGTCTGCTTTACTATTGATTCTAGTACCGCTTTCGATTGTTTTTGTAGATTCGGTGCCATTAATGATGATTCTATTATTCATCGGTTCAGCTGGTTCAGGTGTCATTGGGATGTCGATGTCGGTCATTCCAGTAGAGTCCGTACCATTACGTTATTCTGGTCTTGCTATCGGTTTAACAATCGGAATCGGGGAGCTATTCGGTGGATTCCTAAACCCAATGGTCAATGGTGCATTAGCCGATAACTTCGGCATTCAAACACCATTATTCGTCGCAGCAGGCGCAGCCGTAATCGCATTACTATGCACCTTCTTCTTCAAAGAAACAGCCCCATCAAAAGTGGAAACTGCACAGCTAGATACAACATTCGTTCAAGCAGAAGGGCAAGAAGTAAAACCTACAGTACAAGTGTAAGTTGAATATTGATAAAACCCTGTATGATAAGGTTTGGAGACTGTAGGCAGACTTAACTTGAGTTTGTCTACAGTTATTTATAGTTGTTGGAAGCTTGGTAGAGAAAAGGGGGCTATTGGACAAAAATGCGCTCGAAGCAGGTGGAACGGTCGAATAGAATTCAATACTTCAGCTTTACTGTTCAAATGGACTCTTCAAAAAATTCAGATGTGAAAATAATAGAAATTAGTGTATATTAAAAAGAAAAATTTTCCTTTAAGAGGTGGAAGCGGTTGTGGACAAACTAGAATATGAATGGGTAAAACAAACAAGACAAATCTTATTGGACCAATGCAGAGAATTGAATGAAGATGACTTTACGAAAGAGTTTGCATTTGGTTTTCAGAGTATTAGAGATTCTCTAGTTCATGTAGCGGGCTGTTACCATGCCTGGTTAGGTTCCTTTGTACTCTCAGAAACATCATCACCGTTACTTTCCAAGGAAGTAATGAAAACGTTCAAGGTAGACGAGGTTCAAAACTACTTTCAACAAGCTGATGTATATGTAGAAAAGGTGTTTGAAAAATTCGCGAATAAATTTGATGAAATAATCGAAAAAGAACTTTCCTGGAGAGCGGGAAGTGTCGCTGTAAGAAAAACGCCGCATCAATTACTAGTGCATTCCATCACGCATGAATTCCATCATAAAGGACAAATCGTAACAATGCTGCGTCTACTTGGCCATGTTCCTAAAAATACGGACATCTTGGGGCTACCTTCTGGGGAATTTGCTAAATAAAAGGTATCAATAAAAATATCTAGAGATGTTGCGCATCTTACTATCTTATTTTGTAAGCTGCGCGTCATCTCTGAAAGTTCAGAATTCATTTAAGTAATACATATCTATGTCACCTCTGTTTCCGAAGCATCAATGCCAATTTTAAAACAAAGGCATCCTTAAAATACTGTGGATGATAGCCAGTCAGCTCGTGTATTTTATTTAGCCGATACGAAAGGGTATGCCGATGAATTTTTAGGCGTTCGGCACATAGATTGATTTGAAGATCGCTTTCAAAAAAAGTTTCTAATGTAGAAATCATTTTTTCGCTCATCCCAAACAAAACTTTCGACAAAAACTTCTGCACATCATAATCATTTTTACTCTTCAGTAAAGTATAAACCTCAACATCCTCAAAAAAGATATCCTGCTGACTTTTACAAGTAAAACCAAGTGCGGTTTGCGCCCCATTAAACGCATAGGACAGTTCCGTTAGAGCATGAACGACAGGACCCACTCCCATATGAATTTCAAGCTTTTTTTTCAGTTTAGTAATTTGATGGATAATCGTCTCTGATTGTTCTACTGAGCTTCCACTTAAAAAGATATAATACTCGTTAAGCTCCATTTGCCCAAAAAGAATCGGCTGTTTATATAAAATATTCTCTAAGTTAATCGACAAAGTATTGGATGCATTTTGATCTTCTTGTTTTATTAAAATAATTTGATAAGGTTCCTTCAACGGGAAGGGCAATTTATGTATTCTTTCACTAACCATACTATGATTTGGCTCTTCTTCGATTAAAGCTTTAAAAATGAAATCTCCATTTTTCCTTTGCCATTCACTTTCACTTTCCGTAAGAACTTGATGGACCATCATTTCGGTTGTCAGCTGTACTAAATTAGCAATTTCATTTAATTCATTTGGATCTCCGGTAATGCCGATTACCCCAATGATTTCGTCATGAAATGTAATCGGCATATTAATGCCAGGCTTGCAATTATGAAATTGGTGAGTAAGGTTTTCATCAATAAATAGAGGCATTCCTGTTTTTATAACCTCAATGGCACCTTCATGTATGGAATCGATGCGCTCTCTATCGCCAGAAGCTAAAATAACCCCATTTGAACCAATCACATTAATATTATGATGCAGTCGGAGCATGGTTTGAGCAACTATTTCTTCAGCTAGCTTTATGGATAACATTTTATACACCTCGTATAAAAAAGATGCTGTACTAATACAGTTAAATTGTACATCCATTATAATGCTATTTTCCATAGTTTGTCACTATAATTGTTGTAAGCGCTTTTACTTTATTGATTAAACAGAATATTTACTACATAGGCAAAATTTATACTAGTGAAGGGGTGGGAGCATGAAGGTTGTAATCAGTCCGGATTCTTTTAAAGGAACATTAACAGCACTCGAAGCTGCACAGGCGATTGAAAAGGGGATTAAACGAGCAAATGAAGGTGTAGAAACGATTTTGCTGCCTGTAGCGGATGGTGGAGAGGGAACGATGGACGCGTTAGTTTTGGCGACAAATGGCCATTATGTAAAATCGGTTGTTCTCGATCCGTTAGGACGTGAAATAGAAGCATCTTTTGGCGTACTGGGAAATCAAGCGACCTGTGTCATCGAAATGGCTTCAGCTTCTGGAATTACACTGTTGCATAACAATGAACGAAATCCGCGAATTGCCTCAAGCTTCGGTACCGGTCAATTGATTAAAAGTGCCTTAGATCAAGGGTTTAGAGACTTTATCATCTGTATTGGTGGAAGTGCTACTAACGATGCTGGGGTAGGAATGCTGCGAGCACTTGGCCTACATTTGCTTGACAGAAATGGACGCGATGTACAAAAGTCGATTGAGGGTTTATATGAGGTGGCAAGCTTAGGTTTTGAAAACTGGGATGCAAGATTAAAAGATTCAACAATTGCGATCGCTTGTGATGTCGATAATCCGTTAGTCGGCGAATTTGGTGCAACAGCAGTATTTGGTCCACAAAAAGGAGTGAAATCCGAAGAAGTTCAGTTTTTCGATGAAGCATTAACTCACTGGGCTGATGTGGTAGAAAAGGAAAAGGGAACCCGTCTCCATGACTTTAAAGGGGCCGGTGCAGCCGGTGGTATGGGTGGTGCATTAATCGCCTTCTTAAATGGCGAGTTTCATCAAGGGATTCATCTTGTTCTTGATGTAATGAAGTACAGCGAGAAGATTCAAGGTGTCGATTATGTTTTCACGGGGGAAGGGAAATCAGATCGCCAAACCTTGCATGGAAAAGCGCCAATAGGGGTTTTAGAATGTGCAAAACAATTTGGAATACCGACAGTTTTACTATCAGGCTGTATTGAGGAGAAGGAGCAGCAAGTATTAGCTGAACATTTTCATTCAATCTATTCTATAGTGGGGGAATCGATTTCAATCGACAAGGCGATGGAACAAGCAGCGAGTTGTTTATCGCAAAAGGCTTATGAAGTATTTAGGAAATTAGTTTAAGGGGGATTATGTATGTTATTTGTGATTATATTGGTCGGGGTATTATTCGTTGTATTTGCAACGGCAAAGTTAAAGCTGCATCCATTTTTGGCTTTAATCTTAAGTGCATTCTTTGTCGGGATTGCTTCAGGGATGCCGTTATTAGATGTTGTAACAAACATTAATACTGGTTTTGGTAGTTTAATGACCAGCATCGGGGTCGTAATCGTTGCTGGGACAATGATTGGAGTAATACTAGAACGTTCTGGTGCAGCCTATCGTATGGCGGAAGTTGTGCTTCGTATTGTAGGGCCAAAGCGTCCGCAATTAGCAATGTCGATTATCGGGTATATCGTTTCCATTCCTGTATTTTGTGATTCTGGATTTATAATTCTTTCGAGCTTACAGAAATCATTGGCAAAACGTGCAAAAGTAACTATCGCTTCAATGGGGGTTGCCCTAGCTACGGGGCTATACGCAACACATGTACTTGTTCCTCCAACTCCTGGTCCAATTGCAGCTGCAGGGAATATTGGAGCTACGGATTATTTAGGGACGGTAATTCTTGTAGGGTTAATTGTAGCGATTCCAGCTACATTTGTCGGGTATTTATGGGCTACAAAAGTGGCATCGAAAATTCATGTGCCACTAGATCAAGAAGAAGCAATGGATTATGAAGAAGTAATTAAATCCTTTGGTAAAATGCCATCTACATTTAGCGCATTTTTCCCTATCATTCTACCGATTATTTTAATTGGAATCGGTTCGATTGCTGCATTAATTGGTGATCCGGAATCTACTTTCAATATGATTCTACGTTTCTTAGGAAGTCCGATTGTAGCTTTACTTCTGGGTGTATTTGCGGCATTCCCATTACTGCCAAAGTTAAATGAAGAAACATTAACTGGCTGGATAGGAGATAGTTTAAAGGATGCTGCGCCGATTCTTTTAATCACGGCTGCTGGTGGTTCATTCGGAACGATTATTAAGGAAACTGGTGTAGGCGACATGCTTCAAAAAATGGATCTTGGTTCGTTAGCAACTGGTTCCCTGTTCTTGCTTGTGCCATTTATAATTGCAGCTGCCCTAAAAACGGCACAGGGTTCTTCCACAACTGCCCTAGTTATTACATCAACACTTGTCATGCCGATGCTGCAAAATGCGCATATTGATGGGGCGCTTCCTTTGGCATTAGTTGTAATGGCAATTGGTGCAGGAGCAATGACTGTATCGCATGTAAATGACAGCTTCTTCTGGGTGGTTACGCAATATAGTGGAATGGAAGTAACACAAGCCTATAAAGCGCAAACAATGGCGACACTTTTACAAGGAGTTACAACTATCGTATTTACGATTATCTTATGGTTGATTTTTGTGTAAAAATGTTCCAAGTCGAATAGAGGACTAAGTGGAAGGGGATATTGTTAGAGTATGAGCTCTAATAATATCCTTTTTCCTATTTCAGGAAAAAAACATTCTAAAACATAATTCTATATAGGTAGAAATCCTTTACGAATTCATTCGATTAAATGTTATGATTAGATAATAATTTTCTAGTGTGTTTAGGAGGTATAACCCTTGATGTATAAAATTGAGTCTTTGGAACAATTTATCAGTTCAATTCAGGCTTTCCAAATTGCTGTGCCAGTGGATTTATCGATTGCAATTTGCGATTTAGAACAATTCATCGCCTATTTTCCCGGCAACCAGATTGATTTGAATATTAAGGCAGGGCAGAAGTTACAACCTGGTGAACCATTAGTCATCGCGCTAAAACAAAATAAGCGGCTTCAGTCAGATGTTCCGGCAGAATTTTATGGATTTGAATTTACAGGAACTGCACTTCCATTACATAATTATCAAGGAAAAGTCATTGGTGGCATTGCGGTGCAACATCGAAAACAAACTGAATTGAGAGAGGTATCGGAGCAAATTGTGACTTCTCTCATACAGGCGGACGAACAAATTGGTACGATTGCCAATAGTTCAAACTCTTTAGCGGATGTAGCTGGCCAGCTAATGCAGCAGTCAGAAATGGCAGAACAAAGTGTACAAAAAACCTCGGAAGTCTTAGCCATTATTAAACGCGTGGCCGATCAAACGAATTTGCTCGGTTTAAATGCCGCGATTGAAGCAGCCCGAGCTGGTGAAAAAGGGAAGGGTTTTGAGGTTGTAGCAAACGAAATTCGAAAGTTCTCAAAGGAGACGGTCGAATCGACGAAGCAAATTCGAGATACATTAGCGCAAATTGAAGAAGTAACGAAACAGATGGGGCATTCCATTTCGCAAATTTCCGCTGTAGGACAAGAGCAGGCCGCTTCGGTACAGCAGGTTTCGAGCTTCGTAAAAGATATTCATGAACTATCGAATGTACTAAATAAGCTAGCTACGAAATTATAAAAAAATAGATAAATTTAAACCGCGTTATACATAATCATAGCGCGGTTTTTATCTTAGTTTTATAATAGGTTTAAGGAAAATTATAGTATAATAAAAAATCCTCCTAAAAATAGGAGGACCAACAATTACAACTGGGTATTAAAAGGTAGGTTTCAAATAAAAAATTAAAGGTAAGTTTTAAACAAAAGAACAAATGATTAGATGAAAAGAACTAAGATTTAGTAATATCCAATAAACCACATCATAGGTTGTACTTCTGTAGCAGCAACAACAGCGGCAGCAGCAATTGTAGCTAATTTAATGAAAGATGGAGTTTTTTTCATAGTCTTTCAATCCTTTCCTTAAAATTTTATTATAATGAAATTGTACTAGAGAAAAAGAAAACATTGACGAACTGTAAACTATTTTATACAAGTAAGTGAGAGGAAGTATGTAATGGAAATTGGACAAGTTATAAGATATATCCGTACAAATAAAAAAATAACACAGCAGGAACTAGCGAATGCGATTGGAATGACGCGCCCCTATATAGCGAGAATAGAATCAGGCAAAAATAGTATTTCTTCCGACAAGTTAACAGAGATTCTGGAATATTGTAATGTTACGTATAATGAATTTTTCTACATTAAAAATGATTATAAAAAATCCTCTAAAATGAATGAATTCAATCGAGTAATTGAATTGTATTATGCGAATAATCTGGAAGAAATCTCAAGGATTAAAGAAAAAGTTAACGAGCAATACCAGGAAAACGGGGACATCTTTTTAAGGCATTTATATATCCTTTGCCACTGTATGGAAAATAACTTAGATCCAAAGAAAATAAAAGACGAATATATAAAAGAACTTGCAGATTACTTGTTAAGTATGGATGAATGGTGCTATCACGAACTAGCTGTTCTAAATAATTTTATCTTCTTATTCCCACCGGAAACCGCCTTTTTAATGACAAAAAACTTATTATACCGAGCAGATAAATATAGTGGACTAAACCTAGATAAAAATATGTTAAGCTATCTGTTCTTTAACCTGCTAGAGTTTAGTTTTAAATATGATGGCTATCAATATTCGAAAATCGTATTAGAGGCGACGAAGAAATATTATACGAGAACTTCCGATTTCTTCGAGCAGACTTTAATCATCTACTATGAAGGAATGTTGGATATAGTGGAAAACTTAATAACAGAAGGCGTCGAGAAATGTAATCGTGCATTCACGATTCTTCAAACATTAGGGCACGATAATCTATACAAAAAATACAAAGCAGATCTAGATGAATTACTTAATAAAGTAGTGAATGCAAAAGTAGAAAACGAAACCGTATAAAATAGTGCAAACAAAACCCCTCGATTGCACATCGAGGGTTTTATGGTACTTGCATTATCTTAAGAAATAAAAAAAGGCAACCTCATAAATGAGATTGCCTTTTGAGCTTCATATTAAAGTTTAGTTACGTTAGAAGCTTGTGGTCCGCGGTTTCCTTCTTCAACTGAGAATTCAACTTTTTGACCTTCTTCTAAAGTTTTGAAACCGTCGCCTTGGATTGCAGAGAAGTGTACGAATACATCGTTTCCACCTTCAACTTCGATAAATCCAAAACCTTTTTCTGAGTTAAACCATTTTACTGTACCTTGTGTCATGTTAATAGACCTCCAAAAATTTAATCAATAATTAATTACTTCAAAATACTATA
>Ga0182745_1003152_pt1 | contig 14353 bp, 14 predicted proteins | sample eDN3rd30CKraftBY_FD_128523 | JGI IMG/M metagenome (GOLD analysis project Ga0182745, IMG submission 128523) | Enriched backyard soil microbial communities from Emeryville, California, USA - eDNA 3rd pass 30_C Kraft BY (version 2) (version 2) | ecosystem: Environmental > Terrestrial > Soil >...
CGAAAGGTTGATGATGGGGGTCTCGCTCAACCGGGCGGATGAGACTGGTGCCGAGAAACGAAGGGGGTGGTCCGGGCCGACGAAAATTGCCAATTCCTCCTCTCGCAGGAGCCTGGTGCCGGGTGCATCCATTTCGTCCAGCGCATAGAAACAGGCCAGATCAAGCTGGCGTCCGCCGACCTTGCTGAGCAGGGCGTCGATGGTCTGGTCTTCGAGATCCAGTTTGAGTTCGACTTCGGATCGGGCCTCCGTGAAATCCCGGAGCGCATCATGTAGATTGCGCATCATGAAACCATGGATTGCCACGGTCACGATCCGTTTGCCTTCGCGGCTGCGCCCCGCCATTTCTTCGACAAGATCCTCGATGTCCGCGAGAATTGCGCTGACCCGTATCTGGGCGTTTCGCCCGGCTTCGGTGAGGGTGGCAGGACCACCGGGCCGACGCTCGAAGAGCGCGCGGCCAAGGCGATCCTCCAGGGCGCGTATATGTTCGCTGACCGAGACCTGTGAGACACCGAGTTGTTCTGCGCAGCGCCGGAAACTACCATGGCGTGTCACGGCAGCGAAAATCTCCAGTTGCCGGAATGTGATCAAGTGAGCCACCAGAACATCAAGGAAAAAGCTTATCACCGCCTAACAGCGTGCTGTTTCTTCGGCAAGGTCAGTGGCCCGCCAGTCATAGTGTTTCCAGACTTCGCGGTATTCGTCCTGGCGCGAGACTCAGCGCTGTTCGGTCACCTGAGTGATGCCGCCGCCGCCGGTTATGTCACGTTCGGCAGGATCGGCCACCGGTACGGGGAGCGCTGCCCCCGTGATCGGATGGGGCCAGCGGAAGGGATTGAACTGCCGCCCCAAACCATCGACTGTGGACTCGCTGGGCATGTCGGGTGGCACGGCCTCGCTCGGCGGGGCGGTTGGAAACCAGACTTTTGCGCGTTCCAGCGCGGCGTAGAAGGTCATGGTGACGCGGATGCCAAGGATCTTCCAGCGACCGCCCTCCTTGATATAGTCGTTCTCGTAAATCCCGTCGGCAAACAGGAACGTCGGCGTGTCAGGCGGGGAGTTGCCCTGCACTTCGGCCCGTGCACGGGCGCGGGCATGGGTCCGGTCGTCATCGACCATGATCAGCAACTGCTGCTGCACATGATTGATGACTTCATTTTCGATCATGCCCCAGCGACCACCGCCAAGCACATCGAGGAGAAAGCGATGGATATTCTCCTTGCCGAAATAGCGACCACGTCCGCCAATCTCGATCCAGGCGCCCTCGTCGGCAAACAGGTCCGCCATCTCGCGAAACATACGATTGTCGATCAGGAAGCCATAAGTATATTGCAGGCGCTCAATCTCATTCTTGTCCTCAAGGAGGCCAATCTGGTGGTGCGCTTGCGCCAACGCGTCAGCCTGCTGCGCCACCGCCGCCTTGAGCGCCGCGATCTCCTCAGCGAGATCCATGCCGGCCCCGCCGCTCATGGCATCGCTCGATACGACATGGAGCCGCCGATCGGCATCTGGGGAACGGATTTACCCTGTTCGCGCAAGAGCCGCGGATATTCATGCAACACGCTCTCGGCGTCGGTCACGCCCAGAATTTCGCCATTGGGGCCAAGGTGCAGCATGGCGCCATACATGACGAAGAGCACGTCTGTATAACCCTCGACATTGTCGGCGACCTTGAGCGTATGAGTGCTGCCGGGCGGCTCGAACAGATAGGATCCCGCGCGATTGCTCGGGCTATCGGGATATTCGATATAAGCCCATTCCCCGGCAAAGGTGAAAGCGTGGATCTCGCCACTATGCTTGTGGGGCGCGACTTCCAGTCCGGGCGCGAACAGCATGCGGACCGTGTAGCGACCACCCTCGATGTCGGCCATCAGGAGCTTCAGCTTGATACCGGGATCGCCCGCCCAATTGTCGGCCCAGGGCAGATCGTCCGAAGCCGAATGAAACGATTCAGGTATAATTGCCATGCCATCCTCCCGAGACGCTTGTTGATTTGTCGGCCGGGTTGAATTGGGTCCGGCACATATGCTTTGTTTCGTCGACGCTGTTGGGGAACTCAGCGTCCCGCTCCTGGATGATACATGCATCACTCGGTTCCTTGCGAACAAGCCGCCAGAAACCGAACACGCGATAGGTGTAACCCTAACGCACACTCATGCGCGCCCATCGGGTGTTAGCCCGCGTGCGCCAACTTTTCCGTCGTTCAAGGCGGCGAAACGAATCCCTGAAAGCTGCCTTCCATTCACCGACAACACCGGCCATCGATCGACCGGAACTGGGGAATTAGCCGACCGGCAGGTTTCGAATGAACTGACTCGTATAGCTGCCTTTGACGACTGTTCCGGACACACGCGCTTCGGTGACGTCGCAGCCGGCTCAGAGTTTTCGCATGCCGAGCCACTTCACTTTCTCGGGGTCGCGATGGTCGAAGAAGCTGCTGGCCTTTTGGTCGAGCGTCGCGATGGCTGCGATATCCTCCTGATCCAACGCGAAGTCGAAGATCGCGAAATTCTCGGCCATGCGCTCCTTGCGCACAGACTTCGGAATGGCGATGATACCGCGCTGGTTCAGCCAACGCAGAACCACCTGTGCGATGCTCTTGCCATGCTTCCGGCCGATTGATTCGAGCAGTTCATTCGAAAACAGCCCGTTCTTGCCTTCCGCGAACGGTCCCCACGCCTCGGCCTGGACCCTGTATTCATCCAAGATCGCCTGCGCGTCGTCCTGTTGATGGAACGGATGGATCTCGATCTGGTTGACTGCCGGTGCGGTCTCGTTGTGGAGTACGAAATCGACCAGCCGGTCGGGGTAGAAGTTGCTGATGCCGATCGCACGGATGCGGCCGGCACGATGCAATTCTTCCATCGCGCGCCAGGCGCCATACACGTCGCCATAGGGCTGGTGAATTAGCCAGAGATCGAGATAGTCGAGCTGCAGTTTGTTCAGCGAGCGCTCGAAGGCAGCCTTCGCGCCTTCATAGCTGGCGTCCTCGACCCAGAGCTTGGTGGTGACGAACAGCTCGCGCCGATCAATGCCATGATCTCGGATTGCGTTGCCGACTGCCTCTTCATTTTCGTATGAGGTCGCAGTGTCGAGCAGGCGGTAGCCGACATCAATCGCGTCGCGCACGCTGCGCTCACATTCGGTGGGATCGGGCACCTGGAATACGCCGAAGCCGAGACTGGGCATCTCGACGCCATCGTTGAGCGTGACCATGGGAATGTTGCTCGTCATAGCATTTCCTCTCTGCTCGAATTTCAGACGTCGACGCCCTGCCGTCTTTTGCCAAAGACCGGGAATACGCTTGCCTCGCCGTAGTCCATGTCTGGCTCTGCGCGTCTCAGACTCTCCATATCGGCGTCCGAGATCGTGAAGTTGACTGCGGCATTGTCGCGCATGTGCGCTGCACTGGTGGTCTTGGGCACGGGTAGTAGCCCGAGCTGGAGGCAGTAGCGGATGCACAGCTGTGCGACGCTGACACCATATTCCTCCGCCAAGGCGGCAAGCTTGGCATTGTTCAAAGCTGCACCATGGGCAACGGGCGAATAGGCCTCGACGAGAATACCCTTGGACCGCGAATAATCGATCAGATCGAACGGCGTGTTACCGACATGGGCCAGGATCTGGTTGACCACCGGCGCTACACTGCCGTTGTCGAGCAAGTTATCAAGGTCGGCCCGCTCGAAGTTCGAGACGCCGATCGCGCGGATCTTTCCGGACCGGTACGCCTCTTCGAGCGCGCGCCACGCCTCGAGGTTGCCCTCGAAGAAATTATTGCCCTCCCGAAAATCTGCCCAGGGCTGCGGGCTGTGGATCAGCATCATATCGATATGATCGAGGCCCAGCTCCCTCAGTGATGCGTCGATACGGTCATTCGCCTCGGTATAGGTCTTGCACTCAGCCGCAAGCTTGGTTGTCACGAAAACCTGATCGCGGGCAACGCCACTGGCGCGCAGGCCTTCGCCCACACCATGCTCGTTCCCATAAGCTTGGGCGGTATCGATGTGGCGATAGCCGATCTCGATCGCATCGCGTACGATCTGCACGGTCTCGGCATCGGAAATCCGCCAAGTGCCGAGTCCCAGCTTCGGGATCGCGACGCCATTGGCGAGCGTGAACGTTTCTTCCAATATCATGGCGGGTCCCTTTCGTCGGTTGCTCAGGCGCCGGTGAAGGTGGGGGCCTCTCGGCCCACCATCGCCATCTGCGCTGGCGCATAGCGATCGCCCTCGGCGGAAATCTCTGCAGCTGCTGCCTCGATCTCGCTCAGATCGGCATCCGTCAGTCGGATTGCGGCAGCGCCGATATTCTCTTCCAGGCGGTGGAGTTTCGTCGTCCCCGGGATCGGCACGACATAGGGCCTCTGAACCAGCAGCCATGCCAGAGCGATCTGCGCGGGCGTGGCGTCCTTGTCGCTGGCGACCCGCTTCAAAAGATCGACAAAGGCCTGGTTCTTCTCCATCGCCTCGGCCGAGAAACGGGGGACACGGGCGCGAAAGTCGTTCTCCGCGAACTTCGTGTCCTTGCCCATCGCGCCGGTGAGAAAGCCCTTTCCCAGCGGACTATAGGGCACGAACCCGATCCCGAGTTCGTCGCAAGCATCGAGGATGCCGTTCGTCTCCGGCGCGCGCCACCAAAGGGAATATTCGTTCTGGAGCGCGGCGACCGGCAGCACGGCGTGGGCGCGACGCAGCGTCTGGACGCCCGGCTCCGACATGCCGAAATGCTTCGCCTTGCCCTCGGCGATCAGATCGCGGACCGTGCCGGCTACGTCCTCGATCGGCACGTTAGGATCGACACGGTGCTGATAAAGAAGGTCTATCGTCTCGATGCCGAGGCGCTTGAGCGACCCCTCGACCGCGCGGCGAATATGCTCCGGCCGGCTGCTGACGCCCCGGTTCTCGCGGGTCTCGACATCGATGTCGAAACCGAACTTGGTCGCGATCACGACCCGGTCACGGATCGGGCGCAAAGCTTCACCCACCACCTCCTCATTGGCGAAGGGGCCATAGACCTCCGCGGTGTCGAAGAATGTGACGCCGCGATCGGCCGCGTCGCGGATGAGTTTGACACCTTCTTCCTTTGCGAGGGCGGTTCCGTAGCTGAAGCTGATGCCCATGCAGCCGAGGCCGATGGCGGAAACCGATAGGCCACTGCGGCCGAGTTGACGGGTTTGCATGATCAAGATCCTTTTCGATGTCTGAAATCACTTGGCCGGTTGTGCAAAATCCGTTCCCGCAAACGCTTGCCGAACGATTGCGATGGCGGTGCTTGCGGTGGGCCAGCCCGAATAAAAGGCCAGGTGAGTGACCATCTCGATGATCTCCTCGCGCGTGACGCCGTTTTCCAACGCTTTCCTGAGATGGAAGGGCAACTCGTTACTGCGGTAAAGTGAGACCAGGCTGGCGACGGTGATAAGGCTTCGGTCACGCGGCGAGAGACCGGGCCTTTGCCATATGTCGTCAAACAGCACCGTGTCGCTGATTTCCGTTAGCCGAGGGGCGATATCCCCACGGCGCCCGCATCGCTGTCCGTTCGTCCGCCATAACTCGTGCTCCTTGCGAGCAAATATCTAGGCTACGCCCGTCGCAAGGATTAGAGTGAACAATCGGGATACGGCTTTGAACTGGATTCAATAATGGCGCGGAACACTATCAATGATCTGCTCGCCTTCCGCGCTGTAGCGACCGAACGCAGCTTCACGCGAGCCGCCGCCCATATGGGAGTCTCGACGTCCGCGCTCAGCCATACCATGCGCGGACTCGAGGAAAGGCTGGGCATAAGGCTGCTCAATCGCACGACCCGCAGTGTTGTGCCAACCGAAGCCGGCGAGCGGCTACTGCGCGGCATCGAAGTGCATTTCGACGGGATCGAGGCAGAACTCGCGGCTCTTGGCGAAATGCGCGACAAGCCGGCCGGGACAATCAGGATCACCACGGGTGCCCATTCCGCACGGACCATTTTGGAGCCTGTGCTCATCGGGTTCCTCCACGACTATCCCGACATCAAAGTTGAGCTTAGCGTCGATGCTGGCTTCGTCGATATTGTCGCCGAGCGGTTCGATGCCGGCGTACGCCTTGGCGAAACGATTGCGCAGGACATGGTCGCCGTGCGTATCGGCCCCGACATGCGCATGGCCGCGGTTGCGTCGCCATCCTATTTCTCGAGATCGGCACCGCCGCACACCCCGCATGACCTCGCCGGACACAACTGCATAAATCTGCGCTTTCCGACCTATGGGGGCCTCTACGCCTGGGAATTCGAGAAGGCTGGGCGGGCGCTCAACGTTCGTGTCGAGGGTCAACTAATCGTCAACGATCCGGCCCTGGCTTTTCAGGCGGCTATCGATGGCCTCGGCATCGCGTATCTGCCGGAGGATCATGTTCTGCCGCTTATTGACGATGGTCATCTCGTCCGCGTGCTTGAAGACTGGTGCCCGCCGTTCCCAGGCTATCACCTCTATTACCCCAGTCGCCGGCAGCATTCCTCGGGTTTCACCGTATTGATCGAGGCGTTACGCTACCGGGAGTAGCCTCGAATGACGGCTTTCAGGGGCCGACCTTTAGCGCGTGAATGATTGGCTCTGGGCAGGTTGCGGGCGGGTGGGTTTCGGGAAGAAAACGTCGAATAGCTGCCCTTCCGAGGTGAGCGCAGCGGTGACGGCTGCCGCCAACATAGCCGCCATTCACGGTCCTGGGTCGCCTTAACAGTAGCTGCCGTTCATTCAGGAGCTTGCTGACGACGGCAACCTGGCCGATTGCGGCCTGTCCGCTTGCGCGCATCGTACTTAAAATGCAGCCGTTCCAGTGGGGATGCAGGTTACCCCGGCTTTTGAATTCGTCTCACGGCTAACAGCAAGTCTACAAGCCGATCAGCACCCGCCGAAGTATGGTCCCAAGTGGCGAACAGTTCGGAGACGAGCCGCTCGCCATCATAGTCGCCTTCTCCGGGAATGTTCCGGAGATCAGCCTCCGGTGGTTCGACTTGGAGCACATTGCAAATTTTCACAACGTTGTGGCTGAGCGTCCGAAACCGCCCTCGGCAGATTCGGTGCACCTGGCTGACGTCCACGCCGGATATCTTCGCAAGCAGCGAATAAGAAAGGCCTTTTTCTCGCCGCGAAGCCTCTAGGCGACCAGCTAGAAATGCCAAACCTGAGAATGGTTTTGCCATTGCAAATTATCTATGTTTTATTATTGTTTTTTTGCAATACCCTTTTTCAGTGACAGGATTGCTTATGTTCGTAGACTTCGATCATTGGACTAAAGGGAGATCCGTGGCGTCATTGGGCACAAACGCTGGCTCCGCGGCCCTTCCCTTCCAGCGGTGGAGGCACTTCAAGGAGGCGTTCGCTCCAGAGGTTGTGAGAGAAGCGATCGCGGCAAGTCCGGTACCCGTCCTGCGGTGCCTCGATCCCTTTGGCGGCTCCGGCACGACAGCGCTTGCGTGTCAGTTCCTCGGCGTGTCGCCGACCACTATCGAAGTAAACCCCTATCTGGCGGACCTGATTGAAGCCAAGCTTGAAACGTATGATTGCGAAAGGCTCGTCAGCGCACTGACGACGGTGGTTCGTCGCGCACCGCAACTTACGGATGTCGCCGAGCAGTTCCTTGAGGGGCTCCCAGTTACCTTTGTCGAAACAAGCGCGAAAGATCGCTGGATTTTCGATGCCCCCGTCGCGCGGCGCCTGTCTCAGCTCCTACTCGCGATTGAGGAACTCACTGTTGAAAGTGAACGGCGTCTATTTCGGATATTCTTGGGCGGCATAATGATCGGCGTGAGCAACGCCATCGTGAATGGAAAAGGGCGACGTTATCGGCGGAATTGGTCAGCAACGAGGCGGACTGCGGCCGACGTCGACAAGGCGTTCATCGACATCGCTACGTCGGCGATAGGCGAAATAGACCGTTATTCGCGTCGCAGGGAAACATCCTATAGCGTCCGTCGCGGGGATTGCCGCACTGCCCTAGATTCAAATGACCAGTTCGATATTGCGATTTTCTCGCCGCCATATCCCAATTCGTTCGACTACACCGACGTCTACAACATCGAGCTATGGATGCTTGGGTACCTGCGTGGAACGGCAGACAATCGTCGCCTACGCGAAGACACTCTATCTTCGCACGTGCAGATTTTCAGAGAATTCGCTGCCCCGCCGATGGGGAGCCCATCGCTTTCCAATACGCTGGATGCTTTGGAATCCGTACGAGACGACCTTTGGAGCCGCAATATCCCTGCGATGATTGGTGGATATTTCGCAGACATGAAACTCGTGATGCAAAATGTCGCAAGTTCACTGGTGAAGGATGGTCAGATGTGGATGGTTGTCGGGGACAGCCGTTACGCCGACGTGAAGATCCCCGTGGCACAAGTCCTAGCAGAGATTGCACCCGAACTCGGCTTAGAAGTGGATCGTCTCGATGTTCTCCGCGACATGCGATCATCGGCACAACAGGGCGGGAAGCATGAACTCGCCGAAAGTCTGGTCGTGGTTAGACGCCTAGGCTAAGAGCCGTACCTCGCCACCCGCAGCGCCTCAGCGTCGTTGTAGAGGAACTTGCGCACCATGGTAACATTGTGGGTAGCGGCGAACGCTTTGTTGTCATTGTCCGCATAGTCATCGCCATGGTCCGAATTTCTCATGTCGAAGCAACACAACATTCCGTTCTCAGCGTTTCGGGCATCCCTGTATGCCGCAGCCTGCCTGATCCCTCGCTTGATCCACCATTGAATAAGTTTTGCGCTGGTTTTTCGCCCTGTGCGCCCGGCATGCCGAAGAACTTTCACCTCGATCTCAAAAGGGCGGCTCCATTTTGACGGATCGACCGGATCCTTACGCTCTATTTCGATGTCAACGCGACCAGCCACCGTCGGCTGTTCATCCCTGATCGTGCAATCCACCAGGCCAATTGCGAGCGCGGCTTTGATGTGCGCTTGCACCACCGCTTCGGCATTCGATGCCGCCCAGTGCTGGGAGGCGTCGGCCCACACATCTGAACCGCCACTTATCTGAGCATCGGGAGTTATGAAGCAAGCCTCCCAAAGCCGCTCTATGATTGTTTCAATCCGCTCAGCGGTCACCTCAATGTCGTTAATTTCAATAACCTCGGGGTTGTGGTGATCATTCAAGCCGCGGGGGTAATAGCGTAAAGTAGGCGGCTCGACGGTGGGATTGAAGGCCACGGCCGGTACTGCGCCTAATCCTAATTCGGCAACATGATCGAAAACCGCGCCCGCATCGATCGACGGCGGTTCGATTGATTTTCCGGATTGCGCAGTTTCGCTCACAAACCAAATTCGGCCTGCGACTTCCACTCCGCCATCGCCAAGCATTGGCTCGCGCTTTGCCGGCACAGACGCGATCCCATCAGGGTGCAGGAGGAAGACGCTGATAGCATCACGCCGCATTGTCGCGCCGACGGACCGAATACGCTTGAGCAAGAGGCGACCGACACCTCTCGCAAATCGGACCTCTTCAGGAAGATCGTTGTCCGACCCGTCACCGCTAAAAGCATCCGCAGTTTTTCGAAGTTCCGCGCCGTGCCACGGCCCGAGCTTAGCGCCCGCCATGCAACCTCCGCTGCAAATGCCGGAAATATAGATGGACTTTCTCGCTGGGTCCGACCTCAGCATTCGTCGGGACTAGTTGCCCGATGCGATCCGCGGCCAGCGCGGAAAAATTCGTATCCGTCCATTCTGCAAAATCGATGACGGTGCCGGACCCTGCTCTCTTGTTTGAATAAGTAGCATCCTGCAAGAACGCGCGATCGATATCTTCATCGCTCATCGCGGAAATCGCCAGCATCAATTCTCTCAGAAATTCGGCGGCAACTGCCTCGTCTGGAGTGGCCTCAATATATTGGAGAACATCCGAAGAAAGGTCCGCATTTATCGAGTAACTACTGCTGACTTGAAGGCGCTCTTGGCCAATGCTGACATGACCAACATCGGTGACCGTCGCCATGCCTGTACCGACCAGCCGATCCAAATCGTGCTGAAGTTCCGGAAAAAATGGCCCGTCGGGGCGCTTCAGTACCTTTCCGTCGTATGGGTCCAAATTCCAAACTGGAGAAAGCACATCGGCAAGATAAGCTAAAATGTGCAGGCGTGATGCGGGTAGCGGGACCAATCCCGCGTTTCGGGCAGCGCTCAACAGGATCAGAAGACGTACCTTGCGTCTGACCGATTCTAATGGGTTGAGCATTGCCTCCTGCATCAGATAAGCTCGTCACCGAGCAGGCGCTTTCGTACCCGACCATATTCCTCGGCCTCTTCCTGCACAGCAGCCGTCGGACGCGCGATCACGAATAGATCGACCAGTCGGTCCTTGGGATTGGGCTTTTGCTTTATTCCCTCGACTAACGTCGGAATCAGCGAGCCCTCGACCAAGTTGGAGGTAACGATAAGATGATTGCCAGGCTGATTGGAAAATCGCAGCAGCACCTGCCCCGCACGCTTGGCAAAGACGGCATCAAGCGACGACTCCGGCGTATCTATTATCAACGTGCCGGCCTCGTTGTCGGTGGCGGCGCGCATCAGCGCCATTCGAAACGCCAAATCGATAAACTCGCGCTGACTTTCAGAAACGTCCGCCGGACCGGTTCTCTTGACGGTGTCGCCAAAGTCGCTCCCCGTCATTTCGAGACCGAATGACGGAAAGTCGATTAGGTCACCGGTCTGTCCAACGCGAGCTCTGTAAGTCGACCATGTGAGTGCTGTCCTCTCCGAAAGAAAGGCTGACGCATATTCTGCGAAGGACGAAACAATCACCTCGGATTGCCGCAGCAAATCGTCTGTTCGTTCGGCAACAAACTCGGCGAACTCTGAACGCAGGATCGCGAGATTCTCTTTTCGCGTCTCAAATTGTGCCCGAAGACGCGCTAGATCGTCCCTCTGGCCGCGCATCGCAGTCTCGCTCGGAGGAAGGGCCAAGGCCAGCGCATCAATGCGGTTGGCGCGCTCTGCCGTCTCGGCCTCCAATACAGCTAGCGTCCGACGGTGTTCGTCAAACTCAGCCTCTGCGACAGCGTTCGCGGCCCTGTCTCCATCTAGCGTGCGCTCCGCCGCGATGAGAGCGTCGGTCCGACGCTTAACCCGTTCGTCAGCGACTTCGCGTGCCTCCACGATTCCTTCGGCTTGCCCAAGTGGGGTTGCGCAAACAACGCACTCGTCTGATTCAACGCGTTTTGTATATTCCTTCGCCACGTCCGGCACGTGGGTGCCGCAAACGAGACAGTCATGCTCCGTCATCAAATGCGCCAGGATATATCGGCCTGTGGCGGCCTTTTCCGGAAAACGGGACTGTATTGCGACAAGCTTCGCAGCTTCTACTGCACGAAACCTAGCCTCCCTCTCCTGCTGAGACGCCAGAAACGACGCGCGGCTCTGTTGGCGGCGATTATCTAGATCGGCGGTATATTCACCGAGAGCTCGAATTTTCTCCCGACTGTTTTCTTGCAAAACTTCAAGAGCCTCGAGCTCGACCTTCAAAGTGCTTGCCGATGCTGCTTTCACGAGGTTCTTGTTTAGAGACTTTTCTTCCCTTCCGACGACAGCCTGGAAGTTGCGGACTTGGCTGTCCTCGACCAGAATTTCGCGCTCCATTTCTGTCCACCGCTTCGCTTGGTCGGGAGGCAAGAAAAGCATACGAAGGAGTTGGCGCTGGGCGGACTGATCCCAAACCAACGCGCGACGATCTTCAAAGTAGAAAACCAAATAGCGCAACATTAGCAAGAAATCGCCGAACGAACCCACACCGGCCAGACGACAGATCAATTCCTGATAAGCATCCTCATTCAAATTTGCGTGGATCTCCCCTTCTACGGTGACTTGCAGGAGGGCAAGGTTATTGAGCTTCCTCTCTATTTGCACCGCCCGGCCGCCGACAATTATAGAGACCGTTGCGCGCGCGGTTTTAGCCTGATCTGACACGCGCCCGGCAAACTGGCTTCGAACAAATGGCGGGAGCGCCGTCGCTTCTAGGCGACGCGAACCTAGCTCCTCTCCGGCGGTGAGATTTGGTATATCGAATGGGCCACTCAGCATCCGATAAAGCAATGTAATCAGCGTGGTCTTGCCCAAGCCGTTCGCGCCCACGATAAGCGTAATTCCCTCAAGAATTGATGCATGGAGTCCGGGCGCCCCCTCACGGCCCGGATATAGGCCGTAATCGCTTATGCCAATTTGGGTAAACGCTGGGACGCTGATCACTTGCCAGCACCCGTGACAATCGCGGACTCTGCCTCCGCCACCAAGCAGGCATGTCCAATGCATCGGAGAAGTCGAAAAGCCATTATTCCCCCATACGATTCTTAGGGACTAAATACCCGACTCTGTCGACCTTGGAAAGAAGACACCAATCCAACATGGAATCTTTCGACAGCCGAAATTTCATACGGGAACCTCTAAATCGCCGACGTAGCCATGAATGTGCGCAGGCCGCGGGAGATGGTCGCTCAAAAATTGCAGGACTTCGCGATTCAGAATGATCGACCAAGCTACCAAGATGTTCGTGAAGAGGTCTTCTTCATCCCGGGGAGCGCCTTCAATTTTTACATCATCCTGAATATGCACTTTATTTCTATATTTTCGTAGCCGATGCAGGTCATCATAAACGTTTTCGCGGACGCCATTGAGAACGCCATATTTTCTTAGAACATCGATCGCGACCGCAAACTTGTCAATTTTCAGCTCTTCAATCTTCTGCCGATCACCGGCTGCAATATTCGGCACGCCTTCTACGTTGTAATTTTGCGCTCGGAAGATGATTTCGATTAGTGCTGCTTCAATTATCGACCCCGTCTGCAGCACGATCATTTTATTGAAGCTGTTGTCGACATTCGACGCCGCAAGGGCGCACAACAGGTCGCAGTTGTATCGCAGATTATCGCCAACTTTGAATTGCCCTATAAAATTGCAGGGGATCTGAACTGTTGGCACTTCTGACTCCGCTATATGTGACGATCGGCGCAACGAGTGCCAAGATCATTCAATTTCGTCGACTATAGAAATCAACCGACCATACCGAAAGCCGGTTCGCCTTCCATCCGATGCCGATCAACCAGCGGACGGCTTAAGTCAGGCGGTCGCGAGCGACATTGGGATCGATACGTGGCGTGCGGCTGTCGTCAGTCCGGCCCGAGATGAAGGTCAAGCGCGGTCGGGTTAGCGATTTGTCGATACGCACCGGCGGGCCATCAGCGAGCCGGCTATGGGTTCGAGCCGACGGCCGTATACTGGGCGGCTGGTAGAGACGGCGCAATACACCGTCCTTATTCCCATCTTCTCCGATGACAGCAAGCTGAGGAAGCTCGTTCCAACGCGCGATCAACGCGTCAGAGACTGAAGTCGGCGATGGCACGCCTCCACCCTCAAGCGGTCTGGAGACCGAAGCAGGGCACAAAATTGTCTCGAGCGTGAAAAAATGCGGCTGAAGACGGACCGCGCGCTTGTGATGCAGAACCTGGCGGGGAAGCGTAGCCGCCGCAAATACTTTGGCCTCGAGTTCGGCGGCGATATCGGACGCGAAAGCAAGATTGATACCGCGCACCTCGGGCAGCGTCCCGGTAATTGTCGGATCATCCACGAACGATTGGTGATTATAGAACATGTAGAGTGGCAGCACGGGCGCTGCCGTCGCGGCAAGTGTACGGAATTGGTAGGTGCCTTGCTTTTTCGGCATGTGAAGCAGTTCGTGATAGCTGCGACGGTTCGCAGCCACCGACTTTTTCGCTACGCGCCGCGGCGAAAGCCGTTTTGCTTGGAGGCGCAGGGCGATCTCAAGGTCGCTCGCGGCATGCCAGAACCGCAGGTCGACATCGCCACCGGTCTGCACCTCGATCGGATACTCGATCACAAATTCGGGTCCCGCAAAGGCAGCAAGCGAACCGGCGAACAGATCGGTCATCGTTTCTTCGCGAAACCGTCCGCGGCCAAGGAGTTCCTCACGATCGAGTAGCTTGCCAATGAGAAGCGGCAGTCGCGCCGCCAAATCGCACATCGTTACCATCTCGCCTCTCCTGTTGCGGTTAGGACCGCATCTCGGCCCTTACTAGAAGCCGAATCCAGGTTAATCGGCCTTCCTACCCGTTGGTGCCTGCTTTGCAGGCGTATTGGGTTCGGCCGCAACCCCGTCGAGTTGGAACACGCGCGCCGGCACGAGAACAAAAGATATTGCTCGGCCACTGCGATCCCGAGATGCGCCACCGCCAAATTGAACCGCGAGTACGAACGGCATCTGTGGACGCCCCTTTGGATGCAAGCAGTAAATCGGGGTATGTTGGCACGTAGTCGGATGCTGTCATCTGTCCGGCCTCGATGAGCAGCGCCATAGCTGCGGGCCAGTATGGGA
>Ga0182745_1003154_pt1 | contig 14350 bp, 8 predicted proteins | sample eDN3rd30CKraftBY_FD_128523 | JGI IMG/M metagenome (GOLD analysis project Ga0182745, IMG submission 128523) | Enriched backyard soil microbial communities from Emeryville, California, USA - eDNA 3rd pass 30_C Kraft BY (version 2) (version 2) | ecosystem: Environmental > Terrestrial > Soil >...
AACCTTCACCCCTAACTCGAATTCCCCTGTCTCACGTCCTGGCCCCCGCTGACGGTGCGCATGCACCATGGCGGGGGAAGGGGGAAAACCAAGGTTCAAACCAAGTCGGCGGGATAAATCAACGAGCCGGTGAGCGACGGATGATCACCGAAACCGGTAAGGGGAAGCGTCGCTGACGCTTCCGCCTCTGACAGACAGGGGGATTGCCTTACAGAGCGACGGATGAGCACCGAAACCGGTTAGGATCGTCAGTTCAATAACTTCCCGGCTTCGTCCGATTCGTTCGGAAATCACGCTGTCGATCTCTTCACCGGCACGAAAGTTATTGAATCGGCGGTCCATAATCGCTCGTGTCTGCTCCTTGTTTGTAAGGGTGTAACTCGCAGTCCGCTCTTATACCGGTTCGGTTTGTGTACTTAGCCTCAGCGTTTCCCACTCGGCAGGAGCCTCGTCCCCCCAGACCCGCCTCTTCTCGAAACCCGCGCGTCTGAGATCGTCTTCACTTCGGGAGGACGAGGCTCCTGCCGAGTGGGAAACGCTGCCTCTGTCGCTGTGCCTGTCTGGTTTTACATGAATTATGCGCTGTTTGGGGCGTGTCCGCCCGAGGCGAGAATCCCCGTCAGTGCTTGAACCCACCTCCCCCACTCGGCGGGCCTCGTCCCCCCAGATCCGTTCAATTGAGCGTAACTCGATTTCCGCTTCTTGTATTGAACTTCTGGTAAGCCATTATGTGTTATAATGCATAAATTGTTTAATGGTGCGATTGTGTTATGCCTTGTTGCCCAGAGATCTCCAGTCTAGGACTTGAGACAAAGAAGAATTCCCGTCCTCTTCCTGGAATATTCGACGAGAAATCGGATTCGTGCTGCTCCCTTGTGAAGCGCCGTCCTTCGGAGTATTCTTTTCAGTAGAAACCGTCAGGCCTGAAAAAGCAGAATAAACCGTGAAACTCACACCCGCTGCGCAAAAATTCGTCTTACACTGGGGCGAGATGGGGCAGGCCTGGGGAATCAACCGGACCATGGCCCAGGTCCACGCCCTGTTATTCGTCGCGTCGGAGGCACTCGACGCGGAAGCTATTAGCCGGCTGCTCGATGTCAGTCGGTCCAATGTCTCGACCAGCTTGCGCGAGCTGATTACCTGGGGCGTCGTGCGCCGGGTTCATGTGATCGGCGACCGGCGCGATCGGTTCGAGGCGTTGAAGGATGTCATGGAGACCTTCCGCGTGATCATGGCGGAACGGAAACGCCGGGAGATGGATCCGACGATCGCCTTACTTGAGCTTTGCGTACACGAGGCTGAGTCGGGTGGCTCCGCCGAGGACTATACTCGCGAGCAGCTTGAGAAAATGCTGGAGTTCACCCGGATGGTGACGGCCTGGTACAGCCAGATCGACCGCCTCTCAACCCCCGCCCTCCAGCGCCTCTTTCGGGGCGGTTCAAAGCTCGCCACTCTCTTCGGGCTCCCCCCGAGTCCGAGTTCCACACCGACCGAGCCGGTTTCTGAGAGCGGCTCGAAGCCTTCCAAGTAAGTCCAAAGCCAAAGTAGGAAGTGGGAGTGAGCTAGCCGCTTTGCTTCAGGGGCTTGTTCGCGTACCTGTCCTCTTCTTCCGAGCCTCGGTCTTCGCTTTTCGAGCTTCCTCGTCGTAGTGCGCCTTGAGAGCGTCTCGAAACCCATTGACCACCTCGGCGTCGAGATAGCGGTCGATGAGTGACTGGACATCGGTGAATTGAGCCTGAGCGGTCTTGGTTAGGATCGCTTTCTTTGAGGTCGCCTGCTCCTTCACGGCGTCAGCCTTGAGCTGATGAAGTTGATCCTCCAAAACCTTGCGCGGGGTTAATGCGTCGAACTCCTTCAGGGTCGCGACGACGCCTTCCCAATCGTTTCCCTCGCTTCGCGCTCTTAGGCGTGACTCCAGCCGGGCCCGAATCGCGACCAGATCCACAACCGAGTCGCGCAAGGCGTTCAACCGGGTTAACAAGGTGACGGTCTCCGGCTTGGGCTGGAAAGGAATGGTCCGTTCGGTGGAGCTTTCGCCCGGCATGATCGGTAGCTCGACCATGGGCTCAACCCCTCCCGCCAAGAGCCGGACGATCACCAGGCTCGAGGCAAATCCAGGCTCCAGCACGATTCGCCCCTGACGGTCGGTCGTTCCAAGCTCGCGCGGAATTCCTTCGGGGACCGACTTCGAGGTGAGCAGGTAGCCGGCGGCTGGGGTCAGCTCGGGCCGATGGACGAAGCGGAGTCGGGTTGGCCGAGGAGTCGGCTTGATCCCAAGAGCGATGAGCCGGGTCGGTCGTGCGATTCGTTGCGTCAAAGGGTCGCGCAGCGCGGAGATGATATCGCAGTGAACGTAGGCACCTTCCACCGTACTCGCGCGGAGATAACTGAAGGGGACGCTCAGCTTGCGCTCGGTCCCATTGGGTAAGGACGTCATCCGGACCGGGATGAAGACCGTGCCGGGCTCGACGACCTGGCCGGAGGGACTTCTGACGGGGAGTGCCCCTCCTTGGACGTGAATCATCACGCCCCCGCCTGACTGGTCCTGGATCTCGGCCACCGGGGAGAACAGTTCCTTGGAAAACGCGAATAACCCGCGAGCGAGGTCCGACGTGAATGGGACCACTTGCCGGTGGGTTGGCCCAAGGCGTTCGGTCAACGTGTCGAATTCCCTCCCCGAGAGAGCGAAGCCCGCATCGGCCCGGCCGATCCGGATGATCCATTGCTTATCGGGGGAGGAGGGACCGGTTGGGAAGACCTTCTCGTCGAGTGACTCGAGGGGGGCTTTCCACTCGACGCCCGGGTTGGTTTGAATTTCGATGTCCCAGGCGGAGCCGACGAATCGGCGCGTCTGAGCAAGCCAACTTTCGGAAAGGAGTCCCTGGCTGGGCGGGTCGATTCGAGCCTCGGGCTCCACGATCAAGGCCGCCTGAATGCGATAGGGACGTTCCCCTATGAATGGAACGCTTGCCGCTTTGGGAGCGCTGGTGCTGGCCTTTGGGGGGGCGGAAGACGTCGCCTGCGCGCGAACCTCTGGCGGAACCCCGGCCAGCATGAGCAGCGCCAAGATTACCAGGGGTCCGAGGCGTACCATGGCTCGATCTCCCAATTGGCGATTCCATCGTAGAGCCGGTCGCTCACCTCGGCCGGTCCACGGAGCCGAGTCCGCCAGGCGAAGTAGCGTTCCATCTGCCAGAGCGGAATGACCGGCAGCTCGTCGCGTGATTCCCGGTCGATGCGTAGGGCGGTATCGCGCGCCGAGGGCCATTCCGTTGCGCGTTCTAGTTCGACCAGAAGCTGAAGAATTCTCGGACTCGCGAGCGAGCCGAAGGCATTGGCCGAGGTTGGGGCATCGTAGCCGGGGCAGAGCAGGGGGCCCGCTTCCACCACCGGCTCATCGCATCGAGTTGCTCGATAGGCAAGGTCGAACCTTCGGCCCGACCTAAGCTCGCTCTCGAGCACGGACTCCGGACGTTCCACCGGCACGAGCGTAACGCCGACCGGCTTCAGGGCCTCGACCAGCTTGGGAACGATGATCTGGGCTTCCGGGATCGAAGGGTATTCCATCGTTAACTTGATGGGCCCGGTTTCCAACTCTTTCCTGGCGGCCGCGACGAGCATGGCCGCGAGCAGCGGGTCGTGTGTGAACGGCGGGACACCGGACGCGTCGGCCGCCGACCCAAAGGGGAAGGGACCATCGGCGACCCGATTCAGCTCATCCGTGGGGCGTTTCAGTAAGTTTTCCTCAAGGAGGACCTGGCGATTGATCGCATACGAAATTCCCCTCCTCAACGAGCGGTTGCGAAGGACTGGGTTTCGTCCGTCCATGGCGAGGTAATGGACGAAGGGGGAAGCGTACCGTCCGACCTTGAGGTCCGAGGATTCGGCCAGTTCCTTAGCGCGATGGGCGGGAATGGTTTCGAGCAGACTAACCTCGCCTCGCACCAGGGCACCGATGGCGGCCGAGGTATCCGGGTAGCGGACCTCACGGATTCGTCGGGGATTCAGCCGGGCGACGGAGTCGGCGGGCGGAACGGACGAGACCAGTTCGAGCACCTCACCGGTCGAACGCGCCAGGCGGAACGGCCCGTCGGTGACCAGTTGACGCGTACGATCTCGGTTGGCGACGCGGCCATCCCAGCCGCCATGGGCGGGACCGACCGGGCTGAGGAGCCATTGTTGAGGTTTGACCAGCGGCCGAGTGAGCCGGATCTCGACATGGCTTGGATCGGGCGACTCGACGCGTTCGATCACCTCGGCCCACCGGGCATTGTACTGGGGCGACGCGGGTTCGGTCCGGTCGGTGAAGGCACGCGTTACGTCGAGTGCCGAGACCGGACGCGAGGCGTCGGACCAGGGAACGTCCTGGCGTAGCGAGATGAGCATTCGTCGGCCCAGGTTCGATAGCTCGAGGTTGGAGGCCAACTGATCGGAGCGGACCCCTTCGACCAAGTCGTCCGAGACTTTCGAGAGGATCGGCAGGTAGATGAGCCGAGAAACGCGTTCGTCGGCGGGGGTTCGGAGCCAGGGGCCAACCGGCCTGGGGAGATCGATGACGCCGACATCCAAGGTGGGGATCTCGCGAAACGCCTGCTGATAGGGGGGATCGGCCTCGTCCAACTTCGGCCAGATCCGGAGCGCTTCGGTCAGTGGGTCGAGGCGTTCCGCCCCTTGCTTGCGCGTTGCTTCGGCAGTGAGCTGCCGTGCCTTCTGAATGAAAAGGTTGCGTACTTCTTCAAGTCTAGGGTGATTTGGGGCAAGCGGATCGAGGTCGTGCAGAATCTTGCGGCCAAGCGCGAAGAGTCTCAGGTTGAAGGCATGCTTGGCGCGGGCGCTGTAGGCGCGAGCGAGCTTATCGGCGAGCTCCGGATAGCCTGGGTTGCGTACGAACAGCTCGCGTAGGAGGCGGAGCCCGCGTTCCTCGTCCCCTTCGAATAGGGCCGCGCTCCCTTCTTCAAACAGCAGCCGATCCACGCGTTCGGTGATTCCCGGCCAGTTGGATTCTCGGCTCTCGGCGCGCAAATAACACTCGAAGGCCTTGGCGTAGTTCTTGGCCTGAAGCATCCGATCTCCCTCGGCGAGCAGGAGATCTTCAAAATATTCAATTTTTTGAATGCTCTGGCGCTTCACCTTGAAGTCGCGGATCTCGCCGTCGAGGAGATGAATGATGAGCTCGCTGGCCTTTTCATCGAGTTTCTTTTGCTCCTCCGGCATGATCACACGCGACTTGGCGCCGGGGAGCCCGATGTTCCCTTCAGCCGGAGGGCGGAACGGCTCTTTCCGTTTTCGGGCCGCTTCCTTGTCGTAGTCGGGCAGAGGACGAGGGCTAACCGGGTCAATCAGCAGCACGGTCTTGTCGATCAGTGTAAGGCGATCGAACGGGGTGGAACGAAGCAGGTCGGTTTTTTCTGGCGCGGTGGATTTGGAGGCAACCTGACCACGGGCGGCAGGGGAGGAGAGTGCGACCGGCAGCATGAGCGCAAGCAAGGTGCCCAGGGCTGCCGCGCCCTTTCGGAGCAACCGGCTTGCCGAATCGGGGGGGGGAGCGAGGGGGGACCGTTTCATGGTTTCGACGGCGTTTCGGCCGTGCCCCCACTTTCCATGTCACTCATTTTCAGGAGTGCGACCGAGCCGCTGGCGGTGGGCACCACCAGATGTGAGTTGGCCGCGATGAGCTGGCCGCCCGGAAGGAGATGCAGTTCCTGCCGATTCAAGACGGATCCGTCAGTGAGCGCGAGTTGATAGACGGTCCCATCCTCCGTCAGCATCCAGACCGAGTCGTTCACGATCACCGGCGTTGTGGGCGAGGCGGATCCTGTGAGTTGGCTCGACCAAAGCCGCTGGCCATCCTGGCTGAAGGCCATCACCTCCCCTTTCGCCGTCCCCACGAAAACGAAGCTTCCCACGGTCTCGGGGAACGCGGTGAGCTTGGAATGAGTGGGCCAGGCTCCGATGGGGCTGAGATCGCTGGCGGCGAGGGATCGGACGTTGCCGTCATCCGTGGCGACGATCACGGCGAGGCCTGTCGAGGCGAGGTCTCCCAGGACTTCCGAACCAAGGGATACCTCGGCCGACGCGATGAGGCGAGGTCTTGGATCCTGTTCGAGGACCAGGCGTCGCAGACGTCCGGAGTCTTCGGTCAGGGCTACCGCGTTGTCATTCAGCAAGACGGGAGCCAGCCAGGTGGGGGACTGCGAGCGTTCGAAGTTCGGGACGAACGGCTCCGCTCGCGACTCTCCGGTCACCGGATCGATCAGGTAAACGCGTCCGTCGTGACCGGGAATGAGCAGGTCGGATCCCCAGAACAAGGGGGCCGCGGCGAGTTCGGCGGGGAGCTCAACGGGCCGATAGGTCTCTTCCGAAACCTGTGTGAGTAGCTGGCGCGGGTTCGTCCCCGGATAGAGCAGGGAGAGGTGATCTCCCTCGATCCGCCTCTGATTACCGTGCGGGAGTTTGAAACCGGTCGTTGCCGGTAGCTTCGATTCGAGGAAGCCCCCCGCTTCGAGCTGATTCTCCGAGAGGGCCAGCTTCTGGCCATCAAGGCCCAAGGAGATGAGCTCGCTTCCTCCTGGCGATGCGATGGCGAGCGGGAGTGGCCAGGGGGAACCGAGCACCGTTTGCCAGCGGACCGTTCCCGATTGGATATCGACCCCCCAAAGCGAGGTCCCCGCGCGATCGAGGAGTTGGTGAGTCAGGATGATGGTGGTTCCAACCACCTGAGGGGGGGCCAGCGCCGCCCCCGCTCCTTGCAGCGCCCACCCCCTGGTGAGGGCGCTTCGCTCAATGGACAGGTCGTACCGTCCGGGTCGTCCTCCCGAGAGCCAGAAGTCACGTTCGTTGCGAGCAAAGCCAAAGGAAGGGCCGGTCGACTCGTTATCCGCCGAGACCTGCGCGACGAGCCGGAACGGCTCCTTCTCGGAATAGTCGCCAATGGCATAAGCCGCGACCCCCGCGCGGTCGCCGGTCGCCCAGATCATCGAGCCGGAGATGGCTGGGGGGCTCCAGATCCATCCAGCGACAGGTACCTCTTGCACCGGCTTGAGACGGGCCCCTTGGTCTTCGAGCGAGAAGATCCGCCAGCGGCTCTCCTTCAGCTTGTGGTTCTCGGCGATCACCAGGTAGCGATCGATTCGAGCTGGAGCGCACGGGATGGATCCCGCGGCATGTCCGAGATAGACCACTCCTTCGCAGGAGAGTGGCTCTCGCTTGAGGATGAAGAGACAATCCTGGTTTGCCATCACGTAGAGGTGCTGGCCTGTGTCGTCGGTAATGGGGGACCCTGCGAGGGGAAGCCCAAGTTTGAGCGTCCCCTCCAACTCGCCGCGGTCGAGATTGATCAGGTAAACGTTCCCCCCCGGGCCTGGCTGAATCACCTGGTTTCCGAGAACGAGCGGAGGAGCGGAGATTCGCTCATTCAAGGGGAGTCGCCAGACGAGCTCACCCGAGTTGGCCTTGAGTCGGACCAACTCGTTGTAGCGGGCGTCGAACACCAGGACCGTGGAGCCTCCGGAAACCTTCTGGGGAGGAAAGGGGGCGGAAAGGCCAACAGGGACCTGCCAGGCGGGGGCGCCCGAGTTGGCCCCGAGTCCGTAGGCGGTCCCGTCCGCCAGGGCAAAGATACGGGGTTCGGCGGAGGGAGTCGCGGAATCGAGCTTCGTTTCGCTCGACCGGAGAACAAGACTGGTCCGAGGGCCCAGCACGTTCTCACGCGCCTTGGTCTCCGCGGCCCGAGGGGTCGCCTCGTATGTCACGGCCTCGCGAAGCAGGGTGGTGGCCTGGTTCATCCGATCGACCACTTCGCGGTCGTTGGAGAGGTCGGCGTATTGTCGAATTAGGGTATCGCGTGCCTTGAAAACATTCGTGGCCGAGCGTGTTTTGATCGCCGCGTCCATGGCGCTAAGGGTTTGGGTGCGGAGGGTCGCCTTGCGGACCGCGGCTCGGGCGTCTTGCAACTTGGAAGGGAACCGCGAACGACTGAGCATGGAATCGGCCGCTTCTCCAGCAACGTTGCGGAAGAGGGCGAGCGCCGCCTCGCTTTCCTTGAGCGACTCGGCGCTGGCCGTCGTGCGCGTTCGGTCAGCGAGCCCCTCGCCGGTTCTCAATACGAGGTCGGCAAGTTCGATCTTGGCGTCGCGATAGGCTGGCTCCTGGGCCACCGTCTCGAGCATCTCCTGTTCGGCGGTCAGGGCGTTTGACCAGGAAGTCCCCGTGCTCGAAGTAAATTGCCTGACCTGGGCGAGGGCGCGAGAGACGCGCGCCTTACTATTTCGCTCCGGGTCGTTGGCGTTCCGTTCCAGATATTGGTCGAACAGGAGGATGGCCGTGCGGTTATCCCCGTCGGCCAGTGCTCCCGAGGCTTCGAGGAAGATCCGGTTAGAGGTGGAGCGGGAAATAAAAGTATAGAGCGAGACCCCCAGCGCGATCAGGATCCCCGTGGTGATGACCAGGCCGACCACCAGAGGAGACCTGAGTACCTTCTCCTGGCCGGGTGCGCTTTGGGCCAGTGTGAATTGGCTGAGGAGCTTGCGTATCCCCCCCCCGCCGCCTGCCGTGCCGGACCGACTACGCCGGTGTTGCCTGCGTTGAGAGCCTCCTGGGGCAGGGGTATCGGGTAAGATTTCAAGCCCATCAAGCGAGTCGTCGTCGGCACTGAACTGCTCGAAAGCGTCGAGTACACGGGAGCTGCGCTGACGTGGAAGTGGGGTTGGTGGCTGACGGCTAGGGGAGGTTGGCGCACTCGGCGCGGGGGGGCGATAAGAGCTCGCCGGTTGGGTTGCGGGAGTGAACGGAGACGCCTGAACACGCGTCTTATCCTCGGGGGGAAGATCCTCGTCAGCGAAAATCATGTAGATCCGGCAATTGCCGACGAGGATCTCGTCTCCTTGCCGGAAGCTCGAGCTGACGACCCGCTTGCCGTTCACGTCGAGGAATTGAGCGTGGGGGGAGGCGTCGACCTTGTACCGGTTCACCTTCCAGCGCAAACGGCCATGGAACGGGTGGATACCTTCTCCATGGAGCACGATCTCACATTTAGGGCTCGAACCGAAGATGACGGTCTGGTCTCGTGAAATCGTGATCCGTTGGATCTGGTTCAAGCCGTTGTGGATTTCGAGCGTCGCCATACGATCGAGCATCCTCAAAGGAGTTCAGAGGCCGAGAGAGGAGGAGTTTGGGCCCGGAGACATCAATGGAGCGGTTGAGCCTTATTTGAAGAGCGCTAAACCATGTGGAGACTTAAGTGGTACAGGCCAGGGGAGGAGTGAGAGAGTCTGGATTCCTCCCAGGGCGAGCAGAGTCGACACCGAGCCGACGCACTTCGCCAACCTTGAAGTTGGCGGAGGTTAGTGTAAGGTCTCCTGGGCGACCACCGCGAAGCCATATCCCTGGTCTTTGGGAACCACGTTGAATCGAGTGACGCGGATTTCCGCGGGCTGCCGGCCGCGATATCGAACTTCGAGCTGAGCGAGCGTTTCCTCAACCTTCCTTGGGTAGAACTGAATGACCACCCCATCGCCGACATCAATCCCTGCTTTTTGCAGGAGAGCGACGTCGGAAGCTTTTCGCCCTCGTCCTTGCCACAGGAAGTAAAGTCGATTGTCTCCTTGTCCTCCCCCTCGTCGTACGGTGGGGGACGGATCGGAGAAGTTCGAGACATAGATCAACTGGTTGTCTTTACTGATTACCGCCAGTTCAACCTTGAATGCGTCGAGCTGATGAGCGTACTCTTCGGCCGTCTGCCCTGGGTTGTAAATAATACTCCATCGCTGCTCTCGGGGCACGCCTCCGTCTCCGGGGCCGAGCCCCAAGCCTGGCCCCCCCGTGCCGAATTTCGAGGCCTTGCGGCCGCTGGCCAGGGCTCCCCCCGTTGGCATCACGGCTCCCAGGTCCACCTCGGCGAGGCTCTGACCGGCGTCGGCCACGGCGTCGAGCATGGCGGCGGGAGTCTCCTCGACCGAAGGTTCCTCGAACTCGCTGGCGACTTCCTCGTTGTTCGAGGCGGCCGCGGCCATTTCCGCACCCGAGACTTCGATTCGCTCGGTGGAGCCAGGGGTTCCGTCCGGGCTCCCTCCACCACCGCCGAAGACGTCGACGATCTCCAGGGGGGCGGCGACGCGACCGGCATACGCCTGAGAGGTCGCGTAGATCAGAGCCAGCCAGGCAACCACCAGCACCGCCCCCACGACAATCGCCATGAGCATCGAGGTGACCTGGTCATAGCGCGACTCTCCCCAGACAACCGGCACATCCGCCGTTGAGGAGGTGCTTGGGGTCGACTCCGTCTCTTTCCCTTTTCCCTTCTCGGTCTTAGTTGAGGCAGAGCTGCCCGATTTGGCCTCTTCCTCCTTCGTTTTGGAGGCGGCTCCTCTGGGAAGCCATCCCTTTCTTGTCATCGAGCACCTCCCACGGGGGAGGAGGGGGGTTGGGCGGGCATCGTGTTGGGACTGGATGCGCGCGGGTTCAAGGAGCCCGTTCCATCAACCGACTGACCATTGAGCTCGAGCGGCCGGATTGTGTCGTACCAGGCTTTCCATCGCCGAGCGGCCTCGGCGCGTTGAGCGGGGGTTGATCTCGCTGGGGGACCCAGCCCTTCGATCTTCCTCGAAAGCAGTTGCAGGCCGATCCGAGCCGCCTCGACAACCTCTTCGTCCGGGTCGGTCAGCGAGTTGATCAGGAGCGGGACCGACTCCAACTCACCGGTCCGGCCGAGCGCCCAGACCGCGACTTTGCGGAGCCCAGGGTCGGGGTTGGTCTGCAACTTCTGAAATCGGTCCTTGTAAGGGCGAAGGGCCGAAGGGCCGACGGTCTCATAGCGAGCGACCAGGCCGGAGAGGGCCGACTCAGCGAATTGAGCCCTTGGATCTTCGAGCACGGCGAGCATTCCTTCGATCGCGCCATTCATGGGCCGGCTCACGACGCGGCCTCCCGCGACGGTCATGCTCGAGAGGTCCGAGGGCAGGCCGCGGCCCCCGAGCAAGGTCCCCGCGCCAAGCCGTTTCCGCTCGATTCGGAGGATCGACTTGGCGGTGGACCGGCTCAGGAACAGGATGGCCCAGACCGTGTTCATGGGCTCGCCGTGCGCGGACGACCACGATCCCTGGCCGGACTGCGTGGAGTGGATGTACTGCCGCCCGCGCTCGTACCAGTCAACCCGTCCCAGCGTCGCCGTGTCGGCGAGGGCACCGATACGTTCGATCCCGTAGAGGCCATAGTAGATGGAGGGGCCAAAGATCGGACTCGGCTGGGTAGTGAACTGCCTTGAAAGAAAGCCGAATCCCGCGGAAATGGCCCGGTCAATCTGCTTGAATGGCGTTTTGACCTCGTAATCCGTCACGAAGTCACCGGCGTTCAGCGGAATCAAGAGGCGGCTGAACTCCGGCCGATTTCGACCAACCTCCACGAGTTGGCGGCGACAGATCAGCAGGCTGCCCACACCCGCCGCGGTCATCGAGACCGTTTCGGGCGAGGTGGTTTCGTCGCTATGATAGCGCCAACCCCCCGATGACTCCTGGCTCGAGAGAAACCACTGGGCGGCCCGGTCCCAGACGCTTGGAGGGACCCGAGCCCCGGCGTTCTCGGCCTCCCAGAGACCTAGCACCGCGTACTGCGAGATCGACGTATCTCCATTTTCGCGGTAGTCATAGTCCCAGGAGCCATTCGACTTCTGCCGCTGGATCAGGTACTTGGTCACCTGCGCGAGGTCGTTCCGTCTCGATTCGAGGTCGAGGTTGGAGAGAGCCATGGCGATCACGGCCGCCTCGTACACGTCATGCCCGTTGGTTCGTTCCGGCTTGTAGACGCTGCTCGGAAAGCGTTCACGCAAGCGCTTGAAGCAGGCGAGCACCGAGGGGTCGTCCTTGGGAACGTCGGACTTGAGCAGAGCCAGGGCGATCAAGGCGGATTCGCCCGCTTGTTGATTCCCGATGACGGATCGGAGATAGACGACGCCGCGGTCGATGGCGGGGTCATCGGCACCGCGCGCGGAGGGGGTCATGCGGAGGAGGATGGGCATGACGCCAATGAGCAGAATCCCAAGGCAGGTTCCGCGCGACATGATAGCCTGAACTTCCCGGAGAATTCGGTTCGCTATCGAATGGGGCCAACTCCTATCATTCTATCCTGCATGCGAGCTCAAGGGAAACATCTCCTGGCTTTCCTTCGAGAGCTGACGAATCCCTCGAATTCAGACGTGCTCAAAATTGCGATGTCGACAAAAAAACCTCGAGCCAAGCAGTACTTGAAGGCTCGAGGGGATGGAAAATGCGCGGATGGGACCTGGCGGACAGCGGGCTGTGTCTGGGGCAATCCGCCAGGGAGCGGGGTTTACTTGACGAGTGGACGAACCTCGATCTTGCGGAAGAAGAGTTCGGCGCCCTCCGACTGGAAGAGGATTTTGCCCTTGGTCAGGCTCGACTTGGTCCCGACATTCACAACGTAGCCATTCACGATATTGGTGATGGTGTCGCCATCGCAGACCACCTCGATGCGATTCCATTCACCGGCGGGCTTTTCGACGTCGCGCTTGCCGCGGAATCCGAGCACATCCTTCCATTCGGGGTCGCGTCCCCACCAGTTGTAGCGCTGGTTGACGGTGACCTCCTTGCCCCCCTTCTCGTAGTAGAGGGACTTGCCATCCGGGCCGACCCGCGTTTCACAGGTCAGGCTGGGGCGTTCCGTTTTCCCGTCGACCGTGCCCCCCACCATGATGAAATCGCCGCATCCCCCTTCGATAATCTGGCACTCCTGCGACATCATCCAGTTACCCCCCGCGGCCCCGTCCGGTCCCACGCAGTGCAGCAAGATTCCGGAGTCGCGAGACTTGGCTTCGCGCGGAGCCCAGGTCTTGGTGCCCCAGCGCCACTCCGCGACGAGGTGGTAGTTGCTGAACTCTTCCTTCGTGATGAATCCACCGAATTCCTGGCCCGAGACCCGAATCATGCCATCCTGAACGGTGAAAACCTTGTTCGGGTCTTCATGCTTGCTTGGCTTCGTGTACGTATAGAAGCCGGTCAAATCCTTGCCGTTGAACTGAAAAATCGGGTCGCCCGTTTTGATTTTGGGAAGGTCTTTCGCGAAGGCGGGAATTTCGGGCGTCGTATCGCCTCGAGCCGCGAGCGGCAAGGCAACGACCAGGCCCAGGGAGAGCGCGAGGAAGGTGCGGCGGGGAGGGAGCGGGGTCAGCATACTGATTACCTCGAGAAGAGTAAGGGATCGCATCCTGTTGGGGAGGTTAGAAAACGGTAAGAAGAGCTTGGTGGCCCAGGGAGTGAGCCGAGCCAGGTTCGAGACGATACGGATTGTCCTTGACGGAGTGCGCTCAGTGGTTCGTTTGGAAGTCGGTCGTTTTCAATACCTTGAGAACGACCGACTCCATCTCCGATATCCGGGTCTGGGCGGTGTTGGCGTTGGATGGTTTTGCCCGCGCGGTCGCCTAAGTCGGACCCGGAGCGAGCTCAGGAACGCTGGCGGTGGATCTCTGCCCCTTGATTGCGGCAAATCGCTTCGACCTGCGCCAAGTTGACTCCTTCGGAGCAAGCAATCGAGAGAATCATCCCCTGGCCGGTCTCAATTTGCTCGGGTGGAACCACCCCGAGCTGGTCATTGCGCACGCCCAGGGTGGTCAGAAGTTGGATCACCAGATTCCCCTGCGCGGTGTTCTTGAAGAATGCGACCACGCGGGAAGTCGGTGTGGAGGCTTCGCTGACCTTCCCAGGACGAATTTGAGGACTTTGCATGGGTCTGTTCGCCTCGACGGTGGGACTTGCTGCCGTCGTCCGTCAGTTCTTTGGGACGGAACTCGGTCCGAAGAGGAGAGTTTGACCTTGCCGAAGGCGCGACGCAAGCCACCTCCTCTTCGTAACTGGATAACGGATAAGAGAGCGCAAGGATCGTGGCGAAGCCTCCGGCTCAGTTGTTAAGATCCGAAGTGGCGTCGAAGGTGGACTTTCCTGGAGGAGGAACCGGGCATGAACGTTTCCGCGGGGTTACTCCTCCTCACTCTCCTCGCGGGAGGACCGGGACTCGAACGGGTGGGCTGGCTTAAGGATCCCGCGATTCGAGAAGCATCGGGCATCATCGCCAGCCGTCGTCATCCGGGGATTTACTGGGTCCACAACGACTCTGGAAATCTCTCCCAACTTTTCGCGGTCAAGCGGAATGGCTCACTGGTGCGGACCTATCTGGTCAAGGCTCCCAATATCGACTGGGAAGATATCGCCCTCGACCCGCGAGGCCGACTCTACTTGGGGGAGATCGGAAACAACGACGGTCGCTTGCCGATCCGAGCGATCCATCGGCTCGCGGAGCCTGATCCGAGCGGTCCGCCGGGCCCAACCATGCTGGCCGTGGAAGC
>Ga0182745_1003157_pt1 | contig 14347 bp, 10 predicted proteins | sample eDN3rd30CKraftBY_FD_128523 | JGI IMG/M metagenome (GOLD analysis project Ga0182745, IMG submission 128523) | Enriched backyard soil microbial communities from Emeryville, California, USA - eDNA 3rd pass 30_C Kraft BY (version 2) (version 2) | ecosystem: Environmental > Terrestrial > Soil >...
GCGGCCGCAGCTCTCGCCGCCCGCCGGTCGAGGCCCCGGCGACCGCAGCACGAAACAGGGCCGCACGATCGGTGCCGGGACCGCGGCGGCGCGATCGCGAACGTGGAGGCGCAGGTCAGGGGCCACGAGGTGGCGCGGCCGTCTCCTCGTGCGGTTCGATGGGCGGATGCCCCCAGAGCTGCCCAGCCTCGTCCGGGACGAGGCGCTGGCGATCGTCGCCGCGGTACGGACTCCGGACGGCTGGACGGCGACGTCGGTCGAAGCCCGGCAGGCGGCCAGCCACCTCGCAGACCTGTTCACGGAGGACGAGCTGCACGAGGGGCTCCAGCTGTTGCAGTCGCCCGCCGGCGATGCCGACCGCGGTGCGCCGCGCGCCCGAGCGCTGCTCGCCACCGAGCTGGCGATCGTGCTCGCCCGCACGAACCTGCGTGTCGCCGGTGCATCCGGCGCCGCCCTCCGCCTCGGCTCCTAGCTCGACGGCCCCGGCGGTCCTTCGACCTCGATCAGCTCGGTCACGGCGTAGGTGGGCACCTTCTGGTTCGGGGTGCCGTGGCAGGTGAGCCGCTCGTCGAGCTCGATCACCGTTCGCTCGACCACCACGTCGATCGTCCCGACGCCGTGCACGTGCGCCCGGATGCGCCCGTCCTCCGGCGAGGGGCCGAGCTCGATGTCATCGATGCCCCGTACGTCGAGGGCGCGGCGCAGCTCGTGCTCGGCCGCCTGCTCGGCGAAGCCGAGCGTGGAGCGACCCCGGAACCACTCGAGGGCGACCCGGCCCTCGGCGTGCGCGTCGAGCAGGCCCTCGGCCTCGGCCGGCTCCATCCGCCCGAAGTACAGGCTGTCGGGCAAGACGACGAGGTTGGCGGCGAAGCGGTCGCCGCCGATGTGCGAGCACTCCCACACCTGAGCAGCCCAGCGGGACTCGCGCAGGTGGCGAACGACGGGTCGGCCCTGGGTGGCGCAACAGGGGTCGTGCTTGCCGTTGGTGCACACGAGCACGACCCGGTCGTGGTGGCGCTCCCACCCGACCGGGTCGGTGCCGAGGCGGAGGTCATCGGTGACGTGGCGCACGGCGGCGAGCGTCGGCAGCGTGCGGGACCACACGACCCCCTCGGTGCGACCGGGCCGGGCGCCCTGCACGAAGAACACGCGAGCGGTGTCGGTGTCCTCCGGACGGTTGCTGAGGGAGGGACGGATGCAGATCGGGCGGATGCCGCGGAGCTGCAGATCGGCCTTCCAGCCGTCGGGGAGGTGCGCCCCGAGGTGGCTGTCGTGCACCGCATCACGTCCCCAGGCGCCGTGCACCTCGACCAGGAGCCAGCCCCGTACCTGCGAGGCCGTGGCGAGGACGCGCTCGTCGCGCGCCGCCGAGGCCGCCGAGCACACGAAGCGATCGATCATCTCGATGCCGCCGGGTGCGGAGCGAGGACGCCCTCGTCGAGGAGGCGGAGGATGACCACGCGCGCCGATGCCTCGTCGAGGCCGGGAAGCTCGGCGCGCCGGAACGGCCCATCGGCCTGGAGGAGCGCGGCGAGGAACGGGTGGGCCTCGTCGGGCATCGTGATCGTCCGGTCGCCGACCCACAGGACCGACCGGTCGCCGGCGCGGCTGAGCGTGATCAGGGGACCCGGCGTGACCACCAGCGGACCGTCGGCGGCGGCGGGATCACCCGCCTCCCGCGGGCACAGGCGGGTGGACGCCTGCTTGGACCAGATCTCTCGGGCGATCCACCGCCGCACCGCCAACGAGTCCAAGTCGAGCGGGAGGCCGGTGAGGTCCGGCGTGCCCACGTCGGCGTGCGCCGCATCTGCCGCTGGCCCGAGCGCAGACAACGGGATCGCCGCCCGGAGGCGACCGGCCGCGATCTCGTCGTCGATGGCGCGGCGAACGACGCGGTGCCAGGTGATGGCGAGCAGCCCGACGGTGAGGTGCGCCGACGCTCGCTCCGTGGTCTCGGCCACGTGCCCGTAGCCGCGCGGCACGTAGAGCACATCGCCCGGTTCCAGCACCAGGTCGAGCATCGGATCGCCGAGCTCGTCGAACGTGGGCCGGGCGATGGCGTGCCGGCCGCCGATCGGATCCCGGGTGCGGTCGTTCGGTGCCCAGATCCGCCACCGCTTGGTGCCTTCGAGCTGCACCACGAACACGTCGTGGTAGTCGAAGTGGAGGTCCAGCCCCTGCGACGCGGCCGGTGACAGGTACGCGTTGATCTGGATCGGCTGGTCGAGCTCGAGCGCGAGGTTGTTGGCGAACCTCGCCAGGCTCGGGTCGGTGAGGTGGAGGCCCTGGAGCACCACGGTGGCACCGGTGCGGTAGCCGTCGATGACCTTGTTGGGCGCGGCGAGATCGGTCAGGTCGCGATCGCCGAGCCGGGCCGACCGGGTGACCGTGGCCGGGTCGGCCGTCGCACCGGAGTCGACGAGGCGGAACGCCGGGCGCCGCGTCGAGCGACCCAGCAGGTCCGCCCACAAGACATCGGTGCGCGCGAAGCGCGCCGGGTCGCGGCGGGTGGACGGCGACGTGACGCTCGGCTGGCGGTAGGCGTCGTGCGCGCGGAAGTGCTCGACGTCGTCGACCAGGTCGACCAGGCCGGGTGCGTCGGGATGGGGTTGGCGTCGGACGAGCCAGCTGGGCTGGCCCGGCTCAGCGATCGGTGCCGTCGGTGTCCCCGCCGTCGGTGCCGTCGGTGTCCCCGCTGTCGGTGCCGTCGGTGCCGTCGGTGTCGCCGCTGTCGGTGCCGTCGGTGCCGTCGGTGTCGCCGCTGTCGGTGCCGTCGGTGTCGCCGCTGTCGGTTCCGTCGGTGTCGCCGCTGTCGGTTCCGTCGGTATCGCCGCTGTCGGTTCCGTCGGTGTCCCCGCCGTCGGTGCCGTCGGTGTCACCCGCGGTCGGAAACTCCTCCTCGGCGTCGGAGGAGACGTTGATGTCGTCGTTCGAGATGCCCATGGGGCCGATGGTACCCATTGCCGACGGGTTCTGGCCTCGGAAGCCGCAGGTCACCCGGGGTGAGGCCGGACGGCGCGATCGCTCGGTGGCTCGACTTCGGACAAAGTGGCAGACTTCGGCGATGGTGGCGGTCGACGGGGCGCAGGATCAAGACGTGGTGGCGCCGGTGCCGGCCCTCAACCGGTTCGGCGTGCAGGTCGGTCGCCGGCTGGTCTCCAAGGCCCGGAAGCGGATGACCCGCTGGCCGATCCCGCTGGAGTTCGACAGCCCGCTCACCGGGCTCCGCACCGAGGGCTGTGCGCTGCTGCCGCGGATGTTCTCTCCTGCGGCGCTGCGGGAGCTCGTCGAGGTGGCCGAGCACGCCGCCACCGCGGACGACACCCCGCACGTCGTGGCGGAGGTCGGCGGTCCGCAGATCGAGAGCACCCGGCGACAGGACCTGGGCGACGACGAGCAAGAGGTGCTGGACCGCTTCTGGCGGCACCCGACGGTCCTCGCCCTGCTGTCGGCGGCCGAGCGCCGGCACCTCGATCTGGACGCGCTGCACTGCACGGTCCAGCGCCTGGTCACCGACGGGGCCGACGCTGACGGTACGCCGCTCATCCGCAGCGATGTCGCCCACCCCACGCACGCCATGTGGCTCTACCTGAGCGACGTGTCCGAGGAGGACGGGCCGCTCGTGTACTACCCCGGGTCGCAGCGCCTCACGGCCCGGCAGCTGCGCGGGATGTACGCCGGAAACGCCGCGGGAGCGAGTGACTGGCGGGTCGTCAGCGAAGACGAGATCGCGGCGCGCAAGCTCGAGCCGAGGGTCTTCACCTCGCCGAAGGGGACGGCTGTGCTGGTCAGCACCTTCGGCTACCACGGGTGGCTCCCACCCGCGCCGAGCAGCGAGCGGCTGGTGCTGCACGTCGAGGTGGCCCGGCCCGGCCCGACGGATGCCGTCGACGTCTGACGTCGCCGCACCACCGCGGCATCGGCCGTCGATCACCCGTAGCGTGGTCGGTCCCAGCGGTCGAGCCAGGAGCAGGCGATGACGGATCAGTGCGAGCACCTCGACACGGTCGAAGACGTCGAGCCGTCATCGGAAGGATGCGAGGACTGCCTCGCATCGGGCGGCCGCTGGGTGCACCTGCGGATGTGCCAGCTGTGCGGCCACGTCGGCTGCTGCGACAGCTCCCCCGGACGCCACGCCACCGCCCACTGGCGCGAGGCCGGGCACCCGCTGGTCCGGTCCTACGAGCCAGGCGAGGACTGGTGGTGGTGCTACCCAGATGAGCTGATGTTCGAGGTGCACGGCGCGCCGCCGGCGCCGTCGCATCCCTGAACCAACCGGGAGGCGTCACGCGCCGCGGGACGCGTGGCGCGCGACGCCGGGCAAGCGGAGCCGCGCCCGCAGCCGGTTCGGGCTCGGCCGCGAGCGGCGGCGCGAACGGCCGAACCTCGGTCGACCGGCTCGGGCCGGCTCGGGCCGGCTCCGGGCCAGGTGAAGGCTACGGTGCCACCTGTCGCCACGCGGACACACGGACTCGGGCGGCGCCCCACCCCACCATCCACCAGGACGGCACCCGATGGACGCACCTGAACCGGATCCGGCGGCCGGCGCGGTCGGCGGCGAGCCCGACGTCGAGGCGCTCAAGGCCGAGGTCGACGCGCTGCAGCACCAGATCGACCAGCTGGCCAAGCAGCGCGTGAGCCGGCACTCCGTGCGCAAGGTCACCGCGGTCTTCCTCGTGGTCGTCTTCGCCCTCACCTTCGTGGCATCGGGCGTGGGCATCTGGCTTCACCGCAACACGCTCAACGACGACGTGTGGAACGAGCGGGTCGTCCCGCTGGGCCAGGACCCCGAGGTCCAGAAGGCGTTGGCGGTGTGGACCACGGCCGAGCTGATGAAGGTCGTCGATCCCGAAGCCCTGTTCAAGGAGGCGCTCCCGCCGCGGGCTCAGATCCTCGCCGTGCCGCTCACCAGCGCCGTCGAGGGCTTCGTGTCCGACAAGGTGCTCGAGTTCTACCGATCCGACGCGTTCGAGAGGATCTGGGCCGTCGCCGCCACCCGGGCTCACGATGCCGCCATCCGCACCCTTCGGGGTGACTCGCCAGCGGTCACCGCCGATGGCGACCAGGTCACCATCAACTTCATCCCGCTCATCAACGCCGTGCTGGCCGAGATCCTCAAGGAGGCGCCCGGCCTCGTGGGCAGCGACGTGACGCTGCCCACGATCACCGTCGAGGACGTGCCGGCGGCGGCCCGGGAGAAGCTCGGCGACGCGCTGGGCGTCGACCTCGGCAAGGACTTCGGCACGTTCACCGTCTACGACGGCGGCAAGCTCAGCACGGCGCAGCAGGCGGTCCGGATCTTCGATGCGGTCGTCCCGGCCACCACGATCCTGGCGATCCTCTCGTTCGTGGGCGCCCTCGTCGCGTCGACCCGCCGCCGGCGCACGCTGCTCCAGCTGCTCGGTGTGGCGGCGATCGGCGCCATCCTCGTGCGCCGGATCTGCTTCGTCCTCCAGGACCAGGTCGACGGGTTGGTGAAGGTGGAGGTGAACCGGCCGGCGGCCAGCGTCATCGTCCGGACCTTCGTGAACCCGCTCACCGAGGGCGCCGCCAGCGCGCTCTGGATCATCGGCATCGTGGCCTTCCTCGCCATCATCACCGGGCCCTACCGGTGGGTGGTCTCGCTGCGGTCCACCATCGCCAGCCTCTTCCGTTCGGCCGGCACCGTGGTCAGCGACCGGGCCAACGACGACGAGACCCGCGCCTGGGTCGCCCGCAACGTCGACGCCCTGCGGATCGGCGGCTTCGTGGCCGGCGCCCTCGCGCTGTGGTTCTTCGAGCTGACGTGGCTGAACCTGTTTCTCATCCTCGTCGTGGTGGCGGGGTGGGAGGTGACGATCGCCCAGCTCGCCGGTCGGGCCCCCGCGCTCGACGACGGAGCTGACGGCCCGAGCGACGACCACGACCCGTTCGCACCTCCGCCCCCCGGCACCCCCGGCGCCGCCTCCTCCTGAGGCCTTCGCCCTGGGCGGACCGGGCCGGAGGTCAGAGCATGCCGGCGCGCTCCAGGCGGTGGAAGCAGGCGGCGCCCCAGATGGGCGGCAGGTAGAAGGTGATCATCCGGTAGCAGATGGTCGCGGCGAAGGCGGTGGCTTGGTCGATGCCCGCCGCGCTGAGGCCGGTGATCAGGGCGCCCTCGGTCACGCCGATGCCGCCGGGCACCGGCATGAGGCCGGCGAACAGCGACACGCACACGTTGATCACCAGCAGGGTCCCGAGCGGGATCGGCGCGTGGAAGGCGTTGAGCACGAGCGCCAGCGTGAGGGCGAACAGCAGCTCGGCACCGAGGTTGCCGCCGAGCACCTGGAGGACCTTGGTGGGCGACCGCAGGCTGCCGACGGTCTCGCGCACCTCGTGGATCCACGGCTTCACGCGCTCGACGATGCGGTGGCGGACGCCGGGGAACGCCAGCCCGATCAGCCCGGCGAGCACCACCACGGTCGCGGCGGCCACGAGGACGGTGAGGATGTTCCCGTGACCGAGGGTGCTGTCGTCGGGCAGGTGGAGGTCGACGTTGCCCCAGCCGAACAGCAAGACGCTGGCGAGGATCATCAGCTGCACGGCGAACCCGCCCACGCTGTCGATCACCCCGATCGACACCGCCGACGCCGGTGGGATGCCCTGGCGCTGGAAGAACCGGATGTTCACGGCGACGCGAGCGGCTGTCGACGGCAGCACCAGGTTGATGAAGCTGATGCTGAACTGCAGCAGCACGAGCGGCCCGTAGGCGACCGGCCGCGGGCAGGCGCCCCGGGTGGACTCGGCCTGCGAGAAGCGCGGCGACTGGCCGAAGAGGAGGGCGATGACCAAGATCCCCCAGGTCGCGTCCTGGAGCTGGTCCCAGACCTCGGAGAAGTCGATGCCCGACAGCGCGCTGATCAAGAAGTAGGCGCCGGCCGACAGCAGCGCGGCCTGGAACAGCGTCGATCGGGAGACGCGCCGGAGGTTGGCCATCGCCGGTTCGTCGGCTTCGGCTGCCGTCGCGGTCGCCGCCCGGAGGTCGTCGAGGTCGAGGCCGGCGCTGCGGACCTCGCCTCGCAGGTTCGGGCCCAGGGCGGCGATCTGCAGGTAGGGGATGACCGCTGCCAGGCCGTCGGCGCCGAGCCGCTCCCTCGCCACGTCGAGCGTCGCGTCGGTGCCGCCGAGGAGGGCGGACGTGACGATCAGCTGGGCGGCGTCGCTGTGGATCTGGTCGCCGGTGGGGGACACGGTGGCCCGCTCGAACCCGCTGACCCGCACGGTGTCGCCGTCGAGGCGGAACCGGCGCGGGCCGAGGTCGCGGTGGACGATCCCGGCCGCCTGCAGCCCGAGCACGGCGTCCCACACCTGTTCGAGCAGCGGCGTGCGGCGGGGGTGGTCGACGAGGGTGGGCATGGCCGAGCCCGGGTCGCGCAAGACGATCAGCGCGTCGTTGCTGGCGCTGCGGCCCGCCTTGACGACGTGGTCGACGGGGACGCCCGCCCGCTCGGCGAGGAGGGTCACGAACGCTTCGTGCTCCGCTTGCTGGAGGCGCGTGAGGGTGAGGGCGTCGGTGTCGCGGTACCAGAGGGTGCGCCACGCCTTGGCCAGCAGCTGGGAGTCCCAGGCGTCGCGCCCGTAGACCTTGACGAGCAGCGGGCGGGCCTCGGCATCGGCGGTGTCCACCAGGAAGACCCCGGCGGTCTGGCGGTGCGCCTCGGACAGGCCGCCGGTCTCGATGCCGAGCTCGCGCAGGGCGTCGACCACCTCCGGGAGCGACGGCTGGCCGGCCGCCGACCCGAGCAGGAGGTGGACGATCGCGGCCGCCACCGATCCGCACAGCACGCCGATGACGGCACCGCTCGGCGTGGTCGCGCTCAGGACCACCAGGCTGGCCGCGCCGGTGAGCACCAGCCAGCGGCTGGTGGCTCGGAACGGCCGGGTGATGTGCGGCGAGGCGACGACGGTGGCCGCCACCACGGCGGCGAGCCGGACCGACACCGACTCGGTGGGCGGTCCCGTGGAGAGGAGCGCCTCCCAGATCGGCGTGGAGCGCCCGATGAGGAACGCATCGTCGATCGCGGTGGCCAGCACCGTGGCGCCGACCGAGGCCAGCAGGAGGTCGCGGGCGAGGTCGAGCCGCAGCCGGGCGAACGACATCAACACGAGCAGGACGGCCCACACGAGCAGCAGCCCGGCGAGCACCTGCCAGACGATGCCGAGGAAGCTCGGCAGGCTGGCGCCGAGGTCGATGAGCGCCTGCTCGAACGCGCTGGGCGGGTCGGCCGATGCGACCAGCCCGGCGATGCCGAGCGCGCCGCCGGTGGCGAGGAGGACATCGGTGGCTCGGCGGGCCCGCGGCCGGTGCCGAGTCGACGAGTAGAGGCGCAACCGCTTCGGGTGGGACCACAGCGACGGTGCTCGAACGGCCTCCGAGCCGGTCGCCGTCATCGGTGGGCGTCTCGCAGCATCCCCGTGATGATGGCCGGTTCCACCGGGCGCGACAGCGCATAGCCCTGGATCCGGTAGCAGCCGAGCTCGGCGAGGGCGTCGATCTGGTCATCGTGTTCCACGCCCTCGGCCACGACGGTGAGATCGAGGGCGGTCGACAGCCGGATGACCCCGCCGACGAGGGCTGCAGCCCGGGGCGAGGTGGTGAGGTCGGTCATGAAGGACTGGTCGATCTTGAGCAGGTCGATCGGCAGGTCGCGCAGCTCGCTCAGCGACGAGTAGCCCGTCCCGAAGTCGTCGAGCGCGATGCGACACCCCAGGTCCCGCAGCTGGTGGAGCGTCTCGATCTCGCCGTGCTCCCGGGTCGTCAAGACGGTCTCGGTGAGCTCGACGACCACCCGGTCCGTGGCGATGCCCGTCTCGTGCAGCACCGACTCCACGTCGGCGAGGAAGCTCGGCTCGCGCAGCTGGCGGGCGCTGACGTTGATGCTCACCGGCACGTCGAAGCCCATGGCGTGCCACTGGGTGGCCTCGTGGCAGGCCCGGCGGAAGATCTCCCGCCCCAGCGACACGATCGCCCCGGTGTGCTCGGCGAGCGTGATCAGGTCGAACGGGGGGACGGGGCCGCGGGTGGGGTGGGTCCACCGGAGCAGCGCCTCGACACCGACCACCACGCGCGCTCGCGAGTCGAAGATCGGCTGGTAGGCGAGCGTCCAGGTCTGCTTGGTGAGCACGTCGTGGAGGTCGGCTTCCCGCTCGAGGCGGCGGAGGGAGCGGCGCTGGAGGTCGTCGTCGAACAGGGCGTAGCGCCCGCCGCCCGCCTCCTTGGCCCGGTGCAGGGCGATCTCGGCGCTGCGCAGCGACTCGAGGTGGTCCTGCCCGGCTTCGGCCAGGGTGATCCCGACGCTGCCGCTCACCTGGAGCTCGTGGCCGTCGGCGTCGACCGGTTCGGCGAACGACGTGAGGAGGCGGTCGGCGAGGAGGACGGCCTCGAACTCGTCGGGCACGTCGGCGAGCACCAGCACGAACTGGGAGCCGCCGTAGCGGGCGACGATGTCCTGGGCGCGGACGAGGTCCGCCAGGCGCTCGGCGATCGTGGTGACCACCTGTTCGCCGGCGGCGAACCCGAACGTCTCGTTGACCCGCTGGAGGTGATCGAGGTCGGCGAACAAGACGGCCACCCGCCGGCCGGCGTCGAGGGCCTGCACCGCACGGGCCAGCTGCTCCACCAGCAGCACCCGGTTCGGCAGCCCCGTGGCCTCGTCGTAGAGCACGGCGCGCCGGAGCTGGTCCTCGAGGGCGCGCTGGCTCGTCATGTCGCGGCAGATGGTGCTGTACAGGCGCTGCCCGTCGTCGTCGAGGTCGGGGTGCGCCACCAGCACCTGCGAGATCGGGATCTCGTGCCCGTCGGGACGGCGGAGGCGGTTCTCTCCGCTCCAGGTCCCCGTCCGCTCGGCGGTGCGCATGCCCTCGCGCACCAGGTCGCGGGCCAAGTCGTCGGGGAAGAAGTCGAAGGCCCGGCTGGACGGGTCGGCATCGGGGGAGAAGCCGAGCAGCTGCCGGCCCACGGGGTTCAGGTAGCGGATGGTGCCGTCGCGCGACGCCGACGCGACGAGGTCGGGCGTCGCCTCGATGATCTCGCTGACGCGCGCCTTCGCCGCGCTCACGTCGCGCCGTGAGCTCACGACCGAACCCGTCGTGACGCCGGTGGCGACGAGCACGAGCAGCAGGAGCTGGAAGTCGGAGCGGTCGAGCGCATCGCCGAGCTGGACGTGGGCACCGGCGGTCATGACCGCCGACAGCGCTGCGGACGACACGGCCGCCGCCGCCACGCCGTGGCGCACGGCGACGATGACCACGGGGAGGAAGGCGAGGTACACGAACCGCATCGGCGCCTCGCCGATCTCCATCAGCGCCAGTCCGGCGACGGCAGGAGCGAGGAGCTCGGCGTAGAGCTGCCAGCGGGGGAGCCGGTCCTCGTCGTCGGCGAGCCGCAGCCGCCGGTGGTGCACCAGGTCGTTGCCGGCGATCACCAGGGCCGGGAGCAGGCACGCGGCGCCGACGATGTCGCCCACCCAGAACAGCGCCGCGCTGCGGGCCAGCTCGTCGGCAGCGATCACGTCGCCGGCGCGCTGCACCAGCACGCCGATCAGCGTCGCGGCGGCGGCGCCGGTGCCGATGCCCAGCGCCAGCACGGCCAGGTCTTCGGGGTCGCGCAGGCGCGGGTCGAGGGCCAGCCGCCGCAGCACCCAGGCACCGAAGGCGTACGCGAGGGCGAGGCCCGCGGAGTTGACGACGAGGAGGACGGGCCCGTACTCCTCGCCCTGGCCCATCACGGCGGAGGTGCTGACCAGTTCAGCCAGGACGATGACCCAGACGAGGCGCGGGCGGAAGAAGCACGCCGCGATGGCGACGGCGGCTGGCGGGAACCAGATGAGCGCCGGGCCCTCGAGGCTGATCTCGCGCGCCCAGACGGCCGTGGCCAGGTACGCGGCGAACGCAAGTGCTGCCACGAACGCGAGGTGTCGGTGCGACCCGCTCGCACCTTGTGCTGGATCCATGCCGGGCACCCCTTCCAGCCCTGCTGGAGCCCCAGCGTAGGTGGCCGTTCCCCGCGGCGCGGGGAGGCTGCCTCATCCAGGTGGGTGAGCACCTCGGTCGTCTTCGGAGGCCACCGCATCGGGCCCGTCGGCGAGGAGCTTCTGGCGCGCTGCGAGCACCGCGAACCCCGCGGCGACCGCGGACAGGCCGAAGACCGTGGGTCCGGTCATGTCCCTCGGCCCGGTGAGGGCGAGCTCCCCTGGGATGGGCGTCGCGCCCGTGGCAGGGGCGGCTCCGCCCGGACCCATCGCCACCGTGGTGCTGGTGGTGGTCGTCGTGGCGGACGCCGTGGCCGGGAGGATGGTCTTGGGGTTGGCCACGCCCGGCTCGCACGCGCTCTCGCCGTCGCCCAGCCCGGGCTCGGCCAGCGCCGGGGGCTCGGGGAAGGTCATCGTCGAGAGGTCGAGCGTGTCGAGGAGGTCGTTGGCGTTGGCGTCGCGGTAGGTGAGCGCTCCGAGGTTGAACTTCGTCTCGATGAGCTTCAGCACCGACGTGTGGTCGTAGACCGTGGACGAGACGTGGTCGGCCTTGGCGTAGGGCGACACCACGAAGCCGGGCACGCGCATGCCGTAGAGGTCGAAGGCGCCGGGGGCATCGGGCGGCACGTCGATGTCGGGCTTGATGGAGTCCGGCGCCACGGCCGCCGGGGGCGCGACGTGGTCGTAGTAGCCGCCGTGCTCGTCGTAGGTGAACACGAGCAGCGTCCGCTGCCAGGCGGGGCTGGTGAGCACGGCGTTGATGATGCGGGCGCTGTAGGCCTCGCCGAGCTGCACGTCGTGCGGGTTCTCCTCGGTGTAGCGCTCGAACCCCGGGCTCACGATCGAGACCTGCGGCAGCTTCCCCGCCGCGGCGTCGGCGAGGAACTGCGGGATCGTCTTGACCTTGTCCTTGTTGGCGGCCTGCACGTTGGGGAACAGCAAGACGTCGGGCAGGTCGAAGGCGTAGTCGGCCCAGCTGATGCCGTGGTCGTTGAGCCGGTCCCAGATCGTGCCGTTCGGTGCGTCGGGTCGGGCCAGGACGCCCTGCGGGTCGGTGGCCACGAGCCCGACGGAGGTGGCGGCCTGGAGGTAGCGCCGGTTCGGGTAGGTCTGGCACGGCGCCGAGGCGAACCACCGGTCGCACAGCGGGAACGTGCGGGCGAGGTCGTAGTAGAAGGGCAGCTGGCTCTCGTCCCAGTACTTCATGGCGTTGGTGCCGGAGTTGCGGACGAAGCCGTCCATCGCCCCGTTGTTCCACTGCTCGTGGGTCGAGTTCCACGATTGGCCGACCCCGGGGCCGAGCTGGCAGCCCTCGTTGGCGCGGAACGCGACGAGCGGGTTCCCGTCGGCGTCGTCGTTCGCGTTGGTGGGCTTGCCGCCGCCGTCGAGCGTGTAGCCGTCGCCGATGTCGAGCATCCCGAAGTACGAGTCGTAGGAGTGGTTCTCCTGCATGTAGATCACGATGTGGTCGATCTGCGGCAGGAGGTCGATGCCCTCGGGCTTCGACGGGTCCGGCCGCGTCCCCGGGCCCAGCACGCCCGGTGCCGCCCACACCGCGGGCCCGCGGAGGCCCCCGGCGAGCGCCAGGCCCGCCCCCGTGGCCATCCCCTGCAGCACCCGTCGTCTCGTCACCCTTCGCACCATGGGCGCGAAGGCTACGACGGCGACGTGGCCCGTGCGTGTGCAGCAGGGGGCCGGGAGGTGGCGGGAGGGTGAACCAGCGCTACCAGCGCGGATCGGTCTCCAGGAGCCGGGCGAACTCGTCGAACGGCAGCGGCTTGGCGAAGAGGTAGCCCTGGCCGTAGTCGCAGCGGCCCCGGCGGAGGTAGTCGAGCTGCGCCGAGGTCTCGACGCCCTCGGCGGTGGTCCGGTGCCCGAGGGCATCGGCGATGGCGAGCACGGCGTCGACGATGTTGCTCAGCCGGTCGCCCTCCCGGTCGATCGCCCCGACGAACGACTGGTCGATCTTCACCTGGTCCACCGGCAGGTGGCCGAGGCGGGCGAGCGACGAGTAGCCGGTGCCGAAGTCGTCGATGGCGAGCGACACGCCCAGGTCGTGCAGCCGGGTCATCACGTCGACCGGCCCGTCGAGGCCGTGGAGCAGCGCGCTCTCGGTGATCTCGAGGAGCAGCGCGTCGCCGGGCCACCCGGTCCGTTCGAGCACGGACTGCACGACGCGGTCGAGCTCACCCGAGTTGAGCTGGCGGGCCGACACGTTGACGCCGAGCTGGAACGGCCGGTCCGGGCCGATCGGCGCCAGCTCGGCCATCGACGCCGCCGCCACCTCGAGGACGTAGCGGCCCAGCTCGTGGATCGTCCCGATGTCCTCGGCGACGGCGATGAAGTCGGCCGGCCCCAGCAGCCCGCGTTCGGGGTGCTGCCAGCGCACGAGCGCCTCGGCGCCGCAGATGCGCCCGTTGCGGAGGTCGATGAGGGGCTGGTAGTGGACGACGAGCTCGCCGCGGTCGACGGCGCGGCGGAGGTCGCTCTCGATCTGGAGGCGGACCATGGCGGCGTCGCGCATGTCGGTGTCGAACTCGGCCAGGCGGTTCCGGCCCGCCTCCTTCGCCCGGTACATGGCCGCATCCGCGTCGCGCAGCCAGGCGTCGCCGGTGCGGTGATCGGTCGCTCCCGCCAGCCCGATGCTGACGGTCAGGTAGACCTCGTTCCCGCCGGGGAGGAGGAACGGCTGGGCCAGGGCGTCGGCCAGGTCCTGGGCCACCTGCGAGGCATGGGTCGGCGAGGTGATGTCCTCGATCAGCACGACGAACTCGTCGCCGCCGAAGCGGGCCACGGTGTCGCCCGGTGCCACGACGGAGCGGAAGCGCTGGGCGAACGCGCCGAGCAGCTGGTCGCCCACGTTGTGGCCGAGGCTGTCGTTGATCACCTTGAACCGGTCGATGTCGCAGAACAGCAAGGCGATGTCGGCGCCGTTGCGCTCCCGGCGGGCGAGGGCGTGGTCGAGCCGGTCGAGCAGCAGCGTGCGGTTGGGCAGCCCGGTCAGGCCGTCGTGCAGCGCCTGGTGGGCCAGGCGCGCCTCGGTCTCGGCCCGCTCGATGGCGATGGCCATGAGGCTGCAGCTCACGTCGGCGGCCTGGCGCTCGTGGGCGGACGGGTCGTGGACCTCGTCGTAGAGCGTGGACAGCGAGCCGATGGGCCGGCCGGTGCTGATGGCGAGGATCGGCTGCGACCACGCCGCCCGGATGCCTTCGTTCGCGGCGATGTAGCGCAGCCCGTCCGAGATGGTCGCCTGCTCGATGTCGGGGGCGATCGCCGGCATCTCGGTGGCGACGGCCTCGTCGCACAGGCTGCGCGTCAGCGACGGGGGTGCCTCCCGCATCCACTCCACCAGGGAGGCA
>Ga0182745_1003158_pt1 | contig 14346 bp, 14 predicted proteins | sample eDN3rd30CKraftBY_FD_128523 | JGI IMG/M metagenome (GOLD analysis project Ga0182745, IMG submission 128523) | Enriched backyard soil microbial communities from Emeryville, California, USA - eDNA 3rd pass 30_C Kraft BY (version 2) (version 2) | ecosystem: Environmental > Terrestrial > Soil >...
CCTTCCCCGTGACGATCGAGGACGACTATGTGATCGTGGAGGCGTGAACCGCCTCCACCGTCGCCCCATCGTTACAGGAACCGTTGTTCAGTCGAAGCCGTAAAGCGCCTTCGCATTCTCGAAAAATATCTGCTTGCGCCGCTCCTCGCCGAAGGACGGCGGAATGGCGAACAGCGGATCGTCATAGTCCCAGTGCGGATAGTCGCTGGCGAACAGGATTCGGTCCCAGCCGATCCAGCCCATCAGATCCTTGACGTGTTCGGGCCGCTCCGACTCTTCCATCGGCTGCGTCGAGAACCAGAAGTTGGAGCGCAGATATTCGGACGGCGCGCGCTTGAGATGCGGCACCTCGTCCTTCATCTTCTTCCAGTGCTTGTCGAGCCGCCAGCCGAGCGACGGCACCCAGCCGAAGCCGGATTCGATCAGCACGATCCGCAGGTCGGGCAGATGCTCGAACAGGCCCTCGACGATCATGCTCGTCGCCAGCGCCGCGCAGGACGCCGCGTGCTCCGTCATCTCCTCGATGTAATAGGAGCCCCAGCCGGCATTGGTGGAAGCATAGCCCGCGAAACCGAAGACATGGATGCCCACCGGCAGGCCGGCTTCCACGGCGGCCTCGTAGATCGGCCAGTATTTGCGGCGGCCCAGCGCCTCGGCGGTGCGGCTCATCAGCAGCACATGGGCGAAGTCCTTGTTGCCCGCGCGCTTGCGGATTTCCGCGACAGCCGCCTGCGGGTCCTCATACGGCACGACGATGGACGCCTTCAGGCGCTTGTCGTTGCGAATCCAGGTGTCGAGCTGCCACTCGTTGGATGCGAAGGCGACCGCGCGGCTGAACTCGCTGTTGAGGTCCCCCTGCCCGGTCGGCGACAGCGGATTGAGAATGCCGTAATCCACGCCGTAGGGATCGAGATGCTGCGCCTGCATGAAGGACAGGCTGGAGCCGGGCGGCCCGCCCTCCGGCGGATAGGCATCGCGCCGCATGCCGTCGGACGGCTGGGACTTGGGATAGGGGTGTCCCTTCCAGAAGCCGTGACGCCGGCGGAAGCCATAGGTCTGGAGATAGTCCCACCACTGCTGGGTCAGGAACGGCTTGAGTTCCTCCACCGAGCGCGGCCGGGGGTGGATATCGACATCGACAAGCCCGAGCTTGTTGGCGCGTTCAACGCGCGGAGCGACCTGGATATTCATGTTTCCTCCGCACTGATGCCGGACGCTCCGTTTGAAGCGCAGCGGCCCGAGGCAGATTGGTTTGCGTTACTCTAGCGCGTTGGCGACGCGAGTGAAACACTCGGGATGGCCGGCCCCGCGCCGCCCCGGAGAGGTGATCTCCGCCCCGACCCGTCCCGCCTCAGCCACCCTTGCCGTTGCGCCGTGGCGGGGCCTGTTTCTGCGCCGGGGCGGGCGCTGCGGGTTCCGGCGTTTTCGCGGTGGTTTCAGGGTCGGCCTGGTCCGGTCCGTCGATCAGGAGCTGGCCGCTATCGGCATCATTCTCGCGCACCAGCGCATTCTGCTTTTCGAGCTGTCGCAGGCGCGCGACATGCTTGCGGTGCTGATCGTAGCTTTCCGAAAAGGCATGCCCCCCCGTGCCGTCGGCCACGAAATAAAGCTCCTTGGTGCGAGCCGGATTCGCCGCGGCCTCGATGGAGGCCCGGCCGGGATTGGCGATCGGTCCTGGCGGCAATCCTTCGATGGTATAGGTATTATAGGCGGTCGGCCGGTCGATATCCGCCCGCGAGATCGGACGGCCGAGGGTCCCCTGGCCTCCCACGATTCCATAGATGATGGTGGGATCGGATTGCAGGCGCATGCGCTGCTTGAGGCGGTTGACGAACACCGCCGCGACGCGCGTGCGCTCGTCCGGCTTGCCGGTTTCCTTCTCGATGATCGAGGCCAGGACCAGAAGCTGTTCCGGCGTCTTCACCGGAACATCCGGCAGGCGCCGCTCCCAGGTTTCCTGCAACAGCCGCCGCTGGGCCTGCTGCATGCGCTGGACCACCTGATCACGCGGCGTGCCGCGGGGGAACTTGTAGCTATCCGGCAGCAGCGAACCTTCACGCGGCGTTTCGCGAATCTCGCCGGCCAGAACGTCGTTCTCCATCAGCCGCGCGATGATCTGTTCCGAGGTCAGCCCTTCCGGGATCGCGATGGTGTGCTGGACCACCCGCCCTTCAACGAGCGTCTCGACGACATCGCGCACGCTTGCCGCCTTGGGAAAAAGATACTCGCCGGACTTGAGCTGCGTCCGCGCGCGCATCGCCATGACCCCGCCGGCGAAAACCGACCAGTGCTCGTTCATCACGCCTTCGCGCCGCAGCGTCTCGGCGATTTCGAGCATGCCCAGCCGCGGCGGCACGATCACGACCTTCTCCTCGGCCAGCGGTCCGGGCGCATCGAAGCGCTGCTTGCCGACCGCAAAGAGAATGCCGCCCCCCACCACCACGAGCAGCAGCAGCGTGAAGATGGCGTTGCCGATGATCACAAGAGGATGGCGGACACGCCGCGACCGTTGCGGCACGGGAACCTGCTCGGGTTCGAGCGCGGCGCGCGGGCTGCGAGGGGTGATGCGCTTATCCATCGATGGCGGGCCGATCAGGGTGACGGAGACAGGGGGGAATCAACGGTGAAGAACACCTTATTCCAAAGAGCGACGGTCTGAGGATCCGGCACCACCAACCTCCAGGATGCATATGCGTCGCGAGTCCAGCCGATGCTGCGCCCGAACCCGAAAGCATTCCTTCGCAATTCGGGCGCTTGTTGGGCTGATGCCCAGCGACACGCGGTCGCTCAGGCCGCCACTCGCCGGAACACGAGCGAAGCATTGGTGCCGCCGAACCCGAATGAGTTGGACAGCACGGCATCGATGGATGTCGGCTTGGCCTTGTGGGGCACGAGATCGATCGCGGTTTCCACGGAAGGGTTGTCGAGATTGATGGTCGGCGGTGCGACCTGATCGCGAATCGACAGGATCGAGAAGATCGCTTCGACCGCTCCGGCCGCACCGAGCAGATGGCCGGTCGCCGACTTGGTCGAGGACATGGTGAGGCGGGAGGCGGCGTTGCCGGCCAGCCTGTGGACCGCGCCCAGCTCGATCTCGTCGCCCAGCGGCGTGGAGGTGCCATGGGCATTGACGTAATCGAGATCGGATGGGCCGAGGCCGGCGCGCTTCAGCGCCGCCATCATGCAGCGATAGGCGCCGTCGCCATCCGGCGTGGGCGCGGTGATGTGATAGGCGTCGCCGGAGAGACCATAGCCCACCAGTTCGGCATAGATCCGGGCGCCGCGGCGGCGCGCATGCTCGTATTCCTCGAGGACGACCGCGCCGGCGCCCTCACCCATCACGAAGCCGTCGCGATCCTTGTCATAGGGCCGCGAGGCCGCGGTGGGATTGTCGTTGAAGCCGGTGGACAGCGCGCGCAGCGCCGAGAAGCCCGCGACGGCAATGCGGTTGACCGGCGATTCAGTGCCGCCCGCCACCATCACATCGGCATCGCCCAGAGCGATGAGGCGGCCGGCGTCGCCGATGGCATGGGCGCCGGTCGAACAGGCGGTGACGACAGCGTGGTTCGGCCCCTTGAGGCCATGCTCGATCGAGACATAGCCGGAGGCGAGATTGATCAGCCGACCGGGAATGAAGAACGGCGACACCCGCCGCGGTCCCTTCTCGTGCAGCACCACGGATGTCTCGTCGATGCCGCCGATACCGCCGATGCCGGAGCCGATCATCACGCCGGTGACGACACGATCCTCTTCCGCGGTCGGATGCCAGGCCGCATCGTCGAGCGCCTGGCGTGCGGCCGCCATGGCATAGACGATGAAGTCATCGACCTTGCGCTGCTCCTTCGGCTCCATCCACTGGTCCGGATTGAAGGTGCCGTCGCTGCCGTCGCCACGCGGCACGACGCAGGCGATCTTGCACGGCAGGTCGGAGACTTCGAAGGTGTCGATCCGCTTCGCGCCGCTTTCGCCCGCAAGCACCCGCCGCCACGAAATATCAACGCCGCAGCCGAGCGGCGACACCATTCCCAGACCAGTGACAACGACCCGTCTCAGCTGCATGTCGAATATCGAACTTTCGGAAGGCCGGCGCCGGCGCTTCTCCGGTCGCCGTCATGGACGGCAGCGCCGGCCAAGGAATTCCAGGGAACCGCCTGCAAATGCGATGGCGGCCAGAAACCGTTCCGGCGCTGAAAGCACCACCGGTCCGGCAAATTACGGCCGCTGCCAGGCAGCGGCCGTTTCGCAGGGGGCGCGCCCGCCGATCCGCAGACACACCGGCCGGTTAGACGCAATCAGCCAAGTGCAATCAGTGAAATGCAATCAGCTAAGTGCGATCAATCAGCCAAGCGCAATCAGCTCTTGGCGTTCTTTTCGAGAAACTTCACCGCGTCACCGACGGTGAGAATGGTCTCTGCGGCATCGTCAGGAATCTCGCAGCCGAATTCTTCCTCGAACGCCATGACGAGTTCGACGGTATCGAGACTGTCGGCCCCCAGATCGTCAATAAAGCTCGCGCCTTCGGTCACCTTGTCGGCTTCGACGCCAAGATGCTCCACGACGATCTTTTTGACCCGCTCGCCAATATCACTCATAGGTTCCAACCTCGTTGTTCGGATCGGGCCTGCTGATCACTTGCGCCAGCAGGCCGTCGAAATCCCTTCGGGTCCTTGCAGACCATAGTAGATGTCTGAATGCGGCGAGACCTCTCGCGCCCCACCCTGCCCCCAGCGGACAGCGGTTCGGTTAGCATACCTCAACTGCCTTGACCAGCAACAGCAGCTCCCCTGTGGAGGGCGGATTCTGCCATCAGATCATAGCCATCCCGCCGTTCACATGCAGCGTCTGGCCGGTCACATAGGCGGCTTCGTCGGATGCCAGATAAACGGCGGCGGCGGCGATATCCGCCCCGGTTCCCAGCCGCCCGGCGGGGACCCGGCCGAGAATGGCTTCCTTCTGCTTGTCGTTCAGCTTGTCGGTCATCGGCGTTGCGATGAAGCCCGGCGCGATGCAGTTCGCGGTGACGCCGCGCTTGGCATATTCCTGTGCGATGGACTTGATCATGCCGATCATGCCGGCCTTGGCGGCGGTATAGTTGACCTGTCCGGGATTGCCGGTCACGCCGACCACGGAACTGATGGCGATGATGCGGCCGAAACGGCGGCGCATCATCGTCTTCATGGCGGCGCGGGTCAGCCGGAAGGTTGCGGAGAGATTCACCGCAATGACCTGATCCCAGTCCTCGTCCTTGAGCTGGACGAAGAGATTGTCGCGCGTGATCCCGGCATTGGCAACGAGGATATCGAGCTTGCCCATGGCCTCCTCGGCCTGGGGCACCAGCGCCTCGACGGCTTCCGCATCGGAAAGGTCGCACGGCAGCACATGGACGCGCTCGCCCAGCTCCGAGGCAAGCTGGTCCAGCGCCTCGCGCCGGGTGCCGGACAGCGCCACCGTCGCGCCCTGCGCATGAAGCGCCCGGGCGATGGAACCGCCGAGGCCGCCGGTCGCGCCGGTAACGAGCGCGGTCCTGCCTGTGAGATCGAACATCATGATTCCCCGTGGTCCGGTTTGCTGCCGTTACGCGGCAACGGATTTATAGGCGGCAATGTCTTCCGGCGTCCCGATGGGCGTGCCGGCCGCGCCGGCGGCGATGCGCTTGACCAGCCCGCTGAGCACCTTGCCCGCACCGATCTCATAGAAGGTCGTGACGCCCTGATCGGCCATATAGCTCACGCATTCGCGCCACCGCACGGTGCCGGTGACTTGCGCGACCAGAGCGGGGACGATTTCGCCCGGCGCGCTGACCGGCCGGGCCAGCACATTGGCCACCACCGGAACCGCGGCCGGGCGGACCTCGATCCGGCCCAGCGCCTGCGCCATCGCCTCCGCGGCCGGCTGCATCAGGCTGCAATGGAACGGTGCGGAAACCGGCAGCAGCATGGCGCGCTTGGCCCCTTTCGCCTTGGCGATTTCGACAGCCCGCTCCACGGCCGCCTTGTGGCCGGAGATCACAACCTGTCCGCCGCCGTTGTCATTCGCCGCCTGACAGACTTCCCCCTGCGCCGCCTCGGCCGCGACCGCTGCGGCGGCTTCGAAATCCATGCCGAGCAGCGCGGCCATCGCACCGGTTCCGACCGGAACCGCCTTCTGCATCGCCCGGCCGCGAATCCGCAGGGCGCGGGCCGTGTCCGCGACGGACAGGGAGCCCGCGGCAGCCAGCGCGGAATATTCGCCCAGCGAATGGCCCGCCACAAGCTTCACGTCGCGCGCCAAATCGAGCCCCGCTTCCGTTTCCAGCACCCGCATGACGGCGAGGGAGACCGCCATCAGCGCCGGCTGGGTATTCTCGGTCAGCGTCAGCGTCTCGGCAGGGCCGTCCCAGATCACCTGGGACAGCTTTTCACCGAGGGCCTCATCCACCTCGTCGAACACCGCGCGGGCGGCGGGAAAGGCATCCGCCAGCGCACGCCCCATCCCCACGGACTGGCTGCCCTGACCCGGAAAAATCAATGCGACCGCCATGGCCGGCTCCCCTGACAAAGTCGCGCCGAAAGACACGCCGGGGCCGAATGTGTCAAGCTGACGACAGCCATTCCGTCCGGGAACCGGCCCGCAGGGGCGTCTCGACACGCCCTCTCAACCGGCCTCTCAACCCGCCGAAAAGGTTTTGAGGGTATTCTGCGCGAACCGGCCGCCCAGGGGCCGGCCGGAGTTCCACAACGTGCCCGCCTCGCCACCGTCCTTCGTCCCCGCCACCGAGGCGGATTGCGCACGGGGCCGGCGGGACGCCGCGTTTCGGCGCCGGATGATGTCCGAGCACCTCGACCGCCTGCTCGCCGAAATCAAACGACTGCGCACGGAACCTGCCTCCGCCACGCGGGACCGGCAGATCGCGGAAGGGGCCGCCCTGGCCGTGACGCTGGCCAACCTCCTTCAGAAATAGCCATCGTCCCCGCGCGGATACCCGGGAAACCTTGCTTTCCGGCCGGAACGGGGTATAAGCCCCGCTTCCGCTCGATCCCGGCCGGGAGCTGAACGGACGGTCGTCTGCCTCGCGCAGGCGGCAGGGTCTTCGACCCGGCGTCCCGTGTTCCCGCCTTCTGAGCTGTCCGAGCCTTTCCTGAAGGTTCGAAGGGCTTTGCGCCGGGATGGGCTTGAACACGAGGAAAGGCTGTCATGCCCCTTTACGAGCATGTGTTTTTGACGCGCCAGGATGCCAGCGCGCAGCAGGTCGAAGACCTGACCACCCAGTATGCCGGCATTGTCGAGCAGTTCGGCGGCAAGGTCGCTAAGGTCGAGCAGTGGGGCGTCAAGTCCCTCTCCTACCGCCTGCAAAAGAACCGCAAGGCCCATTTCACGCTGATGAATCTCGATACGCCGCCGGCCGCGATCGCCGAGATCGAGCGCCAGCAGCGTCTGAGCGAGGAAGTGCTGCGGTACATCACCATCCGCGTCGAGGAACTGGAGGAAGGTCCCTCCGCCATGATGCGCAAGGTCGACCGGGATCGCGAGCGCGACGAGTCCCGCGGTTTCGGCGGTGGCCGGGATCGGGACCGGGACCGGGGCGACCGCCCCCGCCGCGACCGTCCGCGCGACGACGAAACGACCGACGCTTCCGGGGAGTAAGCGAAAATGAGCATGGCATCCACCCAGTCCCGCCGGCCGTTCTTCCGCCGCCGCAAGACCTGCCCCTTCTCCGGCGCCAACGCCCCGAAGATCGACTACAAGGACGTGCGCCTGCTTCAGCGCTACGTCTCCGAACGCGGCAAGATCGTGCCGAGCCGCATCACCGCGGTTTCGGCCAAGAAGCAGCGCGAACTCGCCCAGGCGATCAAGCGCGCGCGCTTCCTCGGCCTGCTGCCCTACGTGATCCGCTGAGCGGACGCGACTGACGACATGCGTGGCCGCCGGCATCGGGGGCCACAGGTTGGGGCGGACCTGCCAGTCCGGGAATGGACACCGGCAGAGATCCGCCTCTAACCGCTGAACAGGCGGGACAGCTTGGAATGATGCAGTTTCTTTTGATCGGAATCGGCGCCGGCGCGGCGGCCGGCCTGCTGTTCGCCTCCATCGCCTCGGGCGCGCTGGCGGCCGCGATCCTGTTCTATCTCGCGCCCCTGCCCGTCCTGATCGCCGCGCTCGGCTGGAGTCATGTCGCCGCCCTGATCGCCGTGGCGACCGCCGGCCTCGGGCTCGGCCTGGTCTACGGGCCGTTCCTCGCGGGCACCTTTCTCGTCATTGCCGGCATCCCGGCCTGGTGGCTCGGTTATCTCGCCATGCTGGCGCGGCCGGTGAATGCCGAGGGCAGCCTCGAATGGTATCCGATCGGCCGGCTCGTCATCTGGGCCGCCGTCATCGGCACGCTGGTGGTCGCCATGGCGATCCCGAATTTCGGCATGGACTACGAGAGCTTCCGCGACGCGCTGCGGACCAGTTTCCAGCAGATTCTCGATAATGCCGGGCAGAGCGCCGGTCAGGGTCAATCCGCGCAGAACCTGTCCGGCATGCTGGACACGCTGGTGGCCGTCGTCCCGGTCGCAGCCGCCATCGTCAGCACGCTGATGACGCTGTTGAACCTCTGGCTGGCCGGAAAGATCGTCAGCCTGTCGGGCCGCCTGCGCCGTCCCTGGCCGGACCTGTCCGCCATCGAACTGCCCCGCAACGCCGCCTATGCCCTGATCGCCGCCGTTCTTGCCATGATGCTGCCGGGCCTTGTCGGCGTGCTGGCCGGGGCGGTCGCGGCCAGCCTCGCCATCGCCTTCGCCGCGCTGGGCTTTGCGGTGCTGCATGTGCTCACGCGCGGCATGGCGGCGCGTGGCCTGATGCTCGGCGCGGCCTATGCGTCGGCACTGTTCGTCGGCTGGCCGGCGCTGGTCGTCGCCATCGTCGGCTTTGCCGAAAGCTTTCTTCACCTGCGGGCGCGAGCCGTGAACCGGCCTCCGCTCCCGCCCGCTTCCAACTCAAACATCCCGAACTGAACAACGGAGATTTCCCATGGATGTGATCCTGCTCGAACGTGTCGCAAAGCTTGGCCAGATGGGCGAAGTCGTCCGCGTGCGCAACGGCTTTGCCCGCAACTTCCTGCTGCCGAAGGGCAAGGCCCTGCGCGCCAGCGCCGAAAACCGCGCCCGTTTCGACGCGATGAAGGTCGAACTGGAAGCGCGCAACCTCAAGGCCAAGAGCGAAGCACAGAAGGTCGCCGACAAGATCGACGGCCAGAACATCACCGTGCTGCGGCAGGCCGCCGAAACCGGCCATCTCTACGGCTCGGTGTCGAGCCGCGACATCGTCAGCATGCTGGCGGACAAGGGCTTCAAGGTGGAGCGCAGCCAGGTCGAACTGAACACCCCGATCAAGACCATCGGCCGGCACAAGATCGCCATCGCGCTGCATCCGGAGATCGACGTGTCGGTCAACCTCGCGGTCGCCCGCAGCGCCGACGAGGCCGAGCGCGTCCACAAGGGCGAGGACGTCAATGTCGTCCGCACCGCCCGCGAGGAAGCCAATGACGTCGCCGAAGCCTTCTTCGAAGCCGCCGCCGAGGATGCGGAAGAAAACGGGAGCGAGGACGATCAGGGCTGAGCCCGATCGGCCTTTCAGGACCCTGCATCATGGAAAAGGGGAAGCCGCCGGCTTCCCCTTTTTCGTTTGGCGGCATCCGCTTCCGTTGCGCGGCCGCATGCCTCTCTCCCCATCGCCTGCCGCCGTATCGTTTTGCATCCGCCGCTTCCGGACAGCGCCGGACCCTTCCGGCGCGCCGGCGTCCTGCCGCTCCGGACGGTATGCCCTGCATGCCACGCATGAACCCCCGCGCGGTTGCGCATTGCAGAAGCTTCTTCCTGCGGTATATTTTTGAATGTTCCCGGCTTTCGGGCTGGCGGATTTGATCTTTGGGTGCGCATGGGGGCCGCCGATGGATCGGTTGCTTGAGGCAGCGTTGCGGCGCTTCATCCGCAAGGGCAATTTACGTCTGATTTTCGCGTCGGGCGCGAGCGCCGTTTTCGGCGACGGCAGCGGCCCGCCTGTCACCCTGCGGTTCACGACCGCCGCAGCGCAGCGCGCGATTCTGCTCGATCCTTCGCTGGCTTTCGGCGAAGCCTATATGGACGGCGGAATCACGCTGGACGAAGGCGATATCGCTGATGCGCTGGCCATCGTCATGGGGCAGGACGAGTTCGGCACGCCGCCCGGCTGGGCCAAGCCCCACGACTTCTACCGCTATCTCAAAAGACGGTTTGCGCAGTTCAATCCGCGGGGCCGCTCGCAGAAGAATGTCGCCCATCACTACGATCTGGATGCCGGCATCTATTCATTGTTTCTGGACAGCGACCGCCAGTATAGCTGCGCCTATTTCGAAACGCCGGACGCAACGCTGGAGGAGGCGCAGCTCGCCAAGAAGCGGCACCTTGCGGCCAAGCTGCTGCTCACACCCGGCGCGCGCACACTGGACATCGGCTGCGGCTGGGGCGGGCTCGGGCTCTATCTCGCGGAAATGGGCGAGGCCAATGTCGTCGGCGTCACGCTCTCCAGGGAACAACTCGCCATCGCCAACGGCCGCGTCATCGAACGCCAGCTCGAAGGCCGGGCGGCGTTCCGGCTTCAGGACTATCGCGACATTCCCGAAACCTTCGACCGCATCGTGTCGGTCGGCATGTTCGAGCATGTCGGCGTCGGCTATTACGACGCCTTCTTCCGCAAATGCGCCAGCCTGCTGAACGACAACGGCGTGATGGTCGTGCACTCCATCGGGCGCTCGGAGGGTCCCGGATTCACCAATCCCTGGATCGACAAATACATCTTCCCCGGCGGCTATATCCCGGCCCTGTCCGAGGTGCTGCCGGTGATCGAGCGCGCCGGCCTGATGGTCACCGACATCGAAATCCTGCGCCTGCACTATGCCGAAACGCTGAAGGCTTGGCGCCAGCGTTTCATGGCGCGGCAGGAGGAAGCCGAGCGCATCTACGACAGGCGCTTTGTGCGCATGTGGGAATTCTACCTTGCCGCCTCTGAAATGGCCTTCCGCAAGCAGGCGATGATGAATTTCCAGATCCAGCTCACGAAGCGGCAGGGCATCGTGCCGATGACGCGGGATTACATCGGGCAGGAGGAGGCCCGGCTGCGCGCCCGCGAAAGCGAGCAGCGGCTGCCGCTCCGTCTGGCGGGCGAGTGAGTGGGTGCAGCGGGTGACCGGGTGACCGGGTGAGCCCCCGCCACCCTGCGGCGCGCGTCAAGCAGTTTCCGTCTTTACGCCGTTCCGCGTCCCGCGGCCTGTGAGATTCGGGCACCGGCAGCGGAACCCTGATGGAACTTGGTCGGCCGCCGGCAGCCCGTGCTATGTCTCTCGCAGCGGAGTCGGCCCGCGACCGGCGCAGCCTGCGCCACGCCGCCTGTCCGCACCGGCCCACAGTCGCACAAGCATTGAAGGCTCATGGCAGTCGAATCGATCGCACTCCGACGCACGGAAGATGCCGGCCCCGCCTATCGCGTGGCGCCGCACAACATCGAGGCAGAACAGGCTCTGCTCGGCGCGATTCTCGTCAACAACGAGGCGCTGTATCGCGTCTCCGATTTCCTTGAGCCGGAGCATTTCTTCGAGCCGGTCCACCAGAAGATCTACGACACCGCCCGCGCGCTGATTCGCGTCAACAAGCTGGCGACGCCGATCACGCTCAAATCCTTCCTGCCGCCGGATGTGGACATCGCCGGCCTGACGGTGAGCCAGTATCTCGCCCGCCTCGCCGCCGAAGCCACCACCATCATCAACGCCGCCGACTATGGCCGCACGGTCTACGACCTTGCGGTGCGGCGCGAATTGATCCGCCTCGGCGAGGACATGGTGAATGTCGCCTTCGACGCGCCGGTGGATTTTCAGCCGCGCGAACAGATCGAAGATGCCGAGCGCCGCCTGTTCGAACTGGCCGAGACCGGCAAATACGGCGGCGGCTTCCAGCCCTTCGGCAAGGCGGTGACCACCGCCATCGACATGGCCGCCAATGCCTATCAGCGCGAGGGCAGGCTCTCCGGCCTCGCCACCGGCCTGCGCGACCTCGACCACAGGATGGGCGGCCTGCAATCGTCCGATCTCATCATCGTCGCCGGCCGTCCCGGCATGGGCAAGACCGCCTTCGCCACCAACATCGCCTATAACGTTGCCCGCGCCTGGCAGGGCGTGGTGCAGGCCGACGGCCATATGAAGACCGAGAATGGCGGCATGGTCGGCTTCTTCTCGCTGGAAATGTCCGCCGAGCAGCTTGCGACCCGTATCATCGCGGAGCAGAGCGACATTCCTTCGAGCACCATCCGCCGCGGCGGCATCAGCGAGCGGGATTTCGACAAGATCCGGGATGTCGCCATCGAATTGCAGAACCTGCCGTTCTTCATCGACGAATCCGGCGGCCTGTCCATCGCCCAGCTTGCGGCGCGGGCGCGCCGCCTCAAGCGCCAGCGCGGGCTCGATCTGCTCGTCGTGGACTATATCCAGCTTCTCTCCGGCTCCGCGCGGCGCGGCAACGAAAACCGCGTTCAGGAAATCACAGAGATCACCACCAGCCTCAAGGCGCTGGCCAAGGAGCTCAACGTTCCCATCATCGCGCTGTCGCAGTTGTCCCGTCAGGTCGAAAGCCGCGACGACAAGCGGCCGCAACTCTCCGACCTGCGTGAATCGGGTTCCATCGAGCAGGATGCCGACGTCGTGCTGTTCGTCTATCGCGAGGAATATTACCTCAACAACAAACAGCCGAGAGAAGGCACCGAGGAACATCTCAAGTGGCAGGCCGACATGGCCAATGTCCATGGCAAGGCCGAGGTCATCATCGGCAAGCAGCGCCATGGCCCCACCGGTACGGTCTATCTCCAGTTCGAGGGTTCGGTGACGCGCTTCGCCGATCTTGCCGAAGGCGTCGAAATTCCCGAACGCGCCGAGGAATATTGAGGTGCCCGCGCGGGGCAGCGTTCGGCGCGGCTTGTCGCTGGACGCAGCCGCGCAACGCCGCCATAACGGGGCATGGCACCCCGATCTCCCAAGCCCCTGCCGATTCCGCCCGCGGAACAGCCCGGCACGCCGGACGAGTCCGGCGGCCTGCTGACGATCGACCTCGCCGCCATCACGGCCAACTGGAACACGCTGCGCCACCGCGCGGCGCCGGCGGAATGCGCTGCCGTCGTGAAGGCGGATGCCTATGGCTGCGGGCTCGTGCAGGTCGGCACGGCGCTTGCCAATGCCGGCGCCACGACTTTCTTCGTCGCCAATCTGGGCGAGGGCCGGCAGTTGCGCGCTTTTCTGCCCCGCGCGACCATCTATGTGCTCAACGGCGTCTATCCGGGCACCGCGCCGGCCTTTGCCGCGGCGAACCTGCGCCCGGTCATCAATACCCTGACCGAACTCGCGGAATGGGACGCTCATGTCGCCGCCACGGACTGGCGCGGCGGCGCGGCGCTGCATGTCGACACCGGCATGAACCGCCTCGGCCTCAGCCCGGATGAGGCCGCCGCCATTGCCTCGCGCATCCGGTCCGAGGATCACGGCATCTCCCTGCTGATGAGCCACCTCGCCTGCGCCGAAATGCCGGACCATTCGCTGACCCGGCGGCAAGTGAAGCTGTTCCGCGATCTGCGGCTGCTGTATCGCGGCATCCCGGCTTCGCTTGCCAATTCCTCGGGCATTTTCCTGCCCGACACCTCGCCTCTCGACATCGTCCGGCCCGGCGCTGCGCTTTACGGAAGCAATCCCACGCCCGGCCAGCCGAACCCGATGCAGCCTGTCGTCACCCTGCAAGGCCGCATTCTCCAGATCCGCCAGCTTACCCGCGGCGACAGCGTCGGCTATGGCGCGACCTTCACCGCCAGAGGCCCCGTCCGCATCGCCGTGGTGGCGGTCGGCTACGGCGACGGCTATGCCCGCAGCGCCTGCGGCGAGGCCGGCCGGCCCGCAGAAGTGATCGTGGAAGGGCATCGCTGCCCCCTGCTCGGCCGCATCTCCATGGACATGCTGACCGTAGATATCAGCGCGCTGCCGGAAGGCGTGGCGCGGCGCGGCGGCATGGCGACCCTGATCGGCGACGGCATCGACGTGGACGAGCTTGCGGCCCGGACGGGCACCATCGGCTACGAAATCCTCACGCGGCTGGGCCGCCGGCATCATCGCATCTGGCGGGAAGCCGCGCCGGAGACGGAAACGAGGACAGCCGCCGCGACCACTGCCGCCTGAGGCGTCACCGGATAACTGAAATCCCATCGCCGAAAAGGCGCGAGCTCGCGACACGCCCGCGGAGGAGACAGCGGGGCGTCAGCGAGCTCGCAATCGCAGATGCGCGACACCGGAGGCGATCGCAACATCCGCGGGTCGGGACC